>Ga0208521_1001932_pt1 | contig 10054 bp, 10 predicted proteins | sample ETNtaG_24_FD_185754 | JGI IMG/M metagenome (GOLD analysis project Ga0208521, IMG submission 185754) | Marine microbial and viral communities from oxygen minimum zone, Eastern Pacific Ocean - ETNP201306SV47 (SPAdes) (version 2) | ecosystem: Environmental > Aquatic > Marine > Oceanic ... | reverse complement strand
CCCCAGCGCCAGCAGGCTGACCCAGTGGAAAACGGCGCCAGCGATATCACCGGCCTGGCGGCTATCCTCGACCACGGCAAAAAGTACCGGCGCAACCACCAAGCCAACGACAGCAATACCGCCCACCCACAGGGCCAGCAACACCCGCTCCAGCGCTGCTATGCTATTTGCCGCGCTGTCGGTCACAGGCTCAACCATGGTTTGCCGAGACTCGCACAGCAAATCCATCGCCGGCAACACTGCAGCCACGGCGCCACCGTCATCTGAGCAAACGACAGGACCAAGACTCGGTTCATGTCCCGTCCCGGACGATACACCCTTGCACCATGCCTTGTTCGGCCATCAGCTGGTCGCCGACCCTGATCGCAGCGCGTAGTGTTTGCTCTACGGCATCGGCGGCCGCGTTACTGGCGGCATGAATAACTGCCAGCGGCCGCTCACCATCTACTGCGTCACCGACAGCGCAAATGTCACTGAGTCCAACAGAATAGTCGATAACGTCACTGGCCCGGCCACGGCCGCCGCCCAGGCTGACGACCGCCAAGCCGATTTCTCGGGTGTTCATAGCGGTCACGAATCCGGCATTTTCAGCGTAGCATGCCCGGGCCACCGGTGCCGCCGGCAAATAACCCTCGGGCTTATCCATCAAGTCGGCCGGTCCACCCAGGGCTGCCACCATGCGCCCGAACACTTCCGCCGCAGCGCCACTGGCGAGACTCTTTTCGGCCCGGGCCCGGGCAGCGTCGCGGCTGTCATCGATCTTCCCCAACACCAGTAGTTCCACTGCCAGCGCCAACACCACCTCATGCAGCCGGCGATCCCGTTGCCCTTTCAGATAGGCAACGGTTTCGGCCACCTCGAGTGCGTTTCCCACGTTGCTGCCCAGGACCTGATCCATGTCGGTAATCAGGGCACTGGTCGGCAGGCCGGAAGCGTTCGCGACAGCGACAATGCTTTCGGCCAATTCCTGCGCCTTTGCCATGGTGTCGCTGACCGCGCCCGAGCCGGTTTTGACATCCATCACCAGCCCCTGCAGGCCTGCCGCCAGTTTCTTGGACAAAATAGACGCTGTGATCAGCGGGATCGACTCCACCGTGCCGGTGACATCGCGGATACCATAGAGGCGTTTATCGGCAGGTGCCAGATCGCTGGTTTGACCGATGATGGCGCAGCCGGTCTGTTGCACTACCTGGCGGAAGCGGGCGTTGTCAGGCGCAGTGCAGTAACCGGGTATGGCGTCGAGTTTGTCGAGCGTGCCACCGGTATGGCCAAGGCCGCGGCCCGAAATCATGGGCACAAAACCACCACAAGCGGCAACGATGGGTCCCAGCATCAGACTGACCTTGTCGCCGACACCGCCCGTAGAGTGCTTGTCCAGAACGGGACCTGGCAGGTCCAGGTCCGACCACTCCAGCACAGTACCGGAACGCGTCATCTCGCGGGTCAGCACTGTGCACTCGTCCATGGTCATGCCCTGAAAAAACACCGCCATGGCAAAGGCCGCAATCTGCCCTTCTGAAATACTCTCGTCCGCCAGCCCCTTGACCATGCAGGCGATCTGGTCTTCAGACAGGGCGGCACCGTCACGCTTACTGCGGATGATTTCCTGCGCTAACACTTTATTCCTCTGGATCTCAATTCCTTAGCGCTGCTGAGTAGGCATCGAGCGGCAATGCGCCGGTTTGTTAGGAGTTGCTGTAGTTACCAAGAAAGTCTGTCAGCAAAGCCTGTACGTCACCGGCCGCCTTGGCTGCCACAGTCATGGTCTGCTGATGACTCAGCTCCAGGGCACTCATTCCGGCGGCCAAATTGGTGATGATGGACAACGCCGCCACCCGCATACCGGCGTGGCGAGCCAGGATCACCTCCGGCACCGTCGACATGCCGACGGCGCTGGCACCGATAGCCTGCGCCATGCGGATCTCGGCCGGCGTTTCGAAGTGCGGTCCGCAGAACCACATGTAAACACCCTCTGCCAGGGAGATACCAAGGCGGTGGGCCGCAGCGCGCAGCGCTGACTGATGATCGGGGTCATAGGCCTGGGAGAGATCGACAAAGCGGTTGTTGCCCACTTCACCAAACAGGGGTGAGGGGCCCGCAAAGGCGATGTGGTCGGTAATCAGCATCACACTACCCGGCCCGGTGGCCTCATCGGTGCTGCCGGCAGCATTGGTGACGACCAGGGTTTCACAGCCAATCTCGCGCAAAGTCCGCACCGGCGTCTTCATGACATCGGCCGCACCGGTTTCATAATAATGCGCTCGCCCCAGCATGACCGCGACGGCCGTGCCGCTGATTTCCCCGAGGGTCAACTGTCCAGCATGACCGGCGACACCAACTTTGGGAAAGCCGGGTAGATCAGCATAAGAGATAACTGCCGGGTCCTCGACAACTTGAGCCAGCGAGCCCAAGCCTGACCCCAGAATCAGGCCAACGGTTGGTTTTACCCCGGGGGCGCGATCGGCGATGACCGTCGCAGACTGTTCAATATCGGTGCTCACAGTGGTCTCACGGAAACGCCTTATTTATTATTTGAGATGGCCTGGTCCAAAGGACAGGGGCAGCAATTCGCCCAGGGTAAGAGTCTTGCGCAACCCCTCTTCCCCACAAATATGCACCGGCGCTGAATCGTCGGCGAATTCTCGGATGCGCTGGCGACAACCGCCACAGGGGCTAACCAGTTGCTCGCCCCGGCCCATCACCAACACCTCTGCAATGCGGTTTTCGCCGGCCAATACCATGGCGGCAACAGCCGCAGCCTCGGCACAGCAACCCTGGGGATAGGCGGCATTTTCCACGTTGCAGCCGGCAAAAAGCCCGCCGTTCGCACCACGCACGACGGCCCCGACCTGGAAGCCGGAATACGGTGCGTAGGCCCGATTCATAGCATCGCGGGCCAGGTCGATCATTCGCTCGAGCATATCAACACTTCGTCATTGAGGGCGCGCCTTCACGCGGGCTGGGCCACTGAGAGTTAGCACGTTTGTCTTGTCAATAAACCCGGACGCCAGCGGTCACTCGCCGTAGGGTATCCAGATGTTCTTGACCTGCGTTGCCCGTCGCAAGAACTCCCTGCCTTCGGCCTGGGTGGTATCGTGCCAGTTCCGGGCGTGGCCGTAATTCACCCAGGTCTGCTTAAGATCACGGGCAGATGCCCGCTCGATCATCTCGCTACCCTCGGCAGAACCTTCATACCAGATGGCGTTAACTTCATCATGTTCAGCCAGCGTCTTCATCAGGTCATCGCGCCCACCCGTAACGATGTTGACAACACCGGCTGGAACATCCGAAGTTTCCAGCACCTGGTAAAAATCGGTCGCTGCCAGAGGATAGACAGGGGAAGGAATGACCACCACGCGATTACCCATGGCGATGGCCGGGGCGAGCAGAGACACCAGACCCAGCAGCGGAACCTCATCCGGGCAGGCAAGGCCGATCACCCCCAGTGGTTCATTCATAGCCAGGGTGACACCCCGTAACGGCGGCGAGTGTACGGCCCCATCAAACTTATCGGCCCAAGCTCCGTAACTGAAAAGGCGCGCGACCGCGGCCTCGACTTCACGCGCCGCTGTCCGGACACTGGCACCGGTCATATCGCGGATGCGGCCGCGGAACTCGCCTGCCCGGGCAGCCAGGTTTTCGGCAATGTAATAGATAACTTGAGCTCGATTGTGGGTCGTGGCACCAGACCAGGCCGTTGCTTTGCGCGCCGCTTCGACCGCGTTGCGGATATCCTTGCGGTTGCCTGCCCCGACCTGGCCCAGTAAGTCACCGGCAGGGCCATAAACAGCCAGGCTGTAACCGCCGTCTGGGCGGGCCTGTTTGCCGCCGATATAAAGCTTGGCAGTGCGGTCAATGGCCGGCAAATCCCGGGGGCTGCCGGCAGTTGCCGTAGCCGGCTTTGCCGCCGGCCTGGAAATGCTGCCAGAGAACTGGGCCACTGGCTTGAGGTATTCGTACATGCCCTCACGACCACCCTCACGGCCAAAGCCGCTGTCGCGGTAGCCGCCAAAGCCGACCGCTGCATCGAACTGGTTGGTGCAGTTGATCCATACCACTCCGGCCTTGATCCTGGGCGCCACATCCAGGGCCAGGTTGATGTTCTCACTCCAGATACTCGCAGCAAGGCCATAACTGGTGTTGTTAGCCAGCGCCACCGCTTCAGGGGGCGTACGGAAAGTCATAGAGACCAGCACCGGTCCGAATATCTCCTCTCGCGCCACCGTCGCCGAAGCCTCCACCCCGGTCAACAGGGTCGGCGGATAGAAGCACCCCTGCTCAGGCAGGGCCTCGGCGCTCTGCCATATTTCGGCACCTTCTGCGAGACCGACTTCCACCAGTTCACTGATGCGCTTTTTTTGTACCGGATCGACGATTGCACCCATATCCATGGTTTTATCCAACGGATTCCCAACTCGCAGTTTCGCCATACGGGCACGCAGTTTTTGCAGCATGCGGTCGGCGATGCCTTCCTGCACCAGCAAGCGGGACCCAGCGCAACAAACCTGGCCCTGGTTGAACCAGATGGCATCCACCACGCCTTCAACGGCGCTATCGAGGTCGGCATCTTCAAAAACGATAAACGGTGACTTGCCGCCCAGTTCCAACGACAGTTTCTTACCGCTGCCAGCGGTGGCCTGACGGATCTTGCGGCCAACCTCGGTAGAGCCGGTGAAAGCAATCTTGTCGATATCTTTGTGTTCAACAATCATTGCACCGGTGCAGCCATCACCGGTGACGATGTTGACGACGCCGCCCGGCAACCCGGCTTCTACACAGATCTCGGCGAACAGTAGCGCCGTCAGGCTGGTGTACTCCGCAGGCTTTAGCACCACCGTATTGCCGGCCGCCAGCGCTGGCGCGATTTTCCAGGCCAGCATCAGCAATGGAAAGTTCCAGGGGATCACCTGTCCAACCACGCCGACCGGCTGCTGGCCCGGAAATTCCGCCGCCAGCAATTGGGCCCAGCCGGCATGGTGATAGAAATGCCGGGCCACCAGCGGCACGTCGATGTCGCGGGTTTCGCGCACGGTCTTACCGTTGTCCAGCGTTTCCAGCACTGCCAGCAAGCGCGCATGTTTCTGCACCAGCCGAGCCAAGGCATAAAGGTAACGTGCCCGGCCATGGCTTCCCAGCGCGACCCACTGGGCCTGGGCAGAGCGGGCAGCCTTCACAGCAGCGTTGACGTCAGCCTGGCCGGCCTGCGACAAGGTTGCCAGTTTTTTGCCATCGGCAGGATTATGCGTGGCAAAGCTAGTGCCTGACTTGGCGGCCCGCCACTTGCCGCCGATAAACAGCCTGAAGGTGCTTTTGTGGGCATCCAACCAGGCGTCGGCCTGGCTGCGCACCTCGGGAGCCGGGCCATATTCCATGCGCTCAAGGATGTCGAGTACGCTCACCTTTACTCCTCCTTAGACCATTGGCTGGCGATAGGTGGCAGCATAATGCCCGCTGGCGTTATGTTCGAGTTGGCGTTCGATATCGCCGAGGAGACTGGACGCGCCAAAACGGAACAGGCTGGGCTCCAGCCAGTCACGCCCCAGCTCTTCCTTGATCAACATCAAGTAGATCAAAGCGTCTTTCGCCGTGCTGATGCCGCCGGCCGGTTTGAAGCCGATCCTGATACCGGTACGCTCAAAATAATCGCGGATAAGGCGCACCATCACCAGGCTGACCGGCAGAGTTGCGTTGACGCTTTCTTTGCCAGTTGAGGTTTTGATGAAATCGGCCCCGGCCATCATGCAAACAGCAGAGGCCCTGGCAACGTTACGCAGCGTGACCAGATCCCCAGTGCCGAGGATAGTCTTCATGTGGGCCGAGCCACAGGCTTCACGAAAAGCCGCGACTTCGTCATAGAGTTTGTGCCAGTGGCCGAGCAGTGCATGACGCCGGGAAATGACGATATCGATTTCCCGAGCACCGGCCTGAACTGAGGCCTCGATTTCCTGAATTCTTGTGTCCAGGGGCGACAGTCCGGCTGGAAACCCGGTGGACACAGCTGCGACCGGAATGTCGGTGTCGGCTAAGGTCGCCACCGCAGTAGATACCATTTCATGGTAAACGCAGACCGCGCCAGTGGTAAGGTCGAGACTGCCCGCACCAAACTGCTCCAGGATATCTGCCCGCACTGGCTGTTTGGCCTTGGCACAAAGTCGCTTGACCCGGCCCGGAGTATCGTCCCCGGCCAACGTGGTGAGATCGATGCAGGAAACAGCTTTGAGCAGCCAGGCCACCTGCCAGGTTTTCTTGACCGTGCGCCGTTGACCAATGCTGCCCGCACGCCGCTCCACGGCACTGCGGTTTGCGCACAGGGATTCCACCCAGTCGAGGTCCAGCAGCGTCCCAGGATTACGCTCTGAACGATCGAGCGCCGCGCTCGAGTGCGCGACGCGCCCTCCCAAAGGCAGTTTTTCAATCTTTGCGCTCATCGTAATATGGTATCCGTTACCACTGGTGATCTTACAGCACCAGGATTTCTATTTGGGTCAGACTTGATATTCCAACTGATCATCCGTTAACGCTGCCATACTTGGGACCCTTTCTGATGCAGTACACAGCATAGCCCAGCCCTGCCAGCATCAGCAGGCTGCCGATAATGCGAACGGCACTGGCGAGCTCGTTAGCTCGGTGCAGAAGCTGCCACGTGCCAAGTAGATAGTTCCAGTCGTGAACTCCGCCGCCAAACAGTGGCAGGACCATGACCACCGCATCGTCAATGTAAACTGAGACGTTGAGAAGGCTCTGCCCCAGCCACCAACCACAAACCGATGCGGCAAAGCGCTGATGTCGGGTCCAAAAATACAACGCACACCCCAAGGGGGCGAGCGTTTGAGCCAACGTTCCACCCAACATACCCAAAGTCTGCCCGAGCCACCCAAACAAACTGTGTCCCGACTCGTGAATCACAAAATTAGCGCCGTCAATCAGACCCCACTGGGCGTCGAGCAACAGGTATTCGATGGTGTACCACCCGACGATCAACAAAGCCACGACACAGCCAAGGCGCCAAAGTCCATCGCCAGCGGTATACCTGTCTTTCCGCGATAGGATATTTTTATGGTGCATGGTGAGTACTGCAACCCCTAACGAACACCGAGATGTAGAGCTAGATGCGCCGTTATGGCGTGAATTTGCCTGCGACGGCAGTAAAGACGATACATGGCAAATTGGCCTGGTGGCTCAATCAATCGAGACTGGAGTCGAGGTAGATCGCTCCCCATGGGCGACTGCAAACAAACGCTCGTTGGCCTCCCACAGGCGGCGGGCAACCTCACGGCCAAGATTCATCGCGAGCATCGCGAACTGTGCCGGATCCGCCTCGTAGAGTTCGAACAGTGAGCGGTTGGCGATCTCGATCGCAATGCAGTCCTCGCTGGCTTCGACCGTGGCGCTCCGGGGTCGAACCGCCAAGAGGCTCATCTCGCCAAAGACCGCGCCAGGGCTTAATTCGCGAAGGACGATAGCGCTCCCTTCAGCATCTTTGTAAACACGAGCCTGACCGCTCTCCAGCACAAAAAGGCTTGTCCCCATATCACCTTCTGTGAGGAAATTCTCACCAGCGGCGACATGGATACGGCTGGCACGGTCGAGCACAAAACACAGAGCGTCTTCGCTCAGTCCGCCAAAGATAGCAATGTCCTGCAGCAATCCGGGTTGAAGCTCCATTGATCACCCTTTTTAATTAATCGCTCGATGCCGAGAAGCAGAAAACAGGAACAATAAATACCTATTTTACCTTGCACAACCAGCAGACGGGGTGCGCAACCGGGGTGTGCGCGGCCCTGCCTTACAAGGAGTGTAGGTCCTGTCCACACACAGCAAATCCAGGGGGATGTTGAGACCCAAGTCGCCAAGCACCAACTTCACAAAGCCAGTCGGTGATCCCTTACTCATGTTTCCTCCTTGTCTAATAAGTGGGGTCCCAATTTCCTGTCAAAGCCTGTTTCCAGTTTCTGAGAACAACAATGGTACACTTGGCTGAACCAGTCAAGTTCTTGCGCCATTTTCCATTCCGATATTTCAAACTTTCTTTCTCGCAGTAGTGCCTGGCATTTCCCAGTGATCTGTTAGGAAGCCGTCGCTTGATTATTGAAGCCATGGCGCCTTGGCAGGTATTGGTAAGGTTTCGAAATCAAAGGATTGGTGTAGTCAATGTAAGGGTACGGGAGCACCCGCCAAGTGCAAGACGAATAACGGATATAAGATAGCAAATCGCTGCTGATACTCCCGAGAAAGACCGCCAAATTCGTCAACACCGCTTGGGCGGAAGCGGCCGAAGTTATACCTGGGTCAAAGTACCCACAGATTGATCAGAAAATGGAAGATACATCGATGAGCCGAGGAATTTTCTACGGATACCGGATCGTTGCTGCGAGCAGCATCATCCAGATGGTGTACCTCGGCAGTGTATTTACCTACGGTGTGTTGTTCCCGGAATTCGAATCCGAATTCGGCTGGTCCCGAGCAAAAATATCAGGGGCCGCCTCACTGAGTTTCTTTGTATTGGGCCTATTCGGTATTGTTATGGGGAAGGCGACCGATCGCTTTGGCCCACGAATAGTGCTAACTATCTCTGGGATCATATACGCAGTCGGTTATATGCTGTTGTACCGTGTAACCACTACCCTGGAGCTCTATTTGTTCTACGGGGTTCTATGCGGTCTTGGTATAGCGGCACTTGAGTTTGCTACTTTGTCCACGATTGCCCGCTGGTTTATCAGGTACCGTGGGATGATGTCAGGTATCGTCAAGGCCGGTGCCGGGGTCGGCCAGGTTCTTTTTCCGCTGATTGCAGCGGTTCTGGTTACTGCATACGGCTGGCGCCACGCCTGCCTACTGATCGGAATCGTTGTACTGATATCAATCGTAGCGATGGCCCAGATGATGCGCCGCGATCCAACAACGCTCGGTTTACAACCGCTCGGGGTAGAGAAGACCGGAGGGGATACAGCCGAACACACTGCGGCTGGACTGAATTTAAAAGCAGCCTTGGCCCGGCAGCAATTCTGGATTCTCTCTCTGGCCAAGTTCTCTGATATGTTTTGTAGTTTTACTATTGTCGTTCATATCGTGCCCTACGGCATTGACCAGGGCCTTGCGCCCTCAGTTGCCGTTGCGGTGCTCTCGACCATAGGTGGCTGCAGTATCATCGGTCGCATCTTACTGGGTTCGACTTATGACTGGCTAGGCGCAAAACACTCGTTGTTGATCTGTTTCGCCCTGCTATTGGTAAGCTTTATCCTGCTCCAGACGCTCACCGAGCCACGATTGCTGTTCTTGTTTGCGCTGATTTATGGTATCGCCCATGGGGGGTTTTTCGCTATCGTCTCGCCAAGCGTAGCCGATTACTTTGGTACCAGGTCACATGGCGCTATTTTTGGCGTCGTTTTCTTTGCCGGAACATTGGGTGGCACCATCGGGCCACTGCTCTCGGGAATGATCTTCGACCTGACCGGCAATTACGAGATTGCAGTTCTGCTGCTTAGCGGATTTGCCATTTTCGGGCTGTTGCTCGCCAGCAGGTTACGACCCTCGCCGATTGCCAACCAGTAACCTAGCGTCCCTGGAAAACTATTGCCTAAACAGAGCACGCCCCACTACGGGCTTGGATATATCACCTGAACTCAAACGACTTCTTAAAGACCAGAATGATGTCAATATTGCCGAGCAAGTGTTGGCGTTTTTCGTAGTTCAGTTCAAGCCGCGTACGCGTACGGTTGCGCACGATGACAAATATATCGCTAACCTTAAGTTCGCTTATATTATTTATCTGAAAATTTCTTTCTAAGGATCGCCGAATCTGGACTTTGCTCATGTCGTGCACGTGGCTCTCATCCAGCACCTCAACGACCGCCACGATCGCGCGGTAAACGATATAGTGGGGTATTGTCTTTATGCCCAGCGTGAGTGCGATCGCCGCCACGGCTACGATCCCCAGTGCGCCAACCAGGCCGATGCCGGCTTGTTTAGATTTGATCATTCTTGTTGCCGATGCTTGCTCGGTTCAGTCTATTGTAGCGCGAGGAGTATATGCTAAACGCTTTTTGGCCTTGGG
>Ga0208521_1001928_pt1 | contig 10060 bp, 8 predicted proteins | sample ETNtaG_24_FD_185754 | JGI IMG/M metagenome (GOLD analysis project Ga0208521, IMG submission 185754) | Marine microbial and viral communities from oxygen minimum zone, Eastern Pacific Ocean - ETNP201306SV47 (SPAdes) (version 2) | ecosystem: Environmental > Aquatic > Marine > Oceanic ... | reverse complement strand
AGGCGGCCATAATTCTCCACGCCGACATGCAGGTCGGCGAAATGGAGCAGACGGATACGGTCAGGCATGCTCGCTTAGCGGGACTGGCAGCCGGACGCCGGGGTCATTCTTCGCGCTCGCCCTCAAAACCCCATTTTCCGGAAATCAAGTAGAGCGGGCGTCTTTTCACTTCGTTGTATATTCGTCCCAGATATTCGCCAACGATGCCCAGGCAAATCAATTGCACCCCGCCCAGAAACAGCACACTCACCAGCGTGGTGGCCTGCCCGAAAAACTCACGGCTGCCCGAAAAACGCATCGCCACGATAGCTGGGATTCCCAGCAGCGCTACGCCGGCGAAAAGGAATCCGAGCGTCATGGCCAGCTGCAGCGGCACGTGCGAAAAGCTGGTAATGCCATCCGTGGCAAAGCGCAGCATGCTCCGCAGCGGATATTTACTGCGCCCGGCAAAGCGTTCCTCGCGCACATATTCCACCTCAGCGCGCTTGAAGCCCACCCAGACTGAGAGGCCGCGCATAAAGCGATGGTGTTCGCGCACTTGCTGGAGGGCGTCCACAACCTTGCGATCCATCAGTCTAAAATCGCCGCTGTCCTTGGGGATGTGCAAATCGGTCAGCCGATCGATCAGGCGATAGAAGAGAGCGGCGGTGATGCGCTTAAACCAAGTCTCGCCCCTGCGGGCGGCGCGCACCGCCAGCACCAGTTCTGCGCCACGCTGCCACTCCGCCACCAGGTCCAGAATGACCTCGGGCGGGTCCTGCAAATCAGCGTCTATCACCACCACAGCTTCCCCGCGCGCGAAATCCATCCCGGCGGTGATGGCGACCTGATGCCCGAAATTACGCGACAGACTGAGCACACGCACGCTTGCATCTTCCGCCTGCAGTGCGCGCATAATCTCCAAGGAGCCATCGGAGCTGCCGTCATCGACCAGAAGCAGTTCGGCCGCGCCATCCAGCCCGTCCATCACCGCGCGCGTGCGCCGCGATTCGGCTTCGTGAAAAACGGGCGCTACTACCGAGTATTTTGGGGCGCCCATTACTCAGATGCTCGCCACAACCCGAATGGCGCAGAGCGCACGTCAGTCATAATCCACACGCTCCGCCAGCCCTTCTTCCAGCAATTGCTGGTTCAAATGCACACCACCTGCAATGATTTTTTGGGAATCACTTTCGCCCGGAAGGAAAAACCGTCTGCGATGAAGCACCCGAACTTGCCCAGCTTATGTGTCTTGACCACCACCGCGCTGCCCACCGGCAGCGCCGCCTCCACAAAGTCCTTTGCGGGCAGCCCGCTTGCCCGCTCCAGGCCGCGAATCTCGAGGGCGTTCAGCCCGGCAAGGCGCAGTTTCATTTTCTGGCGCAAGTCGAAGCCCATGTCCATGTCAACATAAATGGTGTCGCCATCGACCACCCGCGTTACGGTGGCGCGATAAGTGTACACGGTAGTTTAGTATAACCGAAAAGCGCCTGCCCTACGGCGCGGCGGAATGTTGATGCAGGCCATAGATTACTCTAACGTTCCTCCAACGTGAGCCGCCTAAGATAGGGTATCTGCGCCGGAAAACCGGCGCGGCAATCTAATGAATGGCTGGAGGCAGGAAAATGTCAAAAATAATCGGAATTGACCTTGGGACGACCAATTCGGTAGTGGCGGTAATGGAAGGCGGCGACCCGACCGTCATCAACACCAGCGAGGGCAACCGCACTTTGCCCTCCATCGTGGCGTTTAACAAGAATGGAGAAAGGCTGGTTGGCCAGACCGCGAAGCGACAGGCGGTGACCAATGCCCAGAACACGATTTATTCCATAAAGCGTTTCATGGGACGCCGCGCGGACGAGGTGACCACAGAGACCGGCATGGTGCCCTATGAAGTGGTGGCCGGCCCCAAAGAAGACGCGCGCGTGAAGATACTGCAGACCGGAAAGACCTACACCCCGCAGGAAATCTCGGCCATGATTCTGGGCAAACTCAAATCGGACGCCGAAGCCTACCTGGGCACGCCGGTGACAAAGGCGGTCATCACCGTGCCGGCTTATTTCAGCGACAGCCAGCGGCAGGCCACCAAAGACGCGGGCAAAATCGCCGGGCTGGAAGTGATGCGCATCATCAACGAACCCACCGCCGCGGCGCTGGTTTACGGGTTGGAATCGCACACGAACGAGAAAATCCTTGTCTTCGATCTGGGCGGCGGCACTTTCGATGTCTCCATTCTGGAAGTGGGCGAAGGCGTGGTGGAGGTGGAAGCCACGCATGGCGACACCCATCTGGGCGGCGACGACTGGGATCAGGCGATTGTCAACTGGGCCGCGGACGAGTTCAAGAAAGAGCAAGGCATCGATCTGCGCAATGACCGCCAGGCGCTGCAGCGGCTGCGCGAGGGCGCTGAGAAAGCGAAGATTGAGTTGAGCTCGGTGAAGCAGACCGAGCTGAACCTGCCCTTCATTACCGCTGACGCCGAGGGCCCAAAACACCTGCAGTTGAATCTCAGCCGAAGCACGTTCGAGCAGCTTACGCAGAACCTAGTGGAGCGCATCCGTGGCCCGTTCGAGAGTGCGCTCAAAGATGCCGGCGTCTCTCCCGGCGAAATAGATCAAGTTGTGCTGGTGGGCGGCTCCACACGCATGCCCATGGTGCAAGAGCTGGCCGAGCAATTGACCGGAAAATCACCCCACAAAGGCGTGAACCCGGACGAGGTGGTTGCGATCGGCGCGGCCATTCAGGGCGGCGTACTCGGCGGCGAAGTAAAAGACGTGCTGCTGCTGGATGTGACCCCGCTGACGCTCGGGATTGAGACTCTCGGCGAGGTGATGACCCCGCTCATAGAGCGCAACACCACCGTACCGGTGAATAAGGCGGAGGTTTTTTCCACAGCCGCGGATGGCCAGACAGCCGTCGATATCCACGTGCTGCAGGGCGAGCGCACCATGGCGGCGGACAACATGAGCCTGGGTCGCTTCCGGCTGGAAGGTATCCCGGCCGCGCCGCGCGGTCTGCCGCAGATTGAAGTCACCTTCGATATCGACGCCAATGGCATCATGAACGTGGCCGCGCAGGACAAAGCCACCGGTGCACAGCAGCAGATAACCATCACGGCCAGCACCAATCTGGAGCAATCCGAAATCGACAATATGGTCAATGACGCGCGTCAGCACGAGGCCGAGGATCGAACCCGCAAAGAACTGGTCGAGGCGCGCAATGAAGCCGAAAGTGTTGCCCACGGAGCGGAAAAAGCGCTCACCGAGCTGGGCGAGAACCTGAGCGACGACGACCGCACTGCGATCGAGAAGCAGGTGCAGGAGCTGCGCGAGGCGGCGCAGGGAGACGACGCCAATCACCTGCGCGAACTGACGCAGGCCCTGCAGCAGGCAACCTATGCTCTTAGCCAGCAGGCGGCTGCAAGCGCGCAGCAGGAAGAGGCTTCCAACGGAGGTGGCGCGACCGAGGGCGCAGCCGGTGATGACGAAGACGTGGTGGAAGGCGAATTCACCGAAGCCTGACCGTCGCTGGCTCACGCACAGAAAGATTCCACAGCCCCGCCCCACCCGGCGGGGCTGTATCGTTAACGCTTGCCTGCACCAAAAATTGATTTGGGATTCCGGTCGGCTGGCTGTATAATCATTCGCACGGAACGCGAATAATCGCGCAAATGCGTGGAGGAACCTCGGCATGAAAGCAGATTACGTCTGGCTAAACGGAGAGTTGATGCCATTCAAACAGGCGAACGTGCCTTTTCTCAGCCCGACTATGCATTACGGGCTGGGCGTATTCGAGGGCATCCGCTGTTATGAAACCTCCGGTGGCGCGGCCGTTTTCCGCTTGAGCGAACATCTGCAACGCCTGCTTGATTCCGCGCTGATATTTGGGATCCGCGACTTTCCATATACGCTGCAGGAACTGCGCGAGGCCACTCTTGAAACCATACGCGCCAACGGGTTCAACAGCTGTTACATCCGCCCGCTGATTTATCTGGATGGACCGCTGGGACTGAACCTCGATGCGGCCGAACCCAGAATCGGGATTGCCGCCTGGGAATGGGGCGCTTATCTTGGCGAGGAAGCGCTGGAAACCGGAGTGCACATGATGGTCTCATCTTTCACCCGCCACCACATCAACGCCAGCATGACCAAAGCGAAAATCTCCGGCAATTATGTCAATTCGGTGCTGGCGAAAACCCTGGCGTTGCGCTCAGGTTATGACGAGGCCATCATGCTCGACCCGCAGGGATACGTCTCGGAATGCTCGGGGGAGAACCTATTCGTTGTCCGCGCCGCCGAGATACGCACCCCACCCCGCGCCACCATTCTGGAAGGCATCACCCGCGATTCGGTCATCACCCTGGCGCGTGACGCCGGCTACATGGTCACCGAGGAGCTTATTTCGCGCGACCAGCTCTATATCGCGGACGAGCTTTTCGTGTGCGGCACTGCGGCTGAAGTGACGCCGGTGCGGGCGGTGGACCACCGCACCATCGGGATTGGACAGCGCGGACCGGCAACCCAAGCGTTGCAGCAGGCATTCTTCGAAACGGTCAATGGCGAGGGAGAGCGCTCGGCCGAATGGCTGGAACACGTTTACGAATGATGGCTGCATCCGCGCGTGGTGCGGCGGCCCGCGCGCTCCTGCGTAATGCCTGACGCGGTACCTCCGACCAATACCGGCGGATGGGGTCGGCACGGTGTCGGTCTGGGGCTGCTGGGCGTTTCCCTGCTGGCGGGCCTGCTACTGTTCGCCTTTGTCGCCCGCATTGTGCCGCAACTTCCATCCGAGATTGCACTCCACTTCACGCACGAGGGCGTCGCCAACCGGCGCGGTCCCCCGCAGGGCCTATTTTACTTGCCGCTGCTGGGAGCATTAATCTGGCTGCTGAATACCCTCACCGGTTTTGGCCTTGCGCGCCAAAATACACTGCGTGTGGGCGCGCATCTGCTTTGGGCGACCACGCTGGCCGTGCAGCTAATCCTGGGGGTTGCGGCTCTGCGTCTGGCGGGCACAATATAAAGCAATCCGTGCCGTGGCCAGGCGTAGCCAAATCCGCTGCAGCGGGCCTGGTGCTGCTGGGGCTGCCGTTTCTGCTTTTCTGGCAGGTGTGGTGGCCAAGCAGCCATCACCGGCGCGTATTCTCCCACGGTGACTTTGTCGAGCAGCATTATCCGTTTCGGGTTTTTGTGGCGCGCGAGTTGCGCGCCGGCCACCTCCCCCTGTGGGACGCGCACACGTTCAGCGGTTACCCCGCCATTGCCGAAAGCCTGCACGCCACTTTCTATCCATTGGGTTTATGGCAGATCCTCTTCCCCGACAATCTTCCGTTTTTGGCGCTGGAAATTGAAGCGCTCTTTCACTTGGGGTTGGCGGGGATCTTCACGTATTTGCTGGTTCGGCAGCTGACGAGCCGCAGCGACGCTGGCCTGCTGGCCGGTGCGGCGTTCAGCCTGAGTGGCTTTCTGACATCTTACCCACTGCTGCAACTCACAATCTTGGAGGCTGCCCTGTGGCTGCCGGCAGCGCTGTGGCTGCTTGAACTGGCGCTGCAACGGCGCTCTCTGCGACTGGCCGCCCTGGCCGGAGTTGCACTGGGGTGCAGCCTGCTGGCCGGGCACCCGCAAACTTCACTGTACATCGCCCTGGTGGTCGGCGGATCTGCGCTCATGCGCGTCATCGCATGCCGAGAGGGGTGGCAATTCGTGCTGGTCGCAGCGCTGCTGAGCGGCGGCGTCGCCCTGGGTATGAGTGCAGCCCAGTGGCTTCCGAGCATCCAGCTAGCCGCTTTGTCGCCGCGCGCCCAACTCCCCTACGAGCAGCTTTCGGGTGGTTTCGGGCCGAGCGCCCTGTGGGGGCTTTTGCGCCCGAACGCCGGAGAGTGGTCGCCACTGTATGTCGGCATAGTCCCGCTCAGCTTAGCCCTCGTAGGTCTCTCTGTGGGTCGGGCGGAAGTTCGTTTCTGGGCATTCGTGGTCACGGTGGCGCTCTTGCTTTCTCTGGGACGGCACGGCTTTCTGTATCCGCTGCTTTACGCGCTTGCACCGAGGGCGGCGCTGTTTCGCGGGCAGGAACGCACCGCTTTCGTGGTCAGTTTCGCCCTGATTATTCTGGCGGGCTACGGGTTTTCTCACCTGACCCGGCGGGAGTGGTGGCCGCGCTGGGCTTTTCCGGTGCTGCTGGCGCTGACAGCGATTGACCTGTTTCACGCAAATTACGGCATTGTCCTGCAGAAGCCTTCGCCGGGCGGTTTCTTTACACAGACGCCGGCGGCAGATTTCCTGAGCCGGAACAGTGGCCTCCGGCGCGTGAGCAGCGAAGGCTTGCTTCCCGGTGGCGGCAACGCCGGCAAGTTCTTTCAGCTCAGGGACGTAACCGGCAACGGCCCGCTCTCGCTTGCGCACTACCATCGATTTCTCGAAAAAGTACCCGAAGTGCGCTGGTGGCAACTTCTCAATGTGCGCTTTGTGCTCACGTCCCGCGTCATCGATTATCCCGGCATTCAGATGGTGTTGGAGGATGAACAGCGCGACGAGCGCGTGTACGAACTTGATTTAGGGGGTCAACCTGTTTGGGTCACTCACGCCTTTGAAGTCGCGCCAAACCAGGAGGCCGCTTTTCAGGTGACTTCCTCCATGGAATGGCTAGACCCGCTGCAGACCGCCGTGCTGGAAGAGCCGCCCAGGCCCGCACCGGAGCCGGCGTCCGGCCCGGAAACCGTCCGCGTAGTCACCTCCGGAAACCAGCGCATGGAAGCGGAAGTCATATTGAGCGCGCCCGCAATTGTGATATTCAGCGAGATAGATTACCCCGGTTGGGAAGCCCGCGCAAATGGCGGAGCGATTGAAACTGTGCGCGTGTTCGGCCTGCTCCGCGCGGTGGCTCTGCCCGCCGGCCAATGGCGGGTGGAATGGCGCTTTAACCCTGCCCCTGTTCGCACAGGCCTGGCACTTTCCGGATTGACCATTCTTCTAGTGAGCTTCTTGCTCATCCGCGATCCCAAATGGCAATTTCGGAGATAGCGTGAGAAATCCGCGTAACCGCCAGTCTATTTTTTTATGCACGCCATGCGATGTTTGGCGCGCACAAGGGAGTGAATTCTGGAGCACATCTGGCAGGCGCTGCTGCTCGGATTGGCGCTATCCAGCCTGACCGGCTGGCTGGCCTATAAACTGCGGGCGTTAGACGGGGGCGGAGTGGCCGGCGCGGTGTTGGTGGGCACGGCGCTGTTTGGCTTCGGCGGAATCCCGGGCGGGGCTGTTTTGCTGCTCTTTTTCATTTCCTCTAGCCTGCTCTCCCGTTTTCAGGCCGCCATGAAAGCGCCGCTTGCGGATAAATTCGCCAAAGGACATCGGCGAGACCTTGCGCAGGCGCTCGCAAATGGCAGCGCGGCCGCAATTGCGGCGGCGCTTTACGCCCTGACAGAGACCGACTGGGCCTGGACGGCGGTGGCGGGGGCGTTGGCCGCTGCAAACGCGGACACCTGGGCGACCGAACTGGGCGTGCTCAGCTCGCGGCAGCCGCGCCTGATAACCAGCGGGAGGTCGGTTTCCATCGGCGTATCAGGAGGAATTACCGCGAGCGGCTCGCTGGCGGCGCTGGCGGGCGCTGCATCCATAGCCGGGATGGCCGGCTGGCTGCGCCCGGGTGGCACGCCCGTTCTGCTGTTCGCCGTCGGCACAATCGGCGGCCTGGCCGGGGCAATGTTTGATAGCTTGTTGGGCGCTTCAGTGCAGGCGATTTATTGGTGCGACGGCTGTGGAAAAGAGACCGAGCGCCATCCCCGCCACCGCTGCGGCCAGCCCACTCGCCGGCTGCGCGGTTGGGTCTGGCTGCACAACGACTGGGTAAACTTTTTTGCCACTCTATTGGGTGCGGTTCTCGCCGCGGGCGCATTCAGCGCCCTTGCCTGAATGAGCGCAGAAACTACGCGTGCCGTGGTTGTTGCGGCACGCTCACCGCGCGCATCGCAATAAACGCCAGCAGCATAAAGACTGCACCGAAAGCGAAAATCACGCGGTGCGAGCCGCTCAGCTCCACCGCGTATCCGGCCAACACGGGCCCGAATACTGCCGCGGCCTGCGAGGCAAAATAATACATCCCGGTGTAGGCCCCGATGCTGCGCTCGTCGCCGGTGTCGTACACCAGCGGCAGGCTGTTCACATTGACCAGAGCCCACGCCGCGCCCGCCGGCACCAGCACAAGTGCCAGCGTGAGCTCGTCTCGGATAAGCGCGTGTCCGGCGCCGAAAAGCAATAGCAGGGCCACCAGGCCAATGCGAATGGTGCGCGTTCGCCCAATGCGCGTTGCGAGCAAACCGCTGGGAAGCGCACAGGCGATAAATACCGCCACGAAAATAGTAGTGAACATGGCCGCGCGCCCGGGGCCCATTCCAAGGGTGAACACGGAAAAAGACGAGAGCCCGGTCTCAATCGCGTTGAAGGCCATGAACCAGAGAAAAATGCCCAGCAGCACGAAGAAACCGCTGCGGTCTTGCGCGTTCCACACCGCCCGGAAATGAAGCAGCACATTGGCCGGCGGAGCCTCGGCGGCCAGTTGCCGGCCTGTTTCCGGCTCGCGCACGAAACGCACTGCCACCAGAACCGCGAGAACCATCACCACGGCCGCGCCGAAAAAGGGCGCCGCCCGCCCGAAGCGGTCAAAAAGCAAACCACCGCCAAAGAGCGCCAGCGCCGCCCCTACCCCGCCCATTAGGTTCAGCAGGCCATTGGCTTTGCTGCGTTGCTCGGGCGGGAAAAGGTCTCCCAACCACGCCACCGCGGGAGAGCGAAAGAGCGCCATGCCGATGTTGGTCACCACTATGAAGACCATTATCGCCAGCAGCGTGTTGGCCAGCGGGATGAACACAAACGCGATTAAGGCGATAGGCGCACCCACCAGGATCCATGGCTTGCGCCGCCCGAACTGATTCCAGGTACGGTCACTGCGCGCCCCGGCCCAAGGCTGCACAAAAACGTTGATGAGGTTGTCCCAGGTCATGATGAAAAAGGCGATGGTAGGGCTCAGTCCGAAGCCACGCACCTGCGGCAGCTGCTTACCAGCTGCCAGCAAATCCTGCTCCCAGCGCGGGTTGCCGGCCTGCAGAAAGATTGGAATGAACTGATTGAAAACCGGCCAGAGCACGCTGATGGAGAGAAACGCGGTGCCAACGATGAGGGTGCGTTTCCAGCTGAATTGCACGATTGTACTCCGGGAATTCAGCCTAATACGCCCCGCGACCCAGGAAAACCTTGGGAATAGTGCGCAGAATCAGGACGATATCCATCGCCAGCGACCAATTCTCCAGGTAATAGATATCGAGAAGACACATCTCGTCGAAGGCCACTTCGCTGCGTCCGGAGACCTGCCAAAGCCCGGTGATCCCCGGCATCACATCCAGCCGCTGCCGATGCCAGCGCTTATATTGCTCCACCTCCTGCGGCAGGCCCGGGCGCGGCCCCACCAGGCTCATCTCCCCGCGCAGTACGTTAATCAACTGCGGCAATTCATCCATGCTCGAGCGCCGCAGCCAACGTCCAACCGGCGTCAGGCGCGGGTCCTCCCGAATCTTAAACAGGGGACCACTGGCCTGATTGAGCTCCGAAAGCGCCTGCTGCTGACCCTCCGCGCCCACGGCCATGGAGCGGAACTTGAAGATTCGGAACGGTTGTCCTTTTCTTCCCACGCGGGTCTGGGTAAAAAAGACCGGCCCACCCGAATCCAACCGCACAATCAGCGCGAGCAGCGCCAGGAGCGGCAGCAGCAGCGGCATGAAAACCAGAGATAGGCCCAGATCCAGCATCCGTTTCGCCAGACGGCCGGTTTCGGTGAAGCGCGTGGCCTTCAGCCCTATCAGCGGTATGCCGCCGAGTTCATCCACGCTCACACGGCTCAGGTTGAGCTGGAACATATCCGGAACCACGCGCGCGCGCACCCCCCGGCGTTCACAGGTGCGTACCAGCCGGAACATTTCGGGCTGGTCGCGCCACGGCAGCGTGACGATGACCTCGTGCACCTTTTCGCGCTCCAGAATGCGCTCCAGTTGGTCCAAGGAACCGAGTGCCTTGAAGCGCCCGATGTC
>Ga0208521_1001926_pt1 | contig 10063 bp, 8 predicted proteins | sample ETNtaG_24_FD_185754 | JGI IMG/M metagenome (GOLD analysis project Ga0208521, IMG submission 185754) | Marine microbial and viral communities from oxygen minimum zone, Eastern Pacific Ocean - ETNP201306SV47 (SPAdes) (version 2) | ecosystem: Environmental > Aquatic > Marine > Oceanic ... | reverse complement strand
GTTTGATTTAGAGGCATTTAAAAAATTACTTAAAGGAGAGTAAAAACTAAAAACATTACTTTTTAAATTAAATTAAAAAAAGGTTTACATTTCTGTAAACCTTTTTTGTTCTCCTTATACTTTAAAGTTGAAGCAGAATTCTATTTTTTAATGGCTTTGGTAATGTAAAACTAGAACCAAATAAGTTTTATTGTTAATTAATCCTACCACCACACTTCGCTTTGACCTACCAGAGGTAAGTAGTATAACCCTGACCATTTACAATATGCTTGGGCAAAGAGTGAGAACCTTCAATATGAACGATACACCTGCGGGGTACCATTCGGTTACCTGGAATGCCACCAATGATTATGGTGAGCAAGTAGGTGCAGGGGTCTATCTATACCAATTACAGGCTAAAGACTTTGTTAAGACCCGAAAGATGGTCTTATTGAAGTAGTATGAACGCTACACTAACGACAAGGAAGCCTCCTCACGGGGGCTTTTTTGTTTGTGGGATGATGTGTAGATTTGGAGATGCGTAGGTATATCACATTACTACTATTTATTGGGCTGGCCTGCTGCAGTGATGCCGGTGGCTCGGAAAAACTGGAAACAGACATCCTAGAACTACTACAGGGTTTTAACGGTGACGTGGGCGTATATGTACGACACTTACCCAGCAACACTGAAGTGGGGGTGAACGAAAATGAAATATTCCCCACAGCCAGCATGATCAAGGTTCCCATACTGGTAAAGATATTCGATAAAATCGAAGGCGGAGCGCTTACAATGGATAGTGTGGTGATTTATAAAAAGGCCTCAATCAATTATCCCTGGAAGGGCGATGACGCCTTGGCCCGGTTCAATGATGGTGAAGATATAACCATCAGTAAACTGTTGACCTATATGATCACCTTTAGTGACAACCATGCCAGTTTGTGGCTGCAGGACATGGCTGGAGGCGGAGTGACTATTAATGGCTGGCTTAAAAACAAGGGTTTCATCCACACTCGAGTAAATTCTCGCACTCCCGATAGGGAAGCAGAATACGAAATTTACGGCTGGGGCCAGACTACGCCCAGAGAGATGGCAGAACTGCTAGTCTTAATACGAGAGGGCCGTGCCGTATCGCCGGCCGCAAGCAACGATATGTACCGGCACCTTACACGCATTTACTGGGACGATGAGGCCCTATCTCAGATTCCCCCTACGGTACAGGTAGCATCCAAGCAGGGTGCGGTTAGTCAGTCCAGATCAGAAGTTGTTCTGGTAAATGCCCCTAGTGGCGATTACGTGTTTTGCATTATTACGAAAAATCAAACAGATACACGCTATGATCAGGATAACGAGGGGTTCATCCTTATCCGGAATATTTCCAAATTACTTTGGCAACATTTTGAGTTACATTAGTCTTTACTATAAACAGAAGGAAAAGCTTCAAATATGATGCGCTTAAATCCATTGCTAAGTATCTATATATTTCAACTAAATTTGAGCTTGAACAAGCATTAGATTTATAAAAAAATATTGATGAAACGCCTCTGGCTCAAATAGCCTCCTCACGGGGGCTTTTTTGTTTATAAAAGAGATATACGCATTATTATATAATTTTTGTAAATTCCACAATGAAACTGATAAATAAAATATTATCACTTTTACTAGCTTTTGTATTCATAAGCTCAAATTTTCATATAATTGACTCTGCAAATTTTACTAAAGCAGGCAATTATAGTTTTTGTGATATTGACTGCGAACATAATGAACATTCTTTAATAGATAATGATTGTGAAATCTGTAATAATCAAGTTCGCCAAACATTTAATACCAATACATCCACTAAAAAATCATTCTTTTCAGATACTAAAAACTTAATTTTTCAGCCCATTTGTATCATCACTTCTGATAATTCATTTGGTCTTTTCCTTTCAAGGGCTCCTCCCTCAAATATATTATAAAGATGCTACACAGTTCTTGATAACTGTATAAATAAAATCAATTTTTTACAATAATAATTTTGAGGAGTCAAATATGACTATTTATTTTGAAAAGAGCACACGCTCTTTATTATCTGTTTTTGGATTATTTTTAGCTCTGTTCATTGTGAGTTGTGAAGATGATCATGATCACGATGAAGAACATACCGATGCAGAAGGCTTTATTTTAGAGACTAGTAGCGGGACAGAAATGTATAGAGAATTTAAAGGAACCCAAACAGGGTCAGTTACATTAAGCGCTGGAGATACTCTTGAATTATCCGTTCATTTTCTCGATGATAATGGTAAAGAGATGGAACACGATGAACATGAAGGAGGAGAAGAAGAGGAAGAAGGAGAATTGGAAGTTTCTGGATTCAATTCTATCGTTGCCTTAGTTCAGGTTGAAGAAGAGCATGATGATCATGGTGATGAAGAAGAACATGAAATGGGATTAGAAATCATAGGTGTTAGCATTGGCTCAACCAGTTTTAAACTTGAGTTAATGCATGATGGCCATGCGGATTATACATCTACAAACAACATTCCAATCGTTGTTAAATAAATTAGTTGTTATAGTCTTTTTTTGCGCTTGCAGTTTTCTGCAAGCGCAAAATTCAAAGTTATCAGGAATAATTTTATCTTCTAAGAGTTCTGAGCCTTTAGCGGATGCAAATGTTTATGTAAAAAATTTGAAGCTAGGTTCAGCAACCAATTTGAATGGGCAGTTTTCTATAAATAATCTTCCTTTAGAGAATATTGAGCTAGAAATTTCAATTGTAGGTTATCGTGATACAACTCTAGTTATACTAATAAATAAAAGTATAGTTAATCTTGGCAAGATATTACTAGATCCTGAAGTTTTACATTTTGATGAAATAAAAGTAGAGGTTCATAGTGATCTGGATCCAACTTCTTCACTTTCCAGTTTTTCCATGTCTGGGAAAAAAATACAAGAAAATATGAAAGGTTCAATTGCACAAACTCTTCAAAACGAGATGAGTGTAGCAATTCAGTCTATGGGACAGGGCACTACACGTCCGATATTAAGAGGATATTCTGGAGACCGTTTTCTGATCACTGAAAATGGATTTGAAGTAGGAGACTTATCTCAGACTTCTGTGGATCATGCTCTAAGCATGGATCTGGGAGGAGTTGAAGAAATTGAGATTATTAGAGGTCCGCGCGCACTACTTTTCGGATCAAATACTATAAGCGGCGTCATTGACGTTGAAAAAAACTCTATGCCTGAGATCGAATTTGATCATCTTCATACCTATATAACATCGGGTTATAATTCTGGCAACAATGGATTGTTTAATAATTTTTCATTGGTTAAACCAATAAATAAGAACAATTTTCGTTTTTCCATACAAAATAGAAGAACTGGTGATCAAATGACTCCATTGGGTGCATTAAAAAATACTTCAATGAATACTACTGAAGGGTTTTTTGGAGTAACAAGATTTCATGATGGAAAAAGGGGAACAGTTTCTATTGAACATGTTGAAATGGATTATGGAATACCAGGAAGCCCTGAAGGACACATCAGTGGTGTGGATATGGAAATGAATAAAACGACTCAAAAGTTTAATTATCATCAAGATATTAATTTTAAAGGTTTTGAAACTTTTGACTTAGATCAAAAATTTATTCATTATGGTCATTCTGAATTTGAATCAGATCAAAAAACCCCCTCTGTCATATTAGGACAAGATATATTGCTTTTTCAGTCTAAGATGACAGGGTTAAAAAGAGAATTAGGAGCTGCTATACAATACCGTATGTTTACGGCCGGTGGTTTTTATTGGACACCAAATACATCTGAATCAAACTTTTCAGTATTTGGTTTTAGAGAAAAAGATATATTTGGTCTTACAGGCCAGGTATCATTTAGAGGAGAATATTCTATTATAGAACCTCAAAGTAAAGGAATAAGGTTTTCAAATATTGATGAAAAATCTGTGAACAAGAAACATTTTGGTTTTGTTTCTTTATCTGCCGCAGTTATTAAGTCTTGGGATTATTGGCAAATTTCAACAACGATAATGAAAACTGGAAGAAGTCCTGGCATTGAGGACCTGTTTTCAGATGGTCCACATCTTGGAAGTTATAGTTATGAGATTGGCAACCCAAATCTTACCCTTGAGAAAACTCTTGGGGTTGAGAGCTCTATTCAATATCAAAAAGACCAATTCTTTTTTTTGCTGAATAGGTTTTTTAACCAAAGTCCAAATTTTCATCAATATATGAAAATGGGGGATGGATATGTTCCAGGTGCAGATTGGATCGAATGGGGAAGTGGATCAAGCGGTTGGCTATATAAATATCAAATGCGCGGAATTAAAATTGAATTAAGTGGTGGAGAATTTCAAATGGGATATAAAGGGAAAGTGATAAATGTAAGTACAGATTTCTCTTTTGTTCGAGGAAAAGATAAATCAAATAATGACCATCTTGCATATATGCCACCAGACAAAATCGGCGTATTAATTTCTACTAAATCAAATAAAGACATATCGGGATCAATTAGACTTAGTAAGGTTTTAGATCAAAAAAAGATCTCAGAATTTGAGAGTGTGACTCCTGAATACTTTTTAATTGATATTTTTGGAAGCTATTCTTTTGGAACTGAAAAAGGAACTCACCGCTTGATATTCCAACTAAATAATTTACTTGATCAAACCTATTATAATCATTTATCAAAAATAAAATCAATTATGCCTGAATCGGGTAGAAATATCGGTTTCCAATATCGATATCTTTTTTAAACAATTGTTGATCAATTTTTGTCTGCATCCCAAAATACTTACCAACCCACGATAATTAAATGAAACGCCTCTGGCTCAAATAAAGGAGAATAAAATGAAATTTAGAAAACTACTTTCTTACAAATTAGATAATGATTCTACTCTCGAGTATTCTACAACTGTAAAGGGAATGGGTCGGGTTCAAATCAATGGTGAAACAGTTTCAGAAAAAATAGGCATTAGAACCGAAATACATTCATTTGATTATAATAATTCAAGTTATGTTTTATCTCTTTCGCCATTATTCTCACTTTACACGCTTGGATACAGATTTGAATTAATCAGAGATGATGTGCAATTATTTCTATGCGGTGAAAAAAAGACTGATGATTCTAAGGCTTTAATGGGCTCGATATTCTTGGGCTTTTCAATCGTTATGATTATTTATATAGTTTATAAACTTGTAACATAAAGAATTAAATGAAACGCCTCTGGGTCAAATAGCCTCCTCACGGGGGCTTTTTTGTTTGTGGGACAATTTCTGTGTAATTTCCTGTATGAAACGCCTCTGGCTCAAATAAAGGAGAGTAAAATGAGAAAATCAGCAAAGCATCAAGCAATCCTATTCTTTTTAGGAATGATATACTCACAAGAATCTGTTTCACTTGAAGACTATCAACGCGCAGAAAGCTTTTTGAGTTCTAACACAAGTTCACTTGTATTTCGTGCAAATGTCAGCCCAAACTGGTTGGATGATGGTCGGTTGTGGTATCGTAATACAGTTGAAGGGGGAGCAGAGTTTGTTCTTGTAGATCCAGTTAAAAAGACACGTAAACTAGCCTTTGACCATCAACGTATAGCTGACGTACTCTCGAATAAGGATACTACTTATGGAGCCTTTGGTCTTCCATTTAGATCATTTGAATACACAAAAAGAGGTCGCGCCATTTCTTTCGATGTAAAAGACAAAACCTATACCTGCAATCTCCGAAATTATCGCTGTACTTCTGAAGATAATGAAGGAGTGGCGCCAATAGATAGCTCTCCTAGGGCTCGATATCTTCGTGAACGTACCCGAGTCTTGTCACCAGATGGAAAACTAGCGGCTTTTATTCGGGACCATAATCTTTGGTCTCGAGATGTAATTAGCAATAAAGAGAGACAGTTAACCTTTGATGGAATAGAAAGTTATGGTTATGCCACAAATAATGCAGGATGGACGAAAGGACCGGGACCAGTTGTTCTCTGGTCTCCAGATTCGAAAAAGATAGCTACCTTCCAGCATGATAGTCGTGGTACAGGGGAAATGTATATGGTATCCACTAAGTCTGGCCATCCAGAATTATCCAAGTGGAAATATCCGCTTCCTGGTGATAGTCTTATATTTCGCATTAGTCGTGTAATCATTAATGTACAGACTGGGGGCGAAGAACTCACAACTTTACCGGAAATTATTAGATTGAAAATGCCGCCAGATCAGCACCGTAGTACGAGTGATGATCATATAGCGGGCCGAGGAGGAGTATTCTTAGATGTTCGGTGGAGTGAAGACGCAAAGAATTTAGCGTTTGTATCTAGTTCTCGAGATCACAAAGAAGCTCAACTGCGTGTGGCGAACACAACAACTGGTGAAGTACGTGATATAATGAAAGAAGTGCAAAAAACCTATTTTGAATCAGGTGATGGTTTTTCCAACTGGCATTATTTATCAGAGACGAATGAAGTAATTTGGTTTTCTGAAAGAGACAACTGGGGTCATCTGTACTTGATTGATCTGAAAACGGGAAAGATTAAGAATCGAATCACCAAAGGCGAATGGGCCGTGCAGCAGGTCAGATATGTAGATCGTAAGAATCGAAAAATATACTTTTCTGCTGGTGGTAAAGAAGATGGTAATCCCTATTATTGGTATTACTACAGTGTCAATATGGATGGTTCCGAATTAAAACTTCTGACACCGGAATATGCACACCACACCGTTAACTTTTCTCCAAAATATAAATATTTCATAGACAGTTATTCCACGCCAGTTATGCCACCAGTCACTGTTCTGAGGGACATGGATGGTAACCAGTTAGTTAAGTTAGAAGAAGCTGATATTTCACAATTAATGGCTTCAGGTTGGAAACCGCCTATCCAGATTAAAACCAAAGCTCGTGACGGTGTGACGGATATTTATGGGCTTATGTATAAACCCATAAATTTTGATCCAAACAGGAAATATCCAGTTTTAAACCCACTATATCCAGGTCCACAATCTGGCAGTGTAGGGAGCCGCAGCTTTAGATCATCCAGAAGTGATAAGCAGGCTGTAGCAGAACTTGGATTTATAGTTATTGAAGTCGACGCAATGGGTACTCCTGGGCGTTCAAAATCCTTTCACGATGCATACTATGGAAATATGGGAGATAATGGGTTACCAGATCAAGTTGAAGCAATCAAACAACTAGGTGCTCAGCATCTATGGATGGATCTTGACCGAGTAGGTATTTATGGCGGTTCTGGCGGTGGCTTTGCATCTACAGGTGGAATTCTACGTTACCCTGATTTCTATAAAGTGGCCGTCTCAGGTTCTGGCAATCATGACAATGCTACCTATGAAGACGACTGGGGTGAAAAATGGCAAGGAATGCTCATCAAAAATGAGGATGGCACCACGACCTATGATAATCAGGCTAATCATCTCTTAGCAGAGAATTTAAAAGGTAAGTTACTACTGGGACACGGTTCACTTGATGGAAACGTACCAGTCAATAATACCCTATTAATGGCAAAAGCCTTGATTGATGCGAATAAGGATTTTGATATGCTTATTTTCCCTAATAAGGGTCATGGACTTGGGCAATATTGGATGAGACGAAGGTGGGACTATTTTGTACGTCATTTAATCGGAGTAGAACCACCAAAAGAATTTAAATTTAAATGAAACGCCTCCGGCTCAAATAGCGGTAAAAAATAGCTCTTGAAAATAAGGGAGGGAATCTGAATGCATTAGGGGATGATTTGGTGATTGATCCTGTGCCGGGAAATGCTGATTTGCATATTCGAAATGTAGAGGTGTACCCTATTTAACGAATAAATCACAGTATCGTTATCTTTCAATAGCATTGATAGTTTTCTCATTTTAACGATTATTGAAATTCAAACTTATTGAAGTAAATGATAACAAAAACTAACCCCTCATTTAATTGAATCACATAATAATTTTAATCCAACCAGTATTATATTCAAGGTTATAATGAGCTGGTTACAAAAGAATTACAATGTGGCGCTTTCCAATCCTATCATCCTAAGTGTCCTGATCATTTTGGGAGCTGTTATTGCAGCAAAGATTACGGATATGATCTTTACAAGGATATTTAAACGGATAGTAAATAAAACCCAAACAAATTTCGATGATCGAATTCTTCATCTGTTACATCGTCCCATTTTTTATTCTATTTTATTTATTGGATTCTCGGTTGCGGTAAAAACGGCAGAACTCCCAAATTATATTGATTATGCCCTAGTCGGCATTTTCAAAACAAGCACCATTTTGATTTGGTTGTTTGTGGTGATGAAAGTTCTGATACTCTCTATGGAATGGGCATCGCAAAAAACATCTAATCCACTTCTGCAGCAAAAGACGCTTCCTCTTTTTAATAATCTCGGGAAAATTGCCATTGGCTTGTTTGGTATTTATTTCATTTTCTTAAGTTGGGATATCAATATTAATGGCATTCTGGCTTCGGCGGGTGTGTTGGGTGTGGTGCTGGGTTTGGCTGCGAAAGATACAGTTGCCAACTTCTTTGCAGGAATTTTTCTCATGGCTGACTCACCCTTTAAAGAAGGTGATTATATTTTGTTAGATACAGGTGAACGAGGTTATGTGAAACAAATGGGAATTCGTTCCACACGGTTTATGACCCGGGATGATATTGAAATTACCATTCCCAATTCTGTGATAGCAGCATCCAAAATCGTAAATGAAAGTGGGGGGCCGGGTGAGACAGAACGGGTGCGAATCACACTCCATGTAGCCTATGAATCAGATATTGATGATGTAAAAGCATTACTTATTTCAATAGCATTGAGGAATGAAAATGTATTAAAAGCTCCGGAACCCCGTGTCCGATTTCGGGAATTTGGCGATCATGGACTCAAACTCCAACTGCTTTTCTGGATCCATAAACCAGAGATTCGCGGTCGAACTGTGGACGCGGTAAATACGGAGATATATAAACAATTTTCCCAAAATAATATTTCCATTCCCTATCCAACCATGAAGGTGATCTTACCCAGAGAGGGTACAATTCTTGATCCTTAAGTTTGTTGTTCTTGCTATATATTTTTTAATTCTGCTTGGCATTGGATTTTTTGCATCCAAACGCGTTTCCAATATTACAGATTATTATGTAGGTGGAAAAAAGCTTAACTACTGGATCGCTGCCCTATCTGCCAGATCTACAGGAGAATCAGGATGGCTACTTATTGGTGTTACAGGCATGGGAGCCCTTATAGGGATCAGCGCATTATGGATTGTGGTGGGAGAAGTGCTCGGGGTTTGGCTATCCTGGCAATTCATGGCAAAAAAATTCAAGCGAATGACCGATGAATATGATTCTATAACCATTCCTGATTTTCTGGTAAGTCATTTTAAATCCACCACCCATACGATTCGGATTATCGCTGCCACGGCACTCTCTCTTTTTGTAATTATCTACGTGAGCGCTCAGATTGATATTACGGGTAAAACATTTGAATCTTTTTTAGGCCTTAATTACTATACTGGAATTGGAATCGGTTTTGGAATTGTTATTATGTACATTTTTTCTGGTGGATTTCTCGCAGTAGCATGGTCTGACTTTTTCCAGGGATCCCTCATGTTTGTGGGGCTTTTGCTTCTACCTGTGGTTACTTATTTCAGTCTTTCCGGCGACACATCCATAGTTGACGGTTTGCGGTCCATAGATCCTGCCTTATTAAATATATGGGGAGTGGGTGGATTAACACTTATGAACGGTGTAGCCATCCTTGGTCTTTTATCTATCGGAATCGGATTTATGGGCTCGCCCCAGGTGTATGTTCGCTTCATTTCGATTAGAGATGAAGCTGAGATCGAGAAAGGAAAGTGGGTTGCGCTTTTTTATACACTGCTTACCGACACAGCCGCTGTCATGATTGGAATCTTGGGGCGATATATGCTCACCCAAGCAGGGGATAATCCTGAATTGATCTTGGGCAATGCAGCCGAAAATGTCCTTGCTCTCGTGTTGGGACAAGTCATGCCTACCTTAATTATTGGGATTTATATTGCTGCTGTTTTGTCGGCGGTCATGTCCACGGTGGATTCACTTTTGGTTGTGGCTTCCAGTGCTG
>Ga0208521_1001922_pt1 | contig 10078 bp, 11 predicted proteins | sample ETNtaG_24_FD_185754 | JGI IMG/M metagenome (GOLD analysis project Ga0208521, IMG submission 185754) | Marine microbial and viral communities from oxygen minimum zone, Eastern Pacific Ocean - ETNP201306SV47 (SPAdes) (version 2) | ecosystem: Environmental > Aquatic > Marine > Oceanic ... | reverse complement strand
GCCGAGGTTGTACTGGGCAACGGCAACCTCCTGTTCGGCGGCCTTGCGGGTCCACGCCGCCGCCTGCACATCATCCTGGGCCACGCCTTCGCCACGGCTATACGCGAGGCTAAGGTTGTGCTGGGCCTCGGCATCCCCCTGCTCGGCGGCTTTCCGCCACCACTTCACTGCCTGCACATCATCCTGCGCCACGCCTTCGCCACCGTGATACATAATGCCGAGGTTGTACTGGGCAACGGCAACCCCCTGCTCGGCGGCCTTGCGGAACCACTCCACCGCTTGTGAGTAGTCCCGCGCCACGCCTTTGCCCTTGGCATACATGAAGCCGAGTCTGAACTGGAACTCGGCATCTCCCTGTTCGGCAAGCGGCCTGACCCTGGATGCGAATTCTTCACAAAACTCCCTGGATTTCAGCTTGGCAGCAATAAAGCCATCCAGACTGAAAGAGTCTTCCGGTATATCGAATTTACCTGCCAACTCTTCCGGGGCAATGATGGTCGCCTCGATTGCATGCCCCTTTTCCAGTAGGGAGATCAGCTTTTCGTCTGCCACGAGGCCGAAATTGGCTAACGTTAGATATGATGTAAGATTACCAACAAGCCCCAACATGGATTCTCTCTGAAGCCGGGTATTGCCAATCTGGAATTGAAATGTGGCATTGCTGCCCTTGAAGTTTTCCAGTCCTTTCTCGTGGGTCGACCAGGTGATCAACAGGAGATCTCTGTCGCATTGTCCTACTTGTTTGATCAGGCGGAACTTGTGGCCGTGGACGGTATTACCGTTGGCAGCGTAATGCACCGTCTCCGAATCAGTGGACACACTCCAGTCCTTGTATTCCCATGAATTTTCACCGGCATTCGCATAAGGCATCATCGCGAAACAAAAAAAGAGGGTTCGTAAACCAAAATCCATTTTTTTCATCGTTCATTCTTTCTTTAAGCAGACGTTTCACTGGTGTTTTCCCGACCCAACCCTTAATTGCCAGTGAGAAAGGCCAGGTAGCTCGTGTTGGTTGGCTCTATGCTTTCGAAGACACGCCAGTGGAGAAACACCAGGAGTAAAACCGCGGAAACGGCGTTAAGAACATTTGATCCAAGTGAGGCGTATATCTTTCTCGTGGATATTTTGTAGCTCATCATCTGTTCCTCCGTTGGATCGCCCGGGGCCGTTTATGAACCAGGGCATTTTTGTCAGGCCAGGTGCCCCCGGAACCATGCTGCAACCTTGTGGTGAAGCCTGGGACCTTCTTCCCAGTCGTGAAGCTTGACTTCCTTGAGCCACCCTTCCCAAAGGAGGCCGGGGACCCGGTCCATTTGAGGCTTCGCCTGGCCTTCCTGGAATGCTGTCTCTTGTTCCGGAGTCTTTTCCAGCACCGCATTTTGCAACAGGCGATCTTGCTGCAGAGAATCTTCATGCATCTCATCCTTGCCTCCGTCCGGTTTCTCATTTTCAGAAACGGCTCCGAAAATGGTCTTTAATGAAATCTCGGCACGTCGGTTCTGCGGTTCCCTGATGCCATCCCCGGTGACAATGAAGGGCATGCTTTCACCTAGCCCCTCCACCAAAATGATGACGTCCTTCATCCCCCGGTCACGGATTGCCTGCTTCACGGCCTCGGCGCGACGGTAGGAGAGTTCTTCGTTGTAGGTAATGGGACCTGAACTGTCCGTATGAGCCCTGATCACGATCTTACTGGCGGGATTTGCCAGTGTTGCTTCGATCACACTGGTGATGACGGCGATTGCGAACTCGTCGAGTTCCACACTGTCAAAATCGAAAAAAATGGTGTGGCTCGTATAACCTAAAAGTGAGGGTGTCCCGTTCATCTGCAGGGCGCCATCAACCGATCCATCTGCCACGATCTGCTCTTCTCCACCGGCGGTGACCCGGTTGCCGCCAAATGTAACGAGTGCGCACACCATGATTGCAGTGGCCTTGTGGGTTCTGGAAATTCTATTCATTAGTCAGTCTCCTTTATCTTGGTTTAGGTTGCCGTCATCCTGGTTAGAAGCCCCGCCCCCCAAGGGGGGGGAGGTCAGAGAGACCACGGGGGGGCGGGGCCAGAGCCAGAGACATCACTTGCTAGACGCCCCTGCCCCGTTCGTATTAAGTCTTTCTTCCTTTCCACCCCCCACCTGGAGGTGAGATTGCGTGGCCGTGCCGGGGCCATGCGGGGTCACACCATTTCCCAGGCGGTCCCGTTTAAGGGGGGGCTCGTCTGGCACGCAGTCCTGGATTGCAATAACCTTGTCTGTCAGTGGAATCCTGATTTGCAGCTTTTTCATTGTCTTATCCCTTGGTTGAAAATATTTTCGCATCGGGTTTTTCCTCCTTCATGAACACCGGACGTGTTTTCCTGACGGTTTCACCCCCGGACTTATTTTTTGTGAAATCAGCTTGGAAAGAAGTGGCGGGAGGGTTCTTCATTCCGGTATTTGCCCCCGTGTCAGCTGCATGACGGACGTCGCCCAGCAGCTTGCCGCCACGGAAGATCCGCAGTCCGGTATAGGTGATCCTCCCAAACACCTTCGCCCCGGGGTGAATAATGAGGCACCCCTTCACAAGGAGGCTCCCCTCGAAGATCCCCCGGATTTCGGCATCTGTAACGGTCACGTTTCCAAAGACGGTTCCTGTTTCGGAGATCTTCAGCCTGTAGCAACTGGCTGACGCCTCGAGTTTCCCGCTGACGATAAGGTCTTTGCAGATGATCGTTTCCCCCCTAAGGGAGATGCCATCACCTATGACGAGAACGCCGGGGTTGTGTTTTTTCTTGGATTGCTCATCACGATTCGTGATGAGGTCTTGAACGTCAGGATGCCATTTTTGGCCTCGGCCTGAATTCGGCCGGCCCGCGGAGACAACCAGGTTTTCCTCATGACGTTCGAGGTCATCGGATATCGGGGTCGGACTGGTCTGTTTTAGAGTTTTGTTCACCGCTTCCTCCATCAAATGATGGAGAAATTATGACAATAAGTTTTGGTGAAAATTGGGCCGGAGTTTGGTTATTTCGTGGTCATTTCAAGGCTAAAATGTGGCAGCCCCGGCAGCTACAGATTTAAGAACCTTATTTTCTGAACCTGTAACCAACGCCGTATATGGTTTCGATCATGTCGAAGTTCGGATCAATGGCCTTGATTCTCCCACGGATCCGCTTGATATGGCTGTCGATGGTCCTGTCATCAACGTGGATATGCTCACCAAAGGCTGCGTCCATGAGCTGGTTTCGGCTTTTAACGTGGCCGGGATTTTTAGCCAGAGACTGAAGAAGCTGAAATTCCGTCACCGTCAGGTGAATGCTCTCCCCCTTCCACGTGCATTCATGGCAGTCCTCATCAAGGATAAGATCCCCTCTCTCTATTGAATTCCCTTTAGTGGAGAGATCTTTATCTCCATCTGGCGGCCGTGGGCTTCTTTTCAGTATGGTCCGAACCCTGAGGAGCAGAAGGTCCTGGGAAAAGGGTTTTCTTATATAGTCATCGGCCCCGAGCTTGAGGCCTTCCATTTCATCTTCCTGTTCATCACGGGAAGTAAGAAATATAACCGGCACATCGGATTGTTCCCGTAATCGGGTCAGCGCTTCCTTTCCGTCCATGATTGGCATGTTTATGTCGAGGACGACAATATCTACAGGGCTCTTACAAAGAGATGATAAGGCTTCAGCGCCGTTTGTGAATGTGGTGACGTCATATCCCTCGTTCTGGAAAGTCTTTGAAAGAGACACCAGGAGGTTTGCATCATCATCCACGAGGGCGACCTTGCTCATGATCTTAGCCTCACGATCATTCTCTTGGAGCAAGACCAATTACGAACCTTGCCCCCGTGACATGGCCCTCGTCGGAATGTCTGTTTTCCACCCATATCCTGCCCCCAAGCGTATTGATGATCTGCCGGGATATTGCCAGCCCGAGGCCCGAGTGAAAGGTCTCTTCTCCCGAGGGACGGCTGGAATAAAACCTATCGAAGACAGAGTTAAGGTTTTCTTCAGGAATACCCGGCCCCTCGTCATCCACAGTGATCCTGATCTCATCATCCTCCCTGGTTAATGCAACGATTACGCTTGACCCAGGCGGGCTGAAACTCACGGCATTGGACAGGATGTTTTCCAGCACCTGGACAAACCTGTCGGGGTGGACCTCGATCACGTAGTCGTCACTCCCTGAGGCGGAAACCCTGATTTCACACCCCCCGGATGTTGTCTCAATATTCTGACATACCTGCGGAACGAGTTCTGAGAGATCAATTTTCTCCAGCGTTTCGTTATCAAGCTCATTGCCGAGCCCGGAAAAATCAGAAATGTCGGAGACGAGTCGGTCCAGTCTGCCTGTGTCACTCAGGACAATGCTCATGAGCTCTTTTCTCTCCACCTCGTTATTGAGTCTGGACATTGTTTCCACGGCACTTTTGAGGGATGTCAAAGGGCGCCGGATTTCATGGGAAACATCGGATGAAAATTTATCCATGGCCTCGATTCTCGCTCTAAACCCTTCGACCATCTTATGGAGTGCGGAGCCCAGACCAGACACTCTCTTGTCCAGCCTCGTTCCCCTCTCAAACCGGATGCCGGCATTGGTCGGGTACAGCTGAATTTTTTTTGTTGTTTTCTTGAGGGCTTTGAAAGGGAGAGTAAGGCTCCAGAGAAAAGGAACCATCAGAACCGCGGATACTAAGATGAAGCAAACCAGAACCCTGAGAACATCGAACAGGAGTTTTTGCCTGGCAGCAGTGACAGAAAACTCCTTATCAGAAGAGAGGACGACACCTATCACCTCCTCATCAACAATGATGGGGGCTGCCGATGTGAAGAACAGCCTTTTATCCGCCAGGAGTCTTGTTTTGTTTTCTGTGACGCCCCCGAAAGCATTTTGGACCTCATCCAGGAAATTTGGGTCTATCAGGAGATGATCAATTTCAGAAAAAGTGTGGGAACTTTTCTCCCTTCCCAAGCCCATAAGATATAGCAACAGATCATCGGCAAGCTTCTCATGGAGAGAAGGGGGTGGCAGAGTTTTGTCTGGAGAAGCTGGGGTGAAATCCAGTTCGTCGTAAAAAAAACGGTTGTCAGCGACGAATTTTCTCTCAGGGGATACAACGCGGGTATGGATAAAGGTGGCACGTGAGAGGCCGCGAAGGACTTTCTGGCTCTTCTGAAAATTGAGCTTGGGATCACCAGCTTTGTCTTGGGGGCGGTTATTCTCAAGGGCCCCTTCTGCCAGTTTCGCGACCAGAAACCGGCTGTTGTTATCAAGCTCCTCGAGCTGGGCGGCATCATCCTGGAGAAAGACAAGAAGCAGGGAGATCGCCAGGAATGTCTCGACGGCGGTGATCGCCAGAAAGTATGTCAGAAAACGGCCTATCGACCCGACCCCCCTACTGAAATACGATGCTATTTCCCTCGCGGAACTACATGTGCAGATGATTGTTTAGTTAGAATAGTGGCTATTCAAGGGCACAGATTCTATGGCATGGCCAGCGGCCATTGGCGTTCTGATTAAAGGTTCGCCACGGGTCAGGTGCGGCCGTGTTATAGCTTAGTGCGATGCCGCCGGTCATGGAACTGTGGCCAGCCATGCTGGTGCCTGCCTGGGACCATAAGGGAAAAGCCGCCTCCGAAGAAGCGGCCTCTCTGACAAATCAAGGAAAGGGGACTGGGACAAAGGGTAGCTAGTCCTGCTCCACCACTACAGTCCGGTCCGTGGTTTGTTCTATAATCCGCTTTAAGTCGAGTACGTCACCATCAATATGCTGCAAGATGGCACGGTAAACGCGTGTGTCGTGGCCCGGGATAAATTTACCACCCTTGGTTATTCCACCACACCCGCACGCACAGGGCTTAGGTACTATCTTTCTCGGCATGAGTTACGCTCCGTTTAGGTTATGTGGTGGAGCAATTATAGGGTAAAGTACGTCCAGGGTCAATCCCAGGAGTGCCCCTGAATGTTCCTCTCCTCTTGTCTCGCTGCGCCAGTCACAGAAAAAACCCGCCAGGTCATTGACCTGGCGGGTTTTATTTTGGTTGCGGGGGTAGGATTTGAACCTACGACCTTCAGGTTATGAGCCTGACGAGCTACCAGACTGCTCCACCCCGCGGCAAAAACTAAACAGCCCGCGCCGGCGCGTTATCCACCTGCGCGGGCCAGTTGTAAAGAAGCGAGTAATTCCCGTGCGGTTGCAAGGCCTGGCAGCGACCTACTCTCCCACACCTTAAGATGCAGTACCATCGGCGCTGAGGGTTTTCACGGCCGAGTTCGGAATGGAATCGGGTGCTTTGCCCCTCGCCATAACCACCAGGCCATGCAACCGCACGGAAAATTCTGCGTAACCGACCGCCTTGGGGGCAAATGTCTGTGTATCAACCCGGGCCTGCATGGGCGCGCTCAGTCTTTTATCGCGCGCGTCATGAGTCCGAGAGCTAATCAAGTCAATCGAGTGATTAGGACCGGTTAGCTTCACACATTACTGCGCTTCCACACCCGGCCTATCAACGTGGTGGTCTTCCACGACTCTCAAGGGAGAACCCGTCTTGAGGGAGGCTTCCCGCTTAGATGCTTTCAGCGGTTATCCCGTCCGTACTTAGCTACCCGGCGCTGCGACTGGCGTCACAACCGGTACACCAGAGGTACGTCCACCCCGGTCCTCTCGTACTAAGGGCAGCTCCTCTCAATTCTCCAACACCCACGGCAGATAGGGACCGAACTGTCTCACGACGTTCTAAACCCAGCTCACGTACCTCTTTAATTGGCGAACAGCCAAACCCTTGGGACCTGCTCCAGCCCCAGGATGAGATGAGCCGACATCGAGGTGCCAAACACCCCCGTCGATATGGACTCTTGGGGGGTATTAGCCTGTTATCCCCGGCGTACCTTTTATCCGTTGAGCGATGGCCCTTCCACTCGGGACCACCGGATCACTATGACCGACTTTCGTCTCTGCTCGAACCGTCACTCTCACAGTCAGGCGGGCTTATGCCATTGCACTCCACAGCTGATTTCCGACCAGCCTGAGCCCACCTTTGCGCGCCTCCGTTACTCTTTGGGAGGCGACCGCCCCAGTCAAACTACCCACCATGCAGGGTCCCGGACCCGGATAACGGGCCACGGTTAGATACCAGAAAACAAAGGGGCGGTATTTCAAGGGTGCCTCCACCATAACTGGCGCCATGGCTTCAAAGGCTTCCGCCTATCCTACACATTCGTCTCCTAATACCACTGCAAAGCTGTAGTAAAGGTGCACGGGGTCTTTCCGTCTAACCGCGGGTACTCCGCATCTTCACGGAGAGTTCAATTTCGCTGAGTCGGTGTTGGAGACAGCGGGGAAGTCGTTACGCCATTCGTGCAGGTCGGAACTTACCCGACAAGGAATTTCGCTACCTTAGGACCGTTATAGTTACGGCCGCCGTTTACCGGGGCTTCGGTTCAGAGCTCTCACCCTTCTCCTTAACCTTCCGGCACCGGGCAGGCGTCAGACCCTATACGTCGTCTTGCGACTTCGCAGAGCCCTACGTTTTTAGTAAACAGTCGCCACCCCCTAGTCTGTGCCCCCCGTATCCGGTTGCCCGGATACAGGGCCCCCTTATCCCGAAGTTACGGGGGAATTTTGCCGAGTTCCTTCAACACCGTTCTCTCAAGCGCCTTGGTATTCTCTACCTGTCCACCTGTGTCGGTTTCGGGTACGGTCTATAATGCTGGGGCTATTTCCTGGAACGCCTTCGCAGCCCTTCCAATCCAATAAGGAAGAACAACTTACGGCATTCGTCACCACCAGCAGGTTCAGGAATATTAACCTGATTCCCATCGACTACGGCTTTCGCCCTCGCCTTAGGGGCCGACTCACCCTGCGCGGATTAACCTTGCACAGGAACCCTTGGACTTTCGGCGACAGTGTTTCTCACACTGTTTATCGCTACTCATGTCAGCATTCTCACTTCCGATACCTCCAGCATACCTCGCGGTACACCTTCACAGGCTTACGGAACGCTCCGCTACCACGCATGCAAGCATGCGTCCGCAGCTTCGGTGTATGGCTTGAGCCCCGTTACATCTTCGGCGCGGGACGGCTTAAATCTAGACCAGTGAGCTGTTACGCTTTCTTTAAAGGATGGCTGCTTCTAAGCCAACCTCCTGGTTGTCTTGGCCTTCTCACTTCCTTTTCCACTTAGCCATAACTTAGGGACCTTAGCTGGCGGTCTGGGCTGTTTCCCTTTCGACTATGAACCTTAGCACCCACAGTCTGTCTGCCGCGCATTACTCAACGGTATTCGGAGTTTGGTTAGGTTTGGTAAGACTCGCGTCCCCCGAGCCCATCCAGTGCTCTACCCCCGTTGGTATTCACACGACGCACTACCTAAATAGTTTTCGCGGAGAACCAGCTATTTCCGGGTTTGATTGGCCTTTCACCCCTAGCCACAGGTCATCCCCCCATTTTTCAACATAGGTGGGTTCGGTCCTCCAGTAGGTGTTACCCCACCTTCAACCTGCCCATGGCTAGATCACCCGGTTTCGGGTCTAATCCAACGAACTAAAACGCCCATTTCAGACTCGCTTTCGCTGCGCCTTCACCTAACGGCTTAAGCTTGCTCGAGAGACTAACTCGCTGACCCATTATACAAAAGGTACGCCGTCACCCCATAAAGAGGCTCCGACTGCTTGTAGGCATTCTGTTTCAGGGTCTATTTCACTCCCCTCGTCGGGGTCCTTTTCACCTTTCCCTCACGGTACTTGTTCGCTATCGGTCGTGTAGGAGTACTTAGGCTTGGAGGGTGGTCCCCCCACGTTCAGACAGGATTTCACGTGTCCCGTCCTACTCGAGGACCAACATGCTTTCTACCCATACGGGGCTATCACCCTCTATGGCACGGCTTTCCAGCCGTTTCCGGTTCTTACACGTTGGCCACTGGCCTGGTCCGCGTTCGCTCGCCACTACTAACGGAGTCTCGGTTGATGTCCTTTCCTCCGGGTACTGAGATGTTTCAGTTCCCCGGGTTTGCTTCATACGCCTATGAATTCAGCGCACGATGACCCAAAAGGGCCGGGTTTCCCCATTCGGAAATCCACGGATCAAAGTTTGTTCGCAACTCCCCGCGGCTTATCGCAGCGTACTACGTCCTTCATCGCCTCTACACGCCAAGGCATCCACAAAATGCCCTTATGACACTTGATTGAACTCTCAGACTCATGTCGCGCGCGGGAAAACCCGCAAACGCCACAGAACTCGAGAAGATACACAATCACCCGGTCACGATTCCGCCTCTACGGCAAACCAGCCGCAAGAAACATGAGCCGTGACCTTCGGTCAGTTACTCGCTTCTTCACAATGACAAAGAACTTCCATTACCGTTTCCCCACGGCCATTACAGGCCTATCAGGGAACGGTAAAATCGTCCCGGCGTCCATTTAAACTCACCAAAAATCCCGTTGAAACCCCTCTCCCACCATCTCATCAAACCGATGGTGGAGGTGAACGGAATCGAACCGATGACCTCCTGCTTGCAAAGCAGGCGCTCTCCCAACTGAGCTACACCCCCGGAAGAACCAGGCCACGATCCGTACGCCACGCGTTGCGGTCGGGAAAATGGTGGGCCGAGGAGGACTTGAACCTCCGACCTCACGCTTATCAAGCGCGCGCTCTAACCAACTGAGCTACCAGCCCAAGGTCCGGTTCAGGAACCGTGCCGGGAAAGATCAATCCCGGCAAGGATTATCCATCCTGGACGCCATAGAAAGGGATACACCGACGGCGACATGCCGCAGATTGAGTAATGGCCCGAAAACGAATTTCCGCGCCATCCTTAGAAAGGAGGTGATCCAGCCGCAGGTTCCCCTACGGCTACCTTGTTACGACTTCACCCCAGTCGCTGACCTTACCGTGGCCGGCTGCCTCCTTGCGGTTAGCGAACCGTCTTCGGGTAAAGCCAACTCCCATGGTGTGACGGGCGGTGTGTACAAGGCCCGGGAACGTATTCACCGCGGCATGCTGATCCGCGATTACTAGCGATTCCAACTTCATGCACTCGAGTTGCAGAGTACAATCCGAACTGAGACGGTGTTTATCGGATTAGCTCTGGGTCGCCCCTTTGCATCCC
>Ga0208521_1001902_pt1 | contig 10139 bp, 8 predicted proteins | sample ETNtaG_24_FD_185754 | JGI IMG/M metagenome (GOLD analysis project Ga0208521, IMG submission 185754) | Marine microbial and viral communities from oxygen minimum zone, Eastern Pacific Ocean - ETNP201306SV47 (SPAdes) (version 2) | ecosystem: Environmental > Aquatic > Marine > Oceanic ... | reverse complement strand
GTCTGTTGGTATTTGCGGATCCGACATGCATGCCTACCACGGCAAAGATCCGAGAAGAAAGCCTGGACTTATTTTGGGTCATGAATTTTGTGGCGAAATAGTTGAAGGCAGTAGACAAGGTCAATTAGTTACAGGCAACCCATTGATTACCTGCGGTAAATGTGACTTTTGCATACAGGGTCGTGACAATCTATGCACTGATAGAGATATGATTGGAATGACTAGGCTGGGCGCTTTTGCACAATTTATGACTATACCTGAACGCTGTTTAATTGATGCACCAAATGATATGAACCCTAATCATATTGCCTTGACTGAGCCTGCCGCGACGGTCATACATGCTGTTGACCTTGCCATTAATGGACTAAATCAACCCATAAATAAATGTCGAGTTTTGGTTATTGGGGCGGGGGCAATTGGCCTTTTAACAGCATTATTGCTAAAGTCTTATGGCGTCAAAATGCAAGTTTTGGAAACCAACCTGTCTCGCCATCTGTGTGTAAAAGAGCATGTCGGTATTGATCCGATAAACCCTCTTACTGAATCGATCAGTGATAATTCATTTGATGTTGTTATCGACTGCGTGGGCAGTGAAAAAACAAGCTCACTTTCATTTAAAACTATCAAGGCGGGCGGCGTTATTGTTAATGTTGGTCTGCAAAACTGGACAAGTGAGATTGATGTCAGAAAACTCACCTTGCAAGAGATTAAACTGATTGGTTGCTATACATACACTATGAAAGATTTTAAATCTGCATTAAAGGCAATTGAAGAGGGTAGATTTGGTAACTTGTCCTGGATAAGCGAACTTCCTCTATCGGATGCTAATGTAGCTTTTAAAGAACTACATAATGGTACAATTGCATCCGCCAAAGTAATACTGAAACCACATTTATAAATAGATAGAAAATTATGAGTTTAACAGACCTTAAATTTAGTATTGACCCTAACATCAAAACGCCAATGTGGCTTCAAATTAGGAATGAACTATTTGATTGCCTTTGTAATGATGTCTTAAGGCCTGGACAACTTATTCCTAATGAAAAAACTCTAGTAGAGCTATTTAATGTATCGATTGGCACTGTTAGAAAGGCTATCGAAGCTTTGGAAAAAGAAGGTATTTTAATTAGAAAACAAGGCTTAGGAACTTTTGTTTGCCAACATGACGACCGGAGTTTCCTATTTAAATTTTTTCATATTTTCTATAATGATAGTGACGTAAGGCACATTCCTGAAGTCAACCTGGACTCTTTCAAAAAAGAAAAAGCCAACAAAACTGAAATGAAGTTGTTAAACATCTTAAAAGAAAACGACAAGGTTTTTCATATCTACAATAAATTAGGCTTTCAAGGTAAAGTCCACTCGGTGGACAAGATTGTCATTGCTGCAACTAAGTTTCCATTATTAACTGAAGAAATTCTCGTTAACCGTCATAACACTATATACAACCTATTTCAAAATAAATTTAATGTTTTTATAACACATACCTCTGAGAGAATTAAGGCAACCTCGGTGGACAAAAAAATTTCTCAAATGTTGGGTATCAAAATGGGTATGCCTATTTTAAAAATTGAACGCCTTGGTTATACCTTCCATGACGAGATCGTTGAGTTACGAACTTCCTATGTTAATACAACTGAAGTTGAATACATTCGGGATCAGTACAGCTTAGTCGGAGAATAATCAGCCCGTAAATAGTCGCGTTCTTTTTACCTTTTTGCAACTTAGCCTTTAAAGGCGCTATCAGACTGTAGGTATTTTATTTCTGCCTCGGTATTCTTCCTAACTAATATAGCATTCCTGTGCGGAAACCTACCAAACCTTTTTACTATATCTCTGTGATGCTTGGAGTATTCTAGGTTGAAGTTATATTTTTGAAAAAGCTTAACCTGCAGATCTTGATCTTCCATATTTTCGCTATGCATCAATGGCATGAATAAAAAAAGCAACTTATTCTCGCTCAATTTTCTATCAAAACCATGGTTAATTGCATTCAGAGCAATTTTTACTGCTTTACTCTCTGTTTGAAAACTTTTGGGTTGACCTCTGAACATATTGAGAGGAAATTGATCCAATATTATGACCAGCGCTAATGATCCCTCGGCAGAATTCTGCCAATCATCGTACATTCCATCAGCAGCACTTTGCCATAACTCTTCATAACGCCGCTTAATTTCTTTATCTATTTCTGGTGTCGAGGAAAACCAATACTTTGAACTTTTCTCAGAAAACCAATAGTCGATAATATCAAGACTATCTAACTCCATTGGTAATCTATTTAATTCCCATACATATAATTAGGCAGCCATAATGCAATCTGAGGGAATATAACAATCAATGCCAGACCAATCACCTGGATAACCATGAACTGCATCATTCCCTTATAGATATCTGACAAGTCCCAATTAGGCGCTACCCCTTTTAAGAAATAGGCCGACAGCGCAACTGGTGGCGAAAGCCAAGCTGTCTGTAAATTAACTGCAACTAAGATTCCAAACCAAGTCAGATTAAATCCTAACTGCTCTATCAAAGGCAGAATAATTGGAACAATAATTAGAACTATTGGTACCCACTCTAATGGCCAAGCCAAAAGGAATATAAAAGCCATAATCATCAACAATAAAACCGTTGGTGGTAAATCAAGCATCATCAACCATTCAGTTACCATGGTTGGCGTTCCCAGCCTTGAAAATACTGAGCCAAAAAAGTTTGAAGCAGCAACCAAAATCATTATTAGAGTTGTAATTTCGAGGGTCTTCAACAAGGAATCCTTAAAGGACTGTAAAGTTAATTTGCGATAGGCTAGCGTTAGAACTATTGCGCCAACAGCGCCCATAGCGGCGCCTTCAGTAGGGGTAGCGAGACCAAACAATATACTTCCAAGCGATGAACCCACTAAGAGAACCGGCGGAACTAACCCTTTAAAAAACTCAATCCAAACATCTTTCATTGATGTTGGGCGAAGCTCCTCAGGTACGACAGGTCCTAATGATGGATTTAGATGGCACCTAATAAGCGTATAGCCTGTGTAGAGAACTGCCAACATCAAACCCGGCATGATTGCTGCGGCAAACAAGTCTGTTACTGGGACATTTAGAATAGGCCCCATAACGACCAGCATAATACTGGGCGGTATCAATATACCCAGAGTTCCACCGGCAGTAATTGAACCGGCTGCCAAGCGCACATCATACTTCGCTCTATCCATTGTTTTGGCTGACATAATTCCAAGAATTGTCACCGATGCGCCAACAATCCCAGTTGCTGCACCAAATATAGTTGAGACAAAAAGTACTGCAACAAATAGCGAACCCTTGGTTCTAGATAATGCCATCTGGACGGATGTGAATAGCCTCTCCATCAAGTTTGCCTTCTCCATAAGAATTCCCATAAAGGTAAATAGAGGAATTGCCACAAGAGTTTGCTCAAGCATACTTCCAGAAAACTGGAAGGTCATTAAGAAAAAAACAAGATCTCCAAAACCTAAGTAACCGAAGAAAACGCCTAGGAAAATGAGAGTAAATGAAATTGGAAAGCCAATAAAAATAGCAAATAGCATTGTTAAGATTAATACTATGCCTAGCACTTCAGGACTCATGGCCATCTCCTATTTCTGATAGCATAAACGCACTTAAGTGTTTCTGAAATGCCTTGAATTAATAAAAAAACTAAACCTATAAATAGCATAAATTTGATTGGATACATGAGTGGCATCCATGCAGTATCCATGCCTCTTTCCATTTGTGACCAAGACTTATAAGCATATTTATAGCATGCCCATGCTGCGCCAGTCAGTCCAGGAAAATAAAATAATAAATACAGTGTTAAGTCAATCGTTGCTTGTGTCTTAACAGACCAATTTCGATACATAAAGTCTGCTCGAATATGAACACCTTTCGAAAGTGCATAACCAGCACCAAGCATAAACATAGCGCCAGCAAACATTCTACTAATATCATATGCCCACATCGTTGGCGAGCCAAAGAAATGTCTTCCAGTAACCTCAATAAACATGGATATAAATACGGGAACTGTAAGCCAACAGACTATTTGTCCAACCTTGAGACTGAACCAATCAATACTTAGAATAGTTCTCGCCATCATTTTTGGCATATCATCAGGCATTACTCCCGTATATGTCCTGCCTTCAGCGACCATTTCATCGGTAATGTCTAATTGACCAATATCCTCTTCCTCTGTCATAACTTGCACCTAATTTCTAATCTAAAAAATATCTCGCTATTGTAACAAAACTGTTGAGTTTAATAAATAAAACCAAAAAATCATTAAGGCTATTCTAACTCCTAGATAAAGGAGAGCCTTAAGCTAGATAAAGGAGAACCCGAAGCTAGATAAAGCCGACTTGTGATAAAAAAAGTTGCCAACAGTATTCACTATTGGCAACTTAATTTACAAGTCTTACGGATCTTTACTTCAAAGTCTCAGCAAAAGCCAGACCTAGTTTAGCGTTAGACGCTTGAGCGCCTGACCAGAAAGGTACCGCAATCTTTGCGAAATCTTTCTGTGATTGCCAAACTTTAGCGAAGAACGCATTATTCTTAGCATTCTTAGCAAGTGTTGCATTCGCAGCAGCCATATACTCAGTGAAGTAGTCATCTGGAGTATCCATTAACTTAACACCATGGTTATTTAACAAGTCATCCAAAGCCTTACCGTTGTTGTAGATACGGTTAGAAAGTGAATCAAGTCTTGCCGCTCTTGCAGCAACTTCTATAGCTCTTTGGTCACGTGCAGAGATCTTATTCCACATATCGCCGTTGATATACATATCAGCATTCACAACATTCTGGTGAAGTCCTTGTAAGTAGTAGTACTTAAGAACTTTTTGGAAACCAAAGTCTCTGTCAGGCTCTGGGCAGCACCATTCTGCAGCGTCAATTACGCCTTTTTCTAGTGCTGGTAGAATATCTCCACCGCCCATAGCTACAGCTGCGACACCAATATCCTTATAGGTTTGACCTGGAATTCCTGGAGGTGCACGGAATCTAAGTTTACGGAAGTCATCCATGCTGTTAATTGGCTCTTTGAACCAACCTAGTGCTTCAGGACCAACCGGTTGAAGCATCAAACCATGAACATTAAGGTCCATCTCATCCCATAGCTGCTCATAGAGCTCTTTACCGCCAGCACTATGGAACCATGAAAGAAAAGCGATGTTATCAATACCGACACCTGCGCCAGCAATTGGTGAACCAAACAGCATTGCTGCTGGATGCTTACCAGACCAGTAGTGAGTCCATGCGAATCCACCATCGATTAGACCTGCGTCTACTGCATCAATAAGATCAGAGTTAGGAACAACAGAACCACCTGGAAGAACTTCGATTGTTACTCTACCATCAGTCAAGGCAGCAACATCTTCTGCAAAATCTCTTACATAGCTAACTTCACTACCAGTAGAACTTAATACAGATTGTACTTTTAGATTGACATTCCCTGCCATAGCGCTTGAACTAAACGCAACAACAGCGGCTACCAATAAACAAATTTTATTTTTAAACATATTTTCTCCTTAGTAATACACAAAAAAATCTAAGATCTTTCTTTAGATAACAATTTTATCTCCTATCTAAACAATAAATCTCAACTTAGTATACATTAATTAATATATATGAATTCATATATTTGAAAATAAATAATTACTTAAAATTATTCGCTATAATCTATAAATAAAAATAAAGTAGACTAATCACACTATGAGTGAAAACTATGACTACATCATTATCGGTGCTGGTTCTGCCGGTTGTTTGTTAGCAAACAGACTTTCTGCCAACCCAAAGATTAATGTTTTGCTGCTTGAAGCAGGAGGCAAAGATAACAACATCTGGCTTCATATCCCTGTCGGCTATTTCAAAACCATGAATAACCCTATGTGTGACTGGATGTATGAAATAGAAAAAGACAAAGGCATTAATGATAGATCGATAGATTGGCCTAGAGGGAAAGTGCTTGGTGGCTCAAGTGCTCTAAACGGTCTGCTATATATAAGAGGTGACCGTCACGATTACGATCGATGGCAAGAGTTAGGCAATAAAGGTTGGTCTTATGATGACATATTGCCTTACTTCAAGAAATCAGAATGCCAAGAGAATGGTGAAAATAAATATCATGGCGTTAACGGTGAACTTAAAGTATCCAGCCTTAGGTTGAAACGAAAAATAGCTGAATATTTTATTCAGGGCTCTCAAGAAATTGGAATACCTTATAACTCAGATTGCAATGGTGAGCATCAAGAAGGGGTTGGTTATTTTCAACAAACCTCATTCAAAGGATTTAGAAGGAGCTCGTATAGATCTTTTCTAAGAAAAAAAATTAGAAATAGAAAAAACCTGACAATAATCACCAAATGTCAGGTGAGTAAACTAATTTTCTCCGAGAAAAAGGTGATTGGTGTGAAGTGCATTCAAAATAAACAGGCAAAAGAATATTACTCTAATCGTGAGGTTATTTTGTCTTCCGGCTCGATTGGATCTCCGCACCTACTCCAGCTTTCAGGTATAGGTGATGGTGAATTACTAAAAAAACTTGGTATTGAAGTTATTCACGATAATCCAGCTGTAGGGAAAAATCTTCAGGACCATCTACAGATTAGATTGGTATATAAAACAAATACTAAAACACTCAATGATGAGCTAAATAATTGGTGGAAAAAGGCCTTAATTGGATTGCAATATATCTTATTTAGAACTGGTCCGTTAACGCTCAGTGCCAGTCAGGTTTATGTTTTCACCAATACAAGTCTTGATGGCTCTAGGCCAAATATACAATTTCATATGCAACCTCTAAGTGCAGATAAGCCAGGCGACGGGGTTCACCCATTTTCCGCATTTACAATGTCTGTTTGTACGTTACGTCCTGAGAGTCGTGGAGAGGTTAGAATCAACTCCCCTGACCCTCTCCAGCCTCCGACAATTATTCCAAACTACTTGTCTAGCGAGAATGATCAGAGAGTTGCAGTTGAATCAGTCAAGGTTGCAAGAAAAATTGCCCAATCTTCAACATTAAAAAAATATATCACCGATGAATACATTCCTGGAGATTCTTATACTAGCGATAGTGAGCTCCTTGAAGCGGCAAAGAATAACAGCCAAAGCATATACCATCCAGTAGGGACCTGCAAAATGGGCAATGATGCAAGCAGTGTAGTTGATGACCAACTAAGAGTACGAGGTGTATCAGGTCTGAGAGTTGTTGACGCTTCAATTATGCCAGAGCTTGTTTCAGGTAATACAAATGCACCAACAATGATGATTGCAGAAAAGGCTGCAGATATGATACTTAGCGCAATAAGAAATTAAATCGACTAACCTTAACTAGCCTATAAATAAATCTAATGATTTGTTAATAACAGGTAATGAAATTGCATAATCCTACAAACTCTTATAACCTTGTTTAAAAAATAATCATGGTGGCACATTAAAGAAAAAAATGCGTATTTGTATCCTAACTCCTGGTGACTCCATTAAAAAACGTCACAAGCCTTCAAATGAACGCTTTATTGACTTGCTCAAACCTCACTTACCTGAAACAGAATGGATCACCATTCATTGCCTTGAAGATGACTTAAACCTGAACGTAAATGAATTCGACGCATATCTGGTTACGGGCGGGAAATATTCTGTATTTGAGGACTTTACCTGGCAAAATAATTTATTTGATTTGATACGAAAAATCTATCAAAACAACATCCCTGTAGTGGGCGTATGTTATGGTCATCAAGTCCTAGCACATGCACTAGACGGCCAAGTTGAAAGATTTGATAATGGCTGGGGGGTAGGCGTAACTTCAGTAAATATCACCAATCGACCTGACTGGCTAGAACCAACAGTTGAAAAAGTATATCTACTAGCAATGCATCAGGACCAGGTAACTAAAATGCCTACTAATGCAACCCGTTTTCTGGGCAATCATTTTTGTCATATTTCTGGCTTTTATATTGAAGACAGGGTTTTGGCTGTCCAGCAACATCCAGAATTTACCCCAGAACTTTGCCGGGATCTAATTCTTAAGCGTAAAGAGCGTATAGGCGAGCGGTACGAATCCGCTCTCCAGTCTCTAGAAATTGATCATCAAGGTGATTTCGTTGGTCAATGGATAGCCAACTTTATCTGTCAACGTGACCAAGTGCAATCAGCCTGAACTATAATAGTTGATCAATTGTAATTCATCCAGCCATTCAAGCACTAGGTCTCAACTCTATATCAATACCAAGCTTCTTGGTTGTTTCTGATAAGGACTCCTGGAAGCTAGCCAAAAACAGATTTTCAGTTGTAGATTGATTTAACCATGGTGGCATTGAAAGATAAAAGTCAGTTTGATGGTTAAACTCATCGACATAGCGCCAAGTTAAATGATGATTGTGCTGACAAACCAGCTCAGCAATCAACACGTTGTTAATAGAAAGAGCGTTGAGCTCTGGAATCATAGACATCGATAAAGTAGAGAATGGCGATTCTAAAACTTTTTGATATCTAACTTTGTGCATATATAGGAGGGATCTGTGGCTTTCATATGATGGATCAGTTCTAGAGGCCATTATCATTTTTTCATTATTAATATCATCAACCGACAAGCTTGACTTAGATGACAAAGGGTGCTTGCTCGGCATCACGCATACCTCTCTTGCTGAGAGCAGTCTCTTTGAAATAATGTTGGCTTCGTCAATCTGTCTGGTACTCAAAGTCAAATCAACATTGCCTCTTCTAATAGCTCGACCCATGTTGGCTATTGGCAAAGAATTAACATAGAACAACATGTCTGGCTTTCTTTTGTGTATATGAGAAATCACTCTAGGCAATATTTCATTAACAACAGACAGGCTTGCTGAAAACCTTAACGGATTCAGGGTGAGTTCATTGGACCGACCAAAGTTAAGCTGCATTTGAATTTTATCAAGCTGTGTCAGCAACTGCTCAACGTCATCCCTTAAGCTGGTAGCTCTATCAGTGGGAGAAATTAAGCCATTACGACGAACAAATAGTGGAACACCTACAGCATCCTCTAGTTTCTTAATTAATTGGCTGACAGCAGGCTGGGAAACACCTAATTTTTTCGCTGCAGCAGAAACGCTGCCACAAGTAACAACCTCAGAAAAGGCCTCTATATACTTAAAACGGTTAATTTTTGGATTTTCATTCATATCGCAGAAATTAAACTTAACTTTATATAACTAGATGTTACCTGTTTAACCTATAACACAATCTTATATTGTCTAAATTAGGTTTTATAAGGTTGCAGGAATGCAATCAATTACGTTAATCTGTTATATATTTCATATTAAAGTGTAACGATTGTGGCAAACATACAAGTCAAGGGTAAGTCCATTCCAAGTGTCGATGTTGAAGACAATATACACTCGAATGGCGAGCTAAGCGCGCCCCTATTGCTCAGCTTTCCTCATAGCGGTGAATCCTATCCGGACGACTTTGGAACCAACCCAGAATTGCCATTTGAAATCCTTGACTTCCCTAATGACAGATATGTCAATGAACTTTATAGATCTCGCAAGGAGTTAGGTCTTTTATCTGTCCATGCAAACTTTCCGAGGACATATATTGACGTCAACCGTAACCAACACAATATAGATATAGACATGCTCAGTGATGGGGAGGATTGGTACGGACGTATTCATCCTAACGGCGCTAAAACTGGCACAACATTGTTTTGGTCAAAAAGCAAGGAGGTGTTTGATATTTATGCACGCAAACTAAGACATACAGAACTAAAAAGTCGACTCGCTCAGTGTTTTGTCCCTTATCACCAGTTAATGACTTACCATATCCAGCAAGCTTACCAAAAACATGGCAAGGTATTTATCCTTGATTGCCACTCGATGACTCAATTTGACGGCAAACTTCGTGGTCGAAAACAAAGACCTGAAATAGATATTGGCGACCGTCTTGGTCAAAGCTGTACACCAGAATATACTGAGTGCGTTGCAGACGTTTTTAATAGCCTCGGTTACGACGTAAAAATCAATGGGCGCTTCCTTGGCGGGGAAATAATTTTGCGTTACGGTTGGCCTGAAATTAATCAAAATATTCTACAAGTGGAAATTCGGCGAGACTTGTATATGGATGAAGAAAGCCGAGAAAGAAACCAGCGCTTTAAAAAAATGC
>Ga0208521_1001892_pt1 | contig 10187 bp, 10 predicted proteins | sample ETNtaG_24_FD_185754 | JGI IMG/M metagenome (GOLD analysis project Ga0208521, IMG submission 185754) | Marine microbial and viral communities from oxygen minimum zone, Eastern Pacific Ocean - ETNP201306SV47 (SPAdes) (version 2) | ecosystem: Environmental > Aquatic > Marine > Oceanic ... | reverse complement strand
TTACACCTGCTGATGTTGAGACAATTCGTCAATTCAAAGGTATGGCAGTAAGATAAACACTTTTATTTAACCGGGCTTTAATCAGCCCGGTTTCTTTTTTACAAAAAATCTATGAGCAATAAATTATCAATAAAATCTTTATTAGTTAGAACAGAAATAAGCACACTAATAATGTTTATTATCATTATGATAGGTTTTTATTTGGTTAATGAACGTTTTTTGAGTCCAAGAAATATCCGTATTGTAATGGGTATTACGCCGGAATATATTATTGTTGCAATCGGTATAGCAATTTTGATGATTTCAGGTGAATTTGATTTGTCCGTTGGTTCAGTCTTTGCTTTAGTTCCAATGTCTATTGTACAACTAACACATCAAGGCGTACCTCCGTGGATTGCTATTGCCTTAGGCTTAATGATCGGTATGATCGTTGGTTTTGTTAATGGTTTTATAACACTTCGATTTGGCATACCTTCATTTATTGCAACTTTAGGCATGTTATATATTGCAAGGAGTTTGACAACCGTGGCAACTGGCGGTTTTCCACCTTCATTTCCTCATATTTTGCCTAATGAATTATTTGTTTTTCAATTTGAACTTTTTAGAGCCTCATTATATTGGGCTTTATTGGTTGCAGTCATATTAGGGATAATGCTTCATAGAAGCAATATAGGCAATTGGATTTATGCTACAGGCGGAGATAAGAGCGCCGCTGCTTCAATGGGAATTAAAACAGGCAATGTCAAAATGTTTTGTTTCATTTTATGCGGTTTTCTAGCAGGCTTTGCTGGAATGATACAAACTTTTAGACTTGAGGCACCACTGCCAACTCAAGGATATTTATTAGAATTAGAATCTATTGCCGCTGCTGTTATTGGGGGCGTTAGTTTGTTTGGAGGTATTGGAACCGTCTTTGGCGCGATGCTTGGAGCTATATTAATTCGTTTCCTTGAAAGCGGAATTATTATGGCAAGAATTGATGCGGAGTGGTTCCGGGCTGGTTTGGGATCATTAATTATAATTTCAGTTGTTGTTAATACTTACATTAGTAGACGAGCAACTACTTTAGGACAAAATAAGTCAGAGGAATAATATTATTATGGAAAATGGTAATATTATTGAATGTAAAAAATTAAATAAATGGTACTCCGGCGTACATGCTCTAAAAGATTTTAACCTAAGCATTAAAAAAAATTCCGTCGTTGGTTTAATAGGTGATAACGGAGCTGGAAAATCCACTTTAATTAAAATTTTATCAGGAGCACATAAAGCTGATTCAGGTCATGTATTTTTTGAAGGAAATGAAGTTAAGTTTAGATCAACAAAAGAAGCTATGAATTTGGGAATTGAAACAATTTATCAATATTCAGCACTTATTCCTGAGATGTCGATCGCAAGAAATATTTTTATTGGTCGTGAACAAATATCTTATAAAATTGGCTCTTTAGGAATCATGAAAAGAACTGAAATGGATACAGCGGCAATGGATGCCCTAAATGATGTTGAATTACATCTACGCTCACCTGAAACTCCTGTTAACCAATTGTCGGGAGGCGAAAGACAAGGCGTGGTAATTGCAAGAGCAATGTATTTTAAATCTAAATTACTTATACTTGATGAACCAACTAATCATTTATCTGTGAAAGAAACTAACAAAGTTCTTCGATTTGTTGAAGGTTTAAAAAAACAAGGCGTCACATCCATTTTTATTACCCATAATTTAAGTCATATTTTCCCAATAGCTGATCACTTGTGCGTAATGGCAAGGGGAGAGAAAATCTCTGATATGGAAAAAAAAGACACAACTATAGAGGAATTGACTGATCTTCTTGTGAACGGTTAAATAATGTCTAGAAAAAAAATGACTGTAAAAGACTTCCTTGATTCAAAAGGAAAAAGACAACTTAGCGTGTTGTTTGTTCATAACGTTAATGAAGCTCTTGCAGCAGAAGAAGCTGGAATTGATATGATTATAGCTGCGTATGGTATTCCGCAACACGGCATTCATGCAACTTTCGAAGACGTAATTGAAATGAGAAAAGTGGCTCCTAACTGCTTTTTCCAAAGTGGAGTGCACCATTTGAGTTACGCATCTGAGTATGAAGCAATTAAAAGTGCAAATAAATTATTAAACATCGGAATAGATTGCGTTTATAGCGCAAGCAGTCTTCAATGGATTAAGGCAATGAGACGGGAAAATATTCCTGTCATTAGTCATGTAGGTCTTATACCATCTAAAGCTACTTGGTTAGGAGGCTTTCGAGCTATTGGAAGAACAGCAGAGGAAGCAGCAGGTGTTTTAAGACATACTTTAGAACTGCAAGATGCTGGAGTAATTGGTGTTGAACTTGAGGTAGTTCCTCCAAAAGTGGCTGCTTTTGTTACAAAAAAAGTTAATATTATTACAATGTCAATGGGAAGCGGATCTGATTGTGATGCGCAATACCTATTTGCAAATGACGTATTGGGTTACACTAAAGACCATATTCCAAGACATTCAAGAATTTATAGAAAGTTTAATAAAGAATATGAAAGATTACAAAATGAAAGAGTATCTGCATTTAAAGAATTTCACAGTGATACTGTGAACAAGAAATTCAATGATCCAAAAATTACAGTAAGCATTGAAGATTCTGAATATGAAAAATTTTTGAAATTTGCAGAAAAATTATAATTTTATATATATTTTACCACCCTCTACTTTTGTTTCGTATATTTTTAAGTCTACACAAGCAGGCTCACTAACAGCTTTTCCTGATTTAATATCAAAAATACCTTGATGCATAGGACATTCAATTTCTCCGTGCATAACTAAACCATCTTCTAAATGTACTTCTTCGTGTGTACACAATCCATCTGTCGCATAAATTCCATCTTTTATTTTATAAATGCAAAAAGTATTCTTCTTATGATCGAAACGTTTAAGATCATCCATCTCAATTTCCGAGTCGTTACAAACAAAAATCCAACTTGAATTTTCTTGGTTCATAGTAATTTAAGCAGGAATTTTTTTAGTATAATAATATTGAGGATCTTTAGATTGTTTTATTATTGCCGGTATCATTTCTAGCATACCATCTATAAAACCATAATTTGGTTTTGGCAGTTGATCTTTAATTGCCTCATGCAATTTTGGTAAATTATAAAAAGGGACCTGTGGAAAAATGTGATGTTCAATATGATACTGCATATTAAAGTATAATAACCAACCATGAATTGGATTGAGTATAACAGTTCTGGAACTTTCACGATGATCCCAACTATCAGCTTTAAGACCCCCGTGTTGTAACATTGTTGTTAATTGTAAAAGAGGGCTCCCATACATTTGAGGAAGAACAACAAACATTATTGGCAAAAAACTTTCAATAATAAATGCCCATATGATTACTAATATTTTTATTGCCATATAAATTCTACTAGTTAATATCATTCTTTTGCGTTGATTTTCTGGGACGCAATCAAGGGCAACTTGTGTTATGATACCTAGAGAATGAAGTAAAATTTTTTTAAATTCAAAATATACTCTCTTTATTCCAAATATTTCAAAAACAAAACAATCAACGAGATTAGCAGGTCTTCCTACTTGAATTTCATAATCAACACCTAGATGAATAGTGCGACTATGGTGATGCGTATGACTCCATCGCCATGATACTGCCTCAAAGTAAGCAATAAAACACGATATTTCATAAAAAAAATCGTTCAACCATCTTGTTTTAAATACTGAGCGATGTCCATATTCATGCCATCTTGCATTAGAAAAGGCATAAACAGTTCCGTAAACAAAAAAAGCAGGTATAGCCCACCATTTCCCCCAGGACAAATAGGCAATATAACCTGTAATAAAAAGTAAGGAAAAATATAAAATAGTATTCAGCCAGCCTGGACCATCCTGCCTTTTCATCAGGGTTCTTAATAATTTTTGATCAATTTTAGGTTTGTACCATTTTTGCATGTTCTCATGCTGTTTTTCAATAGGCTGATAAGAATAGTTAACCATAATTGATATATAATATATATTGAAAAAAACAAAAAAAAAATAAAATATTGAAAGTTATCTATTGTAAATTTTTTTTTTTTTGTGATTATTGCTTATATAAATTTTTTGGGGGAATAACTAATGATAAGTAAAGCACAAATAGAACAATATAATGAAGAAGGTTATACAATTGTTGAGAATGTTTTCCCTCAAACAGAACTACAACCAGTTTTAGATGAGTTTGAAGAGATTGTTGATACTTTTGCAGAAAGAGCATTTTCTGCTGGAAAAATAACAAACAAACATTCAGATAAAGATGTTTTTAAAAGACTAGCTTCTTTAGAAAATGATTTTGCAGGATCGTCGGTCCTCATTCATCACAAAGGTATATTAAAACCAGCTTTGGCCAACCTTTGGGGGTCAGATAAATTACTTGATATGGTTGAGAAATTTACAGGCAAAGATATTGCAGGCCATCCAGTTTGGAACATTCGATCAAAAACACCAAAAACAGTCCGAATGACTGTCCCTTGGCATCAAGATACAGCTTATCTGAAGGAAGGAACAGAAAAAACAACACAACCAGCAGCATGGATACCTTTTTTGGATGTTGATAAAAATAATGGTTGTATGCAAATGATCAGAGGAGGACATAAAATTAATAAAGTTTTAGATCATAAGCTTGAAAAAAATGCTGGAGTTAAGGATTCATGGTATCTTTACATAGAAGATAAAAATATTCCTAAGACAGATATTGTCACTTGTGAAATGAAAGTTGGATCTGTTTTATTCATACACGAACTCGCCCCCCATCGTTCATTAGAAAATTATTCAGAAGATGTGAGATGGAGTGTTGATTTGCGTTTTCAAAATCCACGAGATCCAGCAGGCTTCCATACAGGTTTAGTGGATCCAATTATTATGAGAAAAGCAGAAGATCCTTCATATAAACCTGATTGGGGGGCATGGTTTAAAGGTTATGAAGCAGAGCATACAAAATTTAGGGGAAGAGCTGACAAAGATGAGTTTGATTCTACATTAGAGGGATCATGGCTGGAACGTTGGGATAAATGATTATTTAGAGTTATTATATTATACAACTAAATATGCATGTTAATTTAGAAGATTGGTATAGATCAGAAATAGATAAAAAAAAATTAAAAGATTTATCTAAAAGAAAAAATTTGCCAGGTTTAGTTCATTTCTTTTTTTATTTTCTTTTTTTATTTATTTTTGGTTATCTGGCCTATGTTACTTGGGGTACCTGGTGGTCAGCCCTTTTCTTTTTTATTTATGGAACTATTTATGCTTTTAGTGTTGCTAATTGGCACGAAACTGTTCATCGTACAGCATTTAAAACTCGGTGGATTAATGAAATATTTTACCACATCAGTTCTTTTATGTGTGATTTTGAAGGTTTTAGATGGCGATGGAGCCATACATTTCATCACACATATACAATGCAAACTAAAGGTGAATATGACTATGAAATCCAAGTTTCAAGACCAACTGAATTATTTTGGTTTTTTTTAAATTATATACCTCTTACAGATCTTCTTTTTCCGCATCGATTAATTAAATATGAAGTTTTAAAACATGCTTTTGGCAAACTTACTCCGGTGGTTAACATATCAACGCCGGAAAATCAGAAGAAAAAAATTATTTGGAATTCGCGCCTATATGTATTTATTTGGGTAAGCATATTTGTTTTTTCTTATTATATAGGGTCAATTTTACCTATTCTCTATATTATTCTGCCGACTTATTATGGAAAACCTATTTGGTTTGCCGTTAATGTTACCCAACATCTTGGTGCGGCAATTGACACGAAAGATCATCGTTTGAGTTCATACTCTTTAAAAATAAATCCAATTTTAAGTTTTCTTTATTGGAAAATGGAATATCATTTAGAACATCACATGTTTCCAATGGTACCATCATATAATCTAAAAGAACTTCAAAATGAAATTAAAGATCAACTACCGAAACCATTCAACGGTTTATGTGATTTTTACAAAGCCGTTCTACCTTCTGTTATTATGTTAACAACAAATCCAGAAGGTTATTATAAAGTTAATTTACAACCTAATAATAAGTAATTAGTATTTTTATTCATTTATTATGTTTGTAGGTATAGATCTTGGAACTTCTTCAGTTAAGACTATTTTAATTGATGAAAATCAACAAACGCTGTCAACTCACACTGAAAATATCGAACTACTAAATCCGCAAATAGGTTTTTATGAGCAGAATCCTGAAGATTGGTATGAAGCAACGTTAAAATGTTTTTCAAAAATAAAACTAGATAAACCAAAAGAATTTAGAAGCGTTGGATCTATCGGCATCTCGGGACAAATGCATGGGGCTACTGTTTTGGATAGAAACAATAATATTCTATATCCATGCATATTATGGAATGATACGCGCTCAATGAAACAATGCGTTGAAATGGAAAAAAATTATCCTCAATTACAAGAAGAATCAGGTAATATTGCTATGCCAGGTTTTACAGCACCTAAAATTTTATGGCTAAAAGAAAATAAGAAAGAAGTCTTTAGTAAAATTTATAAAATACTCCTTCCTAAAGATTATTTAAGATTTAAACTTTCTGGTTCGTATTTTTCTGATATGTCGGACGCTTCTGGAACGCTATGGTTGGATGTTAAACAAAGAAAATGGTCAGAAGGTTTATTAAATTTAACAGATTTAACAACTGAAAATATGCCAGAACTTGTGGAAGGAAGCGAATCCACATCTTTTATTGAAAATAAATTAGCAAAAGAGATTGGTTTTGATAATAAAGTAATTATAGCTGGAGGAGCGGGAGATCAGGCTGCCGGAGCAGCAGGATCTGGAGTTGTTTATCCTTCACAATCCGTAATATCACTTGGCACTTCAGGAGTTTATTTTTCTCCAAATAAAAATTTTTCCTCCAATACTGATAAGGCAGTTCATTCGTTTTGTCATTGCGTGCCTAATACCTGGCACCATATGTCAGTGATGTTAAGTGCTACTAATTGTTTGGATTGGATTTGTAATACTACTAATTTGGATATTGATAAAGCTCTTAAATTAGCAGAAGAATTTTGTTCCAATGATTTAACAGAAAATAACTCACCATATTTTTTGCCTTATTTAAGTGGTGAAAGAACGCCTCACAATAGCGCTGATATTAGAGCAGCTTTTCATCAAATAAATACATCAACTAGTAAAGCTTCTCTCATTTACTCAGTTTTAGAAGGTGTGGCATTTGGAATTAAAGATGGTTTCAAGGCTGTTGAAGCCATAAATAAAAACACGGATGAAACATACATCGTTGGAGGAGGTTCAAAGAGTGATTTTTGGGTAAACTTGATAGGTTCAGCAATAAATAAGTCAGTTATTATTGGAGAAGACTCAAACCTAGGACCATCTCTTGGAGTGGCAAGATTAGCAATGATGGCAACAAAAAACTTTACAAGTGAAGATGTATTTAAAAAAATGCCAATCAGAAAAGAAACAAATATTGATGAAAAATTGTCAGAAATATTAAACAAAAGATATGCCATTTGGTCAGAAATTGTCTCAACAAATTTGAAAATAGCTGGTAAATTAAAAATTAGTAAAGAGTAATAATGAGTGATTATTTTGAAAAAATTAGTGAAATCCAGTTTGAGGGTGAGAGCAGTAACAATCCTTTGAGTTTTAAATACTATGATGAAAATAAAATTGTTCTCGGCAAAACTATGAAAGAACACCTAAGATTTGCTACTTGCTACTGGCACACGCTTACATGGCCAGGACTTGATCCTTTTGGAGGACCCACTTTTGATCGACCTTGGATGCTTAGTGGAAATCCTTTGAAAATGGCTGAAATTAAATTAGATGCTGCCTTTGATTTTTTTAAAAAAATTAAAACTCCTTTTTTTTGTTTTCATGACCGCGACATAGCTCCTGAGGGAAGCACCTACTCTGAAACAAAAAAAAACTTAGATCACATTGTTAATTTAATGGAAATGAAAATGAAAGATGCGGGAGTAAAATTATTATGGGGTACCGCGAATGCTTTTTCTCATAAAAGATATATGGGGGGAGCTTCCACGAATCCTGACCCTGAAGTATTTGCCTATGTTGCGGCGCAAGTTAAAGATTGTATGGATATCACAAAACATTTGGGCGGACAAAATTATGTTTTGTGGGGAGGACGAGAAGGTTACGAAACAATTCTTAATACTAATATGAAAATAGAGATGGAAAATTTATCTCGATTTCTTGAACTTGTTATAAATTATAAATATAAAATTGGATTCAAAGGACAAATTTTACTAGAACCTAAGCCTCATGAACCAACAAAACATCAATATGATTTTGACGCAGCTTCGTGTCTAGCCTTGATTCGAAAATCAGGGTTAGAAAATGAAATTAAGTTAAACATTGAAGTTAATCATGCCACATTATCAGGACATAATTTTGAACATGAAATTGCTTATGCAATTTCCAATAACGCACTGGGCAGCATTGATATAAATCGTGGCGATACATTGCTTGGTTGGGATACAGACCAGTTCCCTAATAATCCAGCAGATTTATTGATTGCATTTTACCATATTTTTTCAAACGGAGGTTTCAAACAGGGCGGTTTTAATTTTGATGCAAAAATTAGAAGACAATCTATTGATCCAGAAGACCTATTTCACGCGCATATTGGTGGAATGGATGTCTGTGCTAAGACACTGTTGGCGACAGAAAAATTAATCAATGACAATATCCTCCCTAAATATATCAAAAATAGATATGCTAATTGGGATAATGTATTAGGAAAATATATTCATAATAAAAAAACTAATTTAGAAGAGCTTCATCAAATAGTTATTGATCAAAACATTAATCCAAAACCAAGGTCTGGCCAGCAGGAACTATTAGAAAATATCCTAAATAAATACTTATAGATTTTTTGGATTTAATTTTACACATAAAACAATAATAGATTTGTCCTCTTTAAGTACAAATAGATTTAATTAAATAAATTTGATTAATTCTCCACAAACATTAGTATCTTTAATGGTTGTTTTTATAATTATGTTATTTTATTGTTCGAAGATCTATTATCAAAATACCAATAATATAATATGCCAAAAATAATTTGTTTATATGTTAACTTTGTAGATTGGCTGTGCATCAAGATCGGTCGTCTCACTATGTACATGGTTTTTTTAATGATGTTCATCCTTATTCTTTCTTTTGTGACAAGGAACATAATTAACATACCTCTGATGTGGATTATCGAAATGGCTCAATTTATTATAACTGGCTATTACCTTCTTGGCGGGGGATATTCGATGATTACGGGTGATCACGTCCGTATGGATTTACTTTATAGTAACTTTTCAGAGCGCAATAAAGCCAAGATGGATGCGTTTACAAGTTTCTTTTTAGTTTTCTATCTAGTGACCTTATTGTACGGATCGATTACTAGTTTAATTTACACCCTTGAAACAAAACAAAAACTTTTTACGGCTTGGGCGCCCTATGTGTGGCCGATAAAGGTGATCATGTTGATTGGAATTTTATTAATCCTGCTTCAAGCCATTTCCATGTTTTTCAAAGATATTGCTAAGGTAACGGAAAGAGAAATAAGATGATTGCAAATTATTTTAGCTACGAATTTATTGCTATCTTTATGTTCGTAACGATGCTTTTGATGCTGCTAACGGGACAACGCGTTTTTGGGGCAATAGGATTTGTATCAGCGGCAGCTGCATTGTTATTGTGGGGTGAGGGCGCAATGGAGATGCCTTACACTGCAACATGGAAATTATTCAAATGGTATCCGATGCTCACGTTGCCGCTGTTCATCTATATGGGTTACATGATATCTGAGTCAGGCATAGCAAATGACTTATATCGCATGTTCCATGTTTATTTTGGCGGTGTGAAAGGTGGTTTAGCAATGGGCACCATGGGGATGATGGTCGCTATCTCCGCTATGAATGGTTTGAGCGTTGCAGGAATGGCAATAGGAGCCACCATAGCTCTACCCGAGATGCTTCGAAGGGGTTACGATAAAAGAATGATAACAGGGGTCGTGCAGGCAGGAAGCTCTCTTGGAATTTTGATTCCACCAAGCGTTGTACTCGTGCTCTACGGCATGATTGCCCGTCAGCCCGTGAGCAGATTGTGGCTCGCCGGAGTGTTTCCAGGATTGCTCATGGCTTTTTTGTTCATCCTC
>Ga0208521_1001891_pt1 | contig 10199 bp, 11 predicted proteins | sample ETNtaG_24_FD_185754 | JGI IMG/M metagenome (GOLD analysis project Ga0208521, IMG submission 185754) | Marine microbial and viral communities from oxygen minimum zone, Eastern Pacific Ocean - ETNP201306SV47 (SPAdes) (version 2) | ecosystem: Environmental > Aquatic > Marine > Oceanic ... | reverse complement strand
GCCGCCAACGTTGTTTTTATTTGTAAGCTCTTCTAGATTGAGTGGTTTGTTAAAAATCCTTGTGCTCTTTAATATTTCAAAGGTTTCATTTGGCATTTCATCTGGCAAATCAATAACAGTGAAATCCTGAAGAATTTGGATAGTGCCAATGTAGTCGCTACTAATTTCAGCTTCATTGGCTATTGCACCTAGAATATTGCCTGGTCTTATGTTGTCTTTATGGCCTAATGCTATTCTATAACGCCGCATTGGTATTTGAGGGTATTCCTTTAAAGGTTCTGGATCCAAAGAAATGGTAACTTTGTTGCTATCTTCGTCGCTGAATGAATTTTGCTTAAAATCTTTTTCGTTTAGAAGTAAAGGCTCTGAACCTTGAGCCATTAACGCCAATGCTGAAGCCATTTTTAGTACGTCAACCTCATTTTCTTTTTGGTAGCTAAGTACCAACTCTTCAAAAACACTCAAATCTTGATTGCTTAATGTGTTCGCAATTCTCTCCTTGAAGTTCTTAATTCTTTGTTCATTAATGATTGCTGCAGATGGTAGCTGCATAGGTTCAATTGGCTGCCGCGTTATCTTCTCTATTGTTCTAAGAATACGTTTTTCTCTTGAGGCTACAAATAAAATAGCTTTTCCTTGTCTGCCAGCTCTGCCTGTTCTACCAATACGGTGAACATAAGATTCTGGGTCTTGAGGTATGTCATAATTTACAACGTGAGAGATTCTTTCGACATCTAGTCCACGAGCTGCAACATCAGTAGCAACAAGGATGTCTATCTTTCCCTGTTTGAGTTGAGTGATAATACGTTCGCGTTGGTTTTGAGCTATATCGCCATTAATTGGTTCAGCAGCAAAACCTCTTGCAGATAATTTTTCTGCCAAATCAATCGTAGCAGTTTTGGTTCTAACAAAAATAATCAATGCATCGAATAACTCTATCTCTAGGATTCTAGTCAGTGCATCTAATTTATTCAAACCACCAATCAACCAATAACTTTGGCTAATAGTTTTTGCTGTTGCAGTCTTTGTTTTTATTTTAACAATTTTGGGTTTGTTTAAAAATGTCTCAGCAACTCTTCTTATGGCGTCAGGCATAGTTGCCGAAAAAAGTGCAATTTGTCGTTTTTCTGGTAGTTTCTTCATGACCCATTTAACATCATCAATAAAACCCATTCTCAACATTTCATCGGCCTCATCAAGTACTAAAGTTTTGAGCGAGTTTAGTTTAAGTGTCCCCTTTTTTAGGTGGTCCATGACTCTGCCTGGAGTGCCTACGACTGCATGGACACCTCTTTTTAATGGCTTTAATTGAACGTCATAAGATTGACCTCCATAAATAGGTAGCACATGAAAACCTTTAAGATGTCTTGCGTATGTTTGGATTGCCTCAGAAACCTGGATAGCGAGTTCTCTGGTGGGAGCTAAAACTAGCAACTGTACTTGATTATTTTTGAGGTCTATTCTGTCAAGTAAGGGCAAGGTAAAGGCGGCTGTTTTTCCAGTACCAGTTTGAGCTTGTCCGATAACATCATGGCCATCAAGCAGGTATGTGATGCATTGTTCTTGGATAGCAGTGGGAGATTCATAACCAATCTCATCTATAACTTTTAATATATTATCTGAAAGACCAAAGCTTTCAAAACTTAGACTGGAATGATTGTCTGACATAATACACAGGAAAAAGAAAGAGCGACATTATACCTAGACTAAATACTGTTTAATTAATTAAAGATAATAATGAGGCATCTTTGTAATATACTGCAAAAATATTTTTATAAGTAATTACTCAAACCATTTGATTGAGCATCCCATTGACGGAATTTGCTCATCGGGGCCATTACCACTGATAGCTACTTCCTTCATTGCTTCAAAGAGGTCACGCTTAGCATCTATTATGGTTTCTTTTCTTGACTCGTCCAGCCTTCCTCGATATTGCAGACCTAAATCACTATTGTAACCAAAAAAGTCTGGCGTGCAAACTGCGCCATAGGACCTTGCAACTTCTTGAGTTTCATCGATAAGATATGGAAAAGGAAAATTCATTTTAGTGGCTATCTTTTGCATATTTTCAAATGAGTCTTCCTCATATTCGTCAGGATTATTTGACATAATTGCTACAGAATTTACTCCTAATTCTTTAAGTTCTTCAGTGTCTCGGATAATTCTATGGATGATAGATTTGACATAGGGGCAATGATTGCAAATAAACATCACCAGTAAACCATTTTGGCCCCTTAAGCTGTCAAGACCGTAATAATTGCCATCAACACCCTTTAAGTGAAAGTCAATGGCTGCTTGGTTAAAGTCACAGATAGGAGTTTCAGTTCTCACCATATTAATTTCAATAATATATTTTATAGATACCCAAACTAAGATTTTAATATAGTTTGGATTATATGGCCCGCCATCATAAGCCCAAAAATATTAGGCATATAAGATATTGCACCATTGACAGCTCTGGGTCTTCCTGCCGGATCAAATTCTGTTTTATTAACAGATTCATGAGGCAGTGCTTTAATTTGATTTTCAGTGGAATGGACGACAGGAAATTTTAAGGAACATTTAATACTTCTTAATTGTTTTCTAATCTCTCTTGCAAGAGCGCAATTTTCAGTCTTATCCATTCTAGAAATCTCAACCTTAGCAGGATCTAGCCTCCCTCCAGCGCCCATACTAGATATGATAGGCATTCCGGAGCGATTACATGCATCAATTAAAACCGTTTTATACGCAATTGCATCAATACAATCTGCGATAAATGTTAGATCATCATCTTTGGCAATTTCTTCAGCTTCCTGACGATCAATAAAAATATTTTTTTCGTTGATAATTGTATCTGGGTTAATATCTCGAAGTCTTTTTGATAGAACTTCGACTTTTGATTTGCCTAATGTAGAATGGAGCGCAATTAGTTGTCGATTTAGGTCTGTTTTTGCTACCATATCAAAATCAACAAGGGTTAATTCACCTACTCCTGCTCTACATAGTGATTCGGCACAAGCGCCGCCAACACCTCCGAGACCAGCGATTAAAACATGAGACTCCGCTAATTGGGATAGCCCAAGTTTTCCAACAAGTATTTCAGTACGGGCACAGCTTCCAGCCATCATGATATATTGAAAAGATTACAGGTATTTAGGTCGCACTGTTCTACTACCTTTTCGACAGCTATTTTTTTAATTCTAGCAATTCTTTCTGCTACTTGAATTAGCTCATCTGAGTTTTTATAATCGTCAGTCTCAATAAGTATCATCTCTAGAGGCAAGAACTTCACTATGTCATGTAATTTATATGCATGAGGATTGGTTAATGAGTGATTAAATCCAAATAAAAAGTTCATATTCAGCAAAGTTTGTGCTTGTTGTAGGCTTCCTGAGTATGCATGGATAACACCGCGAGATTTTGAATGTGATTTCAATAGGTCTGTAACGTCCTCTGTTGCATGGACTGAATGAATAATCAAAGGAAGGTCAAATCGGGTTGCTAAAGCTATTTGTTCGTCAAAAAAATAGCGTTGTTTATTTCTGTCTTTTATCTTAACATAGTCTAGACCGCACTCACCAACCGCAACCGGTTTCTGTTCTTCAATTCTCACTTCTAGAGAGTGGAGGTCGAGTATTTGGTGGTCATCAATAAACCAAGGATGGATACCAAGTGCAAAGTGACGACTATTATCAATTGAACAACAACTCACAACATTATCCCAATTATCTTTACCGGTTGAAGGGACAATAGCCCCTGTCGTCGCTTTCGACGGTGAACTTACAGATGCGAAGTCTAGGTGAATATGTGAATTTATCATTGTTTCCTTTATTTTCTAGTAGGTAATATAATAGTCATCTATACTTTACATGTATCAGATGATGCTATACAAAAAATGTCTCAAGTCAGATTAATAATTTTCATAGCAGCATTCATCACCTTAACTGGGAACTCTACATTCCTAGAAAAAACATTATTAGTTTATCCCCTTTCCGAGAATTGGCTGTTTATTTGTTCCTTGTTAATCTGGTTGTTTGTATTTTTATCAGCTTTGCTATTAATCTTTTGTTACCGTCACACAATTAAGCCTATTTTAATCATTTTATTATTGACTTCTTCAATTGTTAGCTATTCTGCGAATAATTTCGGCATAGTATTTGATCATAATATGATTGCAAATACCTTTGAAACAAATACCGCAGAGTTTTTAGAATTGGTTAACTTCAAATCATTTCTTTATTTATTATTATTAGGTTTATTGCCCTCTTATTTTGTTATCAAAACAGAGATGACTGAGTTGTCTTTGAAAAGCCAACTATGGCAAAGAGCTAAAGCATTTGTAATTATGATATTAATTTTCATTTTGCTTGTTATCGGTTTTTCAAAGCACTACTCATCTTTTGCAAGAGAAAATCGTGATTTAAGGCTTTATATCAATCCTAGCTACTATTTATACTCCATGACAAAATATGTTGACGCTAAATTTGAGACTTCTACTACACCTTTTCGGCAAATTGGTCTAGATGCAGAAATCAATAAAAAAACAAATAACCAGCGTTTAGTAATACTGGTCATTGGTGAAACAGCAAGAATGGATCGCTTTTCACTTAATGGCTATAAGCGTCAAACGAATCCACTATTAGAAAAAGAAGATGTTGTATCTTTCCGCCAAATGACTTCATGTGGTACAGATACCTCCTGGTCGATTCCTTGCATGTTTTCATCATTAAATCGATCTAATTACAATCACAAGAAAGGAAAAAATATGAGTAATGCCCTCGACATCATAAGTGGTGCAGGTATAGAGGTTTTATGGCTTGAAAACAACTCCGATTCGAAAGGAGTGGCAGATCGCATTAGTTATATTGACTACAAATCAGAAGATGTAAATCCAGTGTGTGACATTGAATGTCGTGACGAAGGTATGCTGAATGGCCTTAAAGATTATATTGATGGGCAAAATGGTAAAGATGTTTTAGTTGTGATGCATACAATGGGTAGTCATGGTCCAGCATATTACAAAAGATATCCCAGTCCTTTTGAAGTCTTTTCGCCAGCGTGCCAAACAAATCAGTTGAACGAGTGCAGTAATGAAGAAATCAATAATGCATATGACAATACAATTGTTTATGTGGACTATGTTTTATCTAGATTGATTAATTTATTTAAGAAATATCCTGCAGGTAAAGAAATTGCTATTATTTATATCAGTGATCATGGAGAATCTTTGGGTGAAAGTGGTATTTATTTGCATGGTATGCCATACCTTATTGCGCCTATTGAACAGAAACAAGTAGCTGCCCTAATGTGGTTCAATGAAGAACTTCTAGAGTTACTTGACATTAATATAATAAGTGAAAAAATTGATTTGCCACTCTCTCACGACAACCTGTTTCATACGCTTCTTGGGATTATGAATATTAAGACAGCACTCTATCAGGATAAGATGGATATTATTGCACAATGAAAATAGCGAATTACCGCAGCAGTAACTCGCCGATTAATTATATGATAGCAGGATGAAAACTTACATCAAGAAAAAAAAGTGATTATAATAGTGCGCTTATTCTGAATCGACATCGAGAAAAGAGGCATGAAAACATTTAGTGCAAAAGCTAAAGAGGTTAAAAGAGAGTGGTTTCTGGTTGATGCTGATGGCAAAACCTTAGGTCGTTTAGCGACAGAAGTTGCTTCGCGTCTTCGTGGCAAGCACAAACCTGAATACACGCCCCATGTTGATACAGGCGATTATATTGTGATTGTTAATGCTGCTAAAATCGCTGTTACTGGGAACAAGTACAACGATAAAATATATCATCATCACACAGGCTATATTGGTAATTTAAAATCTGTTCCCTTTAAGGATTTGATTAAGAAGAAGCCTGAAGAAGTTATTCAGAAAGCAGTAAAAGGTATGTTGCCAAAAGGCCCATTGGGCAGAGAAATGGCTAGAAAAATGAAAGTTTTTGCTGGAAGTGAGCATACGCATTCAGCTCAACAACCACAAGTATTAGATATTTAAGGCAAACTAATTATGGCAAATAAAAAAGTTTATTACGCAACAGGAAGAAGAAAAACTTCAGTTGCCCGCGTTTATATGACAAAGGGTAAAGGTGTTTTTACAGTCAACAAGAGGCCAATGGAAGAGTATTTTGGCAGAGAGACTTCTTCAATGATTGTTAATCAACCATTAGACACTGTTGAAATGCAAAACAAGTTTGATTTTAATATTTTGGTCAAAGGTGGTGGAGATACGGGTCAGGCTGGCGCAATCAGATTAGGAGTCACTCGTGCACTTATGGCCTATGATGAGTCTACTCGCGGTGACTTAAGAAAAGCCGGTTTAGTGACTAGAGACGCTCGTATAGTAGAGCGCAAAAAGGTCGGTAAAAAGAAGGCGCGCAAGAGCGAACAATATTCTAAGCGTTAATTTTTTTAGATGCCAAAAAAAACCGCAAATTTGCGGTTTTTTTTATTGTATCAAGTAAAAATAATCAATCGATTACATGTCATAACGTTCTAGGTTGTTAAATCGAATAACTGCTTGGATAACATTAACATATTCTGCACCTATTTCTGCATAAGCTTTCAGGCCTTCAGCAAGAGCCACTCCTGTTACAGGTGATAAATTGTCACGTTGAGACTTTCTAATAGCTCGCAAATTTTGATAAGCATAATTTCTATTAAGTGTTAAAACGTAGTAGTCTATACAATCCTTTAATGAGCCAAATGTCGCTACCTCATGTTTGGCATTCATATCTCTTTTTGTTGGAACGATACCGCAATCTTTTACGAAACACCAGATGCCAAAGTAGTTATTGAAATCTTCAGCAAACCTTGATCTGCCCCAGTTTGATTCATTAGCTGCTTGAGCTAAAACAAGAGAAGGCGGTAGAACATCAATAGCAATTAAAATCTCTTCTTTAGTTGTGGGCAAGTTGAGTCTATATTTTATCGCTAACTCCTCCAACTCTATTGCATTAAGTTTGTCATTAATAATCAATTCTCTAAGTTTTGTTATTTCAACATTTTTTTCTTTAATTGCAGGTAGAAGGAAATTAAAGAAAACTTCTTTTCGGACTGTTGTATTTTCTATAGAGTTGAAGCTAGGTTTGAGCCATAGTCCATTTATACTAGTAGTGTATGATTTATCCACTATTTGTGTTGAAGAAAATGAAGCAGGCGTCATCAACATAGAAACCATTACAATAATAATGAAAAGTAATAGTTTTCTACATTTATGACTATAAATAGAGGCGCCCAAAATGTTATTTTTCATTGCAAGATAATTGCTGTCCAAAATGACGCATATTATCCCGTAATAATATTTATTTTTTTGGTTTATTTAATTTTTTTTTAATCAGAGAGGTTGAGACCTTATTTGAACTTAGAATCTACTCTTCAATTGGTTTTCTAAGAAGAAGCTCTTTTACAGCATCTACAGGATTTATATTTCCTTCAGTAACTGCTAAAACTTGATCGCAAATTGGCATTTCAATATTGAATTTTTTTGCAATTGAGATAACTATTTGTAATGCGTTAAGCCCTTCTACGGTAGCCCCGACACTTATTAATGCCTCATCAACTGTCGCATTATTAGCTAACTCTTTTCCAAACCGACGATTTCTTGATAAATCATCAGAACAGGTTAAGACTAAATCACCCATACCAGAGAGTCCTTGAAAGGTTATTTTATCAGCACCCAAAGAAACACCTAGCCTTGTCATTTCAGCTAAACCACGAGTAATTAGTGCTGCCTGAGTATTTGCGCCAAATTCCAAGCCGTTCGCTATTCCAGCAGCAATTGCAAGGACATTCTTTACCGAACCGCCAACCTCAACTCCAACAATATCATTATTTTTGTACGCTCTTAAAAGTTCAGTTTGTATAGCGTCAGCCCAAAATTCTCGAGTGTCATAGTCTTTCGAAGCTACGACAATTGCTGATGGTTTTTTCTTGGCAATTTCTGCAGCAAATGTTGGGCCTGAGATTGCACAAGGATGATATTCAGGCAAAATCTTTTGAAAAGTTTCATGAAGCAAGCATTTATCATTAGGATCAAAGCCTTTGGTTGCCCAGGCAACTGAGTGAGTGCTATTTAGGTATGGCTTAATACTAAACAGTATCTCACTAAATGAATAACTAGGTGCTGCTATTAATATTGCTTTGGTATTCTTAACCAGACTTATATCTGCACTCAAAACAATATTGCTTGGGAATGCTTCGGTTAGTGCTGGGTGTTTGTTACCTAACTTAGTAATAAATTTTTTATTATTTGCGATTAGAAATACTTCATCAAATTTATCACTCAAGGCGATAGCAAGAGCGCTACCCCAAGCTCCAGCACCAACAATACTAAGAGATTTTTTCATAATTATTTTTTAATCGGAAGTCCTTGCTTTTGCCAAGCATCGAAACCACCCTTTAGACTGTACACATTTTCAAATTGGTTCTTACAAAGAAGGTCGGCAATACGGTTTGCACGCATACCGTTCTTACAGTATGTTAATATTTTTTTTGATTTATCTAAAGAGTCAAGCTTCCCTTTTACCTGCGCCATAGGTATATGTGTGTCAGTCTTAATAAAACCAGATGACCTCTCTTTATCTTCGCGCACATCTAAAATAATTAAATCGTCATCATCCATCAGAGAGATTGCCCCGTTGGTATCAACAACTTGGTATTTTTTTAGTTTATCGCCATAGGTATTGGCAATAAATATTACAATCAGAGCAAATAGTGTCCCGGTTAGTAATAGTTCACTCTGTAAAAAATCAATTAATTCGGTCATTGGTTATGTTCCTGTAAAAAAGTGTTCAACATTTGATGACCGTGTTCGGTCAGTATAGATTCAGGGTGAAATTGAACACCTTCTACGTTTAATGTTCTATGGCGTACACCCATTATCTCTTCAATATTACCCGACTCATCATTAGTCCAGGCTGTTACTTCAAAACAATCAGGCAAAGTTTCTTGCTCTGCCACTAGAGAATGATATCTAGTTGCGTTTAGTGGACTTTCTAGACCATCAAATACCCCTTTCCCATTATGCAGAATAGATGAAACCTTTCCATGCATAATTCTTTTTGCGCCAATAATTCTACCTCCAAAAGCTTGTACAATCGCCTGGAATCCTAAACATACACCCAAGATAGGAATATTGCCAGAGAGTCGCTCTATAAGTTCAAGGGAAATGCCGGCCTCGTTTGGTGTACAAGGTCCAGGAGATATAACTATATAATTGGGTTTTATTTTTTCTATTTCATCAGGCGTGATTTCATCATTACGATAGACGCTAACCTTTTGCCCTAATTCACCAAAATACTGAACTAAGTTGTAAGTAAATGAGTCGTAATTATCAATCATTAAAAGCATAAAAAACCTTAGTTTAATTAGCCTTAACTAAAACAAACGTCATTTTACAGACAAAAACGAGACAAAGTTAAGACACTGAAAATAGCAATTAGAATCTTTAAAGCCAGATGCTTTTAATCTCTCAAGATGGGTATCTTTACTTTCAGTTATCATGATATTTTCAAGAGATTGACGCTTCTTCGATATCTCTAATTCACTATAACCATTAGCACGCTTATAATCCATGTGGAGTTTTGTTAGACTGTTTTGTTTTTGCTGATTATCAAAATGTATCTTTTCACTGACAATTAGAATGCCTCCTTCATTTAGGCCTTGATATATTTTATTTATCAAGGCTGAGCGTTTTTCAACTGCTATAAATTGGAGGGTAAGATTTAAAACAACTATAGAGGCATTTTCAATATCAATGTCATTGATATCTCTACAAATGACAGTTAGGTCATCAATTTTGCTGATGAGGTTTTCTTTACACTGTTTAACCATTTCTTGAGAATTATCTACAGCAATGAATTTATTGTTTTTTGATTTATTATTTAGCGCTAAAGCGAGAGTTATAGCTCCAGTAGAGGTCCCTAAATCATAATAATTAGTATCGTCTTGTCCATATGTTCGAACCAATAGGCCAACCATTTGTATCATTGCTTCATAGCCCGGAACTGAGCGTCTTACCATATCATCAAAAACAGCAACAACCTTATTGTCAAAGCGAAAGTCAGCAATGTCGTTATTACTACTAAACAAATCATCACGCATAAAGATGCTCCAAAAAGATTTCACTGACAAGTAGTTTGGTTTTTGCTATCGTAAAAGTTGAGCGCCTAGCCCAAGTGTTGCAGTATTTT
>Ga0208521_1001880_pt1 | contig 10231 bp, 6 predicted proteins | sample ETNtaG_24_FD_185754 | JGI IMG/M metagenome (GOLD analysis project Ga0208521, IMG submission 185754) | Marine microbial and viral communities from oxygen minimum zone, Eastern Pacific Ocean - ETNP201306SV47 (SPAdes) (version 2) | ecosystem: Environmental > Aquatic > Marine > Oceanic ... | reverse complement strand
AGTGAGATTGTAGAGGGAACTATCATTATTCCGACAGATCATTACAGATACGATAATAAGCGATATTTTAGATTTTCTGTACCTGAAAAAATTAATTGTATTATTTCTGGTAGTTCGGATGAACAAATATCACTTATGGAGATGGCGTTAGACGCAATGAACAGTGATTCTGTATTTATACAGCATAGCCGTCATAATCTTACCCAAATCTCTATGCTTCAATTGTCGGATGCAGATATCCTAATTTTGATGGATCCTGAGCCGATTAATATGTTCGTTGCTGAACAGATTGCTGAGTTTCAGGAATTAGGTGGAGGCATCCTTGCCTTTTTAGGCGAAAAAAGCAAATACGAAGGAAATCAATTACTAAATCAATTAGGTCTTAAAGAAATCGATGTTGTCGATTCTGTAGCTGAAGGTAGTTTTTATTCTATTGAAGCAAGAAATAATCTTCATCCAATAATTGAGGGGCTCTCAATCCGAGATTTAGACCGTACGATGCCTGAAATTTATAGCTCGCTGAAGATTGTTCCAGAAAAGGAAAGTAAAGCTATACTCACTATGTCAAACGATTCTCCGCTACTTCTTCACTCTGAGAAAAATAATACATTTGTCTTTTCAATTCCGCTTACAATGAAGTGGTCGTCACTGCCCACTTCAGGACTCTTTTTGCCTCTTCTGCACCGTCTGCTGGTTGCTTTGGTGGCTGCAGATGATGCATTGTTCATGTTTGTTGTGGGAGAGAATGTCCAGCTACCTCTGGAAGAAGAGTACCTCTCAACGGAAATAGAAATGGTCAAACCGTCTGGTGATCGGTTATTTCTGATTCCTAATTATCGAAATGAGAGCGTAATAATTGATGATTTGAATGAACCTGGTATTTATCGCCTGCTATCAGACGGAAAACAAGTGATGTCGTTTGTAGCTAATATTCTTGAGTCTGAAGATCCATTAAGAAGACTTCCAGTTGGAGAACTTGACAAATTGTTCCCAGGTGGGCGCGTTATAACTCCTGAAGAGGATATAGTTACTGCCGTAACGGAAGCTAGGCGTGGAACAGAATTATGGTTTCTTTTTATCATAGCGGCAGCTGCTGCGCTGCTGGCGGAGACTTGGATTGGTCGAGTGAGAAAGGAAAAGCCAGATGATTGAGAGAGAATCTGTCGCCCAGGAAAAGGCAGTTCTGGTAGGGGTTATTTTACCAGGGATGACCAAAGCGCTCATGGAAGAACATCTCGATGAGCTGACACTTCTCGCTCAGACCGCTGGCGCGGAAGTTGTAGGTAGATACATACAGCAGCGAGATAGGATAAATCCAACTTATTTTATCGGCAAAGGTAAAGCTCAGCAGATTGTTCAGCAGGCTCAGGAGCTGGATGTGCAGCTTATCATTTTCGATGACGAACTTTCGCCATCGCAAATCCGCAATTTTCTTAAGCTGGCAGAATCCATCAAAGTGATGGATAGGACAGGCATCATCCTCGATATTTTTCAGCGACACGCTAAGACTCGGGAATCGAAAACGCAAGTGGAACTGGCGCAATTGCAATACCTTTTGCCTCGCCTTACCCGCCTCTGGACTCACTTGGAGAGGCAAATGGGCGGTATCGGAACTCGAGCCGGCGCCGGCGAAACTCAGATTGAGGTGGATCGTCGAATTATACGGGATCGTATAGCCAAATTGAGGAAAGATCTGAAGAAAATAGATATTGAGCGGGCGACACAGTCAAAGCGCCGAAAGGAATTGTACCGAGTCGCTCTGGTGGGGTATACAAACGCAGGAAAATCAACACTCATGAACTCTCTCACTGGCGCAAATGTGTTCGTACAGGATCAGCTTTTCGCCACGTTGGATACCACTATACGAACTTTGGATATCGATGATCATCATCATATTCTTCTAAGTGATTCAGTCGGATTCATACGGAAATTACCTCATGCTCTGGTAGCGTCTTTTCGCTCTACTCTTTTGGAAGTACTGGAAGCAGATCTTCTGCTTCTTTTGCTGGACGGAAGTTCACATTTGTTGGATGAGCAGTTGCAGACTGTCAGAGAAGTTCTAAGTGAAATTGGCGCTCGCAATCAGGAGATTTTATTGGTTGTTAATAAAGTTGATCTTATGGAGGAAACGGAACTTCGAGGGTTGAAGGAGCGATTTCCGGAAGCAGTTTTCATTTCTGCTCTGAATCACCTCCGTCTTGACGTTCTTCAGAGTGCCATTCTAAAGCAAATGAAAAAGACGTTTCAAACTGCAAAAGTTGTATTTGATCCAGGTCGAGGAAAGGAGATTGCCACAGTTTTTGAAAAAGCAGATGTGTTAGAGTCAAGCTATGAAGACGACGGTGTCTATCTTACCATTCGGGGAGCGAAAGTGATTGTGGAACAACTCAAAGCGCTGGCGAGCAGAAATGGTGGGAAAGAGTAAGATGGAATTGAACATTGGCCGGGCCAAACTGGCGATCATGCAAGGCGACATTGCCGCTCAAGCGACTGACGCTATCGTTAATGCCGCTAACAACTACCTCTGGATGGGAGCCGGAGTGGCGGGAGCCATCAAGCGGAAAGGTGGACAACTTATCGAGGATGAAGCTGTCGCTCAAGGACCTATAGAGATTGGTGATGCTGTGATCACAACTGGCGGTGAACTTCCAGCAAGATATGTCATTCACGCTGCCGGCATGGGGCAAGATCTTCACACTAGCGAGGATATCCTGCGTAAAGTGACTGTCCGATGTCTGGAGTTAGCGGAGGAGAATAGCATTCGATCGTTGGCTTTTCCGGCTATCGGGACAGGCGTAGGCGGCTTCGAAATCCACCACTGTGCCAAAATCATGATGGGGGAGACGGTAGACTATCTTGCTTCTGCGAAAGTATTGGAGCAGGTGAATTTTGAGGAGAATAGCATTCGATCGTTGGCTTTTCCGGCTATCGGGACAGGCGTAGGCGGCTTCGAAATCCACCACTGTGCCAAAATCATGATGGGGGAGACGGTAGACTATCTTGCTTCTGCGAAAGTACTGGAGCAGGTGAATTTTGTACTCTTTGATGCTGACGGGCGGGAAGCGTTTGAGAAGCAGCTCAGGATAATTTTTTCAAGCTGACGAAACGGAAATTTTATAAAGATCCCCCGGCTGATGGGCTTTATTGGAACGCGATTTTCATCACGGTGGGTACCTCCCGGATGGATCAAACTTCCTTGACCCTCCCGATGAATCGGGAGAAAAGGCCTGTTTTCAGCACCCGGAGTACAGTTCCCATTTTGTATTAGTTGTAGGTTCCAAAAAATGCCTGCACCAACCGGGGGAATGTCAATAAGCGATTATAGGAATATTACATACAATTTAGGTCTTTGTAAACAGTTAATCGTTAAAAGTTTTCACCAATATCCTCATTCCAAAGTTCTGGATGATCGTTGATGAACTTCTCCATGAGGAGTCGACATTCTCGATTATCATTAACCAATATCTTAACTCCTCGAGATTGAACATAATTTTCCGGTCCCCGAAATGTTCGGTTCTCACCAATTACGATGTTAGGAATCCCGTACAGTAGTACAGTTCCGCTGCACATATCACAAGGAGACAGTGTCGAATACAAAGTCGCACGACGATAATCGGATGCTTTAAGACGACCGGCATTCTCCATGCAATCTATTTCGGCGTGGAGTATTGAACTTCCCTTTTGTACACGCTGATTGTGTCCCCGGCTGATGATTTCTCCGTCGATTACTAGCACCGAACCGATGGGTATGCCACCCTCGGCCAGTCCCTTTTTAGCTTCCTCAATTGCTGCTTCTAGAAATTCATCCATATCTTGTGGCTATCTTACCAACGAACTTACCTATTCAGATATTGATTGTACAGGAAAACTACTCTAAACATGCTCAAGGTGAAGTGACAAAATAAAAGCAAGCTAAATATTTTATCGGCAAAATCAATGGCTCAAGATGTCTATAAACAACGGAAATCTGAAGTTGAACAGATGAATGGTTTAATTGTAGAAAAAGGTAAAGAAAACAATATTCCTTCGTTCCATTTAGGTCCAACCCACAATTCACTCCTGATTCTCTAACAGCTTTTGCTATTTCAACGCCTTCTCCACAGCTTCCAGTTCAGTAGTCGGCGCCTTGCAGGCGTAGTTCTGGCAGACGAATGCCGTCGCTTTGCCGTCAATGGCGTACTGAGTTTCTGTAAATGGCGCCAGTTTGGCTAGCTTTTCGCCGTCCGCACCGGCAGACTTCAACAGCAGCACCCGGTTGGGGACATACTGACGCTGCACCAGTTGCGTCATCACCTGAGTGTCTGTACTCCCGGGATCGCCCACGATGACAATTTCGTAAGCTGGTCCCATGGCGAATTCGGTAGCAAGGAGTAGCTGTGTATAACCCATGGGGGACCTATTTACCTGAGCTGAAAAGACCTTTCCTACAGTTGCAGCTTTCTTCTCCAGTTCGGCATTACCGGTGATACGACCGATAAGGAGGAGGTCCAGGGCTGCCACGGAATTACCGGAGGGGATGGCGCCGTCGAATATCTCCTTGGTGCGTACGATAAGCTTCTCGCCGTCGTCAGCCGTGAAGAAGAACCCGCCGCTATTCTCGTCCCAGAAAAGGTCTAGCATAGTTTGGTTTAGGTCAATGGCATGCTTCAGATAGTCGATCTCAAACGTCGTCTGGTAAAGTTCCAACAGTCCCCAAATCATAAAAGCGTAGTCCTCCAAATGCGCTGGGAGGGCAGCGACCCCTTCGCGGTACCGCTTCAGCAATTGCCCATCCGGCTGACGTAAAGTAGACAGTACAAAATCAGCGGCGTTCTTGGCGGCTTCAGCGTAATGTTCATCACCCAGGACCTGAGCCCCTTTCGCGAAGGCGGTGATCATCAGGCCGTTCCAATCGGTGAGAATTTTATCATCTTTCAGCGGATGAATGCGCTGTTCTCGGACTTCAAACAGCTTCTGTCGCAACGATTCAATTTTGGCAAGAAATAATTCTTCAGTGAGGTTGTACCGTTTCGCCAGTTGGATAGTGGATGTTGTCAAGTATGGGATGTTTCTGTTAGTGGAATGACCCGTAGATTCTTCACGAAAGTTGCCCTCTTCTTTCAAGTTGTATACTTCGGCGAATAGTGTTCCGTCCTGTTCACCCAGAATTTCCTTAACCTCTTCTTTAGTCCAGAGGTAAAACTTACCTTCTTCGCCTTCGCTGTCGGCATCCTCGGCGGAATAGAAACCACCTTCCGGGGAAGTCATATCCCGCAGGACATAAGAGAAAATTTCCCGGGCAGTTCGGGCGTACTGCTCTTTGCCGGTGGCCTGGTATGCCTCCAGATATGCCATGGCATTGATAGCCTGGTCGTATAGCATTTTCTCGAAATGAGGGAGGAACCACTTAGGGTCGGTTGAGTAGCGGTGGAAGCCCAATCCTACGTGATCATAGATACCACCTTTCCGCATGGCCTGCAGCGTTTTTTCTACTATCTCCAGCGCCGACTTATCGCCGGTTCTCTTCCAGTAACGAAGGAGAAAAATGAGATTGTGAGCCATTGGAAATTTACGTTGGCCTTTAAATCCACCGTAGGTATGATCGAAACGCTGGAGGAAATCTGAGTACGCTTTTTCAAGTGTCTGGTCACCAAGTAATTCTGTTCCTCGTGGAGCGAATGAGGCCTGCAGACGATCGGTGATTTTCTCTGACGATTCCATAATTTCTGGACGATGTGTCTGCCACGCTTCGGCAATTTTAGGGATAAGGTCTAGCATGCCTGTTCGTCCCGGAAGACTCTCTTTGGGGAAATACGTTCCGGCGAAAAACGGCTTCTTGTCCGGTGTCATAATGATGGTTAGCGGCCAGCCGCCGCTACCGGTCATCATCTGGCAGACTGTCATGTAGATGTTGTCAATATCAGGCCGCTCTTCCCGGTCAACCTTGATGCAGATGAAATACTCGTTCATCAGGGCGGCTACTTCATCGTCCTCAAATGATTCGTGTTCCATGACATGGCACCAGTGGCAGGTGGAATAGCCGATGGAGAGGAAAATAGGTTTATCCTGCTTCCGGGCAGCTTCAAATGCCTCCTCACTCCACGGATACCAATCAACAGGATTGTTGGCGTGCTGAAGGAGATACGGACTCTTTTCGAAAGCCAGTCGGTTCATTGCGGATTCCTTTATTTGGAAATTATTATTTTGCTTAATGTTGGAAATTTTATCTGAATTGACTCTTTCAATTGGTGGGATTTTGCTGTCAGAAGTGACAGTCTTCACCTGTTCTTCCTGACTCGAATTGCAGTTGGACAGGAAGAGAATCAGAATCGCAACTAAATTGAAAATTCTTTTCTGCATTCCCTGTAAGTCAGTTTAACTCTATAGAACTTCAGACACAAGGCGAGGTTTTACACCATCTTCATTTGGTACATCCCAATTTATAGGAGTAACTTCGCGCCACGAAATAATCAATTATGCTTGCATAGTGCAACATCCCAAAATAACAGCGAAATGAAACAAGGACTTAACAGACTTATCAGATGGCAGATTGATCACCCCAAAACTGTTCTGACATTTCTTTTTTTAATTACCTTAATCTTCGCAGGAATCTCTGCCGGGCTTCAGTTTGATTTCACCATTGAAAATTTGTTTGCTCGGAATGACCCCGAAGTAGACGAATATTTTCAGTTTCGGGAAGATTTCGGACGTGAGGATAATCTCATTTATCTTGTTTACGAATGCGATGATCCCTTTTCACGAGTGAACTTGCAGAGGACGCAGAATCTCACAGCCCATTTCCAGAAAATTGAGGGCGTGGATTCGGTTCTCTCTTTAACGAACGTGCAGGTTTTGTCGCATGCAGACTTGTCTGCAGAAACTATCTTCAGTACGATCTCTGAAGATGACGACAGTTTAATCGCCGGTAAGGCACGCATACTAAATACACCGCTTTTATTGCAAAATCTTATTTCTGAGGATGCACAAATAGCTGCTGTCATTTTGCAGGTTTCTGACGAGTACAATTCTCATGAGGAGCGGGAGCGAATCCTGGAAGAAGTGACAGACATTGAGCAGACTGTTCCTTGGATGTGGCGGGAAGCTGGAATCCCCGTGCTGCGGACGAAATACGTTCTCTACATGCTGGATGACATGATTGGTTTCATTGCCCCGATAATCCTCATAAATATTTTAGTACTTTTCCTACTGTTTCGATCTCTTCGGGGAATCCTGCTGCCTCTTGTCGCGGTACTGATCGCTGATATCTGGACCATGGGAATCATGACTCTGCTTGGATTCCAGATGAATATTATGACTTATATCGTGCCGACCCTCGTGCTGATTGTAGGCATCGCTGATTCCATCCATATTATTGTAAAATACCACGAAGAGCTGGCTTATAACGAAGATAAGGTGACTGCAGTGGAGCACACCATCAAGAAGATCGGCGCCGCTATTTTCCTCACCAGTTTCACGACTGCTGTGGGATTTCTGTCGCTCCTTGTGACGAATATCGCCATTATGAGGGAATTTGGTCTCATCGTTGCCATCGGTGTAGTTATCGCCTTCATTACGTCTATTATGTTTATACCTTCCACTCTTATACTGCTTCGCCGTCCTAAGCAGGATAAAATCATTCAGCTGCACAGGACGAGCTTTCGCCATCGCTTGCTACAGAGAATCGTCAATATCAACAATACTCACCAGTTTCCTATACTGACAATATCTGTAGGAATCGTCTTAGCGTGTATTCTTTTTGCAACGAAGGTTGACAACGATTCCCGGCTCATGGAAGACCTTGATCCTGGTAACGAATTATACGATGACATGATGTATATGGAAGACCACATGGGGAGCGTACTGCCGCTTGAAGCTATAGTGGAAGTAAGAAGAGGTGATGAGATCGCAGAGTCTGCAATGTTTAATCCGAAAGTGATGGCTCAGGTGGAAAAACTTCAATCGTTCATGGGTACCATTCCTGAGATTGGCAAAAGTGTATCATATGCAGACTATTTTCGGGAGATGAACCGTTCGTGGCACGATGGCGATTCGGCGTACTATGTTCTCCCGGATACCCGTGCTGAGATCGAGCAGATCCTCATCTCCGCCGGAGAACCTGATTCCATTTTTGCCGGTCTGATCGATACCAGCTTTGAGAACTATTTTTCACGGGCTCGAATCTCCGCTCGCATACAGGATATTGATTCCGAAAGAGCTAGGGAAATAACTGATGAGATTCAGATTTGGGCAGGTGAAAACTTGGGCGATAGTCTCTCCGTTACACTCACCGGTACGACGCTCATGGCGCTGAAGACCAATCAATATCTTGTTCGGAATCTGGTTTACAGTTTCATGATTGCCTTTGTGGTGATCTTTATCTCCATGCTAATATTGTTCCGTTCCACGAAACTCGCCCTCGTCTCCATGATTCCCAATATTATTCCGCTGTTACTCATTGCGGGAGTCATGGGACTTTTTCACATCAAACTTAGACCCACGACGGCCATGACCTTTGCTGTCGCCTTCGGAATAGCTGTGGATGATACAATACACTTTCTAGCTCGCTTTAGGCAGGAACTATTCGCAAGTCATGGAAAATATCGCCTTGCTAATGAGAAGACACTTTTTACTACTGGAAAAGCTATCATCTCTACTAGTATGATCCTGATTTCGGGATTTCTCGTGCTTGTGACGTCCAACTTCTCACCCAGCCGCGATTTTGGACTTCTGTCAGCAATTACACTTTTAGGAGCACTATTGGGAGATCTCTTCTTCCTACCGGCAGTGATTACATTCGTCCGGCCGAGGATACCGTTTTTGAAGCATTCGGGTGAAGTAGAGTAAAGTCTAAATCTTGGAAACCAGCGGTGGGTCTTTTCCCACTATCCTATCGTGACCATGAGGTACAAGAGACCGGCGATAATATTCGAAGGTTTTTCCTGTACCATGCCAATTCTCAAACCGAGCCAAAATGCGAATATCACCGGTGAACCGCTTTGAAATACCTTCCTTTACATGCCCTGTCACATACTTGAAGCCTTTCTTTTTCGCCCAGCTCAAATAGACTCGTTTAAGCGTTTTGGCATAGCCGTTTCCTTTATACTTTGACATAACCACAAATGCATAAGTATAAAGTGTATTCTTTTCACTAATGTTCTCATCGCATTGGAATGACGGGTCGTTTGAGAAATATTCCAGCGGCACACCGATGATAAAGCCTATGATCTCGCCGTGGTGCCGGGCGATGAAGGGGAGAGTTTGAGGATAATTGAAGTATTTTCGTATGCTCGACTTGGTAAATCGGACCGACTCGTGGAATTCTTCTTCAAGATGTTGGGAAATAAGAATAAGCTGTGGAATATCTTCTACACCCACGTGTTCCATCAATTCGATCCGGAAGTTAAGTGAAGAAGATGCAATGACACGGGACCGCGACGTCTCAGCGATCTCCAGTGTCATCTGTTCCGGTTTTTTATGTTCAGCCATTTATTGCTCGAATTTGTCTTAGATACCCAACATTCACTTGCCTTAGAATAGTCATAGAGAGATGTATCAGTCAATTTCTTTCTTGTAAAATAGTGTCATTTATTGCGGTAGTTGGTTTCAATTGCATGACAGTGTACTTGACTGTAATTTTCTCAGCTAAAATGAACTTCATCGAGACACTAAACCGGTCTATTCACAGTCACAATTCCCATCTCTGTGTCGGACTTGATATAGATTCTGACCGAATTAGATCTAAATCTGACATGGATGTAAGTGAACTTGTAGATTACTCTAGAAAGGTTGTAGATGCTACCAGGGAATATGCTGTTGCTTACAAACCGAACTTGGCTTTTTTCGAGAGGTGGGGAAGTGCCGGTTTTGAGTGGCTAGAGGAAATAATCGAATATATCGGTGATGAGCATTTTCTAATTTGTGATGGTAAGAGAGGTGATATTGGTAACACGGCTCGGCAATATGCAAAGTCAATCTTTGGACACTTTGGCTTTGATGCCGCAACAGTATCTCCCTACATGGGATCGGATGCCATTGGACCATTTCTGGAAGATACAGAAAAAGGGGCTTTTGTCCTCTGTCTGACATCTAATAACAGCGCGGAGGAATTACAATTACAGGAAAATGGTGGAACTCCACTGTATGAGAATGTAATCGAAATGTGTCTCAGACTAAACAGCAATGGGAATTGTGGACTGGTTGTGGGTGCTACTCAAGAGAGTGAACTTTCTACGATTCGCCAAAAGTCAGGTGA
>Ga0208521_1001862_pt1 | contig 10281 bp, 9 predicted proteins | sample ETNtaG_24_FD_185754 | JGI IMG/M metagenome (GOLD analysis project Ga0208521, IMG submission 185754) | Marine microbial and viral communities from oxygen minimum zone, Eastern Pacific Ocean - ETNP201306SV47 (SPAdes) (version 2) | ecosystem: Environmental > Aquatic > Marine > Oceanic ... | reverse complement strand
CGCAAGCCGTCCCTGGGTTTATACTCACAATGATTCACTGTTAACCTTTACGTCTTCAGAAATTGGATTGGGATTTCCACTGGGACCGAATTCTCAATTGCTTTATTTGGAAATGAATATGTGGCCAACTTATAAAATATTCCTTTCTCTGAATGTCTCTTATTTGAAAAAAGGATCGGGGATTGGTTCTGACCCTAATGATAACTATAGTTTTAGAAATGAAGAGATGGATGATACAACACCCATGTTGATCGGGAATATTAGTGAATCAACACTTATTGGTTTAAAGTTCGATTATCGACTGACTCAATTAGTCTATATCACCGGGAAATTGACTTATGATGCAAATGAAGAAGTGTCTTCTGGAAGAATTGGTCTTTTAATGAATTATTAATTGAATATGAACAAACTTAATGAGTTAATTAAATTGGATAAAATGAAATCAGATAATAAAGTCTGCGTTGTCGGTGCAGGGAACTGGGGCAAAAATCACATTCGCACATTGAATGAACTTGGAGTTTTAGGCGGTATAGTTGATGCAAATAATGAACGTCTAAACCAATATTCGGATCAATATCCTGATGTGAGTGTTTTTACCAATTTAACGGATGCTCTTTCTGATAATTCGTTTTTGGGTTTCACAGTAGCAACTCCGGCAGAAACTCATTTTAATATCGGAAAAATTATTATTGAAGCAAAAAAACATATATTGATTGAAAAGCCCCTCACGTTAAATATTGATGATGCAGAACAATTAGTAAAACAAGCAGAAGCAAATAATATAAACCTCATGGTGGGCCATGTTCTACTTTTTCACCCGGCCATTATTAAAATAAAAGAATTAATCGACGAAAACAAAATTGGGAAGCTTCAATATGTATATAGCAACCGTTTAAATCTGGGTCAAATCAGAACTGAAGAAAATGTATTCTGGAGTTTGGCTCCCCACGATATTTCCATTTTTCAATATTTCATTGAAGATTTTCCAATTCAAATAAAAGCAAGTGGCAGTACATTTCTACAAAAAGGAATTCATGATTCCACGTTAACCATATTGGAATATCCGAATAATATAAACGGTCATATTTTTGTTAGCTGGCTACACCCATTCAAAGAACACAGATTGGTGGTCGTTGGTTCTGAAGGAATGCTATCATTTGAGGATTCAGCAATAGACAAACCACTAAAATATTATAATAAAAAATTTGAACTAAATGGGAAAATACCTGAAAAAATGGATGGTGAGGTAGAATTTATTGATTATAACCATAAAATGCCTCTGACCGAAGAGTTACGTTATTTCGTGGATCATTTAGACGGAACTAAACCCATAAAAGCAAATGGTGAACATGCGTTGGAAGTAATGAAAATACTAGTAAAAGTAAGTGAACAGTTGGAGAAATAATGAATAATGAAAATAAATATTTTGTACATGATTCTTCTTATGTCGATGATGGAGTTGAAATTGGAAAAGATACCAAAATTTGGCATTTCTCCCATGTACAAACCGGTTCAAAAATCGGAAAAAATTGTTCAATCGGGCAAAATGTAAATATTGGGAATAATGTTAAAATAGGAAATCATGTAAAGATACAAAATAACGTTTCCGTTTATGAAGGAGTGGAGTTAGAAGATTATGTTTTTTGTGGCCCATCCATGGTTTTTACAAATATAAAACTACCCCGATCAGAATTCCCTCAGCGAGGGAGTGAAAATTACCAAAAGACCCTTGTAAAAAAATCTGCAAGCATCGGCGCTAATGCAACTATCGTTTGCGGAGTAACTATCGGCGAATATGCCATGATTGGTTCAGGAGCAGTTGTAACCAAAGATGTGCCGGCTTATTCTTTGGTTGTTGGAAATCCCGGGAAAATCGTAGGTAAAGTGGATAAAAAGGGAAATCGATTAACTGAGTAAAATGCCTGTAATTTTTCCTGCAGCATTTCCCTCTCCATAATGGGAAATCCACTGTTTAGGTACAGGCGGTGACTTTATTAAATCTGGCAATTCATTATATTTTTCATTTACCAATGTATTCCAGCCATCCTCAACTGTTTCAATCCATTCCGTTTCTGGGCGAAGAGTTAAACACGGAACCTTTTGTAAATACGCTTCTTTTTGTATCCCACCTGAATCTGTAAGAATAATTTGGGCATATTTTTCCAAAATTAACATATCCAAATAACCCACTGGATTGATGGGTTGAATTGTTTTGTGAGACTCGAAATCGAATTCAGAAAGTAATTTTCTTGTTCTAGGATGTATTGGAAAAATCAACGGAATTGGCGATTGATTTAATGCATCAATTAATTTGAACATTTTTTCTCTATCATCAGCATTAGCAGGACGATGAATCGTCATTAAACCAAAATTTTTAGAAGTTAAATTTAATGTTTTCATTATGGTCGTTTCTGTTTCAGCAATTTTTGTAAAATGAAAAAGAGAGTCCACCATAACATCTCCCGTCAAAAAGACACCATCAGTAATTCCTTCTTTCTTTAAATTTTCAACAGCAACATTTGTAGGACAAAATAAATAATATGAAACTATATCTGTTAAAATTCGATTGATTTCTTCAGGCATAGAGCGATTATAAGAACGCAGTCCCGCTTCTACATGAGCAATGGGTAAATGTAATTTAGATGCAGCTAAAGCTCCGGCAAGCGTTGCATTCGTATCTCCATAGACCAACACTAAATCAGGTTTTTCTTTCATTAAAACTTTTTCGATTCCCTCCAAACTTTTCGCTGTTTGCTCTCCATGTGAACCAGAACCAATACCCAAATTATAATTTGGTTTAGAAATACCCATTTCATCAAAAAATACGTTGGACATATTTTCGTCATAGTGTTGACCTGTATGTAACAAGATTTCTTTTACACCTTTATTTTTCAAGGCTCTTGAAACCATACTTGATTTTATAAATTGAGGACGAGCTCCAATGACTGTAAGAATTAACATAAAATTTTCTCCACATTTTTTAAGGCTTTTACTATTAATTTTTCTTTCATAAAATTTTTGCGGATATAATCAGATCCATTTATACCGTGTTTTTTTCTCAATTGTTTATCATTAAAATAAGTCAATACTCCATCAGCTAGTTTTTGTTCATTTTCAGGTTCAATACAAATTCCTGAATTTGATTTTTTCATTAAATCCTCTACTTCCCCTTTCACTGAAATTAGAACCGGTTTTCCACACACCATATATTCCAACAATTTTGATGGAATCGCATTCATGAATAAAGGATTATTTTTTAATGGAACTAAACAGACAGAAGATGACTTGATAAATGAAATCAGCTTTTTTCTGGATACTGGTTCTACAAACTCAACATTTGATATCCCAAATTTTAGTTTCATTTCTACTAATAAATTCCGTTCAACGCCATCCCCGACAATCTGAAATTTAATTGGATAATTTTTTAAAATTTGTGCCGCTTCAAGTATAGTTCCAAGTCCTTGAGCTAATCCTATATTGCCACTATATAAAACAGTAAATTGTTTATTTTCATCAACATTTACATTATCTACTTCATTCAGAAAGTCTTGACTTACACCATTCATTAAACTTTCAATAATTTTATGTTTTGTATACGGAAATTGCTCTGCCAGATAATTGGAAAAACCGGGTACTGCCAAAAAGAAACCATTAGAGTGTGAATAGATTTTTGTTTCGAACCATTTAGCAATGGATATAATTAGTGTAGAATTTATTTCACCCAAGGCTTTTGCCGATTCAGGCCAAAGGTCTCGAATGTCAAATATCATTGGAATTCGTTTTAGTTTACTGATAACCATACCCGAAATACCAACAAACAGTGGCGGGGAAGAAGCGATGATTAAATCAAATGAACCTAATTTTAAACCTCCATATATGGCTGAAAACATAAAAGAGATGTAAAACCCAATACGCTGAATGGTGGTTTGTCGAGCATTCGCCCAAACGGCTGTTCGAATAATAGTAAAATTATTTTTTGAATCTTTCTCGTTTACAAAATACTTATTTTTATATTCATCAGGAATAACTCCTGTAGGATAATTTGGGATTTCTGAAAGAACTGTGACTTCATGTCCTAGGTTTGATAATATTTGTGCATAATCATTCCATCGCATGGCAGCTGCACCCATCTCTGGTGGATGATATTGAGAGATGATTAAAATTTTCATTTTAGAATAAATATTATTTTAAATTTTATTATAACTATTCTCTATAATTGACGAATAGAAATTTAACAAGACCTGTTTTTCATTTGTCCATGTGAAACATTTATTAAATAATTCAATTGAAGTTTGAGCTTTATTTTCAATTTCAGTTGCATCTGAAAATAATGTTAGTATTGCATCAGCTATTTTTTGTGGGTTTGTTGGATCGCATGTAATACCACATTTATTGTCATTAATTAATTTCTTCCAAAGAGGAAAATTTGACCCAATAATAGGTAATCCCAACATCATATATTCGAAAATTTTATTTGGCATTGACTCAATATGATTTGGTAAAGGTAAATAACAAATAATTCCGGCAGAATATTGGGATGCTTTTTGGTGCATTACATTTATGGGTAAAACATCATGAAAATGAAAATAATCATGCTTAAAATCAGACATAATTTTTTTCTTATAATCCATATCTGTAAATTGCCCGTAAGTATGAATCTCTATGGGTAATTTGTCTCGGGAAATAACAACAGCCTTCAACATTTCTTCTATTCCACGAATAGGAGTTAATCCACCAATATATACTAAACTATTCGGAATAATATTTTTCCGTTTTAAACTTTTATTTTTATTTTCAGGATAATTATGCACAATGATAGATTCCTCTTTTGGAAATAATGTTTGAATATGATCCGTAGCCGTTATAATACCATCAAACACTTTAGAAGCAAATTTTTCAGTAAATCTATAAACCGCACTATAAATTTTTCTTAACCATTTTGGAATCCATTCTCTCTCTAAAAGCACTAACGAAAAATCTTCATGCACATCAAATATCACAACTTGTTTAGATATCCATTTTAGGACTAGTCCATATAATAAAAAATCGGGATCATGAAAGTGATAGATATCTGCTTTTAGTTTTAATGCAGTTCTTACAATTCGAATATTGCTTATTAATCTTTTATATTTGTTCTTTATTAAAGGGAAAGAAATAATGCGAATTCCTTTTTCTATTCCATTGAAACTACCCGGTACTAAAAATGTAATTCTATAACCAGCATTATTTAATGTAATTGCTTGGCGATGAAATATTCGTCCATCAAATCGGTCATGTGTCGTTGTTATTATACAGACATGCAATTGTCTTTTTTCTACTTTATTAAAATGGAACATTTTTGATTTTCTTTTGAAGTTGTCTATAAAAGTATAAGAGTAAAGGAATAAAAATCATCCCTTTTGTTATTGCAATGACGGTAATTGATGATGATACAAAACTAAAAGTAAAATGAGAAATAAATGCAGTGGTAAATGTTACATAAATCAAATCCATTTTGTAATGACTTGTTGCTAGAATTTGTTTATAGATATAATGAATCAAAATGCCTAAAATGAGTGTTACAGTCATAACTCCAAATAAACCAAAATCAGCCCAAAAATTTCCGATATAAACAGCATTTGCTGAACCAGTTGTAAACCGATCCTTCCACCACACTTGAGCAACATAATTTGCTGTATTAAAATTCCCATCTGAATGTATCCATGAAAACAGTTGAGTACTCCTTCCAAGTAAAAAGGGATGTTTGTCGGGGAAAATTTTAAAATATTCAAATAAGACTTCCGCCGGAACGACAAATAATCTATATGCAATAGCGTATAATAATTTTTCAGGTGTCCTCAAATGCGGCAAAGATGCAATATAATTAATCATGACGGGAATGGAAAAAATGCTTATTAAACTTGCAATGATCATTCGAAAAGAAAAATGCCTCTTTCTTAGCAAATACATCGCCATAAGTGAAAAGAAAATTGCTGCAATTGGGAGCTTTGCAACAGTAATTGAATTATTAAAAATACCTACAGAAAAATAGATCAAAAATAATAAAAAATATTTCCGTTTTTTATCAATTATGTAAAGAAATAAACTTGTTACAATTCCTAAAGGTATGAGTAAATCTCTGCTCCATGAATAAAAATATTTTTCAATTCTAGGTACATTTAGCAACTTCATAGATTCTTCGCGCAGCATAAATAAAATTTTATAAACTTTTGGATCTCTTATTATTTCAAAAACAGGAATAGTATCAACTCGAATCAAATACAAACATAGTATTAAAATTATTATACTTAACATAATGATCAATATTTCATAAATAAGTTTATGATCCATTTCTAAAGTCCATTCCATATTATACATTTTTTCTACTTGAGTATTCTGAATTGGAAAAATCTTATTTCCGTAATACAACCCTACAGGAAATAGCAGATAAAATGATAAAATACTTAAATAATAGTTTAGAGCTTGTGGATGATTAACTGTAGAAATAATATATATACTTGGGATTGATATGAATACAGTATATGAAACAAAAATCAAGGAAGGTGTTGCTAATAACCAAATCCCTCGAATGCCGGAATATGGTTGGTTTTGACTAATAAATAATTCATAAATAATTATACTTGTTAGTAGTAATAGACTATACATAAAAACTTCATTATCTAACAAAAATGAAATCAATAATAACCCCAATGGATATAGTAGGATTATAGCTTTATCAATTTTTATCATTCTTTTATTATGTCACTATACATAATCCAACTGGCTTTTGTTTGATAATAATAATAGAATAAAGAACTCATCATTATAAGCGATACAATAAATTTTATCATCAGCTTATATACAAATGAAGTATTTATAGATAGTGTAAAAAATGTTAAAATAAATATAATAACTAAAAATATTAAAGATGTTAGATTGCTTTTTGTAAATATAGAAATATTGATGATTCTTTTTATCGTATACAGACTAATTCCAAACAATATAAACAGTCCTATTGAAAAGGAAAGTGCAATACTAATTGGATTATTAATAAATATTTTTAGGATGAAAGTTAGAACTATTAATGAAATTAATGAGAATAGCGTTATAATATTCGAATAAGGATAAAATGATAAGCCATCGATTATTCCGCGTATCATTATGTAACCAATAAATGGACCGACAAATGGACTCATTAATTGTAAATATATTATGGTGTTAACATAATTTTGTCCAAACCACATGATAATTATTTCCTGAGAAAATAAATAGATTAATGGACCAATAAAAAATACAACTTGAAAAATAAATTTTATTATTATATTTATTCTTTCTAGGACTTGATCGTTAGTACCTATATCATGCAAATGAGAAAATGAAGGAAGAAATAATAAATTAAATGGAACACCAATCATAGCAGCAGTATTTGCAACTGTGATAATAATCCCAATATGTGTGGCATCAATTAATGAAAACCATTTTGATGTTAAATAAATTGGTAGAAAAAACAAAAGTCCATAAAAAATCCCGCTGGGAATTCGAAATAGACTATATTCAAAAATTTGCTTTAAATTTTGTTTTTTGACTATCTTATTTGTCATTTTATTCGGGTCTTTATACAAAACTATTATATTATAAATAATAATTAACCATGCTCCATAATAAAAATATTCGGTTAATAATTCTGTTCCTATTTTTAGAAAAATAATCAATAGGAGTACTACAATAGATGATGTGCGATAGAGAATGTTTGATAAATTCATCAAGTTATATTGTCGACTTCCCCTCAAGTAACCAACAGTGAGCACTTGTAATCCTGATGCAAATGCAAAAAAGAAGATTGGGTTAATAATGTATTCATATTCATTATTATTATAAATAGTTTGACTTAAACTCGCATTGTCAAAAATTAAAATAAAAATAAAAAGCCCAATCCCAATCAGAACATATGTAAAAACAATCTTATTAAAATATAATCGACTAAAATCACGTTTGCTCCCGAACCAAGATAAACCCATGGCAAGGTTTAAAGTAATCAAAGGGATAAATAATAAAACTAATCTCCTGGAAAGTAAATAAATACCTAGATTTTCGCTTGTCAGGTATAATGCCATTATCTTTACAATTAAAATACCTAATAGCACTGCCAAAAATTGAGATATATAAGTAAAAAGTGTATTTTTAATAAACGGTTTGGAAATAAACATTATAATTACTCTAAATACTTACTTATAGATTGATTAATGGATATTTAAATATATCAGTAAGGTATCTTAAATTTAAAAATTGGATTGTACGATCGATATTCCAGTCATTCTGCTGAATGTTTGTATCAATTTTATTTTCCATTACTGGAAATGGCTATTATTTAATGGTATTAGACAACAGTTGCCAACGCGCTCGGAAATATACGTAGTATAATGAAAATATAGTTGAAAGAACAAAACCTATAATAACGATCCTTGATCGTACAGGTTTATATTTTAATTGAGGTAATACAGCATAATCTAGAACTTGTACTGTAGGCGTATCTTTGGCCTCCTGGATCTTTGCTTCCTCATACTGTTGGGTTAAAAAATTATAAAGCGTATTTTGAACTTCCACATCCCGCATCAGGCGGCCCAATTTTAAACCCAAATTAGGTACATTGGAAAAACCGGGAATAACAGCACTTTCCGGATCACCAAAATCCATTTTATCCAGTTCTTTTTTCAAACCGGATATCTCTGACTTTAAAAATTGTATTTCCGGGTGAGTTTCTGAAAGTGTTTCTTCTAAAACACTCAATTTGACTTTCTGGATTGAGATTCTTGACAATATTTGGGATGAAACCTGGATTGAGGCAGTTGTCTGTTCAGGTAAAGCAACAGTATTATGTGTTTCCTGGAAAGTTTTTAATACTTCTTCAGCCATAGCTAAATCTTTAATATTTTGATAATATCGATTTTCAATAAACATTCGATGCTGCATTGCTTTTTCTGATTTCAGCCTTTTATTAACTATATCAAGTTTTTCCACAAAATAGTTGGTTATATCTCTCGATAACGCTTTGCATATTTCCTCATCTTCATCGGAATGGAACCAACCAGTCTTAATATATGTTTCGACTCTAATTGTCCCCTCTTCATTAATCTCAAAATTGGTATCATTTTCCAACGATTGTTGTGCTTTTTCATTATTTTCCACATCGTAAAATTCTATGAGGTTGAATTTTTCAATAACACTCTGCATAATAGTGTGGCTTTTAAGAATCGCTAAAAACGTGTTCGCATCTGACGATGAAGTTGGGCTTAATAAACTTTCCAAAGCAAACATGCCATCTCCACTACTAAAAATTCCTCGTTCTGATGAGGTAGTTGGTGGCATAATAATTGATGCAGAACGGTATGTTTTTGGTAACATAAATGCAAGAACAACTGATAGTATACTCACAATAAATACATTTCGAATTATTTCTAATTTAGATGACCATAAAATCTTGCCTATTCTAAATAAATCGATATCATCAAAATCAGTGTTTATTGACAATTCTGACTCTTCACTTCCTGGTAGGACTCCATATTTTTTTAAATCACCCATACGATTACGAAGTGTTTTTTCAGTAAATCCTTCTTGTTCAGCAATTTCTTTCCTTTTTTCCGGATTATGGATTATCTCAGGATTCTTTTTAACCAAATCCAGTATTTTTTGTTCGTGGGGAGTTAGTTTTATCATTATCCACCTATAGCCGCTTTATATGTTAACCAAAGAGTAGCAATCGCAGTTGCTGTCTGCAGTATACTAATATTTCCAAACATTCGACTGCGCAGGCTTTCAGGTACTACAATAACATCTCCCGGTTCAACATATTCATCAAAAGCATTGTTCAATTCACTTCCGTCCGCTCGATAAATTATTGTATTACTGTTACTACCAATATTTAATGCTCCGCCTACCATTGCTATATAATCACTGGCTCTATAGCCGGGTACATAAGAAAACCCTCGAGGTCTTCTTACAAAACCATGTACAATAATTTGATGAGTTTTATACTCAGTAAAGTTCTCTTTTTCCTTTTGCATTATTTCAACAAAAGGTATAATTATTTTATCCCCTTCCATTAGTGTTGGATTTTGTGTTAAATCACCATTAATTAAAAATTCTTTCAAAGTCAGTTTTTGCTTAATTCCATTTCTTTCCAAAAATGCTACGTCACTGCTACCGTATTTTTGAACACCTTTTGTTGCCTTAATTGCATCTTTGACTCTACTAATAGGTGTCATTTCAACGTAACCGGGATATTCTACGGCTCCTATTACTTGA
>Ga0208521_1001841_pt1 | contig 10362 bp, 5 predicted proteins | sample ETNtaG_24_FD_185754 | JGI IMG/M metagenome (GOLD analysis project Ga0208521, IMG submission 185754) | Marine microbial and viral communities from oxygen minimum zone, Eastern Pacific Ocean - ETNP201306SV47 (SPAdes) (version 2) | ecosystem: Environmental > Aquatic > Marine > Oceanic ... | reverse complement strand
CGCTTTTCGTGCTGACAGTTCGTGCGCTGGGTGGAACTTCCCGTCGGTTGACGCTGCTGGCCGCGCTGGTTGCGCTGATTCATCCCGCCTTCAATGAATACCGGGCATTCATCATCCGTGACCCCGGCTATCTGGTTGGCTACCTGGCAGGGGTATATTTTCTGTTTCGATACTGTCGCTGTGCTCGGCCCCGTTACTACGTCGGTATGCTGGTGGGATTTGCATTTGCCAGCCTGTTTCGGGTCGAGGGCTTGGTGTTTCTCTTTTGCTCACCGATATTAATAGTACTGACAAGAACACAGCCGGTTCGGTCACTGGGGTTGCTCACCACTTTCGGCGGCATGGTTGGGGTCCTGCTCACCACAGTACTTGGTTGGTGGGCACTGGCGCTAGACGGTGCTGCTACGTTTTCGATTCTGAGTGATCCAGTGCAGATAATCAGCACTGCCTGGGATCAGATAGCGAGTGGAATAAACAAGAAGATCAGCATTTTGCAACGACACTTTCTCGGCCCGTTCTCTGCCCGTTACAGTTACTTGCTGTTTGGCCTTACTGTTCCAATGATCATCGTCTCCACGACGATATCTCAACTGACAGCACCCTGGTTCGTACTCACGGTTTTCGGACTTCGAAACCGCTCGAGGTTCGCGAATCATATCCAGGCTCGGGCCTGGATTAGTCTGCTGCTATTACACGTAATGATCCTGGCAACATTTGCTCTTATTATGTTGTTTCTGGTAGATCGCTATCTGCTTGGTTTCTCTGTCACGGCACTGCTACTGGTTCCCTTCGTCCTGGACAATGTTCTCGGCAAAATACGCTGGCAGGACTTCAATAGGATAAAGCAGGTGTTGATAGTGATTCTATTGCTGTGGGGTGTTGGAGAGAGCATCAGCGGGCTGGACAACTTCACTCGCCACCAGCATCTGAAGGAGGCCGGCTTCTGGCTGGCCGGGCAGACGGCAATCCCTGGATCACTGGTTTCCAACGATCGCAGGGTGGCCTACTATGCAGGCCGTCATGCTGACCTGGGCAATATCGTCCCCAGTTTTGGCGTGCTCTACAACGGGCTGAAGAAAAAGCGCTGGCCAGGAGCCGAATACATCGCTGTGGTCTGTAATCGAGGTTTTTGCGAAAAGATCATTAAACGCTTAAAAAAATTGCAGAAGTACGATCAGATAAAAGTTTTCAGTGGCCACAAAGAAGACAAGGTTCTTGTTTACAGATTGCAGTCCTGAGCACAGTTCAATTTTTCCGGTTTCGGATAATCTCGGAGAATCTGGGAGATCCCTGTTAACTAGGTTGTGCGCACCCACGAAATAATCACAGTTCACTGATACTGTGTTAAGCACCGTTGATTTTGCCTCAGTCAGGCGCCGTCACCGGTGATGGCCCCACCCAACGAGACATTAGGCTGATCTATCACGAGGGTATCAGTGCGGAAAGTGCCGTGGTCTGCACCGACTCCGTAAACGCAGGAGGCAAGCAAGCCCTTATCTGCTGATAGTGGTCTTTATGGCGCTGCCGTTTCGGCAATAACAATTGACGCCTGCCCTCGTGGCGATGTCGATGGCGTCATCGAGGCTGACGAGTATCGTCCCTTTTCCTACAAAAGCGTGGTCGCCAATATGAATGCCGTCTCCCGGGGAGATCCTGAGCGGATGTCGTAGGGTAACGTTACGGCCAAATACCACGTCCCGGCCAAAGGAACGAGGTAAGTTTTGGCAATATCTCTTGCGCAGCCACGAGTGCAGGGCACCGGGAAAGCAGATTCCCTGTTCGGCAGGGTTCGAGCTCTGTCAATCGTGATAAAATTTGCGCAGTAGTTTTGGAGATCGTATTTTATATCTCTCGAGCACTTACCAGGTTGGTGTTTCCTAAACTCCTGTTGGAGGGGTTGACACAAGCCCATGAACAGTTAAAGGGGTGGAATCAATATATGATCAGTTTCATGACCTTCAGCGGATTCTTCAGAAAATGGTCGATTCAGCAGTTACAACTGATCCTGATGCTGGCGGCCACGTTGTCGCTCAGTGGTTGCAGTGATTTTTTGTGCTGGCCTTTTGAGTGCGGTAGCGAGAAAACCTCATCAGGCGTTGCTGACGACAGCACAGCGGACACCTCGACTGACGACAGCACAGAGACCGTCAGCTCCAACCTTCCACCTCTTGGCCCAACGGGAATTATCTGGAAACCCATATCGGAGGGTAACCGCAAGCTCGTGATTATCCTGCCGCCACGCTACGGTAAACCGACCCTGACTATCAGGAACATGAGCGGTACGGTGATTGACACTGGCAATTACGACGGGCTACATTCAAAGCGTCCGATATACAGGTTCAAGCTGCCGGGTGGCGGTTATCCGAATCCCTGTATTCTCAGAGTTGGCACCACCGATTACCTGATCCGCAATCCGGTAAACCGGGTCAACTGAAGACTTACTTACATGCCGGCTTTCTTTGGCCAGTTGTGATGGTGACAGCGTTTTTCGGGCGACGATTAATGGCATCGCGACCTGGGTCCGGCTGACTGTACGGGCTAACGGGGTGGGACCTGGCTTCCAAACTAGATACCGGATGGCTCAGGGCTTGACAGTACCTGCGGCGCGAACAACTCTGGTGGGAGGCTGCTGCAGATACTGATTGCCCGCTGACTGAGCGCGAACAAAGTTTAGCCCGATTCTCTGGCCGCCATCATGGAAATACTGGTAGACAGCCACGTACACATCTATCCGTTTTTCGATATCGTCGAGGCACTGGATCATCTGGTTGTTCACGCCGCCAGACGATACCCCGATATTCCCAGGATCGCCTGCCTGGCCGAACGTTATGGTTGCAACGTTTTCGATGAACTGGTCCAAGGCCGGGTCGATGACAGCCAGGAACGGTACCTCATTGAGGTAGACCAAGACGGGCGCAGCCTGCGGGTTGTCTGCAGATCGTCAGACGCCCATTGTTTTATCTTGCCGGGTCGCCAAATTGTGACAGCAGAGAACATCGAAATCCTGGCATTGAACACGGTGCACCGCATCGCCGACGGCATGCCAGCAGTCGACACTGTGTCTAGTGCACTGGAGGCTGGGGCGCTGCCGGTCGTCGCCTGGGCTCCAGGTAAGTGGTTTTTCCGCAGGCGGGCAGTCGTTGAGCACCTGCTCACGGTATTCGACCCCCAGCAACTTGCCTTGGGCGACAGCAGTTTGCGGCCAGTTGGCTGGCCGACACCGGTGCTGATGCGCCGGGCAGCAGCGGCTGGGTACCGTGTACTGTGCGGATCTGATCCGTTGCCGTTCGCGGGCGAAGAAAAGCGTCTGGGCTGTTACATGTCTGCGGTTAAAACTGGGGCGCCAGTTCCCTCGCCAGAGCACCTCATCAGCAGTCTGCTAGCAAATCAGGATATATTGCTGCACCCAGTCGGGTCCCGGGGATCACCGGTTCAAGTTGCTGCGCGTATTGTCCGCAACGCCAGGGCATAACGGTTGCTAGTGTCTGGCCCTGGGTTGTACCTGTGCGTTTCCGGTTTGCTGTTACCGGCTCGGAGTATATGCCGCATAGGAGTCGACCATCTCCGGTGAGGACCTAGAAGTGGTACCGAATCATCGCAATGATGCCTACCACGCCAAGAGCGGTTCTATGAGGAGCACAAGCCGCCACAACCAATAATGGAATTCGAACTGAGGAGCGTGAAGTCTCAACTCCGCGAAGGTTATTGACTCGCTGTCGTTACCGCCGCTTGATGTTTCCGACCCGGCTTCCCTGCAGTCAGGTTGCTGGGGTTCAATCTACGGTTTTCGTTGAAGCCGCACCATCACTCGGCCGGCTCCGTTGCTTGATAATTTTTGCAGGGGAACCAACCGCTATGCTATAAGCGGGAATATCCCGGGTGATGACCGAGGAGGTGCCGATGATCGCACCGTCACCGATACTCACGCCATCCAGCACTGCCACCCCAGCGCCCAACCAGACGTCCTTACCGATGGTGACACCGCCGCGGTTGTCCAAAGCCTGTTGCATGATCGGTTTGTCGGCATCCTCGTAGCCATGATGCAGCCCGCCGATGGAGCAGTTCGACCCGATAAGGGAATATTCTCCGATCAGCAAAGTGCTGGCGCTGCCGAGATGACAATTCGGCCCGACGTGGACATGGTCGGCGATTTCGATACTGCCACCACGAGTCTTCAGCATCGTCAGACGGCCGATGAGCACATTGTCGCCGAGTTGAATATGTTGGTCAGTGGAGCCACGGAAGGAGAGGGTGGTGAAATCGTCGATCACCGTATTGTCACCGATCTGGATATTTCCGGGAGACCGGATGCTGATGTGGTGCCCAAAAACGACCCTTCTCCCGACCCTGCCAAACAACGGTGGAAACAGCAGTTTACGCAGCGCAAGTCCGAGCATGCCCTGAATCGGATTGAACAATACGGTACAAACTTCAAAATAGAAAAGAAAACCAATGCGTCGGTTGCCGATAACGAGGTCCTGATACTTTTGGAAAAAGGAACGGTCACGGTCCTGGATAATGTTGTCGAATCGGTATTCGCTGTACTTATCCATTTTGGGTGCTTGCTGTTTAGGATGCTTCACGGGACTCGGAAATGGGTTCCGGCTTGGTCAGGTAAAAGATGCTACCGACTACACCATCGACTAGAGTTTTCAGGCGAATAAGCAATGCCGTAGACAAAGCAAGGCCGCTACTATATCCAAATGATGTGAATATTATGGTGTAGGCGGCCTCCATAAGGCCGAGTCCACCGATGGACACCGGCAAGTTCATGATAAGCATGATGGCCGGAACGGCGACCAGGATGGTTAGAAACTCCACCTCACGGGAGAAGGCAAGGGCGGAGACCCAGACGTTGATCACGGCAAGAAAATAAAACAGCAGGGAGATTGCGAACGTGTACCAGAGCGTCGGCAGGTCGTTCTTGTAAGCGCGAACAGCGTCGTGGGTGTGGGCCAGTTTCTGTATCAACGGAGTCAAAGGTTCGAACCTGCCTGTAACCAGGTTAGCGAACAACGCAAGCGGCCGGCGGTCCAGCATAAGCCATATCAAGATGCTGATCAGGACAACGCAGACAGCCAGGCTGTAGGTAATAATCGGCAGATCATGCTCTCTGAGGCTGACCAGGACGGCCACCAGGGATACGATCGTCAAGGTGATCATACCAGTGAACCGCTCGATAAAAACAGAAGCAAGCGACTCGGTGTTGGTGCCGGTAAGCCTGCCAAGTTGATATATACGGGCGATGTCACCACCCATGCCGGTGGGAAGAAATAGGTTGAAAAATTTACCAATGTAATAAATTGCAAAAAGGCGGTACAGACGGACCACAATACGCCTGGAAAGAAGCAGTACTTGCCACTTATACGAACTCAATAAATTCATTATCAAACCCACGCCCAAGGATATCCCGAGATAGAACACATCAACGCCCTTGAGCGTTTCCCAGAAAAGGTTGCGACCATCAGGATCAAGTAGGCCAACCTTGTATATCACGAACACCACCAGGCCAAGTGTTATCGCCAGTTTTACAAAGAACCAGAGGTATTTGTTACTTCTCGGCTCAGATCGCTTCACGTCTATTTTTTGGCGGTTGTTTTGATCGAAGATGCGGAACTGTTGTCTGACTGGGCCGGAGTGAAGGTCACGATATTTGGATTGCATTACCTTAAGTTTACGCGAGACGGCTGACGGAGATGGAACACGCCCATACTATCTCCATGACTGATACTCTTACAGGCGCTCGGCCATACGCCGACCATTCCGCCAGGAGCGGTCAATGCCTATAGTGAACCACCACAAGGATGCTGGATTCGGGACGGGCTGATTGCCGATGTAGTGGCTCTGCGCGATGTATCAAGTACGCGAATAACCGCAACTGCCGAGTAAGTTGCCGGCGGTAGAAAAGTTCCAGTAAATGCTCTGCCCCATCTGGCACCAGGCTGGTACGCGCGGTTTTGTAATGAATTTGACCACTAAAATCACGTCGCCACGGCACGGAAACGGTGACATCTCCAGCATGCGTGCGTAGCGGTTGGGACCACGCCATACCGATAGCGTCATCGGCCGCAACGATATTGCGGCCAAGCAGGCCTACTCCCCAACTGTTATTGCGTAGACTGCTGAAGTCGTGCAACAGGCTGTTGGCACGGTCGTCAACCTGGGTCAGGCTTTCTGTGTAATTGGCCACCATCGCCCATTTCTGGTGCAGGTTTACGTGCCCGGCCAGATTCGCAGAAAAGGTATTCGCCGTGTCTACGCTGAGGGCGCCTGCAGACGCACCCCCGAGCAGGTTGCCATCCTCTGCCAGCAGACCCATCTGCAGGTTTATTCCCCATCGATTCTTGCGGTAGCCGGCATTAAGGCTGGCACTATCACTTTTCAGACCGTAACGCCGGTCGTCGTTTACTGACGAGAATGTCAGGCCGGTTTGCCAGCGCGCCCGGGGAGAGAATCCGAGGGCGCCGTGAAACCCCTGGTTGGTGTAGCCCAGCAGCGGCGACTGGAAAGCATTGGTCTGGAATGCCATCAAGTAGCCGTCGCTGCGGGCCGCACCAAGTTGATTGTCGAAAAACCCCGTCAGTGAGTCGTTCAGCCCGAAGGCGTAGCGAAAGCCGTCAGTATGGTGGCCAGTGAACGACATGCCTGCGAGGCGGTTTTGGGTCTCGTCAACCGAATCACTGCCGACTCCAGCGGAAAACCAGTTAGCCGCAAGGGTGCGGTAACGTGCCGTCAACTGAAAATCGCTGCGCTTGATCAGTGTTTCCTCTGTCTGTTTGTTGTCGAGCCCCTCCAGCACCGAGCCCGCCGAGGCGCCGGGGTGGCGGATGGTAACGCGGGTCTCGAGGTCGAGTTCGTAAGCGCGTCCATACTCGTCTAGGACCAGCGTTTCTTTGAGGTCGGGGTTATTACCAAGCAGCGCATAGCCGGCACCACCGACCACCAGTGCCGCCAGCACAGCGCCGGACCCGCCTGCACTGCCGGTGATAATCTCATCGCTGGACTCGTCCGCAGACTCTTCGGAAGTTTCCTCGGTAGGAACGGTGACATCGCCCACCGGGTTGAGAGCCCTGGTCTTATTCAGCAGACCCCAGCCATAAACCTCATCGACCCCGGCCGCACCTGCGTCGGTGGCGGTGCTGAAAAGGAGCGCGGTGACTTGCGCATTGCTGAGCTGGGGATTCTGGCTTTTTATCATGGCTGCGACTGCCGCGACTCGTGCCGAGGCAAATGAGTTACCCACAGTTCGGGTCCCTTCCGTCGAGTAAAGAGCTGTAAGGAAATGCTCCTTCAGTGAGCCGGCACGGTTGCTGGTGCTTGCTATGATTCCTTTCGCGGTGTGTCCGCCAACGATAACGCCGGCCCCATTTAGTAGCGGAATTTTTTTCGCGGTATTTTTTGGTTCATTTTGCCCCTGGTTACCCGCGTTGATTACCACGACTTTGCCTTTGTCGGCTGCTGTTTTCAACAGATTATTATCGACAGGCCAATAACTGTTCAATAAAACGATGGACGCTGCTGGCGTATCGTTGACCATGGTCAACGCGGCGTTCACTCGCGGCAGTAGCGCCTGTTGCGTGCTGGGGTCCAGCCATTTCGCGTCGTGTCCCTCGGTGATTTTTAGAGGCATGATCCGTTCCGTGGGGGCTACTTGGTTAAACGTTTGTGCCATGAAGGTGCCGTGCCGGCCGTGCTTCATGTCGTCGGCAATGTTGTCATTGTTGACGAAATCGTACTCGAGGACTTCCTCGTCTCGAACGTGAAGAAGCGCTGATGATTCAATGCCGGTGTCCACGATCGCGGTAAAAACTGCGCCGGCGGGAACTGGCGTGATTGCGAGGGCAACAACAAGGCCCACAGCAGTGCGCCTCACGGCTTTCACCAAAGTGCACAAGGTTATAGTCAACATGTAAAGTTGCATGGGCTTACTCAGACTAACGGAATGGCTAAACAGAAGGACAGGGACTTTATCAGAGGGTGCTCGAATTACCAGTTCTCACCGAGCCACAACAAGAACCACGCTGCCCGCTCGGCTAACCGCTCCCAGGCGAAGGCGGCCGAGAGCAAATCTATCACACTGGGGGCTACTTTTCCGCCGGCCCGCTACCTGGCTAGGGGGTAATGATGCATTGAGCCCTTTTGTCTGAGTTGGTGAAAATAGGCCTGGTGCTGATCTTTATCCTGCCTATGGCACTCGGTTGGTTATTGTTGAACTGCTGGCTTCGATAGTGGTACTACACTAGATACGTTCATTGGTGGGCGTATACATTTGTTGGTGAGAATAGAGGCTACGTCAGCCGGCGGCGATCGCGGGGCCAATGCAGCAGCCCGATCAAAGATCCAAAAACCATGGCGGTAGAATCTTCACCTTTGAAAAGCCGATAGCGGTGATGGCCATCTGGCCCGGCCCGACCATTGGATCAAGGCGCAGGCGCTTGCAGGTCTGTGCCGCTAATCCCAGCACGACCGACTGATTGCCGGGTCTGTACTTGATTTGTGCAGCGGGTCCTCGAAAATCAGGACGAAAACCTTTTCCGTCGTCAACGTATATCGCCAGTATCCTATCGCTCTTTACAGCTTCCCCGGTAGTATCCGCAGCCGGGGTCATATCGTCACTGGTCATGGTGACGCTGTTACTACAACCAACAGGGAGCCCGCGACCTTCGGCCTTACCATAAGTGTTGTAATGTGACTTCCCCCATGCCTGGATAGATTGCGCTCTTTCTGAAACTTTATAGGCAGTTAATAAGTCAGGGTTATTTCGAACATAACTGCCGTAACAGCCCTCATCTGTAACCAGGTCCACCCGCACCAGGAAATTTTTTCCGTACTGGTTGCAAATGTCACCCGGTAGTATCAGTTGCGGATCTTCGCCGGCCGACTGGATTTGCCACGCACCATCCTGGATCGTGATGGATATATCCTTGTGCAGTTCCGTCCACAACGCCTGATCCAGATTCAGGAATTCAAAATCGCTGCTGTTGAGACTGTAGGCCGGCGGCCAATAGTACGGGAGTACCCTCCGCAGCACTCCGTCCAGGTGAACCAGCCCGAAAGTGAACAGGCAGAGCAAGGCCACGGCCTGGGGTATGTTGTGGCTTGGCAGCGTAATCGATCGCAAACCGGCGGCCCTGAGCCATGCCAGCAAGGTATGACTCATCACCCGGGTGGCTGCTAGGAACAGGACCAACAACGGCAGGATGATGGGGAGGAGGTACTTACCCTGGACCTGGATGTCCTGGTAGACGTTTCGGTAGGTATAGGCCAGAGCCTGGAAGACAATAGCGCCAACCAGGAGTGTCTCGAAAATGAATCTACGAGTATCTGTTTCCTCCTGCATCCCAGTCCAGCATCGAACACTGACGAACAGTACCCGCATCAGGTAATACAACACCGCGAGGATGAGAACAGCGTAGTAAGGCGTGTACTGTACGGGACTAAGCCGAAGTTCCAACCAACCCAGGTTTCCGATAGCCGATTTTATTGAAGCGCCAATGAAATTGCCGTGGTTCCTGATGCCCAACTGATAGAAGCCAATTCCTTGAGCAATGAAACCGTGGCCTTCCAAGGGCTTCAGGTTCTTGTGTCTAGTGGCGATCTCACGCTGTATGTTACGGGCACGATAGTCATCGATTCCATAATGAGACATGTTAAAAAGGGGCCACCAGCCACCGCCGACGATTGTCATCGCTATCAGTATCAGGCCACAGGGCAGCCAGCGCTTTTTTTCAATTCTGAAAAACAGCAGAAATGCAAGCCCGGCAGTGGGAAGCACCAGCCATGCCGACAGCTTGGATACCAGGACCAGGCCGACACTGAGGCCCAGAAACACGATGGTGGAAAGTTTCGTTCTGCGCAGGTAAATCAGGATAAGCGCGGCAAACAGCATGGTTGCTGAGAAGATTGCACTGCTGTCATCGTTCAGGTGCGAAGCGATAAAAGTGAACTGGGGCAAGAGCCCGGTCAGCGCGCTGCCGACAACTGCATACCAGGCGTTGCCGAAGTACCAATATAGCCCCAGATAAATAAAAGCCACGGTAAGTGCGCATAGCAGTACCGAGCCTATCCTTGGCGCTTTGTGCCAGGCCTTTGAGCCCACTACATTACGGGACGCCTTTTCTCCTAGAGGGGAGACCGGTGTAAGCAGCGCGGAAACCAGGAAAGAAAGTGGCGGTCGAAGCAGGCGAGTAGTACCGTGTGGGCTGTAGTCGACTTCAACTGTGTATTCATCTTCAGGAAAAACGGCCAGGCGTTTGTGTTTCAAGTAAAAAGAAACAGCGGAGTAATTTGCATACGCATCCGGCCCGGCACCGACTGGAAGATGACTGGCGGTGAACCCGAAATAAATAGTTGCCAGAATGA
>Ga0208521_1001838_pt1 | contig 10376 bp, 11 predicted proteins | sample ETNtaG_24_FD_185754 | JGI IMG/M metagenome (GOLD analysis project Ga0208521, IMG submission 185754) | Marine microbial and viral communities from oxygen minimum zone, Eastern Pacific Ocean - ETNP201306SV47 (SPAdes) (version 2) | ecosystem: Environmental > Aquatic > Marine > Oceanic ... | reverse complement strand
CTCTTGGATACTTGCCACCTGCTCCAGAGACGATTGAAGCGGTACAGACAGTTTCCACTACGTTACAACTGTCTGTATTATCCTGAACTCTAACTTTAAAGGTGGTACTAACAACGGGGGCAGGTCACATTCACTCTCCAGTTTCCAGTTACTAGCATCAGATATCTTTCTTTATATCCCTTATCTTGATCCTGCCCTCTACCAGCAACTCTTTTTCAACTTTTGATAGTTTCTTTACCTTTGCTTCAATCTTCAACGCCAAACTTTTATTTCCAATCTTCTTTTTCATAACCAGTCTTAAAGGGGCTTTTCCTCTTAAGTATTTTGATCCTTTCTTATTACTGCTCTTATGTTCTTCAAATCTTCTTTCTACATCAGTTGTTATGCCTGTATATAGTCGTCCATGTTTACATCTTATCAAATACAAAAACCAGTTATTCACTTTATTGTTGCTCACAGTAAGTCCGGCCTATCATTCCTTGAGATTTAGCCGACTGTTAGTTCGGCAGATAATCATGTTTAAAATGCACAAAAACTCTTCCATAATTTTTACTGTCCTTTTTAATACGATGATACTGCTTTTTTATTTCAGGGCGGTCCAGAAAGCGCAGGACGGTTTTCTTTAACTGTCCGCTACCTTTTCCGGGAATGATTTCCACGAGGGCAATCCTTTTCTCATTGGCCTCCTCGATTATTCGGTTGAGTTCTTTCTCAATCAAATTCCCATTCTTGCATACTTCATGCAGATCCAGTTTCAGTTTTGCCATAAGATGTCTAATCAATAATACCTTCTTTGAATCATCTCTCTTTTCTCTCTAAGGTATTCGTTATTAAAATCAGCAACTATATTGAAGCATAGTTCACGTAACTGTCCTTCACTTCCGGTATATAAAAAACTATTATGAAAACTCTTAATCTTGGCGGTGTTTATTGCTATACCGACTAATTCTGCCGATAATTCTTCCAATTGTTTTATCACAATCGGTTGAGCTTTGATTCTTGGTATTATTGTATCTAATTCTTCAATTGCCCTGGTTATTAAAGAACTATCAAACCTGTCAATAATAGTTACGGAAAGCACATAACCGCCCTTAGCACTGCCATCGTCCGTAAGTTTTTTTACCACAACATCAATTGCACAGTCAAGCTGAGAATAGGTTACTATTACATTACCAAGGCTTCCAAGCTCTTTGCCTATATAATTTTCAATTAAACCATTGATGTTTTCCTCACCACGAACATATACCCCGGTCTTTATCTTAAAATCATCTTCCCCGGCAAAAGCCTGCCCGTTATATACCGCCAATAAGCATGCAACCATAAACCCTGTAATCGTTATGTATCTCATATCGTATTTGCCTTTCTGTTCAGGTAAGACGACTTAGTAAACTGATGGAAATTCTGAAATTTATAATATCCTGTTAAACATCAAAATCAAGAGGAAATGTAGTTTGGAGCGGAGAAGACTCGAAGTGTATTCTTTGATAATTTATTTAAGGCCGTTTTTAGCGAAACAATCTATATATTTCTGGTCGGTTATCTGAATGTGGTTAACCAACCAACTCTTTAAATCTTCAAGTATATCACATGCAATCTGGTAATCATCGTTAATCACTCTGTCGAGATAAGCAATTGTTTTCATGGCAAAAACGCGGTGTTCTTCTTTGTGGGCTTTATACTCTGGATAATTGAACTTTATCATGTAAGTCTCTTCAGTCTTAAAATGTGTAAGTATGTGATCAGTCATTTCCCTTAATACTTCCTTTACTCCTTCCGGACTGTCATTGTTTTCCTTTACAACAATAGCCTTATTAATAGTATCAATGAATTTTTTGTGACCCTCGTCAATTATTGATACACCCACGCAATATTTGTCATCCCATTCTATATCTATCATTTTTAATCGTAGCCTGTGTAAAATATAAAAACAATAGTGTAAACACTCTATTCTTAACAAAAATATGATATTAGTCATGGAGTGAGCAAAAAAAGGAAATTAGAGGAAGCAGTTGTTTCCTGGACTTGAGAGTATCGCTGCAGACATTACTTGGATAAACACAATTTCATATTAAAATAACATCCCTAAAGAGGAACGACCATGGAAAAAAGGGGGCGTATCATGTCGGGATAAATAGGAACAGCGCCTATTGTAGACATGAGTATCACATCTTGCTTCTATTTTTTTCTCTGCGCCCTCTGCGGTGAATCTTGCCTCTAGCTTCTCGTCTCACCTGAGTTCCAGGATAACATTATTATCAGATTCACCACCATGACAGTAAGCCAGTATATCATCAGCTTTGCCACCTGCGTACTCTTCAGCATTTTTACTTGTTAACAGATTATGCTTCCCCAGTTCTATAATCCTCTGGTCCCTGACCTGATGGAAGTGAAGCCTCGCCTCATTATCACTAATCGTTATTGTCCTGAAGGCGTGCGGGTACTGAACCGTTGCCGGGGATGCGATATAGTGGAGTCCATTAACGGTCTGAATCTTAGAGATGTGATGATGCCCAGTTAGACACGCCTTGACCTGAGGTGCACCTTCAAGAATAGTATTAACTTCCTGATAGTTATTCAGGAGATATTTCTTCTTCCACTTTGGTATATCCCTGTTCCCCCATGTAGGAAGAAGGAGATGATGACTTAAAGTAACTATCTTATCATTAGGATACTTTGCAATCTCTTCCTTGATCCATTTGAGTTCCGCCTGTGGAATTTCACCGTTATCATGACCCTCTATAGTGGTGTCCAGGCCCAGTATCCTCAAACCCGGTACAGGTGACACACTCCATGAATAACTTCCCATGTCAAGCCCGTGGCCCTTCATCTTTCCAGCATACTGCTCCTTTGATAGTGCGATTCCGGGAGGGATGGGAGATACCTCACGATTGCCGAACTGGGCAAAGTAAGGAATCTTAACACCTGACATAATATTCATAAACTCATCAAACCCTTTTGTACCGGGGTCTGTGTTGTTTATATTGTCACCGCCAAAGAGGATGAAATCTATATCGCCCATCTCGTTTATCTGGCCTATGATATCCCTGAAGATATTAAAGCTTTCCTCAACCAGGGCAGTACCATTCTTGCCTGTAAATGTAACATGGGTATCAGTAATGTGGGCAAGCTTGATGTTTGTCTTCCGTCCGGCCTCTGCCTCATCATCCTTCTTCGACGCAGTCGTACATCCTGCAAAGTTTCCAACCAGTACACCACCTATGAAGACGGCCTGACCAACGGCAAGACCGCGTCTCACAAAATCTCTCCTGTTTAATCCTCTCTCTAAACGTGCAGTTGTATCCTGTACCTTCTCATCTTCCATTTTATAGTTCTCCATTATCTTGTTATCTTGTCTGGCTCATATTTTTCAGATAGCCCTTTATCTTCTCCGTCTCTTCTGCTGATATAAACTTTCCGGCCTCTTTTGTATCGTGCATGTAGTTGATTATGCTTGCCCACTCTTCCGGGGTATAAGGATAGGCGTCAATGACCGGCAGTTCATGACAGAGGGAACATTTAACCTGGTAAAGCTCCTGGCTGACTAAATCCACCTCTTCCTTATGCAACTCCTTTTTGTATAATCCCTCTTTACGCAGATCCTTTGTCACCGTTGTCGTACAGCCGGAAATAATCTGCTGAATAAGAAGCAGGAAAACTACCAAAATTGTGTAAACATTACAACGTGTTTTCATTTTCCAATCCCTCAATTCCTCTGACAAGTCCCGGTTCGGACATACTCCTTAAACCGATTAATTCCGGGTTGGCTACCCCCTTATGCTGAATCAAGACTTTAAACACATCACCCATCCCGCCCGGAAGAAAAAGGTTCTTTATTGTCAGGAGCTTGCCGATATCTCCCTGTACCTTATTCATCTTATCAAGAATGCCAAGTGCTATTAAGAACCTTGATTGTCTTGTAAAACCGGTTGTGCTTAATCCACATCTGCTTCCTGCCTCCATTAAACTGCTGAAATTTACGTGAGATGTTATATCCTGACTACCAACTCTTTCATACGGATTCTCACTTGTAGTATGCTCGTAATAACACATCAACGTCCCCCTGTACCGTTGTTCAGAATAAAGGTCTTCGGCAAGATGTCCATAATCTATCGTAATAACAAAACCCCTGTTTAAGTAATGAGGTATATTCTTCATCCAACCCTGTGCCTTCAGGTTCACCTCTGCCCTTTGCCCCTCTTTTAAGTTTATTTTAGACTTTGCAAAATAGTCTTCCAATACCGGATCGGACAAATCATCGATTACCTCACAAAATTTATCTTCCTTAATTGTTACATATATTTCTTTCAGGCAATTATCCTCTACTACCACCTGATGTACCGGAAGTGAGTCAACAAATTCGTTTGATAAAAAACTCCCCACAACGGGTTCAAACGAAAAACCATCTTCAGAGAAGGATTCCCACGATACTTTATCTTCCAGTCCCTTCAAGGTATTGGATTGTCTCTCAATAAGGTTCCGGCTTATCTCTACTATCTTATAATCAATCTCCTCGAAGAATTCAGGAAATTCATTTCTTATAAGGTTAATTATGTCATAACAAAACCAACCCTTACCAGCTCCCATCTCTACTACCGTAAACCGGCCTTTCCCCATCAGCCGCCACATCTGTTCCAGCTGTCTGGCAATAAGCTCACCAAATACCGGATGAACATCTGAGCTTGTGTAATAGTCACCCTTTCTGCCTATCTTCTCCTTCCCGGAAGTGTAGTATCCATGTTCGGGATGATAAAGTGCCAATTCCATAAAATCAGCAAACGTTATCTTCCCTCTCTTATTTATCAAGTCTACAATCTCTTTCTTTAGAGCCGGAATTTCCATAACAAAATGGTATCAGAAACAGTATACATTTTCTAAGACATAATCTGAGAATTTGGATTTTTCTAATGTAGTTTCCTTATTGGGCAAAGGAACTAAATTGACGTGATAATTGTTGTTAATACAAGAGGAAGAAAGCTATTATCCAACCAATAAGTAGTCAAAAAAGGAGGGTAAGAAGATGCGTAGACTAATGACATATACAATGTTAGCCTTCTTTTTAGGAGCTTTTATATTTGGGCTTAATGCATTTGCAGGAAAGTCTGTTGATTGGCCAGGTTACGCCGGAGGTTCAAGCCTCGCAGTAATTGAAGGTACAATCAAGAGTATTGATCTTGAAAAGAATGAAATCTGTTTTGAAAAATGCGAATTGCTGGGTGATGCACCATTAATGGTCACTGAGGAAACAGCTTGCTATATAGGAGATGAAATGACAAATATAACGTCAATAAGAGGCGGTACTGAATTTAAGACGTCAGACAAATTTGACATTACTGATCTTGAAGCAGGTGACTATGTAAAATGCAACTATTCAAAGAGAGATGGAAAGTACGAAGCAGTAAGGATTATTTATACCATTCCGTTTCTCAATATATCGGGTGGTTAAACCTCAGTGTAATTATTACCTGATATCAATTACTAAAGGTGCAGGGCTGCTCAAATAACCAAGACGATGCCGGTTTAAAACATATAACCATTAAATAGACACCGGCAGAGTTGAGCAGTTGATTTGTAAACAAAGTAAGTCCACATTATCTGGTGGGCTTATTTTGTTTATGCAGAAGGTTTCATAATATATTGGGATTAATATTTCTGTACGTTATCAGGCAAATTTAGTAACATACCTCCTTTCCGCAGGACTACAAGAAGGAGTAATTTATTATGAAACTTACCATTCTCGGTTCGGGAACAGGTATCGTTACGGCAAGGAGAGGCTCTTCCGGCTATCTTATAAACATTGCCAACAAGACACTGCTGCTTGACAGCGGCTCAGGAACCTTAAAGAAGATTGCAGAGGCGTCTGTAAACTTCAAAGACATTGACTATGCAATCTACACACATTTCCATCCGGACCATGTTACAGACCTTATTTCACTCCTGTTTGCACTGAGGATTCCCAGCAACTACAAGGGCAAAGATCTGACAGTAATCGGCCCTGCAGGTATGAAGGAATTTCACCGAAAACTGACTAAAGTATTTAACTATTTCATCGAGGCCAGGGGATACGATCTTACCGTCAATGAATTACCGGGAGGTCATCTTGACTTTGGAGACTTCAGGCTTACTTCAAGCCTGATCAATCATCACGAGGGCAGTCTCGCATACCGTATCGATTCAAAAGACGGAAAAAGCCTCGTATATTCCGGTGATACGGATTACTGCGAAAGCATTGTCGACCTGGCACGTGACGTAGACGTGCTGTTGCTGGAATGTTCCTACCCCGAACACATAAAGGTGGACGGCCATCTGAACTCAACACTTGCAGGAAGGATAGCAAGGGAATCGAACTGTAAGAAACTTGTACTGACACACTTTTACCCAATCTGTGATGATTATGATATTTCAGGTCAATGCAAAGAGGAATTTAACGGAGAGGTGGTATTAGCTGAGGACCTGATGACTATTGAGGTTTAAAATTATAGTAGTCAATTTCTCCCCTAAGAAACGGTCCTGACCGGCGCTTCCAGTCCCTGCTCGATCATCCATTCAGGAAGTTCAGGTTTTCTGGTTTTGTCCTTTTTGATAAACGGACTTAATAACAATCTGAAAATATCTGTGACCGTCATATACCGGCCAAACTTGCGAAGGAGCTTGAATGTGGCTATGGGACGACGGAGTATCAGGTAACCAAACAACTGCTTATATCCCTTTATCCTTGCCTGCTGAATCACTTCACTCGGAAGAATTGTTGGATCGATGTCTGAACACTTAAACCACTTATGCCAGTCGCGTTCATCATCAATAATACCCCTTTCCACATATTCCTGCCATAGCGGAGTTCCACGGTAAGCGCATAACCGGCTAAAGCTAAATGTGTCGAGTCTAAGCCGGACGGCAAATCGAAAACTCTCCAGAATATCTTCAAAGGTTTCATCCGGCGAGCCGACCAGAAAAAAGCCGTGCGTCGTTTCAACTCCGTCTTTTTTGGCTTGCTTTACGGCATATTCTATCTGTTCAAGGGTTTGGTTCTTTTTCAGGCGGTCGAGTACTTTCTTTGTTCCGGCTTCCACGCCAAAGGCAAGAAAAGTACAGTTAGCCTTTACCATCAATGGGAGTTCCTCTACAGCCACCGAATCAACTCTGCCCTCACATCCCCAATGAAACTCCAGTTTTTTGTCGATGATACCGTTGCAAATGGTTTCTATGCGTTTACGCTGCATCAGGAAATGGTCGTCGGTCAGGTAGATTGATCTGTAGCCTTCATCATGCAACTGCTGCATTTCGCCCAGGACATGCCCCGGTGAGCGGTTCCTCCACTTGCCACGTGCGAGGGATGGAATGTCGCAATAAATACATTTGAAAGGGCAGCCGCGTGTGGTTTGCATGGTGCAAAAACGATCGAGGGAAAGAACTGCCGGCACATCCATTGGCATCGACTCGATGTATTCGATGGGTAAGCTTTTCCGGTCGGGATAAGGAAACTGATCAAGGTCTCCGATCAGGGGACGGTCAGGGTTATGGACCACTTCACCATTGGATCGCCAGGTAAGGCCGCCGACTACTTTCAAATTATCCAGGTTGTCGAGGTACTCAGGAATCAGCTCTTCACCTTCCCCCCTGCCAACGCAATCAATGTATGGCGCATCTTTCAGTATCTTAACCGCATTCACCGTTGCAAAAGCACCTCCGATAATAATGGGTGTATTTGGCGCCGCCTTCTTCAGCCTTTGCGCCATACTCTTCACAAGAAGGTAACAAGTAGTTGAAAGAAATGAAAGGACAATTACATCAGGTTTTTCATCTTTCACGGCCTGCTCGATGTGCTCTTCTTTCATCTGTGGATGGCAGGTATCGAACATGGTTACCTCATGTCCGTGACTGCGGATTATCGGTGCCAGTGTCTGAATGCCAAGTGGCGGGAAAGCCATCACCTCAATCCGATCACTGTTTCCTGCTCTCCTGAGTTTTTCAGGAAGAATGTTGTAATAATCCTCGTCTCGGATGTAAATGAGGTAAATTTTCATGAACTAATCTTTTGATTCATAGATGGTAAAAGCGAGCAAAATATGAGCCCTTTCCATAAACTATGTGTTCCGTATTATGCCCTAAGCAGAAAATGAGTTGGACTCCTTCCGAAAGGAAGGACCTATCCTGCTTCATGTTCTTTTTGCTTTTTTGGGTGTTCTGACTCTGAATATTTATCAGGATTTTCGTTATATGCGTTTGCACAACCCTCACAGCATAAATGAACTGTCTTTCCATCGTGTTCCACATCTTTCTGCTGCCCCTTACTGTCTGCGGCTTGTCCGCAAACCGGACAATCATTACCGGAACTTTCAGCAGCAGCAACTTCCGTGAGGCCGCCCTTTGTACCATCATTACTACCGTCATTCTCAACCTTCTCAATACCACAGCAACTGTTGGCAAATACCGGATTGCCAGAGTTAAAAGCCACTAACAAAAATGCAATAACGACAGCACCCATTAAAATTCCCATACGCTTCATAATACCTCTCCTTCTTTTGAAAATATAAATATTGACTAAATTTCACGTAAATCTAAATTGCTATAAACGTATAATAATCAACATAGAATATGCCTGATTAGTTCCCTAATTTCAAGCAAATAAATCTACTTAGCCTAAACACCCTATTCCTTAATTTCTTAACATCACATATATATACATCAAAATGTTTTATTTGCATTCTCTGCCTGTTTCTGTAAAATTACATTTCATTTTTCACATAATCCTTGAACAGTACAATTAACAGAAAGGCAGTTTCTATTAAATGGAAAAGGTTAAATTAACCATTAACGATAAGACTTACGAAGCGGAGCAGGGCAAAACAATACTGGAAGTAGCCAGGGAAAATGACATATCGATTCCAACTCTCTGCCATGATAAACGCCTCGATCCATACGGTGGGTGCAGAATATGTCTGGTCGAAGTCAAAGGGGCAAGACAGCTACTGCCATCATGCATATCCAAAATCAATGAAGGCATGGTCGTAAATACAGAATCTGAAGATGTACGCAGGACGAGGAAAGGGGTCATGGAATATATTCTGTCAGACCATCCACTTGATTGTATGACCTGCGAGGCTACAGGCTGCTGCGAGCTTCAGGATGTCGCATATTCCATGGGCATCAAGGGAGAAAAATTCAGGAGTGAGGAAAAAAGAGGAGGAGAACTCCAGGACAAAAATGAGCTTATTTACAGGGAAACACCCAAGTGTATAAGGTGCGGGCGTTGTGTAAGGATTTGTGATGAAGTAACGCAGGAACACGCAATTGAGTTTGGAGGCAGAGGATTCCAAATGTGGGTTGCAACTCCTTTTGGTGAATCGATGCTGGATGGCCCGTGCGTCTTTTGCGGACAATGTGTATCCACGTGTCCGGTAGGCGCCATACGTGAGAAACAGGCAATGGGCAGAGGCCGTTCCTATCAGGTAAAAAAGGTCAGATCAACATGCGGCTACTGCAGTATCGGATGTCAGATTGATATCCACGTCGATCAACAGGGAATAAGCAAAATAACCTCGGAAGTAGGATCTACACCAAACAACGGTAACCTCTGCATGAAGGGCAGATTCGCCTATGACTTCATAAACCATCCGGACAGGCTTGATACCCCGATGGTCAGAAGGAATGGAAATCTTGAGAAGGCAAGTTGGGAAGAGGCATATAGCGTTATTTCCAAAAAGCTGAAAGGTATAAAATCAAAACATGGAAAAGACTCCATATCATTTATAAGTTCAGGACGGTGTACAAACGAAGAGAATTACCTGATGCAGAAATTCGCAAGGGCCGCAATCGGTACTAATAATATTGATCAGTCAGAAACAGAATGCCACTCCCCAACCTTAAACGCCCTGAAAAGTACTCTTGGCCTGAGCACTACAACAAATTCAATCGAGGAAATTTCAGAATCCGATGTGATATTTGTAATTGGTGCTAATGTTACAGAATCTCATCCCATAATAGGGCTTGAGATAAAGAAGGCAGTGCGTAATGGAAAAACTCTGATTATCGCTGACACGCGCAGGATTTGGCTGGAAAGGATCGCAAACACCTTCTTAAATACTCAACCCGGGACAGATACTATTCTCATCAACACCATGATTAACATAATCATCAAGGAAAAACTCCATGATGAAAAGTTTATAGAAAAGAAGACAGAGAAGTTTAGCACGCTTAAAAAGGCTGTTGCAAAAGATGATATTGAGAAAACCGTAAAACTAACCGGTATAACCGAGGAAACAATCAGGGAAGCCGCCAGAATCTATGCAAACGCAGAGAACGCCATTATATTATATGGAAATGGTATAACACAACACAGATCTGGTATTGATAATGTAAAAAGCCTTGTAAACCTCGCC
>Ga0208521_1001828_pt1 | contig 10397 bp, 9 predicted proteins | sample ETNtaG_24_FD_185754 | JGI IMG/M metagenome (GOLD analysis project Ga0208521, IMG submission 185754) | Marine microbial and viral communities from oxygen minimum zone, Eastern Pacific Ocean - ETNP201306SV47 (SPAdes) (version 2) | ecosystem: Environmental > Aquatic > Marine > Oceanic ... | reverse complement strand
CACGATTTAGGCACACTATGGGCACACTACGCTACTCCGCATTCATTTTTGGGATTTTATTAACATATCCGCTGGCCAATTCAAAATTAGGTACCGTGTAGATCTTTGTTGTTTCGCTTGCGCTGTGTGCCAACAATATTTGACGATCTTCAATGCCTAATCCCGCATCTCGCAACATGTTATTGAATGTTGTCCTGAAACTGTGCAAGGTGGCCTTATGTCTGTTCTTTTCCTTGAGTATTTTCTGAAGATATTTTCTCGGTTTGGCCAGTTTATCTTTTACCTTCCGTTCATTTTCAGAAAATAGGTCAGGGAAAAGGGGTGTTTTGCCATACTTATTCGGAATTAATTTTAACAATTCGTCTGCAAGTGGCAATTGATGAACCCTTCTGGATTTTCTAACTAAACTGATGATCGCCTTTTTGTCTCGATCAATGTTTGAGTATTTTAACCTTGAGACGTCGCCAGCTCTTAATCCAGTATAGTACAGAAAGGAGTAATACAGTTTCCACTTACCTGCATTTTCAAAAATGACTGTAAGATCATTCGTATCAAGTAGGCGGTGCCTTTCTTCCTTGACGATTTTAGGAAGTGTGACGTCTACTGCGTAGTTCCTTTCCAGGTACCCCTCTTTTACAGCCTGATCCAACATCAGCTTAATTATCCCGACATGATTTTTCTTTGTCTTTGGTGCACAGGTAAGCCAATCGATATAACCATCCAGGATATTCAATTTTATATCCTGGATAGAATCAACATTCTTTCCCTTCAGATATTGCAGAAACCCGGCAGTCGTACTTTTTGCTGTTTCATATGCATTTGCAGATATTCGTTCTCTTAAATTCACAAACGTGTTTACGAACTCTTGAATTCCAGGATTTTTTGTTTTGTTGGTTCCAGAAATACCGATAAAAGATAAATCACCTTCTACGAGTGCCATATCCCATCTGTGTTGTACACTCTGTGCATATCGCCGTTGGGTCATCTTTGTTGATTTTCTCAACTTTCTGCCTTTATACCAAGCTGCCCACCAGTAATAAGGACTTCTATCTCTTTTATAAATCCATGACATGTTTACCTCACTTGGTTTTATCAAAGGGAAATCCTTCGACTGTGTTATTATCTAAATATCGTTTTAGTTCATCAAATGGAACCCGATATTGCCTTCCTATTTGAAATGCCTTCAGGTTACCCATCTGGATGATTTCAAGTACTTTACGATAGTTTATTTTTAGTAAATCCGCTACCTCATTCGGAGTTAGTAGAACGAGATTGGAATTCTCTTCGATACTTTTAAATATCATATTGAAGTTTGGTTAATGTGTTACATTTTTCTTATACCATTTATATTATAAAAAAATCTAGCCCATACTTTAATATCCTCTAAAACTCAATGGATGTTAATTAAATACATAATGAAGTCCAGTAATAGAGGCTTAAAAAGGAACCATGACGCTCTTGGTGAAGGAAATTTTCCGTATATGGTCTAACAGGAATCGTCAGTCTTCATAATTGCCCTTTTCAAGTTTCTCAAGCGCACCATGATAATCCGGCCCAAAGCTAATTAAGTCGATCATCATTTTTATATCATCAAGATAGCCTTTTCCATACAATTCTTCATTTGTTGTTTCCCTGTTGAACTTTTTCCAGTTGTGGATCACGAGGGCTAATCGTTCACCTTCTAAAAAGTCAAGTTTTTTTAGTTTATAATATAAACGATATGCCTCCTCAAATTCCTGGATATCCGCAAAGGCTTTTCCTAAATCAAACAGCCATCCACCCTGTACTTTTGGGTCCGGATCCGTAATTTTTTCGAAAGTAAATTCAGCAATGTCTGGATCCCCGTATTCAAGGAATAGATAACCAAGATCTATTAGCCAGGCAGGATTATCAGGATCCATTCGATGAAGATAATCGAAATAACATATTTTTGTCTCAATATTCTCCTCTTCATCCCTGATGATATCAGCGAGGGCTTCTTCATTTCCTTCGAAGATCAGTGAAGCTTTAAAAACCAAGATCGCAGCTTCGAGCCATCCCTGATTGTATAATCGAAGTGACATATATAATTGGCCCTCTGCATCGTCCGGTGAATTATGTCCGGTATTTGCGAAGTACCAAGCATCGAACGAGCAGAGTTTTCCATGTCGTTCAGACACTGGCAAAAGAGCATTTTTTTCAATATTTTTAATTAGCTCTTCACCCCAACTTGTTTTCTCAACTCTTTTTCTGTAATGAGGAATGAGGGATTCATATTTTTTTTCTAACAACCTTATTTCAGAGGAGTCCGGTTCAATTCGTTCCAATATTTTTTTCACGATTACGATAAATTCTGCTTTATCAGGTATTAGCGATATCAGTTCGCGATATATCTTTAACATTTTTTTGTATTTTGTTTTCATTCAAATTTCCTTTGTTAAATATTAATTAAAAAAAACCTCTTTATACTTTACTATAGACTAAAATGATTGGAGGAGTCAAATTATTTCTGAAAAAAATGAAAAAGTTATCTGCCATGCTAGAATATATTTGAGTTTTTATAAGAAATAATTTGACTCTGATCCAGTTAACCCTTATAATAAAAGTATGAATTATAAAATGCAAATTCATATGCCCTGAAGAATCCTTCCGACCCGTCAGGGCAATTATATTTTAATCCAACTAACCACAGGTAATACCAATGGAAAAATCTTATTCTAACAATTATGAATCCCGTGACTTTTATTTAAGCGGATATCTCCTAGCCACAGGGAGTCAACTGAAATCCTGATATAAAACAGGGAAAACAACCACCTTCATTTTTGACTACAATAAAGAAGTTGATGGTTTAATAGCGGATTATTACTCAATGCAAGCAACTGTGAATCCGGTTGAATACGGACAGAGCTTGAAAAACCTAAAATCCATCATCCATTCAAATACAAATTCAAAATCAAATAATAATTATGAACAATTCAATTTTAATTCAAGATAAACAGGATGACCCACAAACAGTAAAATTATCAATCACTGAAAACCGTGAATGGAAAGGCAACAACAGTATTCATTTTAAAACAGTTATTTCAAGTATAGACAACCTGCCAACCTTACTTAAAACAACAAACTTCTCGCTGAATCACTGGCAAGACAAAGAATCAAGGACAGGTGAAGAATACTCTCAATACAGAAAGGGTGATTATTGGGAATCTGCTTCTGGTATTATGATTGATTATGATGGTACGCTTACTATCGACGAGGCAAAGCAGCGATTAAAACAAAGCGGACTAAAATATATCCTTGTTTCCAGCAAGAGCCACTCTCCTGAACTACACAAATTCCACGTCTTGATCTTCTATGACAGGATAATAACAGATAAAAGCCAACACAGAAAGATCACCCAGTACTACCATAATAAATACTTTTCGGACAGTGATCCATCAGTGAAGGACCTGGCCAGGTTTTTTATGGGGAGCCGGGACGATTGCGTGGTAGAGATTGATACGCAAGGACAACATATCGATACGGATGGGATTTTAAGTTTGATCGATTTTCAGCTGGTCTCCGATCTAAAGATTGAACTAGCCAGCGGTAAAACGGTTTTGCTAAACGAAATTAAAGAAAAAACCCCCTGCAAATGTCCCCATCCCGATCATGATGATAATAACCCTTCTGCGTTTATCGACTTGCATGAAGATGGAAATCATTACTGCCACTGCTCTTCTTGCGATTGGACCTGGAGGGAACAGGACGATGAAAATTATTGGTATAAGAAGTGTAAGAATTTCTGGTCTTACGGAAAGGATGTTTATGAGTTTGGTATTATTGGGGGCGATTTTTTCATGGAGAAGATTACCCAGAAAAAATTTTATATTCTCACCGATTCCAATCTGGATCAAGACAGTAAAAATCGATCGCTAAATCATTTAGTAAAAAACAAACATATTCCCCATCTTGTCCGCGTGGATTATACCGGTGATGTAGACATTGAAGTACCTTCGTATGAAGTAAATAAAAATAAAGGGGTGGTTCAGGTAAGATATGATGCTCTTCCTGTGAAATTAAAAGATAGTGAATTTGTTGCTTCATTTATTCACGACCGGTTTGGTCAATATGCCCAGTTCTTTAAGGAATGGCTGGCGCTCTATGTGTATACAAACTACAGAAAGCTGCCTACCATAATTCTGGCTGGGCCTAGAGGAAGGGGAAAATCAACCATTGCGGAGATGGCAGCAGAGATTTATCCATCTTTATCACAAGAATGGCATGGGCATGAGCAGACTCACAATTATGAAGTAGAAAAGAAATTTCTGTATGTGGAGGAAAATGAGATGTCCAATTCTCATCAATATAAAACACTTAAAAAATACAGCGGTCAGAAATATGCTATGGTAAATAAGAAATACAAGGTTCCATATAAGGTAAGAAACAACACATCCATCATGATGCTGACTAATGACAAAGTACCCATTTATGTAAAGCGGGATGAACTACCAACTGATTCAAAAAACAACCAATTTTTCGTTTATGAATTACCCCCAATTAAAACCGGTATTAATACAGATATTCAATCTGCATTGGTAAACAGGCTTGGTCATTATATCCGTACGGAATTAAAACAGGTTTATGAAGGATTGAATATGGACGGTTACCGGTACAGCATTGATGTTCCAATAACACCGGAAGAAAAATTGCTTTTTCAATGCAGCACGACGGATCTGGAGGCAGACGCGGATAAGTATATTGAGAAACTTATCCTATCAAAAAATGATGCGTATCGACCGTTCTTTATCAAAGGGTATGTACCAGTTCAGTTCTTTAAGGATTTTGATATTTCTGCGAATCACTATAATCGAGTAATTAAAAACCTGGTCAAACGTGGGCAATTGATGGGCAATTACGAACGAATAATGGTCAAAAATGAGCGTCATTACTGTTATAAAATGACAGACAAACTAAGAGATGAGATTGATAAGGCAATTTTTAAACAGTTATAGGGCAAATTGCCCACGGATTGCCCATGATTTGCCCATAAAAATAATGGGTTTCTCGAGGAGAATGACTGAAATGGCTGTCTTTTTATTCATTTTAGTATGTAAAAATAATTAGACTATTATAATGCAATATATAAAGTGTAAAAAATGTACAGCCATTTTGGGCAATTACCAGATCCACCGCAATAATCAAGACTCAAAAAGATCTAATTTGTATATATAGGTCTAAGAAACACCGCTAAAAATGGGGTTTTATATAATAACATACAGGATTTGAGGAAGATATATGGCAAAAAAGAAGAAGAAAAAGACGCTGAAACAGCTGGGCTTTAAAAAGAAAGGCCCAGCTATAAAAAAACTAACATGAGGGATGAAATGCTACGGCGTAATACCTAAAGACGCTCTTTCTGACGAAGGTGTGCCTTCTGGTGCAGGTTCAGAATTTTCTGTTGAAAAAGTGCCTGGTGGTTTTGAAGTAACTTAATCCAAACTCGCTATCAAGCTTTTAGGTTCCATACCACACCCCCGGGAAAATATCAGGTAGCTTAACCGACCAGAAAAGGTTTCAATATTTGCGATATGGAAAACGCTGCCTAAATATTTTTTTGGTAAAAAAAAAGCCGGCCTTAAGCCGACTTTTCTTTTTTATTCCGAGATATAGCTCGAACAATCTGCCGTATAGCTTCAAGGCCTTTTGCCACTGCTACTAGCAGATTGGATATGACTTTGTTTTTCATTATGCGACTTTCCTTTTTACATCATTGATTTTGTTGATTTCAAATAGAAGATCCTGGTAGATATCTCCATCTTCCGGATCATCCATATCCCAGGCATACCAAACTTCGGGGTTAGCTTCAGGTGGGAATGCAGGATTGCTTGATTTTCCATTATGCAAGTAATCAGCTACTTCCCGAGCTAACTCTTCCATAGATACTGTTCTTCGAATGTCGATAAATCCTTTATCTTCATCAGGAGAGTCGTATTGAATACCAACTACATAAGTTCGTATATCAGAATGATAGACTTGCATCATCAACCTCCTCTAGTACCACCAACAGGTTATCTGTTCTGCGGCGAAGTTCAGTTACCACCTCACTGGACCACGGTCTGTCCGTAGAGGGAAACGACATTACAGCCACTTTTAAGCACACTTGCCTGTGTATATCATGCGTGCGTTCGTCCCACGTGGATTGTTTTGAAATGGGTTGTGTTGGTTTTTCCAGTTGTGAATCGCTGCCATTTACAATCCAGTAGCATCCATCATTTTCTGTTTGCTGCTTTTGGATTATTACGCGGTCACCCATGCTAAATTCCTTTAATTTTTCATGCAATACCGGTTGAGCGAAATGACCGAACTTTTTTCCTTGAAACATCAATTGATAGAAATGCCAGGGACCGTATGTACTTTTCCCGTCTTTCTGGCTAACAATTTCTAAATCATAATCAACATTATACTGAATATCCAGTAATGGTACCTTCCCATTTTCGGGCATAAGATTTCTCCTTTATTTATGATCAATTGAAACAGCTGAAATAGCTGCTATTGTAACTTTCTTATACCAAAAAGGAACTCAAAATGGACATTGAATACTATCATCTCATGGAAATCAAAGAACAATTGAACCGGATAGAAAATATCTTAATTGAAGGAGTGACAACAAAAACGTGGTTAGACATTAAAGAAGCTGGTTTTTACATCCCTGTCAACGTCAACTTTGAGACGGGCTATTGCCAAAGGATCTCTTAAAGCAAGTAAACGAACCGGGAAAATATTATTTAAGAAGAAAGATTTGGATAGATATTTAACAGGTTAAAATAAATCCTTACATTCTATTTATGAGGATTATTGCAGAAAAATGTGGGACTCTTTGCTTAAATCCTTTGAGTTGGGGTTATTTCAACAGCACCATCTTCTTGGTTTGAACAAACTCATCAGCTTGTATCTGATAAAGGTAAACACCTGCACTCACTGGCTTGCCATAATCATTAGTAGCATTCCAAATCACTGACTTAAAACCAGCATCTTGGGTTTGGTTTATGAGCGACTTAACCTCTCTGCCCATTATATCGTAGATGGTAATACTCACAAGACTGTTTTCCGGCAAATCATACCGCAGTGTTGTGATCGGATTGAAAGGGTTGGGATAGTTCTGGTGCAGAGCGAAAACATCCGGCAACAGTTCTTCCCCGATTCCCAAAGCATAACTTAACGTCGTCTGTGCAGCATTCACCACAACTTCATCTTCATTCCACCTCAAGTTATTTACTTGAATAACTGTCTCATCGGTAAAATCATTGCTTACATTAAAATACAATGTAGCAAAAACGCCTTCATTGTCATCAACATTACTGCCTGATGCAGCTACTTTTACTACCCCTTCTTCTAATGGATTAATAATTATCAGGTAATTTGCCATTGTTTCAGATAAAAGCAGTGTATCAAACTCTAGAACTGCAGGATCAAACTCAAGCACAGCTTCAAACCCATAAATATTGCTGCCGTTGGTGATACTAACTGGAACAGCAGCCACAGTACCCGGAGCTACTCCATAATCTTCCATAGACAGGTCACCCGTAGCCAGGAATTGCGTACCGGGATCATAGGGCAGCTCTGTGATCAGGCCAACCACATACTGCAGGATCAAGGAAGCATCCAAAGTAGATAGACTGCTGTCACCACTCACATCACCCACGATCCTTTGCAAGGTGTCTAGCTCAATTATTTCTACAAGATCCTTAAGAATCAGCGAACCATCGAATGATTGCACTAAAGCGTTCCAATCCACGTCACCATAAGTGGTATCGACCTGTATAATGCTGGAAGCAATAAGTGTGTCACTGAGATCATATTCGTCTGTTATCGTTAGGGTCACATCAAACTGTCCTGGACGCTGGTAGGTCATGGAAACATTACTACCTGATCCAGTCGAATCGTTGCCAAAATCCCACAACCAACTGTTAATAGTATAAGTACCCATGTTGGATGTATCTGTAAAAGTGACATTAAGCGGATAATCACCGGATGTTACACTGGCGCTAAAACCGGCGACAGGATATATTGGATGCAACGCATCAATATAATCTACCATGGTCAACGTATCCGATAAACCAAACTCATCAGTTACGATAAGGGTAACTGTATATTGCCCTTCCTGAGTGTAGGTATGTTGTACATTTGTTCCAGTAGCGGTTGAATCATCACCAAAATCCCAGGCCCACTGATTGATAGGGTAGGTACCAATCTCCGATGTATCTGTGAAAGATATGACCAGCGGTAGATAACCAGTCGTGGTGTCCGAAATAAAATTCGCGGTTGGTCCCCAGACAGACTGAACACCACCGGCAGTAACACTGAAATCGGTGTAATCTTCATTGCCGGTAAAATCGGTGATATTAATGGGAATGAACTGGGATGATAATGTGTCAGGTACGGCCAGTTTAAGAGCAAATAGAACACCACTACTGTCTACCGGGTTTGCGCTTGCCGACGCAGTAATAAGTAATGTATCCGTATTATTGTACTGTGTGATCCAGCCTAGAGAACCAAATATTGTGCTACTGTCTGTTACAAGATCAACAAAGCCAAGCTTTCCTTGAAATCCAGCAATCTTTAAATCAATTGAATTTAATGAAGGAGAAAAAGAAAGGTTTCTGATTGAAACTAATGCCGTGTCACCATGGACAAAATAGACAGAGTCTACAGACATTCGGTATTGAGGTATGCCAAGTAGATTTTCATAAGCGCCGATGTCGGGATTGGTGCCGGATGGGCTTGGTCTGTCAACGCCCAGAACGTCTGTGGTGGGGACATCATAGGTTATGCCACCGATGGTAATCGAACTTGCGCCAGCACCGATCATGGGTGAATGGTTGGATAGACTGTAGTCGCCGTTTGAGGTGTCGGCGAAGGCGGGATCTAAAGTGTATATATTTTCTGTAACTAGCGTTAATTCATATTCGGGGTCATCATAGAAATTCTCAAGAGTCATACCGCCTTTAATCTGGCAATTAATAAATGAATAGCTCGCATTCTCCCATTGAGGTTCAAGATAACACGGTTGCCCACCGTTTTCCGGGTAATCAATGATTGAATTCATCATGACAAAAGTAGGTCCATGATAGGGTGTCCATAGAGGTCTACCATTATTATTAGCCAGAGTAATATTATTAAGTATTCCATCAGACTGAATATTAATAACACCACCTTCTGTATTGCTTTGCCAACCATTATTAACAATTAAGGCATTTTCTATTTGTGTATTATTTCCTTTAATAATTAATGCTGAACCACCATTGAATCCATTGTTGTTCCGTATTATCAAGTCTTTACATATAGTTGAACCCCCGAAGTTGAAGAAGCCTCCACCATTATCCGATTGGTTATTCTCAATTATTAAGTTTCTTAATGTAGGTCCTCCCCCATTCCACATAAATATACCTCCGCCTAACATTGAAGCGTTAGGATTATTAGGTTGTGTTGGGTCTGGTGTGCCCGTTCCATTTCGGATTGTAAAGTTTGTTAATAGTGCGGCATTGGTTTCATCATTACCAAACAAAACAACTGAACCATTCTGGTTTCCATCAATGATGGTGGTTTCCTTATCCGCACCAATGACAGAAATATTCTTGCCGCTGAAATTGATGTTCTCCACATAGGTCCCCGCACTCACCAGCACCGTATCACCATCGTTGGAGAAGTCAATGGCTTGCTGGATGGTGGGCAAATCCCCCGGCACTACCACTAAGCCATCGCTCATGATATAATAAGAATATATTGTAGAGGCTGTGGTATTTTCGTTAATATCCTCAGCAGTAAGCCACCAGTATATCTTCGTACCTAAAGACTGACCGGGTATATCTCCTGCCCAGGTGCCATCCTCGGCATCACCGGAAGTCATTGTCATATCTACAGTATAGATTGTTGACGTAAGATCGTCAAACTTGTAGGATAATGTAACAGCAGATACTCCGGCAGATCCGCCACTAGGATTATCATCGGTAACAGAAGCTGAAATGGATTGATTAGCAGTACTCGAAGTATTATTTAATACATCAATCTCTTCATAAACAGGACCACGGTCACCCGTCAGTTCAGCTGCCAACTGGTAGTTAAAAGTATAGCTACGGTAGTACCAGCCGCTTTCACCACCGGTACCGTCACATGCGTCTTCATAAAATTTAAAAGATCTCCAAGGGCTGATGCCATCATATGCAGCATAATAAAAACCAATACCCCAGTCAGTTGAATCACCGCCTGTACCGGTGTAGTGAACCACAACACCAATCCAGTCACCCTGTAACACATTAACTTCAGATCCATAGTCTGTAAATGAAATCCAATTATCACCGCCGCCATTTTCAATACCAGGATTATCCGTGGGATTTAAGGTAGCAGCTGTTGTTCCATCGGGCCAGAGCAAGCCCATA
>Ga0208521_1001823_pt1 | contig 10415 bp, 13 predicted proteins | sample ETNtaG_24_FD_185754 | JGI IMG/M metagenome (GOLD analysis project Ga0208521, IMG submission 185754) | Marine microbial and viral communities from oxygen minimum zone, Eastern Pacific Ocean - ETNP201306SV47 (SPAdes) (version 2) | ecosystem: Environmental > Aquatic > Marine > Oceanic ... | reverse complement strand
TTGCCCAGATGACCGTGTTGATCCACCCCCATTGAAGTGGTCCACCCTGATGTATGTAACTGGCATCGAGGAGGACCGATATGCCAAGGAAGCGCTACAAGCCGGAAGAGATCGTCACGAAGCTGCGCCAGGTGGATGTTTTGGTGTCGCAGGGTAGCAGCGTTGTCGATGCGATCCGCCAGATCGGGATCAGCGAGGTAACCTACTATCGCTGGCGTCGAGAGTTCGGCGGGCTGAAGACCGGACAGGTCAAGCGGCTGAAGGATCTCGAGGTTGAGAATGTCCGCCTGCGGCGGGTGGTTTCGGATCTGACGCTGGACAAATTGATCCTGCAGGAGGCCGCCCGGGGAAACTTCTGAGCCCCGCGCGTCGTCGGCTGTGCGTCGAGCACGTCCGTCGAGAACTGGGCGTGTCCGAGCGTCGCGCCTGTGCGGCGCTGGGGCAGCACCGTTCGACGCAACGCAAGATCCCACGAGGTCGAGACGACGAGGAACGGCTGACCGCCGACATCATCGAGCTCGCCCGGCAATATGGCCGCTACGGCTATCGCAAGATCGCCGAGCTGTTGCGCCGGGCGGGCTGGGTCGTCAACGACAAGCGGGTCGAGCGGATCTGGCGACGCGAGGGGCTGAAAGTTCCCCCGAAACAACCCAAGCGCGGGCGGCTGTGGCTCGCCGACGGATCGTGCATCCGGCTGCGGGCAGAGCATCCCAACCATGTCTGGAGCTACGACTTCGTCGAGGACCGGACCCATGACGGGCGGAAGTATCGCATGCTCAACGTCGTCGACGAGTTCACCCACGAATGCATCAAGATCCGCATCGAGCGAAAGCTCAAGGCCGTCGATGTGATCGACGTGCTGTCCGACCTGTTCATCCTACGCGGCGTACCCGGCCACATTCGATCCGACAATGGTCCCGAGTTCATCGCCAAGGCCGTGCAGGCGTGGATCGCGGCGGTCGGTGCGAAGACGGCCTACATTGCCCCGGGCAGCCCGTGGGAGAACGGCTACATCGAGAGCTTCAACGCGCGGCTGCGTGACGAGCTGCTCGATGGCGAAATCTTTTATAGCCTGAAGGAGGCGAAGATCGTGATCGAGAGCTGGAGACGTCACTACAACGCCGTCAGGCCGCATGCCTCGCTCGGCTACAGAGCCCCCGCTCCGGAGGTGTTCGTGCCTGCGCTCACCGCGTGGCCGGCTGCGCAATCCCGACCAGCTCCACCGGCCACGCTGCGGCTGGAACCGAGGCCCACCATGAACTAACATTCAAACCGGACCACACAATGGGGGCTGGTCACTATCATTGAGCCTTTTATTTTTTCCCCTACTCACGAGTTCAAACGATATTTCTCAGACAACCTCTAACTCCATGGCGATTATACTGCTAGTGCCTACGTCTCTTCGACCAACGCGCGCGGCACGGGGATTGGCGTCTGCAGAAGAATTTGTGAGTAGCCCTTCGCTTGAGGATCATTGCGGAGCGACGCGATACCACCGCCACCGAGAACATCATCGAGCAGAAAGTTGATAGCACCAGTACCGGGTAGGTACCAGCGCCGCACGCTGCCTTCGAGAAAATGGGCGAAGCGGTGCGAGACTTCCTCTTCGGTTAGTGCCGCCCAGATCCAGGGCGCATAGTCCAGCTTGCGAGGCAGCACACCGATATTAGCCTTGTCACCCTTGTCGCCCGAGCGAGCGTAGGCGAGTTTGATGAGCGGCACCACAACAAAATCGTCCGCCTCGCCACAGGTGGGTGGCGAGGGCCGCGCCACACTCGCTTTGTCGAACGGTGTGCCGCTCTCCACCTCGAGCGCCATGGTCCTACCGTCGATAGCGAGCGACAGGGGTACGTCTGCCTTCGGCACTAACATGGAGAAAAGCCGCACTACCGGCGAGGGTCGCGAGCGAGCGCCGGCAAAACCCGAGAGCCCCGGTGGCGCTGACAGGCCGAGGCCCGTGATTTCCTTCAGAAGTATGGCGCAGGCGCCTGCGTCGCGGTGACGAGCGCCGATCTTGACCGCTACTTCGCGCGAGCCCGCAACCTTGGCCTCGTCGCCGTAATGGCTCTCGTCGCCGATCACCTCGATAAGGGTCTCGTCGAAATCGGCGGCGTTCGCACCGCGCAGTTTGCGCCGGGCGCGCTTGATCGCAGCGTCGGCAAAACTACGCGCCTTGGCGGCGGCGTCCTCGCCGTAGAAGAACCACACCGCGCCGGCGCGAAAGCCGTCGGCATAGGTGGCCGAGACCTTGTAGGTGTCGGGTGCTGGGAGGCCCGTTGCGCCCGCGACCCGCACCCTGTCGTCTTCTACCTGCTGCAAGGTCACGCCCGAGAAATCACAGACTACGTCCGGCAGCATATAGGCCTGGGGATTGCCGATCTCGTACAGCATTTGTTCGCCTACCGTGCCGGCGGTTACTGCGCCGCCCGAGCCAGCGGGCTTCGTGACCTCGAAGCTGCCGTCCTCGGCAATCCCGACGATGGGATAGCCGATATCGGCGAGACTGTCAGCGACGCTCTGCCAGTCGGTGTGGTTGCCGCCGGTGGCCTGGGGGCCGCATTCGAGGATGTGCCCGGCCAGCGAGCCGGCCGCTAACCGGTCATAGTCCTCACGGGCCCAGCCGAAGGCGTGGATGCAGGCGCCCAGCGTCACGGCACTGTCGACGCAGCGCCCGGTGATGACGATGTCGGCACCTTGCGCTAACGCCGCGGCGATGGGAAAAGCACCAAGATAGGCGTTGATGCTGGCGAGGCTTTCGGGATCGGGGAAGGTCGCGCCAGAAAACATATCAGTGCGGCCCTCGGCAGCTAGCTCTCCCGCCCTGTCGGCGATGTCGTCGCCGAGTACCACGGCGACGCTCAGGTCTAAGCCCTGCTTTTGAAGCAACGCCCGCACCGCTTCGGCGCATGCCTGCGGGTTCACGCCGCCGGCATTCGAGATGATCTTAACCCCCTGGCGAGCGATCTCTGGCAGATGCGGCTGCATGGCGTCATCCACGAAGTCGATCGCATAGCCCTTGGCTGGATCTTTGAGTCGCGCGCGCGAGAGAATCGACATGGTGATCTCCGCCAGATAGTCAAAAACGATGACATCGAGCGCGCACGTCTCGAGCAATTGTGGCACGGCCATATCGGATTCACCCCAATAGCCGCTCGCGCCGCCGATCCTGATGGTCTTCATTGGCCAATTTCCATGCCTGACGTATGTCGTTGCCCACTCTAGCAGGCTGTTAACACGAATCCGCGTGCTATCCTGCGCGCCTCATCAGGATGGCACGAGAGAGAAGCGATGCAGCAAGCCCAGGACTTTCGCGACGAATGCGACAGCTTGTTCGCGTTGGTGTCGGGACTCGACAGTGCGGCCATGGATGACCAGACCGCCTTCAAGGACTGGACGCCCAATACGATCCTCCGTCACCTGCATGTCTGGAATTGGGCGGCGCACCAGTCGCTCGGCGGCACGCCGGCTTTTGCCGAGTTCATGCAGGCCGCGGCATCACGGGCAAAGTCAGGCGTCCTGCCCGCCTTCGAGGCTGACTGGCTCGACGGTCTGACCGACGATGCCCTGTTGCGGGCATGGCGCCAGGAATACGAAGCGGTGGCGGAGAGCTTCGCCACGGCCGATCCCAAGCGGCGCGTAAAATGGGCAGGGCCGGACATGAGCGCGCGCTCGTCGATCACCGCGAGGCTGATGGAGACCTGGGCACATGGCCAGGCGATTTACGATCGCCAGGGTGTGGTGCGGCAGAACGCCGACCGCATTCGCAATATCGTGCAACTCGGCCTCAATACCTATGGCTGGACCTTCGCCAACCGCGGCGAGCCGGTGCCGGAGCCCGTCCCCCAGCTCATCCTCATCGGGCCCTCGGGCACCGAATGGGTCTATGGCGAGGACAACGCGGCCGAGCGCATCGTAGGCCTGGCGGAAGAGTTCTGCCAGGTGGTGACGCAGACCCGCAATATCGTCGATACTGCGCTCAGCGTCACCGGCTCTAACGCCATGGCCTGGATGGTCCGCGCTCAATGCTTTGCGGGTTCGCCCCAGGATCCGCCGACGCCGGGCACGCGCAGGACGGTATGACAGAGCGGAGGGTCACGCTGCACCTGGTGGCAATACCCGCGGTGAACGTTGCAGACAATATGCAGCTGACGGCCGACGACAAGCCCGCCAGCGCTGCCAGCTAGAGCATTCCGGCGGCCTTCGTTACACTGTGCCCGCAAAAATCGGGAGGCAAGGAGGCAGACCATGGCAAGCCATGCCACAGGCGATGGCGGCATTCCGCCGCGGGATGTGGACAAGCGCGGGCTGACGCGCATCATGACACTCGGCGGGGCCTACGGTACGCGCAACTACACTGTCCATGGCCTGAGGGCGCAGAAGGGCAAGCGGGTGCTGGTGGAGACCCTGCCCTTCTCGCCGGAGGAAGCAGCGGCGGCAGAGGAAGCGGGTATCGATACCATGAAAGCGCGCTTCGATCCGGCGCGACCCGATCTCACCGTGGCGGTGCGTCAGGCGGCACCCAACACATTCATGGCCTTCTCTGTGGCGCTGGTTGCGGCGGCCAGCGCGGACGAGGCAGTGCATCTCGGTTACGAGGCTATGGTGCTCGGCGCTGACGCCATCATGTGCCAGTGGAGCCCCCGCTTCGTCGCGGCGGCGGCGGAAGCAGGCATTCCCGTGCAGGGCCATGCCGGCCTGGTGCCGCGCAAGAGTACCTGGACGGGCGGTTTGCGCGCCGTCGGCAAGACGCTGGATGAGGCTAAGTGGGTCTATGAGGAGATCAAGAGGCTGGAGGACGCCGGCGCCTATGCGGTCGAGGTCGAGGTTATTCCTGAGGCCATTCTAAGGGAGATCAGCAAACGCACCACGCTGATGACCTCTTCGATCGGGGCGGGCAGCGGCGGCGATATTCAGTTCCTCTTCGCTGACGACATCCTCGGCAACAACCCGCCGCCATACCCGCGGCATTCCAAGCAATATCGCGAACTCTACAAGCTCAAACAGCAGATGCAGACGGAGCGCATCGCCGGCTTCAAGGAATACGCCGACGACGTGCGTCAAGGCCGCTTCCCGGCGCGAGAGCACATTCTCGAGGCCGAGGAGGCGATGATCGAAGCCTTCGTGGAAGCGGTGGATGGCCGTGGCTAGCGCGAGCCGACGTGGTTCAGGCCTTGTTATAGTCGTTGGGCATTGCGGGCAGAAACGATGGGTGCCAAGGAGGCTTGGTGAATCAGAGCGTGGCTCCGCGGGCGAGGCTTGGCATAGTATGCCGCGCCCTCGGCGAGACGATTAACGAGGGTCCTGAGCTTTCCGGGGAGATCCAGTGCTATATGATTTAGTGACAGTTACCTAAATTTCTATAATGCAGAAATCCTTGGAAATGGAAAGTAGTTAACTGTCACTAAATCATATTAGCCGGTCTCCATGGGCAACTGAGGGTCGTTGGCCCATTCCGACATCGAAGCATCGTATATGCTGACGGCCTCCTTGCCGAGGCGTGCCAAGGTGAAAGCGTCGCTGGTGGCAGCAATGCCGCCGCCGCAATAGATCACGACTTTTTCTGCGCGTAATGCCCCCACCTCGGCGAAGATGCTCTCGAGCTCGGGTAGGGGCCGGTAAGCCTTAGTCTCGGGATCGAGCAGCGAGATACCAGGCACGTTGATACTGCCCGGAATGCGCCCCGGACGACCATAGTTGAGCGCCTCGCTGCCGTCATGCTGGGTGGCGCGCAAGGCGTTGATAATGCAGGTACCCGGTGCTTCTATTGCCGCCAGCACGGTGGCGCTGTCGCAGAACAGGTGGGGGCGCGGTTGTGGTGTCAGGTTGGCCGTGGGGTAGCGCGTGATATCGTTGCTGACTGGCCAGCCTTCCGCCTGCCATTTGTCGAAGCCGCCGTCGAGCACCGAAGCACTGTCGAAGCCGATCGCTCGCATCATCCACCAGACCCGTGTCGCCCACATGATGTTGTCGCGGCTGTAGAGAACCACGTCGCTGTGGTCGCCTATGCCATGGGCGCTGAGGGTTTGTGCCAGCGCCTCGGGCGCTGGCATCATGAAATTGAAGCCCGCGGCCGAGTCCGACAGTTCGCCCGTCAGGTCGAGGAAGTCGGCGCCCGGAATATGGCTAGCCTCGAAGTCCTTGCGGCCGCTCTCTACACGGTAGATGCGTGGCGGATCGGGTCGCAGCCATGTGGTGCAGTCATAAATGCGCAAATCTGGATCGCCGAGGCGGGCCTCCAAGTCCTCGCCATTGATCAAAAGACATGCTGCGCACATGGCGGGGCTCTCCGGCTGGTTCACTGGCGAAGCGTACCGTATGCTGTCGCCCGCGTCACCGTGGCGCTGCAAATGAGCCGAGGATCATGCCCAGCCCTTCCCTTTGCATCAGCCAATGCGCCGCCCTTGCTTACCGCCGGCACGGGTTGGGCTTACAGATCGTGCTAGTTACCTCGATGGAGACGCGACGCTGGGTGCTGCCTAAGGGCAATATCGAAGACGGCATGACAGCGGCGGAATCGGCGGCGCTGGAAGCCTATGAGGAAGCCGGGGTCAAAGGCGAGATATCGCCCGAGCGCCTCGGCACCTACGACTACGACAAGTCCAACGGCAGCGGTGATGATCTGCGCCGCGTCGCCGTATTTCCTATGGCGGTGACCCGGATCCTGAGCGACTGGCCCGAGCAAGCGCAGCGCCGTCGCCAATGGATGAGCATCGAGGACGCCATTCTCGCGGTGAACGAAAAGCAGCTGAAAAGGCTGCTCGCCCGGTTCGCCGAGGCTCACGCTCCCCGAACATCCTAACCCCGTGAAAAGCTTGGTACGCCCAGGGGGAATCGAACCCCCGTTTCCGGCGTGAGAGGCCGGTGTCCTAAACCGCTAGACGATGGGCGCATGAGCAGTTCGAAGGGCCCTTACATAGCCGGCGCGCTGCGGCGGGGCAAGGGTCTCGGTTTGGCTGATGCGCGGGGAAATAGAGGCCTTGCAGTACCTGGACGCCAAAGACGACGGCGGCGGTACTGGCGACTAAGGTGGGTCAGCCCCGCGGCAGGCGCAGGATCACCCAGCCAGCCATCACGAGCCCTGCGGAGAGGCCACCAAGATGCGCCTGCCAGGCGATGCGCAGATCATCGATCATCGCCACATCGCCAAGCACGGCTAGGATGGCGTTGATACCGAGCAGGAAGCAAAGCAGGGCAAAGCCCGTTCGCCGGCCGCTCACGTTGCTGTGCCGCAGCATCAGCAGTGCCGCAGCCCCGGCCACGGCATGAACCGCATCACTGGCGCCGACTAGGTACGTCGGCATATTGTTGCCGAGTACTACCATTGCCAGGCCACCCGAGATAGCGCCGGCCAGCGCCAGCGCCACCAGCATGCGGCCGCCTAGGCCGCGTTCGACCGCCGTACCGAAAGCCAATAGCATGCCCGTATTGACGCCGAAATGAGCGAAGCCGTCATGAAGCAGCGCGTGGCCCGGCAGGGCCGCTAGGAGCATCAGATCAAGGCCCCCACCGGGGTCGAACTGAGTACGGAAGGCCTGTACGTTGAGCGCCAGGGTGCCGCCAGTTGTGCCCGGCCAGACCCCCAGCCAGAGGCTGAGCAAATAGCTGAGCAGCAGCAGCAGGCAGAGCCGTAACGTGACCGGCGGCACGTTGAAGACGGGCTCGCTCATGCTGCTGCCGTGGCTTGGGCCAGAAGCCACGCGATATCCGCCTCGGTGACGCAATGCGGCACCACAAGGCGGGCCACTAGGCCATCGCTGCCTGGCCAGCGATGGAACTCGACGCCGCCCGCCGCCAAGGCCTCGGCCAGCGGTTCGGGCAGGTAGGCGAAAACCTCGTTGGCTTCCACGGGGTGGGCAAGGCGTACACTGGGTAAGGCCGCTAGGCCCTCGGCGAGGCGTGCCGCCCCGGCATTGGCCTGTGCCGCGAGCCGCAGCCACAGGTCGTCTTCGACATAGGCCAGCAATTGAGCCGAAAGAAAACGCATCTTGCTCAACAGGTGGCCGCCGCGCATGCGCCGCCGACGCAGTGACTCGTGCGGCGGTCGCTCAGCGGTCGGACGAAAATCGACCACCGCCTCGGACATCATGCCGCCGTTCTTAGTGGCACCGAACGACAGCATGTCGACGCCGACACGCCAGCTCAGGTCCGCTGGCGAGCAGCCCAGCGTGGCTAGTGCATTGGCGAAGCGGGCACCATCCATATGCACCGCCATGCCGGCCTTCTTCGCGATAGCGGCAAGCTCGGCTACGGCCGCCGGCGCGTACAGCGTGCCCGCTTCCGTTGCCTGGGTCAGGCTGAGCACAGCGGGGACCGATTCATGTTCGCCGTGATAGCCGGTCGCCGTCAGGGTCTTGTTTACGGTTTCCGCCGCGATCCGGCCGTGCTCGCCGTTAAGGCCGATGAGCTTGGCACCTCCACTGTAGAACTCGGGCGCGCCGCATTCGTCGACATGGATATGCGCTTTCGAATGGCAATAGACAGCTCCATAGGGTGGTGCCAACTCGCCGAGGCAGAGGGCGTTGGCGGCGGTGCCGGTGGCCACAGGATAAACCGTGAGGTCGCACTCGAATAGCTCTTGGAAGCGCGTCTGCAGTTGCGCAGTATACCGGTCGGCGCCGTAGGAATGGGCGCTGTCGTGGTTGGCGTGGGCTAGCGCTTCGAGAATTTCTGGCGCGGCTGGCGATTCATTGTCAGAGCGGAAGTTCACAACGCAGCCTCCAAGGCGAGGGGAAGGGGAACAAAGGCGCCGTCGGCCAGCCAGTGTGCCGTGGTCTCAACCGCACGGCCATCGCGCACTGTGGTTATGAGCCAGATCATCTCGGGCTGCCAGGCCCGGTTAAGATCGTGCGCAGAGGGCAGCGCAGCGCTATCGGGGTGGGAGTGATAGACGCCGAGCAGGGTATCCTCCCCCTGGCGCAAACGCTTGTGCAAAGCAAGTAAAAGCCGGGGCTCGACCTCAAAGGCCCGCCGCGGGTTCTCGGCGACGTTGCCGCTGGCGTGCACCTCGCTGACCCGCGCCACCTCGCCCGTCCAGCGTCCAACCAGCAGGCCGCAGGCCTCGTCTGGATAGGCCTTCTCGCAGGCCATTTCGATCCAGCTCAGCTGTGATGCGGCCATATGTATCACGGCTTGAGCACCAGGGTCGTCTCGACGGCTCCGCTGCGCAGGTTCACAACCAAAATCTGGTCACCGTCAGGTGTTTCCAAACGCAACACTAAGCGCTGGCCATTCGGCACTATCTCAAGCAGTTTCGCACCGGCTGGGATTGCCACGTCGAGCCGTTCCGGCGCTTCTACGTCCCTGGCGCGGTCCTGGATGCGGTTGAACACCGTCACCACGATTACCGTGACACCGATGGCGATGAGCATGCCCATGCCGATCACCAGCGCTTTCAGAGCCTGTATATTCATGCGGTATATCCTATATCGATACGGCCATGACTGATCGCGACAGCTACGAAAGCACGATCCCCCAGGGTGCGCCACGCCAGCGGCTCGACCGCTATCTGGCTGACAGCTTGCCGGAGGTGTCGCGCAGCCGCATCAAGGCGCTGATCCTTAGCGGGCATGCTGCCATCGACGGCGCTGCGGTCACGAACCCCGCGAAGCCGCTGCGCCAAGGGCAAACGGTTGCACTCGGGATACCGGCGGCGACCCCGGCCGTGCCCGAACCGCAGGCCATTCCGCTTGTCGTGGTCTACGAAGACGAGGCGTTGGTCGTGGTTGACAAGCCCGCGGGTCTTGTGGTGCACCCGGCCCCGGGCAATCCCGACCGCACCCTGGTCAATGCCTTGCTCGCCCATTGCGGTGAAACGCTTTCTGGCATCGGCGGTGTGCGCCGTCCCGGCATCGTGCACCGGCTCGACAAGGAGACCAGCGGATTGATGGTTGCGGCCAAGACCGACACGGCCCATCAGGCCCTCGCGGCCCAGTTTGCCGCCCACAGCATCGCCCGCGCCTACGCCGCCGTGGCCTGGGGCGTGCCGCTCCCGCGCCAGGGCTCGGTCAGTAGTAACATCGGGCGTGATCCCCGCAACCGTAAGCGCATGACGATCGTCAGCAAGGGCGGCAAGCCCGCACGCACCGGCTATCGCGTGCAGTGTGTGTTTGGTGATGGTCTTGCTAGCCTGCTGCGCTGTCGTCTCGAAACCGGCCGCACTCACCAGATCCGCGTCCATATGCGCGAGATTGGTTGTCCCCTGGTTGGCGATCCGGTCTATGGCAGGGGCCGCAAAATGACACCGAAAGGCGCGCCTGAGGCCGCAATCGCCTTTCCACGTCAGGCCTTGCATGCTTATTTCCTCGGGTTCACGCATCCGTTGTCGCTCCGGACCTTGGGGTTCCGCTCAGATTTTCCTAATGATATCCGGCACTTGCTAGATTCGTTTGGAAAGGCAGAGTAAAAGTCTTAATTTT
>Ga0208521_1001805_pt1 | contig 10492 bp, 7 predicted proteins | sample ETNtaG_24_FD_185754 | JGI IMG/M metagenome (GOLD analysis project Ga0208521, IMG submission 185754) | Marine microbial and viral communities from oxygen minimum zone, Eastern Pacific Ocean - ETNP201306SV47 (SPAdes) (version 2) | ecosystem: Environmental > Aquatic > Marine > Oceanic ... | reverse complement strand
GACTCGTGGGGCTTAAGGTCGCCGGCCACGCTACTTATGGTGTGGTGCCGTTTAGGGCGCGTGGTACTATTCGAGCAGGAGACAGAGGTCGCTGCGCCAGTCGAAGAACTGTTTGCGTGGCACGAACGGCCCGGCGCCTTCAAACGGCTGGTACCGCCTTTCGACCCCGTCACGCTGCTGCGCCGTGAAGGCGACCTGCAGTCCGGGAGGGTTGAGCTGAAAGTGCGTGCACCTTTCCGCCGTCGCTGGGTCGCGCGCCACCACAGCTACGTCCGCCAACGGAAATTCGTCGACACAATGGAGCGAGGACCGTTCCGCCACTGGGAGCACACTCATCTTTTCGAACCGCGACGTGATGGGCGATCGCTGCTACGGGACTGTGTCGAATATGAAGCACCGTTCGGAGCGATCGGTCGTGCCGTCGGCGGTGTTGATAATCGTGTGCATCAGCTCTTCGCCTACAGGCATCACGTCACGCGTCACGATGTTGAGGGGCACTATCGCTTGCCAGGAAAACTGCGTGTCGCAATTACCGGCGCCAGCGGACTTATCGGTTCGGCGCTCACGCCATTCCTGACCTCGGGTGGCCACGCTGTGACCAACATGGTTCGCCGTGAACCGCACAACGGTGAAATCGAGTGGTCTCCGACGCGGCACTATGTCGGCCCATTGGAGGGGCATGATGCCATTGTGCATATGGCGGGCGAAAACGTCGGCGCACTTCTGCGCTGGTCGGCCGCCAAGCGCCGGCGCATCCACGAGAGTCGTATCGCCGGGACACGACTGCTTGCCGAGCATTTGGCTGCAATGATTGTTCCGCCGCGCACACTCATCTGCGCGTCGGCCGTCGGCTGGTATGGTGACCGTGGCGATGATGTGCTCGATGAGGATGAACCGGCGGGCGACGATTTCTTCGCCGAAGTGGTGCGCGACTGGGAGGCTGCTTGCGAACCTGCGGTGGCGGCCGGGATACGTGTTGTCAACCTGCGTTTTGGAATCGTGCTCTCCCCGCAAGGCGGTGCGTTGTCGCGGATGTTGCCCCCGTTATTTGCACCGCTAGGTGCCGGCTCCATCGGTGGTGGACAGCAATGGTGGCCGTGGATTGCGATGGATGACGCAATTGGTGCAATCCATCATGCACTCTGCGACCAGAGGTTGCGCGGACCGCACAATGTCGTTACCGGGGCGGTGAGGCAACGTGATTTTGCCGCCACCGTTGGTCGAGTACTGCGCCGTCCTGCCGTAATTCCACTACCACGATTCGCCGTCAGCGGGGCAATGGGTGAGATGGGGAGGCTCTTGCTGCTCAGTAGCGCTCGCGTTTCGTCGGAACGGTTAATCGCAAGCGGCTACCGCTTCCGGCTACCAAATCTGGAGGGCGCTCTGAGGCACCTGCTGGGGCGGCGTGAATTCGAGACATGACTCGCCGTCTCGACGAACTGGACGCTCTGCGCGGGATTGCGCTGGGCATGATGTTAGTCTCCAACTTTGTCAGCGATCTGGACTTCTTCGACATCATGGATGTTGCCGAAGGCAGTGGCTGGTGGTGGTTTTCGCGCCTGACGGCTGGGCTATTCGTTGCCGTTGCCGGTGTGGCAGCGTTCCTGGCCAGCCACAAAGAAGACACACAGCAGGTACTGCACCGCTCATTGCGGCTTGCCGGCTACGCCTACGCAATTACGCTCGTTACATGGCTTGCTATCCCACAGGCGTTCGTCCGTTTCGGCGTGCTGCACCTGCTGGCGCTGGCCGGACTGGTTGCGCTATTGATGCGGAAGCGCGCGTGGTTGGCGCTCCCCGTTGGGACAGTTTGCTTACTGCTGCCGTGGCTAACGCTGTCAGACGGCGAGTGGCTCGGACTGCGCGGCTACGACTATGTGACAGTCGACTACTTTCCACTGAAACCGTGGCTGGGAGTGTTCCTGCTTGCATATTTCGCTGGCAGCTACGCCTATGCAGATAGTCGGCCGTGGGTTTCATACGAGTGGCCAGTCGCGCTGCTCTGGCTGGGACGGCACACGCTGCCCATCTACCTGCTGCATCAACCCGTGATTATGGGAATGTTACTATTGACCCGCGCTGTTTCGACGGGGGAACTGCTTCCGTGAATTGCGTGAGGCGAACTTCTTTATCCTGCCAGAATGGACCCGACTGATGACGCCTGTCTCCGAGCGGGGCTTCGCTCTGCTCACCGCGTTGCTGATGCTCTCGAGTCTAGCTTGGCTAGCCCTGCAAGAAGAACAGCGCGGGCCGCCTGTCGACTACGTCCCGGTCTGGAGCCGTATCTATGAGGATTACAACACTACTGGCGACTGGGGGCATGTGCTGGAGCCAGGGCAGTATGGCCTGCTCGCGACAGATAACGAGTGGAGCTCAGTCCATGAGTTCATCTCGGTCGAACTACCCGCCTCCGAACTGGGTGCGGCGACCGACCCGCTCTGCGTCAGCGGTCTTGACCCAGACAAATGCCCGCGCGTCTCACTCGCCTACTGGCGGCCTGCGGTTCCAACAGGGGAACAGGTGCCAGTCATCGTCGAAATTGGCCCCTACTTCGGGGAGCAGGCAGTCAGCACCCCCGACATCACCGTACCTGGGAGCTGGCTCGGCGCGAATATTATCAACAACATCCTGCCGCACGGTTTCGCCTTTGCGCAGGTCTCGGTTTCTGGCACTGGTGCGAGCAACCACTGCATGGATCTGATGGGGTACGCCGAGCAGCTAGGAGTCAACACAGCAGTGACCTGGCTCGGGTCTCAGGAATGGAGCAACGGAAACGTCGGCATTATTGGCAAGTCATACGACGGTTCGACCCAATGGCAAGCGGCGCAGTTCGGCAACCCACACCTGAAAACTATTGTCCCCATCTCGGGGCTGATTGGTGTGCGCGAACTCATGTGGCGCAATGGCTCCTCCGAAGCACGGGCGCCGTTCATGCACAATGTTGTTTACGGTGGATTCGGTACCGATGGCGACGACGAGGACCTGCAGAATGCGTGTCCGGACTACATCGCCGGACCTATCCACGGTGCCAATGGCTACGTCTTCGGCGGGAATGAGTTCCAAAATGCGCTGGTTGAGGGCTACTGGGAGGAGCGCTACTTCCTACCTGATGTCCTCGAAAACTATCAGGGCAGCGTCTACATTGTCCATGGCTTTCACGACTGGAACGTCGATCCACATATGGCGCTCCCAACACTGAATATACTCAAGGACCACGGCATCGATGCAAAGTTGCTGATGGGGCAGTGGGACCACGACTATCCTGACCGGCCAACTTACCTGCGGGACCGCAGCGACCGGAGGCGTTCCCGCAAATGGTGCGCTACGACTGGATGCAAGACTTGCTGGAGTGGTTTACCTGGTACCTGCGTGAGGAAGGCCCCCAGCCGAACATGTGGACAGAAATCCAGGACAACCAGGGGCAGTGGCGCGCTACCGACCGCTACCCGCAGGCAGACGTCGAGAAACGCGAATTCGCACTTGGTGAGGAACTAGCGCACCCCGGAGGTAGCCTGCTAGTCTATCCTGGCAGTCAGGACGTAGTTTTCGAGACGGAACCATTTGCAGCAGAATTCCGTTTTGGCGGGCTGCCTCAGCTGCACATTGATGTCACGCCTCAAGGGTCGGGTGGGCAGCTCTACGCGCTATTGCAGGAGTGCAACAGCGAAGGGTGCATTCATGTCGGCCACGCCATTATGGACCTGCGCTATCACGCCGGTGGCACTGACTACCAAGTCGTGGCTCCTGGTGTTACTATCAACGCGAAAATGGAATTTCTGGCAATGGACGTCGTTATCCCACAAGGCCACACGCTGAGGTTGAGCCTGCGCTCGACTGGTGATGACTACTTGCCCGCCTCAACCTCCGCCCCGGTTGAAATCGAGCCCGGCGACGACAGCGTCCTGCGCGTTGACGAGGTCAATCCGGACATTGAGCATTACTTCCTGCCGCCACAGTGCCGCCATCCGGCGTGTGTGGCAGAGTGAGCTTTATTCTCCAGAGCGCTAACGGGGCAATGCTGAAACCTTGTGCAGCCGCATTCTTGTTCCTGCTTCCTGCGCTGGCGGGCTGCCTTGATAGCGAGGAAATACAGCCTCTCTCAGCCGGGGACCTGACGGTCGCGCCGCAAGTGTTGACGGGAGGCGAGTTTCAGCCACTAGTGCTGACTGCGGGGCAGCCGATGGCAGTCTACGTGCCGTACCTGCTGCTAAACCCGGCGACCGGTTACATCCAGAATTCAACCGTCATCGACCTAGCGCTGGGCGAAACCGTGCAGTTGCAAATACTTGCACCGCCGCGCATTGATTCAGCCTACCTGTTCATCAGCAAGAGTGGTCGACAATACTGGCCGGCACGCGACCCAGGCGAAAGTTGGGAGGTGTGGGTTGGGCGGGGAATGCCCGCCGTGACGATGGTTGAACGTATCCCGCAAGAAACTGGGTTTGACGCCCTCAATGCCTCAAGCGAGGACAGCGGCCGCGTCATCCCACTACGTGTGCCGGTCATGCGGCTACAATCCCCTGCGTATACTTTGGATGAAGGCAGTCGCTATGCGACGGGGGTCATTGATGGGCGTTCAGTGTTTAACACCATCCACATGCTTACTGATGATACACCAGGGCTTCCTCCAGACCTTGCTGAAGGATACCTCGACCGTTGGGCGGGGCAAGGCAACTCTGCCTACGAGGACGCGGCGCAGTTCCTGATTGGCGAACTGGGATCGTACGGGCTGGATGTTCAGGCGCACCGCTTCCAATTCACCGATATCTTAGGCATGCAAAACCCGGAGGCATACAACATCTGCGGCTACCGCTATGGGACACTCTATCCTAACGAGTGGTTGGTCTTCGGCGCGCATTTCGACGTCGCACCGCCGACCAACGCTGGTCTTCTCGATCCGCACGTTACTGGCAGTCGCAGCTACGGCACCCGCGTCGGCGCGTACGACAACACTGCCGGCACAAGCATGGTGTTGAACGTCGCTGAAGCGATGAGCGACTTTGCCAGTCGCCGCACGATGGTTTTCTGCCTCTGGTCTGGCGAGGAGGGGGGCAAGCGCGGCAGCGACTACTGGACCGAATACTACGTCAAGGGCGACCACCCCGAAGTCACCGTCACCAACTACGTTAACCTGGACATGGCAGGCGTCAACTGGCCTGGCGGAGGCGGTGCCCCGCACGGTGATCCAGACCCACAACCGGCAGAAAGTGGCTATCCTAAAGATTCGGAGGTGTGGCCGTTGCGGCTCTACATCGGCCCGTCGCTAGACCACAACGCAGTCAACCAGCCTGGGATGGTGCAGCTGACGCGCTGGGTCGGCGCCGATGCCATTAACGTCTCGGCGCAGATGGACGTGCTGGTCGGCAACGAAAGCGACGACGCCGCGACTTGGAAATATGATGTCTGGCTTCGGCAGGAGCGCCCCGAGATCATCGTCTACGAAGATACTACCGCGCGCAGCGACCACGCCAGCTTCCAGGACAATCTTGGCACCATCACTCTCGGCTACGGCGGGTTGGTTGACGGCTACTGGTGCTACCACCAAACCTGCGACACTCTCGAGGAGATGACCGAATGGATGGACAATTCCGCCCCCGCCCGTCCTTACGGCAACAACGCTACGGGAGAAGAGAACATGGTCAATTCGCTCGATATCATCACTTGGTGGGCGCTCTACATGTTCTTCCACCTCGACGAGAAGCCGGTGCTTAACACGTATCTGGATTAGGCGGCAACGCAATCTGGTTTCGCTAGATTAAGATACCACGATTGCTATCAAATCAACCCAATACTTTTATATTTGTACACTTATACACTTATATGGTTGGACTGGCTCGATTCTTCAAGGCCCTGAGCGACGAGCGGCGGCTACGCATCGTCAGCGCTCTTCTCGAAGGTGAGCAAGAAGCGGGGTGGCTGGCAGTCGCGGCAGGTCGTGATCGTACGACAGTATCGCGCCATCTGCAGCTGCTGGTCGAAGCAGGCATCCTCCAACGGCGGCGCGATGGGCGGCGGGTTATCTATTCCATTGCCAGCGCAGGTATGGCAGGACGGCTACGACGCGTCGGAATTGCACCACCTGTCACGCACCCGGAACTAGAGGGGCGCATTCGAGATTTCCTCACAGATCAGTACTAACTCGGCGCCAATGTTATAGCCAACGCGGATTGCCGCCCCACAATGCACGGTGACCCGCAGGCCATAGCTGAGGATGGCGAGCGTCGCACGCAAGTCGTCGTCGCCATCACACTAGTGATGATGGTTATCGAAATAGCCACCGGCCTAATCACGAACTCGGTTGCTCTGCTCGCCGACGGCTGGCACATGGGCACCCACGCTGCTGCGCTAGGAATCACACTCTACGCCTACCATTTTACGCGTGTACACCCCGGCATCGAGGAAGGTAGTGTACAGGCGAGCCGCGCCAATGCGCTGGGTGGCTTTGCGAGCGCTATCGTCCTTGGCATCGTAGCGCTATACATCGGATACGAGGCCTTCCGCCACTTTGTTGACCATCCAGAAATAAGCTATGGACAAGCATTGCCAGTGGCAGTCGTAGGCCTGTTAGTCAACGGAGGGTGTGCTTGGATTCTAGGGCAGGGACACGGCGGACATGGCCACATGCACACACACGAGCGCAAGCACGCGCCACGCAATTTCGGCCAGTGGAACCGGCTGGTACAATCCTACGCTGAAGACTTCGAGTTCATCCTCTCCCGTATTGAACGCCTCTTTGCCAGTTCACAAGATATCGCTGACCTGAATCTGCGTGGCGCCTACCTGCATGTGCTCGCTGACGCGCTCGTTTCGGTCTTCGTTATCATAGCGCTGTTGCTGGGGATGGCGTTCCCTGGCAGTGCCCTGGTATTCCTTGACCCGCTGGTCGGCATCGTTGGCGGAGTTGTGATTGCGCGCTGGGCGCTCGGATTGATTCGCGATTCCAGTCGGGAACTACTAGGCCTGGAACAATGATGATGTTAAGCTTCAGCTTCCATCGCTGCCGTGTAAGTACCGTAGCGCGCAGCGCCGTTTAGCTGTGCGCGGTGCAGGAACGCCGCCTGTGCCGCAGTACAGTTGGTTGAATCACCTCCCCACGTGTAGAGCGCTGACTGCTGCAGCGCACGTCCGTAGGAGAAGGAAAGTTCCCACGGCCCACCACCCATTGCGTTCATCGCGCTGAGGTGCGCTGTCGCCTCCACCTCGGACTGGCCGCCGGAGAGGAACATGATGCCCGGCACCTCGGCAGGGACTGTTGCCTTGAGGCAGCGTAGCGTCTCACCAGCAACTTCCTCCACGTCGGCGCGGTTGTCAGCGTCGCTAGCAGAGTTGACCATATTGGGCTTGAGTAGTGTGCCCGGCAGGTACACGCCACGGTCTGCGAGAGCCGCATAAACTGTGTTGAGCGTCCACTCACTAACTTCGTAGCAGCGCGCGATGGAATGAGTACCATCCATCAGCACCTCCGGCTCGACAATCGGCACGAGGCCGGCGTCTTGCGAAATGCGGGCGTAGTCGGCCAGCGCGTCCGCATTGGCCTGCACGCACGCCGCGCTAGGGAGATTGGCTCCGATGGTAATCACTGCGCGCCACTTGTCGAAGCGAGCCCCCAGCGCATAGTACTCAGTGCATCGCTCTGCCAGTCCATCGAGGCCAGCGGTCAGCTTCTCGTCCGGTGCGCTATCCATAGAGTGCGCGCCGCCGTCAACCTTGATGCCGGGGATGACTCCTTTCGACTGCAGGATTTCAGCCATGTCGCGGCCGTCGCTGGCCGACTGTCGTAGCGTTTCGTCGAATAGGATGACACCGGAAATAAATTCCTCCATTCCTAACGCAGTGAATAGCGTCTCGCGGAATTCGCGCCGTAGCCGTTCCTCGTTCGGCATTCCAATCTGCGATAGACGCTTGCCCATTGTGGGGGTCGACTCATCTGCCGCCAAAATTCCCTTGCCCGGCACCGCCAGTGCGTGAGCCGTCGCTTCGAGGGCAGCTCTGTCCATGTGCCCCCGAGGCTCGCGCAGCTTAAGAGACTGGCGCGTGCTCATGCCGGATTATTTCGTCACGGCCATCAGCTACCGAGATGATACGGCTAGTTGTCACCGTCCCGCCTCCTCTGAGTTTAGGTCCAGGGAGCCAACCGTCGCAGACGCCCGTCGCGACGAAAACTGCGTCGTCAGACGTGCAAAGCTCGTCGCGCTGCCAAAGTCGGTCGACGTCTTCACCCAGCATCTCGATCGCACGTGTTCTGAACTCAGGCTCGTGGAAATGAAGACGTCCTTCGAAAACACCACCGATTCCGCGTAACGCAGTGGCTGCGATGACTCCCTCGGGCGCGGCACCGATACCCAACAACAGGTCGACTTCGCCAGTCGCAGCGCGCAGTGCACCCGCGATGTCGCCGTCGCCAATCAGCTGTAGTTTCGCACCGACCGCGTGGATTTCAGCAATCAAACGCTCGTGGCGCGACCTCTCCAGAACAATGACCCGAACCTCAGATACTGGCTTCCCCAACACATTCGCCGCTGCAGCCAAGTTGTCAGCGACAGGCGCATCGAGACTGACATGACCGGCCAGCTCTGGTGGGCCTGCAATCTTGTTCATGTAGCAATCAGGTGCGTGTAATAGAGCACCGCGCGGCGCCGCTGCCATTACCGCTAGTGCATCGGGCTCGTCGCGAGCACAGTTATTGGTGCACTCGAGTGGATCTACGGCAATATCTACCGCCACCGCCCCAGGGTCCCCTTGGCGTGAACCGAGCGGCTCGCCAATCCAAAGCATTGGAGCATCGTCGCGCTCGCCCTCACCGATAGCGACACGGCCATCGAAAGCAATTGTATCAAAAATAGCGCGCATCGCAGTCACCGCGGCGGCATCAGCTGCCTTGTTGTCACCGCAACCGCGCATGCGCCCAGCGGCGATAGCGGCTGCCTCGGTGGCGCGCAGGAACTCCGGCGCCAGCTCAGCCACGGGCCCCACGCGCCGTGATTGCGCGCGGTTTTATAATAGTGGTTGCGAAATCCACACGGGTGTCGCTCTAGAGATAGAAAAAGAGCCACTGTCATCGTGGAAAGACCCACCTAACTGGTGGAAATTGGCAGTTCTTAAATAGCCCGCTTGTTTGGCGACCCGCTCCCAGGGTGTCGGCGGTGCGTAGAAGGGCCTGTAGCTTAGCCAGGTAGAGCGTCCGGCTTTTAACCGGACGGTCAAGGGTTCGAATCCCTTCAGGCCCGCCGATAGCAGGTGAGCAAAGGTGGCGAGGATGGTGAAGTAGTCTGGATGATGAGGAACTATGGCATCATAAACTGGTGCCTAGGCATCGACGGCTAGAGCCGGAGGAGGCAGCTGAAAAGCTGGCAAAGTTGAACATAGTGTCTGAGCAGCTGCCCAAGATTCTGAAAACTGACTCGGCTGTGCAGGCACTGGGAGATGATATCGCTACGGGCGATGTCATCGAAATAGAGCGAACCGACGAGCGAGCCGGGTTTAACCTGGCGTACCGCAAGGTGGTAGAATGACACAGATACGGCAGCATAATGAGGACCACCCGCTTATCAGAGCTTTCTTCCAGAGTAAGAATGCGGCAGGTACAAGTGCGGCACTGGTGAACCACCAGCTGGGCTCATATAACGATTTCCTGCCACACAAAGGCAATCCTGCACCCTGGATGCAACGTGTTGTCAACAATATTGCTGTTGGCACAGACGAGGGGGTGCGCGGTTCAATCCGGCTCGAACTAGGTGATCTGGATGTAATTGTGAAGCTTGGCAAGGCGCGGATGGGGCAGCCGATGGTGGTCGAGGCGAACGGCTCGCAATCGATGGCGACGCCAATGATGGCGCGACTGCGCAACCTCACATACGCTGCACCCGTCTTCCTAGAGTTCACCGTTATCGAGGAAGACCTCGAAATCGAGGAAGGAGAGGAGGAAATCGGGATGATGCCAGTAATGGTGAAGTCAACGCGCTGCAACCTGCACCGGGAGAGTGAATACCTCCGCACCAAGTACGAAAAGCGGCTGGGGCCCGATGGAGGCTTTACAGACGATGAATACGCCACTATCCTGCAACTGGAGCAGGAGGATCCGGAAGATCCAGGTGGCTACTTCATTATCAACGGCACCGAACGGGTGCTCGTATGCCTTGAAGACCTAGCGCCCAACCGAGTGATGGTCGAGCGCGAGGCTCGGTACCAGCGACAGACCGAATACGCCAAGGTATTCTCGCAGCGTGAAGGATTCCGTGCACTGACCATGGTTGAGAAGAAAAAGGATGGCATCCTGCATGTTTCCATCCCTGTCGCCTCGGGGGGAGTCCCACTGGTGGTACTGATGATGGCGCTGGGAATGGAATCTGCTGACGACATCATGGAGGCTATCACCAATGACGATGCAACGCGGAACCTTGTTCTGGCCAACATCGAGGGCATCCACCGCGAAGAGCTGGTCTATACTACTGAGGAGGCGCTGGAGTACCTGGAACGACGCTTTGCAGCTGGG
>Ga0208521_1001780_pt1 | contig 10587 bp, 9 predicted proteins | sample ETNtaG_24_FD_185754 | JGI IMG/M metagenome (GOLD analysis project Ga0208521, IMG submission 185754) | Marine microbial and viral communities from oxygen minimum zone, Eastern Pacific Ocean - ETNP201306SV47 (SPAdes) (version 2) | ecosystem: Environmental > Aquatic > Marine > Oceanic ... | reverse complement strand
TTCTCATCATGAAAAAATATCATGAACAAAATTGCGAAAACCGGAAATATATCATAATTCCTGAAACGGCTCATGGGACAAATCCTGCTTCTGTATCCTTAGGTGGATTTAAGGCTCGTGAAGTGAAATCAGACAACAGAGGGCGCGTTGATTTTGAAGATTTAAAATCAAAATTAGATGATGAGGTAGCTGGAATGATGCTTACGCAACCCAATACACTGGGATTATTTGAAAATCAAATTGAAGCAATATCTGAGGAAGTCCATAAAGTTGGGGCACTCATGTATATGGATGGTGCAAATATGAATGCGGTTGTGGGCTTATGTAAACCTGCTGAAATGGGCTTTGATATTATACATATCAATCTGCATAAAACCTTTTCAACTCCTCATGGCGGTGGCGGTCCTGGTGCAGGTCCAATTGCCGTAGTTGAGAAATTGGCCCCCTTTTTGCCGATTCCAAAATTAATTAAAGATGATAACGGAAAGTTCAATTGGACAAGTGACCTTCCGGATTCAATTGGACGACTTCATTCATTTTTTGGTAATTTTGGAATTTTGGTGCGGGCCTATGTGTATATTAAAATGCTTGGAGATAGTGGATTGAAATCCATGACTCGCGTTGCAATTATCAATGCCAATTATCTAAAAAACAAACTTAAAGATGCCTATAAAATTCCATTTGCCGAAGGAACATTACATGAATTTGTTGCTTCCGGGGTTCTCCAAAAAGCCAAGGGTGTGAAGGCATTAGATATCGCCAAGGCATTACTAGATTACGGCTTTTATGCTCCCACAATTTATTTTCCAAATAATGTTCCGGAAGCCATGATGATAGAGCCAACAGAATCGGAAACAAAAGAAACATTGGATAGATTTGTTTCGGCTTTGTTGGAAATTAATGAAAAAATAAATTCTGATCCTGATCTTGTTCGTGATGCCCCCATGACCACTCCCGTAATACGGTTAGATGAAACTAAAGCAAATAGAGAACTTGACTTAAGGTGGACACCATGAAATTTCGAATAGATAAATCTAGAGCATATATGACTTTAGCAAAAGGAGATAATATCAATAAAACGTTTGAATCTTTTGCGGAAGTTAAGGGAATTGGATGTGCCTGGCTGAATGGTATTGGGGCGTTAGAAAATCCAGAAATCGGATATTATTCCCTTGAAGATAAAGCCTACCATCGAAAAACATTTAAGGGTGAATATGAACTCACATCCCTAATAGGAAATATCACCTTAAAAGAAGGGAAACCATTTTCCCATACCCATATTACCTTTAGTGACACTGAATTCAGGGTCTTTGGTGGTCATCTTTTTAATGCAAATATTACAGCGGCAGGTGAATTTATTATGCAATTTGGTAGTGATGAGATTAATCGTGAAATGAATGCAGAAATAGGTTTACCCCTTTGGTGCCTGGAAGAAAGTCTTGGATAATATTGTTATAGAAACTTTAGATGCACCTCAAGCCATTGGTACATATTCCCAAGGGATTAAATCTGGAAACTTGGTTTTCACATCGGGACAAATACCCCTAAACCCAGAAACAGGAGAATTGATAAATGGTGACTTTAAGTCGGAAATTTCACAAGTATTAACCAATCTGAATGCAGTGCTTAAAAGTGGTGGAAGTTCCTTGAAACAGGCTGTTAAACTAACTGTATTTCTTACAGATCTATCATACTTTCCCCAAGTAAATGAAGTATTTAAGGAGTTTTTCTCTGAAAATCCTCCTGCTCGATCTGCCGTTCAGGTTTCAGCTTTACCTATGAATGCCAAAATAGAAATTGAAGCGGTGGGGTCTGTAGAATGAAATATTGGATTGTTATTTTATTTACTTTTAGTATATGCACTTCTCAGGAAGCAGAATATATTGATTCTACAAAAGTTAGAAATCCAAGGATAGCTTGGAAATTAGGTGTACTTCCAGGATTGGGACAAATCTATAATGGAAAATATGTTAAGGCTATGGGATTTATGGGAGCAGAATATTTTGTAGTGACCCGTTTCATGGAATTAAAAAATGAAAATAGAATTGGTCTTCGAAATACTTACGCTTGGTGGGCGTTTGGATTATTTGTATGGAATATGTTAGATGCTTATGTAGATGCTCAGTTGTCAACTTTTCCCATAAAACGGTTAGAATCAAATAATGACATTGATTCTCTAAAAGTAAAATTAAATTAATTTATGTGTGGAATAATAGGTATACAAAATAACGAGGAAGCTGCTACTTTAGCTTATATGGGTTTATACGCACAACAACATCGCGGGCAGGAAGGTGCTGGTGTAGTATCTTCAGATGGTAAAGAATTGCACAGAAGAATGGGGCAAGGTCTGGTTTCGGATGTATTTTCAAATCCTGAGGTGTTCGATTTTCTAATTGGAAATTCTGCCATTGGGCATGTTCGTTATTCTACTACAGGTGATTCTGATCCTAAAAATGTTGGGCCTCTAACCTTTAATATGGGAGAATACAGTTTATCTATCGCACATAATGGTAACCTCGTAAATATTGAAGGAATTAGAAAACAACTCCAGGAAGATGGAGCATTATTTCAAACTTCAACGGATACTGAAATTATTATTCATTTGCTGGCACGTGAAAAAGGAAAAACATTAGCAGAAAAACTGGGTAAAGTATTACAGAAAATAGAGGGTGCTTACTCATTAATACTTCTTTCACCTCATGAAATTATTGCAGCCAGAGATCCCCATGGGATTCGTCCATTTTGTATGGGAAAACTTCGAGATACTATAGTTTTTGCATCCGAAACCTGTGCCTTAGATTTATTAGGGGCAGAATATGTTCGAGATGTGAACCCGGGAGAGATGATAGTGGCAAATGATGACGGATTTTATTCTCAATCCTTTACTGAGCCTGAAGAGCCTAAACATTGTATTTTTGAATACATTTATTTTTCTCGACCAGATTCAAAAATATTCGGTAAAAATGTAGATAAAATGAGAAGGGCATTCGGTAGAAAACTCTCAAAGGAGAATCAAGAAGAAAAAGGAGATATTGTTATTTCAGTCCCAGATTCATCTAACACATGTGCTCTTGGATATTCTCAAGAATCAGGTGTAAAACATGAAATTGGTTTAATTCGTAATCATTATGTGGGTAGAACATTCATTTTTCCATCACAACGTTTGCGCGACATTTCTGTAAGGTTGAAATTTAATACTGTTAAGGGTGTGCTGAAGGATAAGGAAGTCATAATAATTGATGATTCAATTGTACGAGGAACCACTTTATTGAAATTGGCAAAGCTTATACGGGAAAGTGGTGCTAAAAAAGTACATGTTAGGATAAGTTCACCCCCTGTAAAACATCCCTGTTTTTATGGAATGGATTTCCCTACTGTTGATGAGTTGGCAGCGGGTAATAGAACTGAAAAAGAAATTCAGGAAATGATTGATGTGGATTCATTGGGATATCTATCTCTGGATGGTACCATTGAATCTACATCCCAAAGGAAAAGTAAATTTTGCACTGCCTGTTTTTCAGGTGATTATCCTATTCAGAACAAAGGTGAAAATGATAAAGAAGTTTCTAAAGTACCATCCTGTACATAAAAAGTTAGTTCCCTATCTTGATGTAGTTTTTCTTCTAAGACCAACATTATTCTTTTCAGTTTGGGTAATGGTAGTAATGGGAATGGCATCGGCTCAAATGAATTATTTTAATCATCCTCTTTGGATATCAAGTTTTTCATGGGCAACATTTTTTGTCTTTATGGGATTAACGTTTGTCTGCAGTTCAACATTTATTAGTAATCAAATTTCTGATGAGAAAAGTGATGCCATTAATAAAAAACTTTTCTTAGTTGGTAAGTATGTTTCTACTGAAAAAAGTAAATCTATTGCTAAATATTTATTGTTTGCGGGATTATTAATTTTAGTTTTGGTGCACTGGTTTTCAGCATTACTCGTAGGAATAATTTATATAATCTGGGGAATTATTTATAATCAAAACCCTTATAGTTGGAAAGGAAAGCCCATTTTAGGATGGTTGGCTAATTCCATAGTGGGTATAATTCTATTTTCCATAGGTTGGGGGCTTGTAATGCAAAACCAATCCAATTCAGGAATTATTCCATTAGATATTTCTATGCTTACTTTATTAATCCCCTATGGATTTTGTTTTTCATCTATTTCTTTACTTACCACCCTGCCCGATATGGAGGAAGATTCACCATCCGGAGATAGAACATTTCCTATTGTATTCGGCAAAGGATTAACTCTTTTAATATCATTAGCACTCATTTTTATTGCCTTTATAGTTGCGCTTGAAAATAATGACCCCCTTGCTTCAACAGCAGCTTTAGCTTCTATTCCATTTTTTATTTTTGCGTTTATTCGCAGAATGGATAAAGATGTTTTACGGGCTATTAGGTATCCCATATTTATTTTTAACTTTTTTGTTTTATCAGTTTATCCGTGGTTATTTATTCCACTGGCAATCACGTATTATGTAAGTAAATATTATTACTGGCATAGATTTAACTTACACTATCCCACATTTTTGGTCGACCATGATTAACATAAAGGAAAATAGATGCGACTATTGCGGTGCATGTGTTACAGTTTGCCCAGTAGATTGTATTGAAGTGAGAGAATCATCAATAATGATTGATCATCCTGTGTGTATTGATTGTGACCTTTGTGTTGAAATATGCCCAATTGATGTCTTAGCAAGTAATGTTTAAGAGCAAGTATGATGTAGTGGTAGTGGGTGGCGGTCCTTCTGGTTCAATGGCTGCATGGGAAGCTGCCAAGGGAGGTGCTTCGGTATGCATGCTGGAAAAAGACCGTGATATTGGTTATCCGGTACGTTGTGGTGAAGCTGCCGGTGAATCTGGTCTTAAGCAATTTGTTGATATAAAAGATAGTTGGGTTGCAGAAAGGATAACGGGGGCAAAGCTTGGTTCTCCATCAGGAAAATTAGTTGATGTTGAGTTTAAATCTGAAACTGGTTTTATATTGAACCGGAGAGTTTTTGATTATGATTTGTCCAGATATGCTGCAAATGCCGGGGCTGAAGTTTATACGAAGGCCTATGTAAAAAATATTTCAAATGCAAATGGACAAGTGAATGGGGTGGTGCTTGACTACTTGGGTGAAGAAAAAAAAATTCTGGCTAAAATTGTAATTGGAGCTGATGGTTTAACCTCTCGGGTAGGTAGATGGGCAGGGATGAAGACGCAGGTAAGGATGAAAGATATGGAATCTGCATTACAGTACTCTGTATCCAATATTGATATTGAACCAAATAAAATGATTATGTATGTTGGGAAAAATCATGCACCCGGTGGATACTTATGGGTTTTCCCAAAGGGGGATAAATTTGCAAATATAGGTATTGGTATTAGCGGTAAATATAGCAAACATAAATCTGCAAAAAAGTTTTTAGACGAATTCATGGAAAGAGAGTATCCTGATGCGGCAATTCTTACCACTATGTGCGGAGGAGTCCCGTGTGGAAAACCAATGAGGAATCCAGTTTCAGATGGGTTAATGTTGGTTGGTGACGCCGCCCATCAAATTAATCCCATGACTGGCGGAGGAATTGTTTCAGGCATGAAGGCAGGATGGATTGCGGGGCAGGTTGCAGCAGAAGCAATAATAAAAGAAAATTATTCTGTCAAAATGCTAAATAATTATTCAGATGCTATGTGGAAAGCCTTTGGAAAAAACTATGAAAGATTCTATAAAATTAAAGAGGCTGTGCATAACTTGTCTGATGAGGATTTAGATTATATAGCTGAACAGGTATTATCTATTCCACATAATAAAAGAACGCTCTCATCTGTCTTTAAAGCAGCAGTATTTAAGAAGCCTGCATTAATTATTGATGTATTAAAGGTTTTTGCAGGTGTCTAATGAATATTCCCTAAAAGAACTTTTACCTTTTCTAGAATTAGACGAATATATTTCGTTTGATTTAGAGACTACTGGTCTCAATCCTGAAAAAGATAAAATAACCGAAATTGCCGCATGCAGGTTTGTAAATGGTGAATTTACAGAAGAATTTACCACTCTTATTAACCCTGAAATTCCCATCCCTAAAAATATTTCAGCACTTACCGGTATCACCAATAAAATGGTTGAAAATTCGCCCATAATTAATGATGTTTTGCCTGATTTAATAAAATTTATTGGTTCAACTCCACTGGTAGCGCAAAATATTAATTTTGATTACAGCTTTATTAACAACAATCTATCAACTACAGATTCTCCACTTTCAGAAAATCCCTTATATGATACTTTATCTTTGGCTCGCGGTTTTATTTACTTTCATAATAGTTTCAGTTTGGGATCTCTTTGTGACTATTATGGGATCAAAATAGAGAATGCTCATAGAGCTGGCAGTGATGCGCTATGTACTGGGAAATTGTTTTCTTATTTGATACAAGAGGTACTTTCAAAACCACTAACCCTTATTCAGCGAGTTGATAATTTATTTGGTAATGCCAGAGTATTTAACAGCAATTTATTCAAAAATATTATAAAAACATCAGTCCGGTTAAATAAAATAGATGGGCTAATGCCAGCTCCCATGGGCAATAATCTTTCTGATAATTTTTATGAGTTTTCTGGAAGTAATAACACTAGAGTACCTGAATATCCTGAAAAGTGGTTTGCTAAGGGCGGTGCAATTAGTGAAAATTGGAATGGTTTCGAAAACCGATTTTCACAAACTGAATTAATAAAAGATACCTTTGAAACATTTATTAAGGGACATATTCTCACTGCTGAAGCAGGAACTGGATTGGGGAAATCATTGGCATATTTATCTTCAGGATATTTAGCTGCAAAACAAAAACAAACGTCTCTGGTTGTTTCTACCTATACTAAGAATCTACAAAGTCAGCTTTTTTCAGAGGATATTCCTAAACTTTCTAAAGCGATTGATCAGAATTTGAATGCGGTTATTTACAAAGGTCGATATAATTATATTTGTAGGACCCGACTAGAACGATTATTAGCAAATCACAACCATTTAATAAAACCTCAAGAATATGAGAATCTTCTTCCATTAATTATCTGGGAGTGGGAAACAAAATCGGGTGATATTAATGAGTGTAATGGTTTCCAAATCAATAGACAGAAGCGACTATGGTCTCTTGTTAGAAGTGAAAGAGGGTACTGTTCCTCCAAGCGATGTAGTAAATATGATGGTTGTTTTCTTGGAAAAGTTCGTATAAAAGTAGATGGCGCTGATATTATCATAATCAATCATTCTCTATTTTCAAATGAGTTGATGAGAGATAATTCCTGTTTACCAGATGATTTTATTTATGTGATTGATGAAGCCCATCATTTTGCAAGCGTTACCAGAGATCAGTTGGTTACACAAGTTGGGGCAAAATCATTTGATGACGTATTTAAATATTTTAATCCGGGAAAAGATAATTGGAAAAAGAATGCCTTAAATAAATTTCCTGAAATACTCAAGTTATACAAATTTCTTGCTGCCGAAAGTAAAATTATTCAAAAAGAAATTCACAACTTTTTTAATTCTTATTTAGATAATAAACGGGATGAGATAAATCGCTCGGATTATCATATAAACAAATTACTTTATCGAAATAGTAAGGAAGAATTTATAGATACTGAGCCAACTCCATGGGAGGTATTAACAAATCTAATCAGTTTTGAGAAAAATATTCAGAAGTTCAATGCCTTGCTGCAGGAAAACAAGGAAGATATCGCTGGATCTTTGAATATAGAATTCATTGCAATAAATGGAATTCTAAAGGAAGGATTGGAAAGTTTTACTGCTGCATTAGATACAAAGTCAGAGTTAGTACAATGGTCATCATTTGTACAATCAGATTATCAAAACCTCACCGCATTAAATTCAGCTCCGTTAAAGGTGAATAGTTTTATTAATGATAACCTCCTGAGTAAATATTCCGGTGGTGTTTTTTGCTCCGCAACCTTAATGGTGAATGATGATTTCCGGTATTTTAGTGAGAAAGTCGGTTTAGATTTAGCAGTATTAGAACAAAATGTAATAGAAAAAGTTTATCATTCCCCATTCCATTATAATGATCAGGTAAAGCTATTCGTATTTCGAGGACCTATTAATGTAAACGACCCCTTATTTATGAATGAAATTGGTGCTCAGATTGAACGGATATTTACTTCATTGAAAAAGAGAATGTTAGTGCTATGTACATCATTTAAACAAACGCTTGCCCTCAAACAATTTATTGAGCCTAAATTGAAAGATAGCAATTTTAAGGTATTTGCACAAGCTCCAGGAATTAGCAGAAATGTATTGGTGAGAAGCTATTTAGAGAACCCACATTCCTTGCTTATTGGGACTTCTAGCTTTTGGGAGGGAGTTGATTTTCCTGGTGACAAAGTGGAAATTCTTTACATTGTAAAAACTCCCTTTGATAATCCTTATGATCCACTTATTCAAGCTCAAATTGAAGATTATAAACAACGAGGGGGCGATGCCTTTCTAGAATATCAAGTTCCTGAAGCGGCCATGAGGTTCAGACAGGGATTTGGAAGGCTCATCCGGAATATGGATGATTCTGGAATATGCATAGTTGGTGATACACGATTATATAAGAGAGGTTATGGGAAGACAATTTTGGGTTCCCTTCCTGTAGAGCCCATTCCGTATCAAACCGTGGATTCATTACTTTATGAATCTCAAAAATTCTTTTAGTCAAGAGTAAACAGAAATTAAATTTGTTTAGTTGCAAACAAGCATCTTTAATCGTTTATGGCCAATATCAAATAGTAAGAAATGAGTAAAGAAAAAATTAGATTAAATAAAATTACATCATGCCAATAGAGCTTGGAAATACCCAGCTAACCGTAGGGAAATTAGTGCAAATTGCTCGATTTGGGGAAAAGGTTCAACTTCATCACGATGCTGTTGAGCGCATTAATACATGCCGAATTATGCTTGAAGAGAAAATTGGGGCAGGAGAAATAATGTATGGGGTAAATACGGGAATAGGTGAATTTTCCGAAGTTGTATTAGACGATGATCAAATTCAAGATTTCCAAAGATATCTTATATATAATCATGCTGCAGGTATAGGTGATCCTGCACCCATTGAATATGTCCGTGGTGCAATTGCAGGTAGAGTTAATGTACACTCAAAGGGTCGTTCTGGCTGCCGTTTAGAGATTACTCAAACTATGGTGGAAATGTTAAACAAAGGGGTTACTCCTTTTGTTTGCCAGAAGGGATCTGTTGGTGCATCCGGGGATTTGGCCCCCATGTCACAAGTTGCTCTGCTGATGTTGGGAGAAGGTGAGGCCTATTATAAAGGTGAACTTTTAGATGGAAAAATAGCAATGGAGCGTGCTGGAATTTCTATTCCCGGTTTAATGGCACGGGATGGATTGGCAATTATCAATGGTTCTAACTTGCTAACAGCAATGAGTGCAATTTTGATATATGATACAAATCGTTGGTACAAACAGGCGGAGATAGCGTGTGCAATGTCTCTTGAAGCGCTAAAAGCAAACATGAAGCCTTATTTGCCAAAACTTCATAAAGCCAGAGGATTTATGGGAGCTATTCGATCAGCAAGAGCAATTCGAAAATTAGTAGAAAATGGAGATCTTGCGAAAAATAAAATTAAATGTAAGGTGCAGGATGCATATTCAATGCGGTCAACACCTCAAGTAATTGGGGCAGCCCATGATGCTTTAGACTATGCGAAGACTCAGGTTGAAATAGAATTAAATGGAGTGGGGGACAATCCCATATTTTTTCCTGAAGACAATACTCAAATTTCAGGAGCAAATTTTCAAGGAACACCGGTTTCCTTGCCAATGGATATGATTGGAGCATCCATCACGATGGTGAGTGTCTTGTCAGAGAGGCGGATGAATCGTTTGAATAATCCGGCATTAAATGTTGGGCTTCCAGCGTTTTTGACCAAAGGAGCAGGCATGTTTTCAGGATTGATGCTTTCACAATATACAGCAGATATGCAAATCGTAGAGCAAAGAATTTTATCAATGCCAGCATCTATCCAATCCATTCCTGCAGCCGCAGATCAAGAAGATTTTGTCTCCATGGGGATGAATACCGCAATAAAGAATTTTCAGATTTTAGATAATGCCTATGGTGTTCTTGGGATTGAACTTATGGCAGCTGCTCAAGCGCTGGATTTTAGAGATTACTCTTTTGGTACAGGCGTTGAAAAAGCAAAAGAGATTATTCGTAAATATGTAGATTTTTTAGATATAGACAGACCATTATATCCGGATCATACCAATATGAAAGCATTAGTAAAATCAGGTGAAATACTTGAAGAAATTGAAAAATTAGTAGGGAGTTTAGAATGAAAGAAGCCTTAACCTTTGATGATGTATTATTGGTTCCTCAATTGTCAAGTGTTCTACCTCGGGATGTAGATATTACATCCCGATTGACCAAGAACATTCGATTGAATATTCCATTAATTAGCGCTGCAATGGATACCGTAACTGAAAGCCAAATGGCAATTGCAATGGCACGTCATGGTGGAATTGGAGTTATTCATAAAAATCTATCTATTGAGAATCACGTTCGAGAAGTTGATAGAGTA
>Ga0208521_1001774_pt1 | contig 10608 bp, 10 predicted proteins | sample ETNtaG_24_FD_185754 | JGI IMG/M metagenome (GOLD analysis project Ga0208521, IMG submission 185754) | Marine microbial and viral communities from oxygen minimum zone, Eastern Pacific Ocean - ETNP201306SV47 (SPAdes) (version 2) | ecosystem: Environmental > Aquatic > Marine > Oceanic ... | reverse complement strand
CATACTTCTTCTTTCTTTTCTCCACTTTGCCCTTTCCAGTTCCTGTTGACGGCAATTCCAAAACTGGCAATTGCTGTACCGCTTGGTGTATATCTCAGTTCAGGGTCTCTAGTGAGATTTCCAATTAGAAAAACTTTGTTAAGATTAGCCATATTTTTTCTCTTACGTACTTTTTATTTATATATACTCTAGTATACTGAAGACCACACTACTATTCAGATGCTACCGGTGCAGGGCTTGTGTCCTCACTTTCAGTAGCAACAGGTTCTTCATCAGGTTTGTCAGTGTCTTCAGGCTTCGGTTCTCTAATTTTATCTGTCTTGACAATCAGAGTTCTTAAAACATTGTCTGAAAGCTGCAAATCCCTTTTCATATGTATTATAGAGTCTTCAGGAGCATTAAAATATATCAGTAAATAAGTGCCCCGTTTGTGCCCTTTAAGCTTATATGCAAATTTTCTTTCATCCCACTTTTGACTGTCAAGGATTTCAGCACCTCTGTTTTTCAAAAGATCCTGGATGTGATTGACAGCTCCTTCCCAATCTGCGCTTGCAATGGTATCGCTAATTATGAACATACCTTCGTATAATCTCAAGATTATCTTCCCTCCTAGTTAATCATACTCATACAATTATTAATGTCTGTTGTAACCCAATATCTTATTGCATTACATGCCTTATCTAAAGCGTCTTCTATCACTTTCTTTTCTTCTTTTGTAAAACGCGATAGAACAAAATCCTCTGTGTCCTCTGAGGATATGTTTCCTATGCCGATCCTTAACCTGGAGAAATATGTGGTCTTCAAATGATCTGAGATTGATTTCAATCCCTTGTGTCCACCACTGCTTCCTTTTTCCCTTATTCTGACTTTTCCCAGAGGGAGATTAAAATCATCCAGAATTACAAGTATTTCATTCAGGTTGCAATTATTTTTTTCTGCGATTCTTTTTGCAGGGATACCGCTTAGATTCATAAATAACTGAGGTTTTACAAAAAGTATTTCTTCCCCTTCAATAAGACATTTATTTACGATAGAATCACGATATTTCTTTGTAAAACTTACTTTACAACCCTTGAGAAATTTGTCTATAACCATGAAGCCAATGTTGTGCCTGGTCTTTGTATATTTTGTCCCCGGATTTCCAAGTCCAATAACAATTTTCATCAATCCTTATTTTCTGACTCTTCCTCTTTTTCCGGTTTGCGGACACTAATTATTTCCGGTTCGGACGATGCTTCTTCTTCAGGCGTTTCTTTCTCTTCTGCAGCGAAATGGACGGATACAACAATAGCGTCAGGATTTCCTAAGATTTTAGCATTCGCAGGAAGTTCTAAGTCGCTTATATGTATAGTATTTCCGATAGCCAGTTCTGAAATATTGATACGAATATTTTTTGGGATTTCTGTCGGAAGGCACTCAATCTCAATTTCTTTCAGTGCATGGTCTAAGATGCCTCCCTCTTTGACTCCTTGTGAAGTTCCGTATAACACAACAGGTACATGAGTTGTAACTTTTTCTGTTAAGGCAATTCTGACAAAGTCAACATGTAATATTTTTCTGCCGAATGTGTCAAATTGTACATCTTTAATAAGTGCTATCTCCTCCGAGCCATTCCACTTCAAATTAACCATTTTAGCCTCGGTGTTGAGTACTGTGGAAAATTCCTTTTCGTTTAGCAGGAACATCATGCTTTCCTGTTTGTGTCCGTACAGAATAGCGGGAATTAAGCCTGATACTCTGTGTTTTCGTGCTTTCAGAGAACCTGTGTCTTCTTTTATTTTTACCTGTAATTGTTGCGTTTCCATTTGTTCTTTCTTAAATATCTTGAAAAATTATAGTTTACTGTTCGGTAAACATTGAACTAATTGACGTATTAGTATGAATTCTCTTTATCGCTTCACCCAAAAGGTTTGATACCGTTAAGACCTTAATCTTTGAGCCTAAACCTTTTGCATCTTCGTTTAAAGGGATAGTATCTGTTACTGCTATTTCCTTGATTGGGGCCTCTTTCAGCTTTTCAACAGCGGCACCGCATAATACCGGGTGAGTTGCTGCCACGTAAATGTCTTTGGCTCCCTTTTCCTTCAACACCCTTGCTGCCTGACATATAGAACCTCCAGTAGCAATTAGGTCATCGATTATGATTGCATTTCTACCTTCTACGTCACCAATAACAAAGCCAACTTCTATATCTTCCGGCCCAAATCTTCTTTTGTCTACTACTGCCAGTCTCATGTGCAGGTGGTTTGAATATAACCTTGCTATTTTGATTCCACCCACATCAGGCGACACTACCACAAAATCAGATAAATCTTTTTCCCTATAGTAATCTGAAATGACAGGGAATGCAAGAAGATGGTCTACCGGTATATCGAAAAATCCCTGTATCTGGGCTGCATGCAGGTCCATTGTAAGTAATCTGTCTGCGCCTGCTTTGGTAATAAGGTTTGCAACCAGTTTTGCCGTAATTGGTACCCGGCCTTCATCTTTTCTATCTTTTCTTGCATATCCATAGTAAGGCAAAACAGCAGTTATCCTGGCTGAAGATGCCCTTTTGAAACAGTCTATTAAGATTAATAATTCCGCAAGGCTGTCGTTAACAGGCGGACATGTAGGTTGAATAATAAATATATCTGCCCCACGCACGTCTTCGTCAACCTTAACGTTTATTTCACCATCCGGAAATTTCCCCACAGTGGCATTGCCAAGTGGAATTGAAAGATAATCACACACTCTTTCTACAAGTGCCCGATTTGAGTTTCCAGTAAAGATTTTTATGTCATTTAACGTATCTATACGGTTTTTTTCGTCCATCCTGATTGAGATCTGGTATATTTCCTATTTACACCTGTCTGACAAAATTTTTTGCATGTACGGTTTCAAATGTGCACTCTTATATGCTGCCGGTATAACAGCCACAGTTTTTATCGATTCCTGTTTAAGATTATATGTAACTGTTTATTTTAAATACAGTTAACATTCTTCTGTTTTGAAATTGGCATAGAGGAGGAATGCTATCAAAAAAAGGTATTTAATGCAAGAAAAAACCAATTATTCCAAAAGTCGCTATATATTGTTACAAAATGTGCATGCAAATTGAAATTATTAAATTGCTTTGAAACGAATTATTTGCGTTATTATAGTTGCTAATATACTTTTTTTCTCATTTTTTATAGGAAAGAGGGGTAAGATATGTCCAATTTTGGTGATATTTTAATGTTTGATATTTGTTCTGTATTTGGAAAGTTGTTTATAGCGGCGATCCTTGGTGGATTTATTGGATGGGAGAGAGAAAAACGGGGGCGGCCGGCAGGTTTGAGAACACATCTCTTGTTATGTGTAGGCGTTGCCCTGATGATGCTGGTCTCAGAACATATTTTTGTTAATTATCAGGTTTACAAAAGCGATTCAGTTCTTAGAATAGATCCTGCCAGGATTGCGGCTCAGGTTGTAACAGGCGTAGGTTTTCTGGGTGCAGGTACTATTATGAGATTTCGGGCTAGTGTCAGGGGGCTGACTACTGCAGCATCTCTGTGGATAGTCTCGGGTATTGGTCTGGCAGTAGGCAGCGGATTCATCCTGCCCGCTGTCTTTACAACCATTATTGTAATTACGACCTTGATCTTACTTCCCAAGGCTGAAGGAGAAATGAAGAGGGCTAAATATGTGACGATAAAAATGTTAATTGCCAGCCAGGAACATTTTCTGGAGAATATAAAGAGTATTCTTGAGAAAAATTCTGTAAGATTACAAAATTACAGGTTTGAAAAGGATATCCAGAAAAACGAGATTGTGTATAACATAAACGTTAAATACGAAGATGAAAGAATGCTGGTACTTGCCACGGATGATATGACAAAGGAAATCAAAGGGATAAAGAGATTGGGTTGGGAATAATTATTAAATAAAAAAGGGGGTAGTAGATTGCCATGAAAAGAATTCTTATATTTCTCATTCTCTGTTTTACACCTTCATTCTTTTTGCTGGGTGCTTCAGACTCACAGCCGGTTCTCGAGAAGCTGGATTCCCTGGAAAAAGTTATTTCTGATTTATCATTCAGAATCCTTGCTTTAGAAAAGAGGATTATCTCACTTGAAGAAAAAATCTTTCTGGAGGCAACCAGGCTGGATAAGCAGCCCGGAATGATTCCTGAAGGTTTTGAACCGTCTGCTGATAATTTTTCCATAGAAAGTGTTACTTGCGAAACTCACTATAATGATACGATCTTTAAAGGTGATATCACAAATAATTCAAATAAGGATTTCAGATACACACTTTTTAAGATTACTGTCTACAGTAAGAGTGGTTCTGTCGTATCAAGCAACGATTTCTATATATTGAATATGGACAGGGGAACAACAAGAACATTTGAAGCAACAATACATGGCTTTAAAAAGAAAGAGTTTGAGAGATACGAAATTACATTTACCAAAGGTTCTTGATGGTGGATCTTTGATTTGATTCTGTTATTTTTTGAGGTTAGTATCGTGCTCTTATTTTATGTTTGTTTTAATTTCTAGGAGGGGATGGATGAAGTTTGAACACTTGTTTGAACCTATAGACCTGAATGGGTTTTTGTTGAAAAATCGTATTACAATGTCGGCTATGCCTACGGGCTTTAGTTGTACAAAAGGTTATGTTACAGGGAAAATGGTTTCATATTATGCAAGAAGGGCCAAAGGAGGCGCTTCACTGATTGTGGTTGAGGGTGCTGCAGTCGAAGATAGAGGCAGGATTTATTCATCACAGCTTATGGCCAGTGATGATACATATTTATCAGGACTTAACGAACTGGCAGAAGGTATCAAGAAAAGCGGAGCGTATGCAGTATTACAGCTTCAGCATGGTGGAAGATTTGCGATGGGCTCAAATCCAATGTCTGCATCGGACGTTTCTTTTACGTGTCCATGCACCAGGAGAAATATAGTTTCTGCACCTATGACTGAGGATGATATAAATACAACGATTACCTCTTTTACAAATGCGGCTGTTCTGGCAAAAAAGGCAGGTTTTGATATGATTGAAGTGGGTGGAGGATATGGCCATCTGTTGAGCCAGTTTCTTTCACCAGGGACTAACAAGAGAAACGATAAGTATGGGGGTGGCCTCGAAGGAAGAATGAAATTGCCTTTAGACATAATAGAATCAATAAAGAGAGCGCTGGGAGATGGCTTCCCGATAGGATATCAGTTAATGGCAGATGAACTTCTTGATGATGGATTCTCATTAGATGAGGCAAAGGCTTTTTCCGGAAAGCTCGAAGAAGGTGGTGTTGCTTATTTATCAGTAACCTGTGGCACTCCGGAATCATTCTTTAATGGTGACGGCCTCTTTGCAATGAGGTCTCCTGAGGGCGGTACCTCTCAACAATGTAAGGATATTAAGGGTGGAGTTTCCATTCCGGTATTTGTTACCGGAAAGATGACTGGCATTCAGATGCTTGAGGATATACTTGCTTCAGGGGATGCGGATGCTGTAGCGATTGACAGGGCGTTATTTAGTGATCCCGATCTTCCAATGAGGGCTCGTTCAGAAAAAACCGGCGACATTATCGAGTGTGTTTCATGCGCAAATTGTAATGACCGTGTTATGAAGGGGCTTGGCGCTGATTGTACGGTTAATCCCAGAGTTGGGCGAGAGAGTGAAGGTGTCAGTTCAGAAGCAACTGTTAAAAGAAAAGTACTTATTGCCGGTAGCGGGCCCGGTGGGATAATGGCAGCCCTTACGGCTTCTGAAAGAGGCCATGATGTTACTTTGTTGGAGAAGGGGCCTAAACTGGGTGGTCATCTGAAGGCAGCGCCGAAGGCGCCGGGAAAGAAGCCGTGGATAAAGATGCTGGATTATCTTTCAAACCAGCTTAAAGAATCCAGGGTAGATGTTAAGATGGAAACTGCAATAGATGAGGAATCCTTGAAAAACAACTCTCCTGATGTCCTTATCATAGCGACGGGGATTAAGCTCAAGAAGATAACTGTATCTGTTGCTGAGGGAAGAGAGGTGGACGGTCCGGGCGTTGTATTATTCGGAAAAAAGGAGCCGGGGGAGAATAATGTAGTTATTGGCGCCGGTTTTATAGGTTCAGAAATTGCAGAGTGTATAGCAGAAAAAGGTAAGAATGCAACACTCGTTGAGAAACTCCCGTCAGTTGCACGTGATATGGACCTGATTAACAGGACAATCCTTTTAAACAAGCTTGAGGAATATGGCGTTCAGTTCTGCCTTAACAGTAAACTTCTGGAAATAACAGAGGATAAAGTAATAATTGAGGATGATACAGGAGAGAAGGTGGCTCTTAAGGCTGATTTAGTCATTAATGCAAGCGGCTTTAATCCTGCGAATGATTTTTATAATAAGGCAAGGGGTTTGGTAAATGAAGTTCACCTTATAGGTGATGCAAAGGTGCCGAGGAATATTCATGATGCAATGCATGAGGGATATCAGATAGGTTTGGATATTTAATATTTAGCCGAGGAAACCGGCTATGTTATCCAGTTGTACATTACTCACCGCGATCTCCGGGGCGATCACTACTTCCCCTGATCCCCAAACCAATGTAGATCTTTTTTTCTTTGTGATTCCGATTATGTTGTTAAGTATGTGCTTGATGTTAGTGTTGATTCTGATGGTGTTAGGCTTTAAAGGACTGGCAATTTTTCCATCCTTTATGGAAAAAGAATCTGCGATTATAGTACTCGTAAAATCACCCATGGCTAATCCATTGATTGCATAGGTGTACCATATCCTGCCTATATAAACGCCATTGTCTACCTGTTTAAGTAAGTTGTCTCTGGTAGTCCCGTTGTTTCCTTCTATTACCACGTTTGTCGGAGAAATGCCTGTCTTATTTTTATAATCCCTGCCATTTGTTGAGTATCTGAAGCCGTTTCTTGGTATTGGATTGTACAGATTGCTTTTGAATTTTCTTGCGAAGTAATTGTTTGCCAGGAAACCGATAAGTGTGCCATTCTTGATAAGGTCAGTCCTTCCTGTTGGTACTCCCTCACAAGTAATCTTTTTACTGCCTGTTTCTCCCTTTATGGAGCCGTCATCGTATATATTTAAGTTATGCGATGCTATTTCCTGCCCAAGCATTCCGAGGAATGGTGTGTTGGATGCATTGACTGACGATAGGTCTAATGATGGTATCAGTACGTTTGAAGCAATGTCAGTAAGGGGCTGGTTTCCAAAAATCACATTGTGTTTACCAGACTTAATTTTCCTTCCGCCAATTGTCCTCATTGCACTCTCTGCTGCTTCTTTCCCTGCTGCTTCCGGTTTAAATGTTGCAAGGTGCGTGCCCATGCTCCATCCCGTACCCTTAACATTTTTGTTCTCGATCATTGCAGTTATATTTGCGGTAAGACTGGTTGTTTCGTCAAAGTCATCTATCCCTTTTGTAGTCTTTATGGCCATTCTCTCTCTCAGGATGGTGACGTCTCCACCGATAATGATTGATTTCTTATGTCCTCTATTATTAAGGGTTTTAAGAGCGCCAACAAGTGCTTTCCATCCTAAATCAACGGTATCCTTTCCGCTGATTTTCATGACGCTATTGTCGTGATAATTTTTTAGGGATGGTTTATCTATTGGATCGGGTAGTGTTTTGAAATCCGGGTCATACACCCTGTTTCTTTTCGCCTTCATCAAGGCATCAAGAACTCCCTCTTTCGTTAAATCGTTTATGACTGAACCAAACCCAACTTCAATCTTACTTCCTCTCTTGAACGTGGCCAGTATTCCGAGTCCATACGATTGGATAGACTTTGGTTCGTGAACTCCATTGCAGGGTATATCGGACGTATAGTTAAGCCTTATCGTTATCAGGTCGTTCCACGATGCAAATACCTCTGCATCGATAACGTCCTTATGCTTCCTTATGTATTTAAGTGCGTCGGCAACAGCTGTTCGTAGATCTTCTGTTTTTATCATTGTAAATTAATAGGACACAGATTTTCGCAGATATACACGAATAATAACTTTAAAATAAAAGAACCCCTCATAATGGGGGAGGAAATGAGGTTCAACAACCAGCCAGCCTTGCCTTGCCCCGGAGTGTCGGCCCTCCGTTTCCAACTCTCATGATTTGCATTGGTTGTCCCTTTCCACAGTTTGGAATGGGAAACATCTTGAAATCATTTCCCACTGCATCAACACTCATTAGAAAGTCTTTTGAATTTGCCATTATGCCGCCGCCTCTGTACAACTTGACGAGTTTGCCATTTTCAATCTTGTAAACCTTTTTAGCAGAGATTCTGAAGTTTTCTCTGGATTCGCTTATGGACGGTATTCTGTGGCTGACGATGTAATATCCGTCCTTTACTTCTTTGATTATGCTTTTTGGATTCTTTTTGCCGGGGCCAAATGCGGTATTTGTCATTCTGACTATTGGTACCATTGCGGATGTAGTTGCTCTCATTGAACCATTCGGTTCATGTCCAAGGATTGCGGCGTTTTCACGTCCATTCAGGAAAGTCTTAAGAATACCATCCTTGATCACGTCTATGCGTCTGGCGGGTGTTCCTTCAGCATCGTATTTATAGTACCCATATCCCATTACGGTAGGATCTGAGAATGCATTTACGAGGGGTGATGCTATCCGGTTTTCCAACTGATTTTCATCCCTGCTCTTATAGAGCCAGGACCTGCCTGCGTAGGCAGTTTCCATTTTCAATATCCTATCTGATTCGGTAGGGTGCCCGACGATTTCGTGTACAAGCAGTGTATTAAAGTGAGGATCAGTTACAACGACAACTTCACCTTTGCTGGTTTTAAGAAACTCTGCATCTGAAAGTTCGATAGTCTCTTTTGTCCTCTCAAGTGCGAAATCGAGAAAGCTCAGGTTATAGCAGTTTTTGCCCTCAATTATTTCCCACCCCCTTAAATCGCCAATATAATCATAACAGACTTCCGGGCTTGATTCGCCATTCTGCGCAGACACATAGACAACACCCTGAGTCAGCGGAAGTGACTGGTCTATATTTGCGCCTTCAGAACTGCAGAATAACTCCCTGGTTATGCCGGTTCTTATCCCTGTAGCCGTATATAATACAGACGGATCAAGCTCCTTCATCTGCCGGGAAACATCCATGCTCGTCTTTAATACCTTATGAAGGGGAATTTTTTGCGGGTCTATTTCAAAATCTGCCGGTACCGTATCCTGACAAACCTTAATCTTTGCGAGCCTGACTTCTGTTAATGAATCGGCTTTCTTTTTAAACTCTGACTTTTTCTTTGCGTTGGCTATTGCCCGCTCATAGGCTGTATTTATGGCGGTTATAATCAGGCTGGTTATTTTCTTAATCTTTAAATCGTTTCTGCCCAGGGACTGGCCATAAAATCCCCAGGACGACATTTCTCCTGCAATAACCCTTACACTGAATGAGGCATCATAATCATCCGTAACATCCTTTGATTGTCCATTCTCAGAACTGGCTGATTTGAATTCGCTGATTCCGAATCTTAAGTCCGCGTATTTGCAGTTATCTAAGGATTGATAATGTGCTGATAATGTTTTAAAGACGTGTGCTTTTAGCTTGTCCAGGGTTTCTATGCGTGGTTGCATTGTAGATAAATTAGTTTCTTTGGAATCCTCACGAAAGTGAGGCGACCTTGCTTTCGCAAGGAATCCAGTTAGTGCCTTCGTGGTATCACGAAGTGATGTTTAACTTTACAAATTTATGAAGGAGGGTTTTTTTCTGACTTCTTAATCGTAATATTCATCGCAATGTAGACAAAGGTTACCAGGAACACCATTCCTATGGTAGTTACAATGGTCATATGGATCAGGTTCTCTTTGATTTCAGCTTCGGCCCTGTCTATGGGGACTGCTACTGATATGGCGCCTCTCAGGTCTCCAAACACGTAGTCCGTGGCCTTGTCTTCGGGATAATCTTCCTGTATGATTTCCGGTACGGTTTCCTTTGCGGAGTGACATTTAAGACATGCTTCCTCTATGTAGAGCGGGATGAGATATCTCAGCACTTTCTGACCGTCTATCTTCTCAACACCTTTATATTCAGAGAGGTTCTTGTCTTTCTCGAATTCAGTCAGGGCTATTTGCTCAAAGTTATCAGGCTTGTTTTTAGGGTTTCTATATTTTGAACTGACCTGTCTTAATTGATAACCTGTTTCATTATAAAACTTTTTGCCAATCTCATTTCCTGCCATTGCCGGCATGAGCATTCTGGTTGCCTCGTTATGCTCCATATTTGTAATTGCCATTGTTTCTGCCAGATACTCTCGCATGTGCTTAAGTTCGACGGCAATCATCTTGCATTTATCAAATATCTCCTCACGTAAGAGGGTAGACTGTTTCTGGAAATTAGTGATACTTATTGAAAGTATCACTACCGCGACTACAAATATAATGATTCCATATAATTTGAAATTCTTTTTCATTTTAAACCCATAGTGTTTTGATCAATGGTTTTTAGTCTAACATAAAATAGATAGGTTTTCTAAAAAAATTATAGATAAATCCTGATATTCTACTCTGCTAATCTCTTTTGCGTTCTTTGCGTCTTTGCGGTGAATAATTATTTATTTCTTAATGTATAGGTGAAAGTCAAGTTTATTAGAAAACCTGTTTGAGAGAATGGTATTGAAGTT
>Ga0208521_1001760_pt1 | contig 10658 bp, 7 predicted proteins | sample ETNtaG_24_FD_185754 | JGI IMG/M metagenome (GOLD analysis project Ga0208521, IMG submission 185754) | Marine microbial and viral communities from oxygen minimum zone, Eastern Pacific Ocean - ETNP201306SV47 (SPAdes) (version 2) | ecosystem: Environmental > Aquatic > Marine > Oceanic ... | reverse complement strand
CCGCTATGGAAAGAGCTCTTGCACAATCAACATCTAACCCTTGTTCAACGCCTTTTTCATTAACATTACCAAAGCCGGCAACGCTGCCATTATACCCTACTTGAATAAATCCTTTTGCTTTTACATCCTCAAGGGTTCCTGCCATGGCAAATGTTGACATCGCAAGAACGGTGACGCAAACAGCTAATACTTTAAATAACTTCATAGATAACTCTCCTTCACTTACATAAAATTAATTAGTTATGGCCAATGCTCCACCCCGGAGGGCAATACGTTTCTGTTCGGTTTCTGCACGACCCGGTTGGATGAGATTTACCAGTACATTGCCCATTATCACTGATAGGGCGGTGGTAATTAAGTAATAAGTAATGGTTTTGCTCCCAATGCCACCAAGCTTTCGAACATCCCCAAACCGGGTAATGCCAACGACCATAGACGTCATCACCAGTGGAATCACAAGCATCAGTAGTGCCTTAATGAATATTTCACCTATAAACTTCACCGCTATTCCCGCTTCGGGCCATGCACCACCTAAGGCGATACCAAACACAATGCCAATGAGGATTTGCCAATGAAGTTTCAGTTTAAACATGAATATCCTTTATTTAGAGTAATATATTGGTTAAAGGTACTGCAAATTGTGGAAATAAAAAAAGCTCCACTTCTTCTGATGCTAAATGGTTGGCAGACACGACCATACCAAAATGAATGCAATCCCTCCGGTAGCGGCGACAACGCCAAGCTTAAAATTTTCCGTAGCCTTGATCAAGCCGGAACGGTAAGCAAGTAAAAGAGCGCCAAGCGTTCCGAAGGTTAAGAATACAGCCTGCTGAACAATTCCAGGGTAGGTGCTTTCAAAAAACTTTGATAAGCCACCCAGCGCCAATCCTTCCAACAGTGCATATCCAGGGACGGTGTAGGGCGCTAAATGTTTCTTAAATACAGTAATTAAGGCAACAATAAAACCGCCAACGAAGCCCATTATCATAAATCCGCTTACCTTAGGATCCCCTATAGGCAAATTCCAGGTGTAAATTGCAGTGGTCATAAGGAGAAGCAGAGAAAGAGCTGTCTTATTGACTGTGCCGCCAATCGTCATGGTGGATTCAGATGCTTGTGCTAATTGAGCGAAGGTATTTTTATTTAAGGAAGGATTCCCAGAACGCAACGCCAAATGTCTGTTCATATTTCCCTCTGTATTTTCATAAATATCATTAATAAATAATTTATATTAAAATATTTTGAATATACTTATTGAATTCGACTCTGCAGCTCTGAAAGAATATTATCTGTAGAAATACGAACTTGTTCCATGGTGTCTCTATCCCTCAGGGTAACAGTTCCATCTTCTGTTGTTTGATGATCTACCGTAACTCCATAGGGTGTTCCCGCTTCATCCTGCCTGCGGTACCGCCGGCCTATGGATCCTCCCTGGTCAAAATAGGCGCTGTATTTTGTCCGGATATCTTCAACAATTTTCTGAGCAATTTCCGGCAAACCGTCCTTTTTTACCAAAGGAAACACTGCACAGGTAACTGGGGCAATTTTCGGGTCAAGTTTTAATACAATCCGTTTTTCATCACGGACTTCCTCCTCGCAATACGCATCCACGAGACATGTGAGAAAGGCCCTATCCACACCTGCGGAAGATTCTACCACAGCAGGAATGATCCGTTCATTTGTTTGGGGATCAAAATACTGTTGTTTTTTTCCGCTGTATTCATTGTGCTGGTCCAGATCAAAAGTACCCCGGTCTGCAATCCCTTCAAGTTCAGACCAGCCGAACGGGAATTCATACTCCACATCGAAACATGCTGTGGAGTAATGAGCAAGTTCATCTTTATCATGTGGACGCAACCGGAGTTTTTCCGGATTAATTCCTAATTTCTTAAACCAGTTCAACCGTTCCTCACACCAATAGTCCAGCCATTTTTCATTTTCGCCAGGGTGAATGAAAAACTCTAATTCCATCTGTTCAAATTCCCGGGTACGAAACAAAAAATTTCCTGTGGTGATCTCATTCCGGAATGCCTTCCCTAACTGAGCAATTCCGAATGGCAGTTTTTGACGGGAAGTTCCCTGAACATTCATGAAATTAACAAAAATTCCTTGGGCCGTTTCCGGTCGTAGATACGTGATTTCCCCCGAATCCTCTACTGGGCCGATAGCTGTTTTAAACATGAGATTAAACTGGCGGGGTTCCGTCCAGTCTTTTTTTCCGCACCTTTCACAGGGTTTGTTGAGATCAACATGATCTGCCCTGTAACGGGCTTTACAATTTTTACAGTCAACTAAAGGATCGTGAAAATTTGAAACATGACCGCTTGCTTCCCACGTTTTTGGATGCATGAGTATGGCAGCATCCATACCCACGACATTTTCCCGCGAAGTAACAACATCATGCCACCAGAAGTCCTTAATTTTTTGCTTCATTTCTACGCCATATGGTCCGTAATCCCAGGTCGATCCCAAGCCTCCGTAAATCTCGGAACTCTGAAAAATGAAACCGCGTCGCTTACACAATGAAACGATATTTTCAATTGATTTTAAATCCATAAGATGCCTTTTAACTCAACAATAATATATTCACACAGAATAAATCATTTTGATTTTTTTCTTCTTCTCTTTTTTGGCGGCGCTGCACGCCTTTTATTGATCAGTTCTGTAGCTTCTTCCAGTGAAAGAGTATCAGGATTCGATTCCTTCGGTATGGATGCGTTGACTTTTCCGTCTGTGACATACGGTCCATACCTTCCATCCTTGAGCACGAGATCTTCTCCAGTTTCAGGGTGAACCCCTACTGTCTTGAGTTCCACAGATCCTTTTTTCCTTTTAGCAAGGAGAGAAAGAGCCTCACCAAGCTTCACGGTAAGCGGGGATAACGGCGGAAACAGTTTTGCGTTAGTTTTTCCACTTTTGATATAGGGTCCATACCGTCCAAAATCAGCAGTGACCGGTTCCCCTGTTTCCGGATGGTTGCCAAGGGTTTTAGGAAGAGAAAGCAGTTGGAGAGCAACATTCAGATCGATAGGATCTGATAACATACTTTTCGGAATGGATTTCCTGGTTTTTGAATCGCCCAGTTGGACATACAGCCCGTACTTGCCATCTTTTAAATACACTGGATCACCGTTCTCTGGATCTGTTCCAAGCGGGGCGTCTGCTTTGTCAGCCTCCTCTAAAAGCTCTTGCGCTTTTTCCAAAGTCAAATCTCCCAGGGCTACACTGAATGGAATTGTTTTCGTTTTCTCACCCTTTTGGAGATAAGGACCATACAGACCAATTCTGGCATGAACTGTATTTTCATCTTCAGGCCAATTATCAATTGCACATGCTTTCCTGATATCAATCTCTGCCTCAAGCATCTTTTCAAGTCCGATAGTTTTCTCATTCCCGAAATAAAAGGATTTCATGAATGGAAAAGCGTCTAGTTCTCCCCGGGCGATAGCATCTAAACTGTCTTCCATCCTGGATGTAAACTCTGTATTTACCAATGACGCAAAGTGGTTTTCAAGCAGTTGAGTAACAGCTACTGAAAGAAAAGTGGGAATCAGGGCCCCCTTTACATTTTTCACATATTCCCGAAATATGATGGTGTCAATAATGGATGCATACGTTGAAGGTCTTCCAATACCTTTTGCTTCCAATGCTTTCACAAGAGAAGCTTCTGTGTATCTCGCTGGGGGTTTTGTATTGTGTTCTACGGCAGAAAGATCATCACAGTGAATTTTATCATTTACATTTACTTCTGGAAGAATTGTCTCCTTGTCAGCCAGTTTTGCCCTAGGATCATCTTTGCCTTCAACATATGCACGCATATATCCGGGGAAAAGGATGACATTCCCCCGGGAACGGAATAGAGCATTCTGGTTCGAAATGAACAGCATAGTCTGTTTCATTCTCGCTGGCATCATTTGACTTGCCATGGTTCGTTTCCAGATCAAATCGTACAATTTGGAAGCATCATCCCCCAGTGCACCGGAGACTGTGTCCATTGAAGTGAATACTCGGCCTGCCGGACGAATTGCTTCGTGAGCTTCCTGAGCATTTTTCACTTTGGTTGCGTACTGAATTGGTTTGGCAGGTAAATATTCTTTCCCATACAACCGGTCAATATCTGATCTGGCGGCGTTCAATGCTTCACCCGATAAATGTGTGGAATCCGTCCGCATATACGTAATAAACCCTGCCTCATACAGCCGTTGAGCAATTCTCATTGTGTTTTTGGCAGTGTACCTAAGTTTCCTCCCTGCCTCCTGCTGAAGGGTGCTGGTTGTAAATGGAGGATATGGTTTAGAGGTTCTTGGTTTTTCCTTAATATCGGAAACAACCCATGGCCCCGGTTTAAGTTCTTCCAAAAGAGCGTTGGCTTGTGACTCTGTAAGAAGAAGCACCTCTTGATTTTTCAGTTGGCCTGTTTCCCTTTCGAAATCTTTTCCTGTTGCAAGGTTTTGGTCATTCAGTTTGAAAAGGTTCGATTCAAAATTTTCTGAATTTGCGGTTTTTAAGACGGCTTTTAGATCGAAATAATTCGCTTGTTTAAATCGTGCTCTTTTCCGTTCCCTGTCAACCATAATCTTCACCGCTGCAGATTGGACACGACCGGCAGACAAAGCTGTTTTGACAAATTTCATATTTTTCTGGAGGGTTCCCCATAATACCGGTGAAATTGAGTAACCCACCAATCGGTCAATAATACGGCGGGTCATTTGGGCTGAAATCAAATTTGTGTTTAGGGGTCTGGGCTGACCTAAGGCATTCTTAACAGCTGTTTTAGTTATTTCCAAAAACTGAATCCGTTCGATAGTAGCCTGAGGAATTTCCTGGGTAATATGATCCGCAATTGCTTCACCTTCCCTGTCGGGATCCATGGCAAGAATTACTTTGGAAGCAGTTTTCGCTTTGGATTTGAGCTCCTGTATAAACTGTTTCCTGTCGGGAAGAACTTCCAGGGTGGCCTTAAAGTTATTGTGAACATCAATATTCAATTTATTTTTGGGGAGATCCTTAACATGTCCTACACATGCAAGAACTTCAAAGTCTCCATCAAGATATTTTGAGATAGTTCTGGCCTTGGAAGGTGATTCCACAACTAATATTGGTTTTTTACTCATTTCAAGACATAATTATCAAGTGAACAAAAAAGTTATTCATGATACACGTTTTCGCGTGTGCGTATTAATGTAAAGGAAAAATATTATAAATTCAAGCCAACAATATAATCAACAAGAGAATCCTGCCTGATTTCAGATTGGTCACCAGTGCGAAAATCTTTAACCTGAGCATTTTGATTCTCCATTTCCTTTTCGCCTATGATCACTGCTATCTTCACCCCGGTACGATTTGCATCACGCAATTGGGCTTTCAGGCTTCGGCGGAGCATGTCCGTTTCAGTTGCCAATCCTTTTTGTCTCAGTGTCTCTGCTAAAGTGAAAGCCACCATTCTGGATACATCACCTAAACAGATAATGTAAATGTCTGTATTTGCCGGTTTAGTATTTGAATCAAAACTCTCCAATACAAGCATGATTCGCTCTACACCGGCAGCAAAACCGACTGCAGGAATCGGTTTTCCGCCCAAAGTTTCTACAAGATGATCATACCGGCCTCCTCCACAGATAGCATTCTGTGCTCCGAGAGCATCAGACGTGATCTCAAATGTGGTACGGGTATAATAATCCAGTCCCCGAACCATCCGGGGATCCAGTTCGTATGGAATATTACATTCATTTAATACCGCTTTGACCTCCTCAAAATGGTTCAAATCTTCATCTGATAGATAGTCACTAATAACCGGTGCATTTCTTAATAATGCTATTTCGTGGGGAACTTTTGTATCAAGAATACGGAGAGGGTTTGTCTCAAATCGTTTTTGGCTTGTTTCCGACAGATCAGAAAGATAAGGGCGAAGAAAGTCCTGGAGGCTTTCCCGATAAGCAGTTCTGCATTCCGGATATCCGATGCTGTTCAGTTTCAATGTAAGATCAGTTAATCCCAATTCCTTAAAAAAATTATATGCCACGATAATGACTTCTCCGTCCTGTTCCGGGAATCCTGATCCAAAAGATTCCACCCCGATCTGGTGAAATTGCCGCCAGCGCCCCTTTTGTGGGCGATCGCGCCTGAACAGGGCATCCATATAATATAATTTTGTTATGGGGGATGTACCTGAGAGATTGTGCTGGATAAATGACCGGACAACCGGTGCAGTTAATTCCGGCTTCAAGGTGAGATGTGTTCCCCCCTGATCCGTCCAGCTATACATCTCTTTTGAGACTATGTCCGTATCTTCTCCGACACTCCGGGAAAATAGTTCTGTCTCTTCAAACGCCGGCGTACGTATTTCACTGTATCCGTACAGGGCCATAAAATTATGAAGGGATGTCTCCAGCTGTCTCCATTTCCAGGATTGGTCCGGCAGAATATCGTGAGTGCCTTTAATAGACTGAATTTGTTTTGAGGACACGAAAGTTATCCTAGAATTTCACTGAGAATTTCATCAGCCTCTTTTTTGTGCTTCTCAGGGACGTAGATAGTGACGTTGCTTCCGGCAAGATTTACTGCAGTAATGCCGAAAGCGGAACCCGCCCAGTCAGATTTAATGTAATTAGGAATATTTTTTGATTGTAGCACCTCCGCTACCATCTCGGCATAAATCTGACCCGGAACGGAACGTAATTTAACCCAGATAATTTCCTGGAGGGGTAGCTCAAGGGGCTCGGTATCTACCAAGGAGACTTTACAGTCTGCACAGACTTCAATCCCTTCAAGATATTCAGCATGACAATTGGGACAAACCATATTTATTAGCCTTATTTACTCTTGGAATTTCTCACATTCGGGATAGAGAAGGAACTGAAAATTTTGTTTTACATCACAAAACTTAAAATAAGAGCAGCCTGTTTAAAAATTCGCCCTGCGTTGGAAAATCCCTCCCCTTTGTTCAAATTTCAAATCCGAAAGAGTTGGAGATTTCACATTAATTTTTAAATAGATTCCCTGTCCTCGTCCGCTGGGAGTCCAATTAATGGACATCTCCCAACAGTGGAGATCACGATAGATAGAAAAACTATGGTTCACCATATCCCTGCTTTCAAGATCAAACCGTGCATTATAATTCACTCGCCAGTATTTTGTGATCTGTATAGAAGAGTTCGTGTTCATCCAAAAACTTTTGAGAGGATTGTCAGGATTGGCATTGTTGTAGGAATAACTCAAACTAATATTCGTGTTCCAGAATTTATCACCACCGGTAGATTTTTGGGAACTGGGAACAGGACTGAAATCTCCCAAGTCATCTGTTTCTGCAGTCGCAGTTGAATCTTTTTCCAGATCAGGGGTTGTTTCTCCAATCCATTGGTAGCGCTTCCCTGAAAAACCGAATCCCGTGGAAAACTGGGCATTTACCAACCGTGGTATAATGAGACCATTTTCATTTTTGTTGAATGTATTGATTCGTTTATCTTCCTCAAGGTTATATTTATAAAAATCATGTGTCATCCGAACATCCAAGGATAATTTTCCCCCAATTTTTGTTCGGATTGATGACTGTAAATTCGCTAACTGAAATTCCTCCGCAACAAAGTTATAACTGGTAGACATCCTCCAGCTGAATAGATCAATTTTCTTTTCTTCTTCTAAAGATTTCACCTTCGCCTGAAACACATTATTTACGGAAATATTCATGGACTGCCGTTCAGTTTTGGGCGTCCCGCCAGCCATGGTTCCGCTGAAACGGTCATGAAGAATTTCATTTCCAGCAGTATCAATTATCGTTTGAAAATAGCCAAGGTCCATGCCGAACAATGGTTTGGAAAAATCAGGTGTGTACGAATATCCCACGGAAGGAGTCATAACATGACGAATACTTTTTACTTCTGCAATATTAATCGGGAAAAGGCCATACAACTGGGTCCGGAGGCTGAGGCTCATGGAACCAGTTGTACGCATTGCTAGCCCTGTACGCTCGATAGTTTTCTTGTTATCATCCGAATCTAAATACGCATCATAGGATTTATTCACCCAGGAAGACTTCATGGAAATTCGGGGGCTCATAGTAATATATCGAAATAATTTCTGGGGAGCAGACAGTGAAAAATTATGATTGAGAATCCCATCATACACTGTGGTATCCTCTACCTCCCAAAAATATTGCTCTGTCACTGGATCATGATAGGTTTCAAAATAGGTTCGAAGTTTATTTGTAAAGTTTGATGAATAATTCCAAGAAATGTTGTGATACCACCTTTTCTTTATCAATTTCGTTGGAAATAATTGGCTCTGTCCATGCCTGAATGAAATAGATGGAAGGGTTCCGCTGTATTTGTTCAATTGATAACCAGAACGGGTTGGTTCAACAAAAAACGGATTATCTAATGATGAATCTATTTTCCGTTCTGCCATGAGGTCCTGTTTCAACTGAAAATTCATACTTAATGAATTCTTAGACTTTTTCCACCGTTTTGAATAGGTGGCTTTTGAAATTGCCTGCTGGTCTAACCGCTGGCTCAGGTCAATTCCCGTTTCCTGGTTAAAGTCCCCCCGGCTGTAATAACTTGCATCTACACGAAGGGATTGATCATTCCTTAACGTTTGGTTGTGTGACCAGCGAATGTTGTAGTCCGTTGTTCGTTCCAGTTGATTCAGTTGGGATATATCCCTGTCTGCTTTAGGAAGAGATGATTTAAAATTCTGTCTCGTCTCAAATTGAAAATTACCTGTGTACCAATACCGTTTTTTATACCTGTTGTACACTTTTACAAAAAATCCCTGCCGATCCGCAAAACTTGTTGTGACCTTTGTATCTAAATAATCGTTGAATGCCCAGTAATAACCCAGTCCATCTAAGAATTGACCCCGGTTTGATGTTTCACCGTAGCTGGGCATGAGCCACCCTGAATTGCGATTGCCACTTTGGTGCGGAAAAATTGCGAACGGAAGGGGAAAAAGGGGAATTCCCCCAATGTAAAGAATCAATGGGCGGCTTACTACTTTATCATTGTGAATCATCTTCATTTTCTGTCCTCCAAAATGAAAATGGGGAATATCCAAATCGCATGTGCTGTAAATGCTGTTTTTTACATAAAATGTGTCATCAGCCTGGTTTCTAATTTCATTCCCATGATAATAGCCATCCTTCGTTTTGGTTTTACCTTTGATAATTTTTCCGCGCCGGGTGTTTAAATTATATACCATTTCATCACCGGACATGGGCTCTTTTCCTGCTTCTTTCATTGTCGGGCGGGTTTCTTTTAAAGTTGTATCAACAGGACTTATGGGAAATGCCTTCAAAAGGTTAGTCTGCCAATTTATATTCAAAAAACCTGCAGACAGGTTCATATCGGTATGTTGTATTTCAGCATTGGTATGCAGATTGGTTGTCTCATCCGGAATGTTGTACTCAATGTTGTCGGATTTATACACTATGGGAGCTTCAATCTTTTTATTTGTTGAATCGGGAGTAAATGTACCCCGTCCTCCGCCTGCAATAAGTATTTGATGGAGATCCTTTTCCTGTAAGAGTATTGTCATTGTGTCTCCGGAGGCCTGATTTTTTCCCTGATATACAGAATCTTCAAAAATATGATACAGTGTGGTCGCCATCCCTTCAACCCGCATTGAATCCAATCCACCATCTACGAAAAACCCTTTCAGTACTTTTCCAGTCATATCGTCCTTGAAATGAACGGGGTCCTGTGATGTTGATTTATTTGTTGTATCTGAGGTTTGCCACCCTGAGCTGGTTGAAACAACATGAGCTTTTGAAGGGATGTACATGTATTCCAATTTTTCATCACTGTATTGGAGCTCAATTTCACTTCCGGATAATGTGCGCGTATCAGTTTCCACTTGGGGGTCCAAGTATAGATGAGTAGTTTCTTTTTCCTGTGAATAGATTGCTTTGCCACATGTCGCTGTCCTCTCCTCTTCTTGAATTATAACGTGGCCAATCGCCTCGTAGGAAACAGCATCGCTTTCAGGGACTTTTTCATAGAGCAGCATATCCGCTGTTATGATTTGGTCTTTCTGCTTTAACCTTGCATCCCCCAGGGCCTCTCCCCTATTCAGTTCTGTAAAATAGTTAAGAGAATCAGAAATAAGATCATAGTCTTTATCCCAAATATGGGAACTCCCAAATGTTTTTAGAATATCATTGGGCGAATCAAAGTGAAGTGAATCACAGGTGAGAGTCAATTCCTCTTTTATAACCTTCGTTTTTCCAGTCATAGAGCCCTGTCCGGTTTTTTCCCTGTATTTGGCACGGTCACAGGTAATAACCATATTCCTCTTGGTGAATTTAACATTCCCGGTAAGGATCTGAATTGCTTGACCCTTTACAGTGATGTTTTCCAGCATATCGGCATGGTTCAGCCGGAGACGGTCATCTGCAAGAATACAAAGAGGTAAAAATATGCAGATATATCTAAACAAATTCATCAGTCTTTATACCGACCTGGCCAAAAGTGTTTTAATCGTTCTGAAATAAATTTTTCATATCCCTGTACCGTAGGATGGTAAAAGGATTTTTCAATCCCATCCGGAAAATAATTCACATCCACAAAATGTTCCGGATGAGCGTGTGGATATTCATAGTCTTTTCCATAATCCAGTGCTTTCATAAGTCCTGTTGGGGCATTACGTAAATGCAGAGGAACACC
>Ga0208521_1001728_pt1 | contig 10761 bp, 14 predicted proteins | sample ETNtaG_24_FD_185754 | JGI IMG/M metagenome (GOLD analysis project Ga0208521, IMG submission 185754) | Marine microbial and viral communities from oxygen minimum zone, Eastern Pacific Ocean - ETNP201306SV47 (SPAdes) (version 2) | ecosystem: Environmental > Aquatic > Marine > Oceanic ... | reverse complement strand
GTTGAACAGTATCTCAGAGATCGATCAGATAAATTTATTCAGACTTTTGATCCAAACTCATACTTGTATTTATCCAGAGCCATAGATTTATTTGATCTTGGAAATTATGGTGAATCATTAACAGACTCAGTAAACAACTTTGAACTGGAGAACGTTTTGATGATCGGTGTGAATTCAGATTATATTTTCCCTATCGATTGCCAACTAGATCTCTACAAAGCATTTCAAGAAAATGGTATTGACTCTGCATTCATTCAGTTAGATTCCATCCAAGGACACGATTCATTTCTGGTCGACACTGAGAACTTTACTCCACCTATTCGATCTTTTTTTAACTGAATCGATTAATCCTTCAGAGAGTGCAATTGCCATCCTAAGAGTGCAGTAACAACTGCAGACAGTATAGAGACCATTTGCGGCAGTTGGTGATTAAAAATACTGAGCTCACCGCCTGAAAAAAATCTAATTAGATGAATAAGTGAGACTGCAAAAAAGATCCCTGAACTCAACGACAAGATTGTATTCTTTTTCATACTATTACTACCAATAATATTGCCTAATGTTCTCAATTCTATTGAGATTCTAAACCATTTACCATTGGATATTAATCATATCCAATAAAACTCAAATGCTTGTTTAGACTCTGATAATCGGCTAAATTAAAATAGTAACCTATGAATAAAGAGTTAATTAATGCCATTCGAGCCATTCATTCACCCAACGGTTGGGTACATTTATCAACCATAGGACTTAACGGAGAACCTCACGTCACTCCCATGATGATGGGTATCCATGATCATGGACTGTTATTCAGTCTTACTGGAAAGCAGAAAAAAAGAAATTTGGAACGTGATCCCCGAGCCTGTGTTGCAATCAGTCAAACCGATGTCATGGATCATGTAATTATCTGGGGCACTATTGAGCTCCGACATGACGATTTGGCACAGCAAATTTGGAATGAAATGATTCGAAGTGCCTTTGGCAAAGAATACCTGGGTCAAATAGCCAGAAAACTTTCCATTGAACAGACTAGCTTAGGGATCATGACGCCAACAAGGCACCGAATCTATGGGCTCAATGACCAAGAGGATTAAAGTATTTACAGTTTTTCGTTGGCTTGCTGCATTACTTTTATTGCCGATCAATGTTTTGATTATCATTCCAGCCATATTGTTTGATCTGGAGATCACTGATTTCAACTATTGGACAATCTGGCTTTCCATTGCCATAGGATTACCTGGGTTAGTGCTGGCTATCAGTTGTGTCCGTTTGTTTGCAACACTAGGTGGTGGTACGCCGGCTCCCTGGGACCCAATTGGTAACTTAATCATTATTGGACCATACCGATATGTTAGAAATCCAATGTTATCCGGGGTGATTATCATGCTGTTCTCAGAGGCGCTATTCTTTAGATCCCTGCCCTTTTTATTCTATGCTATCTTGTTTACCGTAATTAACATGGTCTACTTCCCCTCATTGAAGAACCAGGATTGATTAAACGCTATGGAAATACATACAAGGATTATATGAAAAATGTGCCCCGGTGGATTCCTGCAGCAAAACCTTACAACCATGAATAATGTATAATTGCACCTAATGAAATAAGGTATTGAATTGATGAGTAATTAGATGCATGAAACCATTACATACGAACCTGATATGTATTTGACGAATAAAGATGTCAAAGATATCCAGGAAATATTCCAAACTCCATTAATCGGGACTTATAACTGGGACTACACTGCTGCTGACGATCGAATAAATAGACTCTACCAACTGGCAAAAAAAAGACAATGGAATGTGGAAATTGACCTCGATTGGTCTCAACCTTGGAATCAAGAAGATCTTACTCTGGAAGACTATGCCTATAACCATCAGATGTTTAATGATTACAAACCCTATATCAAATTATCGGATGAAAAAAAGTTAGAATTTCAAAATAAAGCTGCGGCTTGGGCATTGGCACAATTCCTGCACGGGGAACAAGGAGCTTTGTTGGTTTCCAGCCAATTGTGCTCATGTGCCCCTACTTACAATTCAAAGCTCTATGCGGCAACTCAAGCCTACGATGAAGCTCGCCATGTCGAAGCATTTAATAAGTACATTCAAACCCGACCCAGACTCATGTACCCGATAGATAAATACTTAAAATATTTACTGGACAAAATTTTAACCGATGAACGATGGGACCTTAAGTTTATTGGAATGCAATTGATCATAGAAGGATTGGCGCTCGGCGCATTTAAAACTTTTCCACAAGTCCACCCAGACCCCCTGGCGCACAGCATAGTCGAATACATCATTAAGGACGAAGCGAGGCATGTCACCTTTGGAGTCAACTATCTAGAAGAACATATAAAAAATTTATCGCAACACGAAATTGAGGAACGTGCGGAATTTGCATACGAAGCTTGTGTTGTGATGAAAAATAGATTCCATGCAATTCAGGTGTTTGAAGAATTCGGTTGGGATGTAGAAGAAACATGTGCTTATGCGAGGAATGTTCCTATAAGGGAGCAATTTCAACAATTTATTTTTCAAGGTGTTATCCCAAATTTAAAAAAAGTGGGCTTGCTAACGGAAACAGTCAGACCTAAATTTGAAGAACTGGATCTTTTAAAATGGGAAGATTTTCCAAACAGTGAAGACATGGAATGGATAGAGGAAGCCTAAAACAAATCATAATAAATCATTATTAAATTGATTATGATCAATTTTTGATTGTAGAAATTATGTTAATCTCGAATAATGTCTTAAAACTAACTTATTTATATTTTTAGATGACCGCCAATCAAAGTAAAAGCCCGGATGACCATAAATTCAAGCCTCGCAAACCTTCGTTTAATTTTGCAGGGCTCTCTGGTGAATGGCAAGGTGGTAGTGCCTTCGCCACAGCATTTGAAAATTCCTTCTCAATGTTGTTTCCACAAGGTGAAAAAGTCTTCATCAGTAGCGTCAAAGCATTTGAAGATAAGATCGATGATCCAAAACTATTGAACGAAATCAAAGCCTTCTATGCACAAGAAGCCATTCACACACAGCAACATATCAAATACAACAAACTCGTGTGCAAACTACGTGGTTACGACCTGGAAAAAATTGAAGAGCCCCTACGAAAAAGGATAGCTTGGGCTCAAAGTGCATTATCTGCAAGCAGAATACTTGCCGGTACTGCTGCCAGCGAGCACTTAACCGCAATCTTAGCAGACGACATGCTGCGACATAAGGATCATTTTGTTGATGCGGACCCAGACATTGCAAAACTCTGGTACTGGCACGCCATTGAGGAAATGGAACACAAAGCCGTAGCCTTCGATGTTCACCTAGCAATTGGTGGCACCATCAAAGAACGACGCCAGGCGTTACTCTTCAACACTTTTCACATATTTAAAGATGTATTTCGAATCCTTTGTATGATGCTGAAACATGATGGAAAACTCTGGAGTATCCGTGAATGGTGGAGTGGATTCATATTCCTGTTTATCAAACCTGGAGTTCTCAGACGCACTATAATTCCGTGGCTTAGTTTTTTCAGAAAAGATTTTCATCCATGGAACAAGGATAATCGGCACCTGATTACGGAATGGGAAAACAGCTAGTCCTATTTACCACTCTATTGCTTTTTGCTTCTGGTGGTTGGAGTGAAACAAACATTCAAACAGTGTCTGAAAACATTTATGTTTTTAGCGAAATAGACAATCAAGGGCTCATAGTTAGTGGATCTAATGGGACTGTTGTCATTGATCCGATCAGTGAGCATACAGCAAAATCGATTCAAGAGTTCTTATCTGTGAATGACAAGAATGCTGTCAGTCACGTTGTCTATACCCACTCTCACTGGGATCGAATCTCAGGTGGTGAAGTATTTCAAAAAAATGGGGTAAAATTTATTTCTCAAGAAACCTGCCGCTTATTTTTTGAAGGAAACAAAAACGAAGCTGTTGTTCAACCCAATCTATACTTCAAGCATAGTTATAAGATTGCATTAGGAAACTCAAATATTGGGTTGCATTATTTTGGACCAAGCCATGGTGAGTGCATGATTGTGGTTCATATTGAACCTGAAAATATTTTTTTTGTTGCTGACTTATTGAGCACGAATGGCCCAAGTTTTCCAAATGATCCAACACTTCCATATCTAAGGCCAGCAACTTTAATGAGGTTTTTCTCCGGCATTGAAAGGATGGCGAATCAAGATAATGTCAACTCATTCATTGGAGGGCAAGTCGAAAAAAATACTTTTGGCTCCATTGAATATATTGCCAAACAAAGAGAATTTTGGAAGCTGGTTCAAGCAACAGCAGAAGAAGCTGAAGAAAAAGGAAATGTGAATATAAATAACTTTATTGATATGGAAAAAATTGATCTAGAGGCTTTTAAGCAATTCAATAATTACAACGAAGAAGACCTTTCAAATATTTTTAGGCGCTATACTTCCTTTCTGAACATGGGTAGATAGACTGTAGTAGAAATGTTAAATGCTCTAAGAATCGGATTAATTTCAGTCTTCTTACTTGTATCAGGGTGTGCTATTCAGCCGGTACCAAAAACAATTGCAGAGTCTGAAATCACTCTCTTTGGGAATTTGAAACTCTGGGAAATCGAACAAATCTCTCCCCATCTTTATGCTTACCGATACACCTTTTATCGAAATTTCTTTTTAATCGGAGAAGAAGGCGTTATTTTGACCGACCCATTAAACCAAGAAGCGGCTTCAATACTGAATCAAGAACTTTCAAAGATAACTAATAAACCCATAAAATACGTAGCTTATTCTCATTCACATTGGGATCATATCTCAGGTGGACAAGTGTTTAAAGATCAAGGAGCTCAATTTGTAGCACATAAAAAGTGTCAAGAAAACTGGATTGATAATCCAAACCCCAACGTCGTGAAACCCGACATAGTTTTTGAGGAAGAATACACAATCTCAGTGGGTGAACTTTCTCTGGAGATGTATTACTGGGGTCCATCGCACGATAATTGTCGTGTCGGCCTATTAATTCAACCTGATAGAATTATGTTCATTGCCGATGATGCCAATCCACCCAATGGCCTGAATATGATCTATGGCGCTGGATTGGCTGATACTTATATCTATAATTTAGTGCCATTTTTCTTGGAAGCAGAAAAACTAGCAAAACATAAAAGGGTAAAAACGATTATAGGCTCTCACATGAGTTTTCAGGATAATCCCATGAATTTGGTCTCTGGGACAGTCGGCTCCTCAAACGTGATAAAGCAACAACGACTATTTTACGAATATGTAATTGATACGGTCCAAGAAGCCTTGGATGAGGGTATAACCGCTAAAGAAGTTCCAGACTATTTAATTCAAAGTGGTGCATTGAAGAATAAAATTGTTGGTTACGATGAGTCTAAAATGCGAGTACTATACAGAAGAATTACCAATTTCTTAATTACTGGTGAATAATGGGTAGAATGAAAAAATTAATCTTAATTGCTAGCCTGTTGTTCCCTATTTCTAATGGTTGGGGAGAAGCCAATGAAAATTATACTTTTAGCGATTACACAAAAGAAATTTTAAATAAAGGGGATTGGATTTTAAGATCTGGTTATACCTTTCTAGTGCCTCAATTTGGCAAGGAAAGTCAGGTAGAGATGGGTCGTTATAGCATGCCAACATTGTCGTTCAGTTACTTAGTAACCGACAACTTAGGAATTGAATTCCTAACCGGGATTCCCTCGGAGATAAATATCTATAGTAAAACCATGGGTACAGAAGCAAAATTGGCATCGTTCATCTCGCTGTCACCAAACGCAACATTGCAATACTACTTTAACCCAAAAAATGCTTCCTTCAGACCCTATATTGGATCAGGATTAATCTATTCATCTTTCCATAAAGAGAAAGCACATGGCATCTTATCGGGTGCAAACTTTAGACTGAAAAAATCTTTAGACCCTTTGTACCAAATCGGATTCGATTACGTCATCAACAACAAGATTAGTCTAAATCTTGATATCAGAAAGTTAAAAACATCTTCCGGTGCCATTGCCACGGATCTTGATAAAACCATAATGGGATCAAATGCTCCACCACAAATGGCATATAGCATGGATATGCAACCGATAACAGTGAGTTTAAATTTTGCCTGGTTGTTTGATAACCCTAAGAAGACAAGGGAACGAAGAATCATTGATAAAGAAGATAGAGTTCTGCAAAAGCGACAAAAAAGAAAAATACAGGCAATTAAAAGAACTATCTAAATGATAAGAATAATCCTACTCACCGGATTTTTCCTAATCATTGGGTGTGAGTCAGAAAAAAGCTATCCTTGGTTACCCACATTAGATTTCAAAACAGACTATGAAGAATCAGGCCAGAGATTGATGGCTTTGGACTTTGGCCTCAAGCCTCTTGAAACTTCAAACAGTAATGAACACGTCCTTCTCATTGGAGTGCATGGTGGAAACAGCAACGGCTATGAGTGGATCTATCCTTTAAAAACTATTGATAATGAGAGTACCCTAACCTACTTTTATCGGTGGGATGATGGTGTGTGCTCATCACCCTCAGCAAAATCACTATCTGATAACATAGCCATATTATTAAAAGAAAACCCTAAACTTGAGCAAATTCTCCTTATTGGTCACAGTTATGGGGGTATGTTGGTTTCGTCGTTTGCTGAGAATTGGAATCAACCTCTACCTATTGAAGTGCATACGGTTGCAGCACCTCTTGCAGGCATCAAAGTATTGAACACAAAGTGTCATTATCAGCCTCCAACCTTTATCGCTGAAAATGTTACATTTTATGAGTGGCGAACCCAAAAAAAAATCGATGGGGTATTCAATAATCTCGAATCTGATCCTCAGGTCATTGACCTAAAGGGAAGCGAAGTAACTCTATTACCAGATACCTACAAAGGCAGACGTTTAGGCCATAATTGGTCAATCAGTTTTGTTGCGGATGAACTCCAGCAAAAGAAATTAAAATAATAATCTTTTGAGCTCAATAGCCTTGCCCATATCATGGATAGGATTGGTAGTTGTGATATAGTTTTTAAGTAATTCGTCAAATTAAGAAGATTTTAAATTCATGTCCCTAGATATTTGGTACAAAAATGTGTTGAGAAACCCAGCTGAAATCGCAGCCTTGTTTCCTTGTAGTACTGAAACAGGCATGCTCATGACAGCACACCTTGAAGGCATGGATGAAGGTTATGTTTTGGAACTCGGTTCGGGCACTGGAGCTCTCACAGAATGTATCCTGCAAAGACAAATCCCTGAAGAGAAATTAATACTGATTGATAAAAATAAAGACTTTGCCAATTATCTCGGTCAAAAATACAAAGATGCCAATGTCATAACAGGCGATGCCTTGGATGCATTTGATTTACTTCAAAAGATGCAGATCTACGAAGTTACACACATTGTTTGCAGCCTGCCATTAATCATTATGCCGCAAGAGCATCAGTTGGCTGTTTTAGATGCTGCTTTCAAACTATTACAGCCACAGGGTTGTTTCTCCACCGTTACCTATTTTGTTCGTTGCCCAATTTCGCAAAAGATTTTAGATCAATACAATAAACGTTCTGAGTTATTTGGATTCACATGGAAAAATTTGCCTCCAGCATACATTTATCAAATAAAAGAAAAGCAGAACACTGGGAGCAGTAATTAAAAGGTAGTCCAGGCTTTAATTTATGGAGGCTAAAAGAGCAGAACTCGTAGAGATCCTAAGACATCAAGGCATCAAAAATATTGAGGTACTCGACTGCATTAATAAAATCCCAAGACATCTTTATGTGGACGAGCCTTACTTACATCTATCTTACCGGAACCATCCATTGCCTATCGGTAATGGACAAACAATCTCCCAACCTTATATCGTTGCCCTGATGACAGAGACATTGCTAGGAGACAGTAATACAAAAGCTGATGGTCTCCAAAAAGTACTAGAAATTGGCACCGGTTCTGGGTATCAAACAGCGGTACTAGCCTCATTATATGAAAGAGTGTATACCATAGAGAGAATTCATACCCTGATGAACAGAGCCAAGAAAATCAATCAATCCTTGGGTTTAGACAATGTTATCTACCAGAATTCAGATGGATGGTTGGGCTGGCCTGAAGCAGGTCCATTCGATGGCATTATGGTAACTGCAAGCTGTGAATCTGTCCCTGATATTCTCATAGAACAGCTCAAAGTCGGTTCAAATTTAATCGCCCCCATTGGCCAAAAATCCTCTCAAATACTCTACCGTATTAACAAAACAGGGAGTGGATACAATCAGGACCCGCTCTGCGCTGTATCCTTTGTTCCTATGCTCAAAGGTTTTTGCTAAAAAACTCTTGTTAGGATTCAGTAATCGGTTTATCGAAAAACTTTACTAAGATTTTTAGACTCAGGCTGGGATAGAAGAATTTGCCATAAATGATTGGAATGTGAACGAAACGAAGCAGCACTAAGTAATAACCAATAAGTCCACATCCGGTAAAACTTTTGATCGTATTTATGTTTCAAGGATTGGTAATGTTGGGTAAAATTCTTGTGCCAACACATTATCGTCTTGTCGTAATCAGAGCCAAAATTGTGCCAATCGTCAATCTTAAAGAGTCCTTCAATCGCTCCCGTTATTTGTTTGGAAGAAGGCATCATGCCATTTGGGAAAATATATTTTGCAACCCAAGGATCAGTTGAGGTCGTTGATTGGTCGACTCCAATGGAGTGTAACAAAAAAACACCTTCTTTCTTTAAGCAATGGTGAACAACTTCAAAATATTTCCTATAATTTTTGTAACCAACTGCCTCGAACATACCAATGGAGTAAATTGCATCAAATTGTTCGTCCAATTCTCGATAATCTAAAAATCGAATATCAACATCCAAACCTTCACACTGCTCATTGGCATAACTGACTTGCTCCTTAGAAATGGTAATGCCAATTACGCTCACACCATAAGTCTCCGCAAAGTATTTAGCAGCACCACCCCAACCACAACCAATATCAAGTACCTTCATTCCCGGTTTTAGGTCTAGTTTTCTGGCTACAAGATCCAACTTAGCCTTCTGAGATCCTTCTAAAGTGGAAACCTCTTTTGACCAGTAGCCACAAGTGTAAATCATGCGCTTATCCAACATGACTGAAAAGAGGTCGTTACCAATATCGTAATGCTTTTCTCCCACCATAAAGGCTCGAGAAATGGACTGTAAATTCGTTAGCCGACCTCTGACCTGTGCAAAAAGAGCTGGCACAGCCCCAACCTTGTAGTTGATTCCATTTTTGAAGATTTTATCGAAAAATACATCGAGTTGTTCACAATCAAACCAGCCATCCATATAGGACTCACCCAACCCGAGTGAACCGTTAAATAAAATTCGTTTAAACGTCCTGGAGTTATGGATCGCAATATCCCAAGGCCTCGTGCCATTGATTCTTACATCAATTTCATCGAGTAATTTTTGATAATAATTTTCTAAGACTGCCATTATATCTGTTCTTTTTATTATACAATCCAGATGAGTCTAAATAGAATTAAAATTTTGCTGATAAAAAATGGACCTTAGCTTTTTAGTTAAAAATAAAATTGTAATAAATATATTCAGGATCATAGTGATCTGGATAATTGTGGCTGTAGCACGAAACTTTGTTGAGGAAAAAGTTGAGAATATTCTCACCATCTTGGGGTTTGTTTTCACAATAATAATTATATTAGGATTAGCTTCCTATTGGTTCTGGAAAAAATATAAATGATCTAAAAAATCTTTTTCATGCTTCTCTATCTATAAATACTTTGGTTAATGTATAACAAAATCATAATACAATTCTGATTCTCCTGATCGACTATAGGTAAAGTGCCACCATTCCATATCGTAAGCAATAAAACCGTCACCCTCCATTAATTCCTTCAATAGATAGCGGTTTTTTCGATGAGACAAACTGATAGATAGATCATCAGTGTTTGAAATGGGATCGAATAAGTCAAATGATGAACCCATCTCCATTTCCTGGTATGCACCATTTAGATTCTGTTTTGCAAGGCTGACATCCAAAGTGATACCTTTACTATGTTCAGATTTCTCTGCAATGTAAGGACCAAGCAGTTCAGGCTTGGATAAATGTGGATGATACTGATCTTTAACTTGCAATTGTTCAGGTTGATCGAGCCACTTCAAAAAATCATTCACAGCTCTCTGTGGTCGATAACAATCAAAAATTATTAAGCTCAAGCCTTTGACTTTTGCGTTGTACTGAACTTTTTGCAAAGCATAAGCAGCCTCTTGATCCAGAAGGCATTTTGCCGCTTCATATCCTGAAACCTGTTTGCCTGTAAAATTATTGGAAGAAGCATAACGGAGATCAAAAACCGCATCAGGAATCAATTGCTCTACATCAATGATTGAATCGGGCTTTTTATATACATTCATTGAATCCTGACAAGCAAGAAGTGTTATCAGTACAGGCAAAGCAAGGAATGAGTGCTTCATGATTCCATTCTACACCTCAACCATCCACCACGATCAACAATTTGTGAAATTTGACTGAGGTTTGATCTGAGTCATTTGTGGATCAAGATTAATTTGTTAAGCTTTGGGTATGAAGAAAACACAGAAAGTAATTAAGAAGGATATGGCTTTCAATTTTGCCAGAGGGATCTCAATGACTGGTGAGGGCACTTTCGCTATGGAACTTGATCACTATGAAAAAACCCCGCCGGCTGCACAAAAAGATTTGGAAAAAGCTTTCCGACCTGACATCTCATAGAGAATGCAAACAGATAAGGGAGGGATAT
>Ga0208521_1001725_pt1 | contig 10769 bp, 8 predicted proteins | sample ETNtaG_24_FD_185754 | JGI IMG/M metagenome (GOLD analysis project Ga0208521, IMG submission 185754) | Marine microbial and viral communities from oxygen minimum zone, Eastern Pacific Ocean - ETNP201306SV47 (SPAdes) (version 2) | ecosystem: Environmental > Aquatic > Marine > Oceanic ... | reverse complement strand
TGGAAAAGCTTTTTGGACCTTTCTTATGATGGGTGTTGCGTCGTGCTTCCCCATAGTTCCATTATATCTTTTTGGTAAATTTTCCTGTGCGAATACACTATAGGTCAGATATGTATAAAATTCGTTATCTGTTAATTTTTCATTGCTGTAGTCAGATTCAAGTTGTTGCATGATAGATACATTTTGTTCTCTATTCGTTTGCAAAGATGAACAGGCAAACAAAAATATGCTTAACAATAGAAAATTAATTTTCATCATCATTCTTTTTATATTTTTTCATCCGTCGCTTGTACAAAAATAAACGAACAAAAAGACCCATTAATAATAAACCGGCTATATAAAATAAAGCATAATAGGGCAGAAGTTCAATCATCTTTATTGCGTCAGTAAATCGTAGAAATATGTGCCAGCCAGAATTACCAATCCTAATATGAGTCCAGTATTTTTTCCATCAGATCCATCTCCGGAGATGACACCGCTGATGGTTAATGCTCCTCCAGTAAGATAAAATACGGACCTTAAATGAGAGTTCAATTTATATTTGGAATATTTTTTTGATTTATTTTGATCCAAAAATGCAACAACTGTCTCTGAAGGATAATATAGCGCTGCAATAATAGTATGTTTATCCTCGGAAAGATAAAATTCATAGTTCTCTATTTTTTCTTTTAATCGAAGAGCAAGTTGAGTGGATTCTTCTGCATTCGTGTTTTCTAAAGCAATAACAGGTTGTAGTAGTTGCATTGATCGTAACTCATTTGTATCACCTTGAGCGTGGTGAATAGTCATATAAAACCAGTCCTTATTAACCCAACCAGTTATATTTTCAATTTTCAACGGTAATGACGATTGCAATGTTAAAAAAACACCATTTTGTTTTACGTCTATGCGCAAGTCATTGAGCAATGTTTTATCTTGTCCATTACTTATACCAATGAGTATTAAAAGTACAATAACCGTTTTTGTAGTGAACATCTTTCTGATCATATAAAAGAAACTTAACATAAAAAATAGGGACAAAGAACAAGATTATCTTTTAAAGAGATTGTAAATTTCGCACCCCTAAAAATGACAACTTATTAAAAGGAGAAAAGTTGAATAAAATACTAATGACCTTATCCCTATTTTTGGGAATCATTTTCAGCCAAGATTATGAGATTGAGAATATTCGCCCCATTGCTCACCTTGAATTAGGTACATGTAATGATATTTGGGGCTATACGGCACCGGATGGCCATGAGTTTGCATTAGTTGGCCATTATACTGGCACATATATTTTTGATGTCTCTACAAACCCCCATGATCCCATTGAAGTTGGTTTTATACCTGGCGCTAATTCTACATGGCGTGACCTTAAGGTACATGATACATATTGTTACGTAACCAATGAAACAGGGGGTGGAATTGATATTATTAGTCTTGAAGATCCCTTTAATCCCTATAAAGTTGGATCCTATACTTCCTCTACTGCCACGGCACATAACATTTTTATAGCCGATGGATATGCATACTTGGTTGGTAGCGCCGGTGGAGCAGGAGGGACAAGTTCTTGGCAAGGTATCATTATTTTAAATTTATCCGATCCAGAAAATCCTACCGAAGTTAGTAGATGGGAAGAAACATACATTCATGACATTTATGTAAAAAATGATACCGCTTATGCCTGTGATATTTATAATGGTTCTTTGTATATAATTGATGTTTCGGATAAAACAAACCCGACTACAATGGTAGAACATAACTACAGTAATTATGGCTGCCATGCTGTCTGGGTCACCGAGGATTCAAAATATGCCATAACTGCTGATGAAGAGAGTGGTGGATATATATATATATTCGATATTCAGGATTTTAGCAATATCAATCATTTATCTACATGGTATCCCAACGAACCAGAAGCACAAAACAAATCTGTCCATAATGTCTTTATAAAAAATGACCTTTTGTACGTATCCTATTATGTTTATGGCACCCGTATAGTAGATATATCTGACCCTAATAATCCGATTGAAGTAGGGTATTATGATTGGTATCCTGGTCAGGGTGGTTTGTACAATGGTAATTGGGGAGTATACCCCTTCACGGAAAATGGATTGATTTATTCCACTGATTACAGTGGAAACGGATTTTTTGTAATGAGTTATCCCTTTTTGGGCGAAATTGAATTTGAGAAATTAAGTTATACAGAAGATAATATGACAGAAATTCCACTTGATGTAACCATCGTCGAAAGCATAAATAATCCTATAGATTATACAACTTTGCAACTTTTTTGGGGCATGGATGGAACAATTACAGATACTGTCGTGATGAATGCAGATGAGTTTCAATATACGGCTAATATTGTGCCCAATGGTGAAGATGGTGTTATGCATTATTATGTTGCTTTTGAAACGACGAATGGAGATCGTGTTACAAAACCTTACGGTGCTCCTTTTTCTACATTTTCATTTAATATGTCACCGGATTTAACAGCACCTGAAATTTTAAATGTCAACAATCCAATTGGGTCGATTCAAAAATCAGGACACCAAAGAATTCTTGCCTCTGTAAGAGATGACTTTGGTATATCTCAAGTAAATCTACACTATACTCTAGATAGCACTAATTGGCAACAAGGTGAAATGAGTTTTCTTGAATCAAATAATGAATTTGAAAATTTTGTGGGGAATATTGAATGGGATAATATACCAATACCCTCAGAAATTAGTTATTATATAGAATGCATCGATGTTTCTGAAGTCGGCAACACAACTACGTCTAATATCTTTAATTTTAATGTTGGGTATGTAGAAATTGTAGATAATTTTGAAAGAGATTTAAACAAATGGGATATAGGTCTGGGTTGGGGTTTTTCTGAATTTGGAATAAATGGTTCCCATTCTGTACATGATAGCCCTGGGGGAAACTATGGTAATAATGAATCAAATTCTCTAACATTGAATTATGCATATAATCTTTCTCCATATTCATCAGCAACACTTTCATTTTCGCATTTATATCTTGTACATCCTAATCAGGATTTCTGTTATGTTGAGGCATCTGTTGATTCGATAAATTGGGACATTATTGCAACGTATTCAGGATGGCAGGAAAATTTAATTTCTGAAGATTTAAATTTTGATAATTGGACGGGTACTGGTTTTGAAACTGTATATCTACGTTTCACTTTAGAATCTAGTCCGGCACAAACTGCAGATGGGTGGCACTTAGATAACATTACCTGGAATACAACACCATCTTTAGAAATAGAAGATCAACTTAATATTCCATCAGAAATAGTGCTTCATAATGCATTTCCAAATCCATTCAATCCCGTTACATCCATTCGTTATAACTTACCGCAAGCAGGATTGGTTAAACTACAAGTGTATGATTTGATGGGCAGGGAAATCCGCACATTGACAGCCGGTTTTGAAAATGCAGGAGAAAAATCTGCAATTTGGGATGCCAAGGATAATCAAGGTAATTTAGTTAGTTCCGGTGTATATATCTACCGATTGGAAGCGGCGGGACAGGTACAATCAAATAAATTAATCTTATTAAAATAAAATATATTCTAATCAATATTGTTTAAAGGGCAGGATTTTCTGCCCTTTTTTATGTGTTTAAATTAAAGTTTTTAATTCCTTTTTCAAGACGTTGTGTAAACTCCGATGACATATCTTGTATCAATATACGTAATTCGTCGCGGTTCAAAGATGCAAAGTCAGTATGTTTTAATTGTTTAGGCAATTTATGATTTTTATCAATATCATCAAGTTAAGGATTTTGCTGTTGAATAGGGAAGAGACTAAACGGTAATTTCCTTGTTGATTATTTATTAATAATGAAACATAAAATCATCATAAGTATACTAGTGGTTTCATCGTTGCTTTTGAGCCAGAGCAATATGACCGGCGCTTTTGGCACTGTTACGATTGATGGTAAGGTATGGAATCAAGTTGCCTTACGTCCCGTAACTCCGATAAGTAAATTCAAAATCGCTTGGGACTTGGTATTTTACTTTGACCAAGACGGTAATGTATATGATGAAAACTGGGATTTCTCATCCGGAGAAAAAGCGAAGAATACTCTTATTGATAAAATTTACTATATCAGCTATGGCAGAAGATCAGACCCTCTTTATTTCAAAATCGGCGCTTTAGATAGAGTGGATTTGGGATATGGTATTTTGGTCAACGGATATTCCAACGCAGTTCAATATCCATCCGTTCGAAATGTAGGCCTTGATATTAGCGTAAAAAATAAATTGGGTTCTGCCCAAGGATTCATTAATGATTTTAAACAAAATATAGGTCTTGTGGGAGCTCGATTTCGCTTACCAAAACTTATTCCAATACCTGTTGCAGTGTCGATTGTTGTAGATCGAAATCAATTTCTCGGATTAAAAGATATGGATAATGATGGCATTCCGGATTTGGTAGATCATTTCCCAGATAATGACAATTACTGGCTTGATTCTGACGGTGATGGAATGGCTGATAATCATGCTTCAGAATTTGATCGCGATGGTGATGGATTACCTGATGTGTACGATATTGATGTTATACATAACTTTTGGGATGCATTAGGTGCAGCTGTTGGACAAGATTTTAGTAATGAGGTATATTATGATTCATTGCCCGATCAGGAAGCTTCACTACTTCCGGAACCGTTAAATGTTAAAACGACTCCCGATCACATAGGCGCATTAGCCATTGATTTTGGATATCCAATTGTTGCTCAGGACAATATGTTAATTTCAGTTTACACCCAAGCAGCCCAAATGTTGGGAACAACAGTTCATCCTGGAACAGGAAAACAAATGGATTTGGGAATGGGCTTGGTTCCTCTGGGGATTTCAAGCAATTTTGGCCCTGCCACATTCAATCTGGAATACAGGATAATTCCAAAGGGACAGTTTGAATTCAGTTATTGGAACAGGTCATATGACCTTGAGCGGGCCACGTTTATTACGAAAAATGATAGTACAAGTGTAATGACAAAAGAATCAAAATTAGGACGTTATGGAAAGCAAAAAGGATTTTATGCTCACTTGGGTATGAAAATAGGCTCTTTGCTTAGAGCAGGTGCTTCTTATCAGAATTTAATAGGAAAAATTTGGGATGATATTGAAGCAGATTACGTGGAATCAGAGAATAAAAGTTTTTTGGCTGCTCTGCACCTCACTAAGAGTATCAGCCGGTTAAAATTTGCACGTTTGTATTATCAGCAGCGAAATGTTCCAAATCCATTCGATTTTGAGTATACTGAGGGTACAATTTTGGGATATCAGGCAGGATTTGAAATCTCATCAGGCCTGATGCTTAATTATACATTTCAGCGATCTTTCCGGGATTTAGACGGTGATGGTGATGTTGACAGTCCCGATGAAACCATAAACCTTACAACCATTGAAACTTCATTTGCCTTATGATGAAAGCCGTCGACATACGTAAATCATTTTTAGACTTTTTTAAAGATAAACAGCATGAATTTGTTCGTAGTTCACCCGTGGTGCCTCACGACGATCCAACGTTATTATTTACCAATGCGGGCATGAATCAATTCAAACCTATTTTCCTTGGAGAACAAAAACCAAAAGATTTTCGTGTAGTCAATTCCCAGAAATGTATTCGTGTAAGCGGTAAGCATAATGACCTGGAAGAAGTTGGGCTTGATACGTTTCATCATACATTTTTTGAAATGCTGGGCAATTGGTCTTTTGGTGATTATTATAAAGCAGAAGCCATTGAATGGGCTTGGGAATTATTCACAGAAGTATGGAAATTGGATAAAGAACGATTGTGGGCAACTGTTTATGAAGAAGATGATGAAGCATTTAAACTTTGGCCCAAAGTGACTGATATCGATCCGGCCAGGGTATTGAAATGCGGCAAGAAAGATAATTTTTGGGAAATGGGTGAAACAGGTCCTTGCGGTCCCTGTTCTGAAATCCATTACTATATTGGTAAAGATCCTACCAAGCAATCTGCAAAAGGTGTGAATAATTCAGATGAATACTGGGAACTATGGAACCTGGTGTTTATTCAAAATAATCGTTTGGATGATGGTACACTCGAAGATTTACCGGCAAAACACGTTGATACTGGAGCCGGGTTAGAACGTATTGTTGCGATTCTCCAAGGAAAAACAAGTAATTATGAAACAGATTTGTTTACTCCCATCATAGCAAAAACAGAGGAATTAACAGGTAAATTGAGCAAGGATAATACAGCTCCATTTCAAGTAATTGCGGATCATATTCGTATGCTTTCATTTTCAATTGCAGATGGAGCATTACCTTCAAATGAAGGCCGGGGGTATGTTCTGCGAAGGATACTTCGCCGGGCAGCCCGTTTTGGCCGCAAGTTGGATCAGCATGAACCATTTCTCTATGAATTAGTTGAGACTGTCTGCAACGTAATGGGAAATGCATACCCTGAATTAATTGACAAACAAAAACACATTTCAAAAGTAATCAAAGCAGAAGAAACTTCATTTAATGATACACTAGATCGAGGAATTCTTCATTTTGAAAAATTGTTAATAAATTTAAAAGGCAAAACAATTTCAGGAGAAGAAGCATTCAAGCTCTACGATACATATGGTTTTCCGTTGGATTTGACACAACTTATGGCCAAGGAACAGGGCTTAAAGGTCGATGAAAAAGGATTTAACAAATCGATGGAAGTTCAACGCAAAAGAGCAAAAGAATCTGGTAAATTCAAGGCAGATATGAAGAATATAAAATGGAAAACAGTAAGCGAAGGAAATGATTCAGCATTCCTTGGTTATGAACAGGTAACTGCAGATGCTAGCATTAAACGTTTTAGTGTATTGGATGACACTGTATTGCTCGTATTGGATGAAACACCATTTTATGCAGAATCAGGTGGACAAATTTGCGATAAAGGTACCATAACAGGTACAGGCATTGATTTAACAGTAAATGATGTTCAAAATGAAAATAATGTCTTTATTCACTACTGTTCGGGAGATTTTGAAGAGGGAAAATTTGGAAACACAGTATCATGTTCAGTGGATGTGCAGCGCCGGCAAAATATACGCAAGAATCATTCTGCGACTCATTTAATGCACGCAGCATTGAAAGAAGTTCTTGGCGAACATGTTAATCAAGCCGGATCTTTGGTGCATCCTGATTACCTGCGATTCGATTTAACACACCATGAGAAAATAACTTTAGAAGAATTAAATAAAATTGAATCGATTGTCAATCGTGAAATTGTGGAAAATACAGAAGTGACAACCACCGTGAAAGAGTTTGAAGATGCACGCAAAGAAGGCGCCATGGCTATATTTGGCGAGAAATATGGGGATATAGTCCGAGTCATATCGATGGGTGATTATTCAAAAGAACTGTGTGGCGGTACACATGTTGATCGAACCGGAGATATTGGTTTATTTAAAGTGACAGAAGAATCATCTTTGGCAGCCGGAGTACGTAGAATTGTAGCTGTCACCGGACCGAAAGCAGTAGAATATGTTCAGTTGCAATCAATGGTTATTGATGATTTACAAATAAAATTAACAAGTTCTGCAACTGATTTGAATTCACGAGTTGATCAATTGCTTCAGCAGAAAAAGGATCTGGAAAAATCGCTGAAGCAGAAACAAAAATCTTCTTCAAACTTTGATGTTAAAAAAATAGTTGCAAATGCTATAGATGTGGATAGTAAACAGATTATTGTCCATGAAACAGACGCGAGCGATATGGATATGCTTAAAGAATTTGGAGATCAACTGTTAAACGTATTGGCTTCAGGTATTGGAGTTTTGGGTTCTGCTGCAGGAGAGAAACCTAATGTTGTGGTTGTTGTGACCAAAGATTTAAACGATGCAGGAATCAACGCACCCGATTTGGCAAAATCAATTGGTGCCGTCATGGGCGGCGGCGGCGGAGGAAGACCTCATTTAGCAACGGCTGGAGGAAAAGACAAAGCTAAATTAAAAGATGCCTTAAAAAGGGCAGAAACAATTATTAAAGACGCACTAAAGGGTTAATATGCAATACGTACAAGATGGTAATACGTATATTATTCATGTTCAACAAAATGAGCAGATAATGTCTACCCTAACACAATTTTGCAAAGATCACGATATAATGAATGGAAAAATATCAGGAATTGGTGCTATAAGAAAAATAGAATTGGGAACCTATGATTTGGCAAATAAAGAATATATAATTAAGCATTTTAATGATATTTGGGAACTCACATCTTTTCAAGCGAATATACTGCTGAAAGATGGGGAACCATTTATACACGCTCACATAAATATAAGCGACCATGATTTAGCTGTGAAAGGCGGTCATTTATTTGAAGCAGAAGTTGCAGCAGTTGGCGAATTTGTTTTGCATAAGATAAACACGAATGGAAAGCGTGAAATGGATGATCATATTGGTTTAGCTACAATGTGCTTCATTGATTGAGGAAGAAAAATGGTTAAGAAAATAATTAAAACAGATAAAGCACCATTACCAATAGGATCTTATAATCAAGGAGTTGTCAGCAATGGCTTTGTGTTTACTGCCGGGCAAGTCGCTATTGATCCAAAGACGTCAAAACTTATTGATGGGAATTTTAAAGATAGAGTTAACCAAATATTTGATAATCTTGAAAATATTTTGATTGAAACCGGAAGTAGTTTATCCAATGCAGTGAAATTTACAGTTTTTCTGACTGATATTGATAATTATGCTGACATAAACAAAGTGTTTAACAGCAGGTTAGATGAAGAAACGGCACCGGCCAGGTCATTGGTAGAAGTGTCTGGTCTTCCAGCAGGGACAGATGTTGAAATTGAATGCGTTGCCGTGATTAATGAATGAAACGATTTATCATTTTCATTGTATGCTGCACATGGTTATTCCCTCAGGAAGTCGATTCTGTAAAAACAAAATCACCAGTGAAAGCAGCATTGTATGGTACCATGTTTCCCGGAGCCGGACAGGTTTATAATGGGAGATGGTTTAAAACTGTCATGATCTTATCCCTGGAAGCAGCATCCATTTACCAGTGGTCATTAAATGGTGATATTTATAAAAATTATGAATCAGGAAACTACGATTTGCGAAAGCACCGGTATCTTGAAAAGCGTAATAAATATGCGTGGTGGGCGGTGTTTATATATGTTTACGGCATACTGGATGCAGTGGTGGATGCCCATTTGAATCCATTCAAAAGCGTCATGGCAGAAAATATCGAATCACAAGAAAAAGAACGAGAGGAAAAATGAGTAATCAACGAGAACAATGGGGATCAAAACTTGGCTTTATCCTGGCTGCGTCTGGTTCAGCAGTAGGAATCGGAAATATTTGGAAATATCCATCTATGGCAGGTCAAAATGGCGGCGGAGCTTTTACTATTGTATATTTAGCATGTATTCTTATTGTTGGACTATCTATTGTAGTTGCTGAATTTGTTATTGGAAGAAAAACTCAACTAAGCCCAGTTGGAGCATTTGAAAAATTAGCACCTGGAAGTAATTGGAAATGGGTAGGGTTTCTTGGTGTTGCTTCTGCTTTTGTGATTCTTTCTTTTTATGGGGTAGTAGGAGGGTGGATATTAAAATATATTGTTGATTCTATTTCAGGAGGTTTCAATAATTTATCAGGTAACACTGAAGCAGCTGGTGCAGTATTTGACGGTTTTATTAAAAGCACCTATAGTCCCGTTCTCTACCAAATCTTATTCATGGGTTTATGTATATTTGTAATAGTCCAAGGTGTAAAAGGCGGAATAGAAAAATGGTCTAAAATAATGATGCCTATAATTATTGTTTTGTTGGGTGTTTTAGCTATTAGGGGTATGACATTAGAAGGTGGAATGGAAGGATTATCTTTTCTATTTAATCCTAGATTTGAAGATTTGACTGCCTCCGCTATTGTGCTTGCATTGGGCCATTCATTTTTCACGGTCAGTTTAGGAATGGGTACAATGATAACTTATGGAAGTTATCTAGATAAAAAACAAAACTTAATGAGTTCAGCACTGTGGGTTATATTTTTGGATACGGCCATCGCTATGTTAGCTGGTGTAGCAATATTTACGACTGTATTTGCGTTAGGAGCTAATCCTGCAGAAGGTCCCGGGTTAATTTTTGTCATTTTACCTTCAATATTTCCTCAAATAGCAGGAGGAGCTGTATGGGGTACGCTATTCTTTATTTTATTGTTTATGGCTGCACTTACATCGGCTATCTCTATTTTAGAGGTTGTTACAGCATATTTTATTGATCAAAAAGGATGGTCTCGAAAGAAGGCAACAATACAATTCGGAGCAATTATTACAATTGTAGGTGTTTTTTGTTCATTGTCCTTAGGTGGAGGTATAAATCTTACAGGATTTCTTGGCATGTCATTCTTTGATGTAATGGATTATTTATCATCAAAATATATGCTCCCAATAGGCGGTATGCTTACAGCTATATTTATTTTGCATAAATGGGGTTTAAAAGAATATATGAATGAGCTAAGACAAGGAATGAATGATATGTCGGTTCCAGATAAATTGGTTAAGACATTTTTAATGATTGCAGCAGCTGTTGTTGGATTTATTATAATAAGTGAAATTTTAGAAGTAGTGTTTGGTATAACACTGATCCAATGATTATTGCCCGCATAGTTCCGCCAAAATCTGCTGTCTATAAAGCTCTATCTAGTTATTCTAATAAATTAGACGGTTTCATGAAACTGAAACCTTTGAGTTGGTTTGCTATTTGGATTTTAATGACGTCCGGAACCAGCGCCCAACAATCAAACTTGG
>Ga0208521_1001724_pt1 | contig 10773 bp, 10 predicted proteins | sample ETNtaG_24_FD_185754 | JGI IMG/M metagenome (GOLD analysis project Ga0208521, IMG submission 185754) | Marine microbial and viral communities from oxygen minimum zone, Eastern Pacific Ocean - ETNP201306SV47 (SPAdes) (version 2) | ecosystem: Environmental > Aquatic > Marine > Oceanic ... | reverse complement strand
TTTAAGTAATTTACACTTGCAGCTTCGCCTCCGCTAGTCCACCAGTGCAAAACCTCTACATCACCAGCACTTACCGATGTTGTAGTTGCTAGAAGCGCTGTGGCCGCTAGCGTGGATATTTTCATCTTATTTTTCATAATTTTCTCTCTCCATTGAAATATATAGTTATGAAACAATCCTACCCAACATTGAGTAGAGACTTCAGTTTATTGATTGTTATGCAACATAGTGTTCCGATTTGTTTCAAATTGTTACAAATTGAAACAAAACAAATCATGACTAAACTTTCTATTCGGCTAATTGAAAGAAAGAATGTCCGAAATCTCGTTTAATAATAAAAAATTATTGCTGACGGGAATCTAAAAATTCTTTAAACCATAATGCGCTACGTTTAGGTATTCTTGTCTGCGTTTTGTAATCAACATAGACAATACCAAAACGCATCTTGTATCCCTCAGACCATTCAAAATTATCCATCAAGCTCCAAGCAAAATATCCCCTAATATCGACTCCTTTTCGGATTGCCTGATCAACAGAGGATAAGTGGTTCTGGTAATAGCGGCAGCGCTGTTCATCCTCAACAGCTCCATCGACAACTTGATCATCTACAGCGGCGCCGTTTTCAGTGATATAGATAGGAGGCAGTTGGTAGGTTTGGTGTAGATCTGTCAGTAACTTAAGTAACCCGGCTGGATAAACCTCCCAGCCAATTTGGGTGCGCTCAACATCACTCAAATGAACTTGTTTATGGTTTGGGTATTGGCCGTCCTTATCGATTACACTTCGTGAATAGTTGTTGACCCCCAAAAAGTCAATTTTGGCGTTAATAATGCCCATATCACCATCTTCGATAGTTGGCATCAAGTCAATATAGTGCTGATAGACACTCTTAGGATATTCACCTTTCATAATCGGTTTAATGAACCAATGATTGTACTCATCAGCAAAATCAGTGACATCTTTGGCAGAATCGTTGGCTGGATAGGCGGGGGTAAAGTTAAGCACGATGCCATGCTTAGAATTAACCGCATTTCTTCTTAATATGGGGATAGCAAGACCATGGGCTAGTAGTAAATTGTGAGAAGCCAGAAAGGCGGACCTATCGTCAGTAATTCCTGGGGCATGCTTGCCATCACTGTAACCATGAAAGGCACTACACCAAGGCTCATTCAATGTTGCATAAAAATCAATCCTATCACCAAAATATGAACTCACAACTTCAACATACTCGGCATATTTGTAAGCAGTTTCCCGATTCAGCCAGCCACCCTCGTCATCTAGATATTGTGGCAAATCCCAATGATAGAGCGTAGCCATAATGGTTAAATTTTTTTCTTTCAGTGCGCTAATAACTCGGCCATAAAAATCCAGGCCTTTTTGGTTAATGCTGCCGTCAGGTCTGATAATGCGAGGCCACGCTATTGAAAGGCGATAGGCATCCACACCCAAATCTGCAATCAAGTCTACATCATCCTGATATAGATGGTAATGATCGCAGGCGACATCCCCGTTATGTTGTTTATAGACAGCGCCAGGCTTGGCACAGAAAGTGTCCCAGATTGATGGACAACGCTCATCAACGTTTGTCGCGCCTTCAATTTGATAGGATGCGGTGGCTACCCCAAAAAGAAATTTTGGGTCACATAATTTTGAGTCTTTTGGAAATTTATACATCAACACTCCTTAAATACATATTTGCAAAATTAATTAATGAATTTATTTAAATTATCAATCATGACCGACAACTACAAGCGCTCCTCACTTTCTAAATCAAAGATTGACGCATGAGCTGTATCAAAACCAACTGTAAGCGTGTCACCAACGTTTATTGAAGTGTTGACATCAACCATAAAACGAAACTCCTGACCGCCTATCTGTGACCATACCAATGTGTCCGCTCCCATAGGCTCAAAGACTTCTATTTCGAGATTAAAGTTCACCGGCATATTTTCGGCCTCTCCTCCAACCACAACACTCTCAGGGCGTATACCTAACCAAACCTCTTTTTCAGCATTAATAGTTTCTTGAAATTTGTAATTACTCAGGTCGGGTGATTCACACCAGCCCCCTTCCAACTTAAATAAGGGTTTGCCATCCTGTAATATTTTGCCCTTTAAAAAGTTCATACTAGGTGAACCAATAAACCCAGCAACATACTTGTTGACAGGATTGCTATATATATTTTTTGGGGTATCCAATTGCTGAATGAGACCATCTCTCATAATGGCAATGCGATCTGCCAAAGTCATGGCTTCAATCTGGTCATGGGTCACATAAATCATGGTATTGTCGAGCTTCTGGTGTAGCCTCTTAATCTCGACTCTGAGCTCAGTACGCAACTTAGCATCCAAATTAGATAAAGGCTCGTCAAACAGAAAAACCTCAACATCCCGAACCAATGCACGGCCTATTGCAACTCTCTGGCGTTGACCACCAGAAAGTGCAACAGGTTTACGATCCAAAAGCGATTCAATCTGCAGAATCTCTGAAGCGTGCTTGACGCGTTTTTCAATTTCCTCTTTTGGTAACCCTGCATTTTTCAAACCGAACGACAGGTTACCTTTTACTGACATTTGAGGGTAGAGAGCGTACGACTGGAACACCATTCCAATTCCTCTCTCAGATGGCTCATACCATGTGACATTTTGATCATTAATAAAGATTTGACCATCATTAATTTCCAAAAGTCCGGCAATACAATTAAGCAAAGTTGACTTTCCACAACCCGAAGCACCCAAGAGGACTAAAAACTCTCCTTTTTCTATCGACAGATTTAAATCCTTGAGAACTTTAACATCCCCAAAATTAAGTGATAAATCTTTAATTTCTATACTGTTCATTTTTAAATGTATCCTTTAATTAACCCTTTACTGCCCCTGCAGCAATACCTCTAACAAAGAGCTTTCCTGAAATAAAATAAATTGCTAAGGGAACCAAACCAGTGAGCAATGTTGCAGCCATATTAACGTTGTACTCTTTAACGCCTTGAACCGAATTAACAATATTATTAAGCTGCACTGTCATTGGATAAGTATCAGGTTTTGTATAAATAACTCCAAATAGAAAGTCATTCCAAATACCCGTCACCTGCAAAACAATAGCGACGGCAAATATTGGTAGTGACATCGGCATCATGACGCGGAAGTATATTCCCCAAAATCGAACACCATCAACGCGTGCAGCCTTGAAGAGTTCTTCCGGTATAGTTGTAAAATAATTTCTAAATAATAGCGTTAGTATGGGCATTCCAAAGATTGAGTGAATCAAAATTAATCCTGGAAGCTTCGTATAAATTCCTAGATCTCTCAGCAATATTACTAGAGGATAAATCATGATTTGGTAAGGAATAAATGCACCAAAAATCAAAATGGTAAAAAATAAATTAGCCCCTTTAAAGCGCCAATTTGCAAGAGCGTAACCATTAATTGATGCGATTGCTATCGACACTATAACTGAAGGCACAGTGATTAGGACTGAGTTCCAAAAACCTCTTGATAACCCATCACAATTAAGACCGGTGCATGCTTGTGACCAAGCTTTAATCCATGGCTCAAAGGTAACCTCAACTGGTGGGGAAAAAATATTACCTAGGCGTATCTCAGGCATACCCTTAAGAGAGGTTACAATCATCACATAGAGTGGAATCAAATAATATATCGCAACAACTAAAAGTGTGCCGTAAAGAATAATATTTTTGCGGCTCAGCGTTTTGCGTGGTTTTGGCCCTCTAGGGCCATCCAAATTTAACAAAGAAGAATTAGGCATGCTTGCGCCTCCCATATTCTAAATAGGCAAAAGGAATTAAAACAATCAGAACCGAAACCAGCATCATAGTTGAAGCAGCAAAGCCTTGACCAAGATTTTGAGCGCTAAACATATAGTCGTATACATATTTTGCAGGAACCTCTGAAGAGACTCCTGGACCACCAGAGGTTTGAGCAACGACCAAATCGTATACTTTAATTATTCCAGCGGCAATAATAACAAGTGTTGTGATAAAGACCGGACGCATCATTGGGATTACGATTTGTATATATGTCTTCCACATCGGAATACCATCAACCTTGGCGGCCTTCCAGATTTCCTGATCAATTCCACGCAGACCAGCAAGCATCAGGCACATAATAAATCCTGTCCCCTGCCAAAGACCCGCAACAAGAATTCCATAAATTACGATATCTGCATTGTAAAGCGGGTTAAATACAAAGGAGTCAAAACCTAACGATCGAACAATTTTCTGAACGCCATAATCTGGGTTTAGAACCCATTGCCAAACCAAACCAGTAACAATAAAACTAAGAGCAAAAGGATAAAGAAAAATAGTTCTAAAAGTGTTTTCAAATCTTGTTTTCTGATCCAATAAAGCCGCCAACATAAATCCGATGAATAAAGAAAAAATTAACGAACAGGCTCCATAAATAGCAAGATTTTCAATGGAAACATACCAACGGTCAGAACTCCAGAGACGCTCATATTGACCCAGCCCAATAAACTCACTTTTAGGAAGCATTCGACTATTGGTAAAAGAATGGTATACAGTCCATAAAGTTGCTATAACGAAAACGCCAATAGCTGTAAACATCATTGGCAATGCAGCAATTTTGCTTGATAGGTTGTATACTAAAAACCGCTCAATATAACCCGGGCGATCTAATTTGCTATCTCTTGCACCAACTATTAGCAAGATAATAGCGAATAAAACAAAAGAAATTGTTGCGAATATTGCAAAAGGCTCAAACGTATTCCAGACTTTACGAAACTCCTTCAGAGCTGGAATTGCTAACTGAGTGCTTTTTTGAGCAAACGACCAAATAGCTGCTGAAGTTGTTGCTGCAATAAACCAGCCCAATGCTTGCTTTCGCAGCCGATTAGAGATAATTTCCAACTTGCCCGATTTAAGTCCAACCCAAACTACCAAAAGAAGCGACACCAATAAAATGAGAAACTGAAGATTTTGAAGTAGTTGAGGCTTTATCCCAACAGTAGCCAATACCAATGTGGCAAAAGCCAACATTACAGTAATAATAAAAAATCTTTCAGGTGCAGCTTTTGTGAACATAGACATTATTATAATTTACAAGAAATAGATAATATTTTAAATAGAAACTAGTAGTATCAATTAGAGAGCTGCCGAGCACTAGTTAAGCTCGGCAGTCTTTTATTATCAATGCTTAATCAGCAGTTGAGATGATCTTCGCATATTTAGCTTGAGCATCCTCAGGGCTCATATACAAGTCACTCCAAAATGTTGACATCAGTTCTTGAATCTGATTCTGTGTATCAGGTGAAAGAAGAATATCACCTGAAGGAATTACATTACCTCCAGCAAGAATCTTCAGACCTTTCTGCATACAATCGTTAGCAGTTGACATATCAATGTCACCGCGAATTGGCAATGAACCTTTCTTAAGGTTAAACGCCACTTGTACTGCAGGAGAAACAAGAAGTGCAGCTAACTCTTTTTGAGCCGCTTCAACATCAGCATCGTCCTGAACTGGGAAGTAGAATGCATCACCACCAGTATCTAAGATTTCACGCTCTCCTAAACCAGGTAAACATGAATAATCAGTCCCTGCAACAGAGCCTGCAACACTAAACTCGCCTTGTGCCCAGTCACCATGGATTTGACCACCTGCTTTACCCGTAATAACGAGGTTTGTAGCTAGGTTCCAGTCACCAACGTTTGATCCGATTGCCATTTTACGAGCATCATCAAAAGCGCTCCAAACACGTGCATATTCTGAACCACCTGCAACCGAAGCATCTTTATCACGGTTAACCGCATACCAGGCTTCATCACTAACTAAGGCTGTAGCAATTACACCAAAAGTTAGCCCTGTTTGCCATCCTTGTTGCCCTTGCGCCAAAGGAACAATCCCGTTAGCACGAAGCGCTGGACCAGCAGCAACAAACTCATCCCAGTTAGATGGAACCGCAACACCAGCCGTTGCATAAGCATCATGACTCAGCCACAACCATTGAGCTGAATGGATGTTCACAGGCGCACAATAAACGCGTCCATCAACAGTACATGCATCCAACAGTTTTGACGGATAAATTACATCTTTCCAGCCTTCAGCTTCAGCTACATCAGTAAGATCTAAAAGTAAGCCTGCTTCGATCAACTCTTCAGCTTGACGGCCATGGTTAAGCTGTGTAGCACCCATAGGCTCACCACCAATAATTCTACTTATAATGATTGGTCTAGCAACACCACCAGATCCGGCAATAGCACCATCGACCCATGTGTGACCAGTTGCATTGAAAGCTTTAGCTAGTTCTCCAACAGCATTAGCCTCACCACCTGAAGTCCACCAGTGTGTCACTTCAAGATCTGTTGCCGATGCCACATTGACAGCACCAGTTAATAGTACTGTTGCAACAAGAGCAGTTTTCTTAAAACATTTAAGTAACATAAGTTTCTCTCCTATATATATTTATAAAAATTTACTTAAAAACAACTTTAATTCCAAATAAATTTATATCATTGGAACCGGTTCCATTTTAGGTCTAAAATATTTATAGTTTTGTATCGAATTGTGTCAAATTATTACAAATTGTGTCAACAAGATATATATTCAATACTTGTCTAAATACCTTATAATAAAGACATTCTATTATAAAATGATCCACAACATAGAAATAAACTTAATTAATTATGGCAACGATAAGGGATGTAGCAAAGTTAGCTGGAGTTGGTGTTGGAACTGTTTCCAGAGTTCTTTCTGGGAAAGGCTCTGTCTCATCCAAAACTCTGTTGAAAGTAAACCATGCGATGGAGGCTTTAAGCTTTAAACCAAACATCGCAGCACGCTCATTAGTATCAAAAAAGATTAACACAATAGGTATCTGGGGTACAGAAACATCTGGTGAAATAAACAGAGACACCCTAAGAAAAATTGAAAGTGAACTGAAACCTTACGAAGTGCATTTGATTTTCACTGATGGTGAATTAAATTCCAAACAGAATCCTAACTCTACTAGAGATTCATTTGATAGTCTCATCAACAAAGGTTGTGACGGAATAATTATTTGGGGCTCGGATCTTGCAGCTCGCGAAATTCTTCAGATAGAAAATGATTTTCCTAATATTACAATGCTAAACCATAAAGTTGAATTAATCGACGATAAGTGTTTTTATTTCGATCACTATCAAGCTGGCTATGTTTGTGGACAACACTTGATTGATAAAGGACATTGTAATATCGCTTGCATTACTGGATGGCTTGAAACTGATGACGGTAATCAAAGACACCAGGGGTTTATGGATGCAATCAGTGACAATAATGTTAATATCCCTGAAGAGTTAATTTTTGAAGGGGATTACACCTATAAAAAAGGCTACAAAGGTGCGCTAGCCTTATTAAAGCAAGATCTGCCTTTCACTGCCCTTTTCTGTGGCAATGACCAATCAGCTATGTCTGCTATTGCTGCCATAACCAACAAAGGATTAAAAGTACCTAATGACATTTCAGTAATGGGTTACGATGACATGAATATAGCAACCTATACAAGCCCTCCCCTTACTACAGTTCGCATTCCCTTTAATAGAATGGCTATATCAGCAACAAGGCGACTGTTAAATAGTTGCTATGACCTTGACTTAGAAGTCGACCGTGATTTTCCTGTCCAATTAATTGAAAGGAAAAGTGTTATAAGTCTTTAATATTTACTATTTTAAAGTTGACTTATTTAGAGCGAACTCAAGCGGCACCATAGAGGAGTGATGGTGTCTAATTGGAGAGTCGACTGACAAGTCAATCAAGAAGGTAAACCAAGACAGGTATTTTGTATTGCCTTTTTTCTTGAGGCAGAAAGTATATGCGCCAGTCATCAAATACATATTTTCTGATAATTTCTTTTTTATTGCCTTATTAGAATCAACTTCTACCGAAGCTTGGCCTTCTATAGCCCCAGTAAAATAGCCTTCTATTTGTTCTCCAGTAGATATTTTTGGTAAAAAAGTTGGTAATAAAGTGGCGCTATCATGGTACATATCCAGAATGGATTCCAAATCGCCATTATTGAAATATTCGGCCCAACGATCGATAATATTTTCTGGGCTTTGGTCTTGGATATTCATAATTGTGATTTTACTCAGTAAAATACCAATTTAGGGATTGGTTTAGCTTGTTTTCTAGATAGGTATCCCAGAAAATTAATTCTGTTTTTCTTATTTTCTTAGTCCTTGATATATTTGCAGCAAAACAATCAAGATCATAATAATAAATAAAGAAAGACTAATCGGCCTCTCCCACATAAATGAAAAAGATCCGTCATTAATTAATAAGGCTCGGCGTAAATTTTTCTCCAACATTCCGCCCAAAATAAAACCCAATATCAATGGCGGCATTGGGTAATTCAGAATTCTTAAGACAAGTGAAATTAGAGCTACAATAGCCATGAAATAAATATCAAAAGCATTAAATGAAATTAAATAAACCCCGGTAACGGAGAAAAATAAAACTAGAGGCACTAAAATGTTTTTAGGGATTGCCAATATACGTGCTATATAGGGAATCAGAGGTAAGTTCAAGACCAATAAAACGACATTTCCAATATACATTGAAATAATAATTGACCAAAAAATTTCAGGTTGTTCAACATAAAGCCTGGGTCCCGGCTGAACTCCGAAAGACAACAACGCACCCAACATCACAGCAGTCGTTCCTGAGCCTGGAATACCTAGAGTTAAAAGAGGCACAAAAGACCCTGTACAGGCTGCATTATTTGCTGTTTCTGGAGCCGCAAGACCTTTAATCGAGCCTTTACCAAACTTTAATTTTTCTTTTGCTGAGGCTATGCTTCTCTCAAAACCCCAAGCTAAAAAACTGGCGATAGTAGCTCCAGCTCCTGGCAACACGCCCACCAAGAAACCAAGTACGGATGTCCGACCAACGACCGGAACCATTTCCTTAACCTCGTCTTTGGATAATTTAATAGACCCTAATTTTTCTTTACTAACGTCAGAGGCTGAAAAACTAATATCCATCTTTTTAAATATAATCATAAATGCTTCACTCATGGCGAAGGTAGCCATCACCAGTAAAACGAAACTAATCCCATCCATTAAGTTAATATTGCCAAAATGAAATCGAGTAATGTCAGACAATGAGTCCTGTCCAACAGTTGCCAAAGCCAATCCAAACGCAGTCATAATCATGGCCTTTAGGAATTGCCCTTTACTAGCAAATGCCGCAATTGACAAAAGACCGACACACATAAGAGCAAAGTAGTCAGCCGATTGGAAACTTAAACTCACCTTTGCCAGCTGAGGTGCTGCAACTAATAAAAATAGTGCGGCAATCGTGCCGCCAGAGAAAGAGGCGTAGGCCGCTACAGCTAATGCCTTCCCTGCCTGACCATTTTTGGCCATCGGATAACCATCAAATGAACTCGATACCGTTCCTGCCACACCAGGAGCATTGATAAGAATTGATGAAGTCGAACCCCCAAAAATTGCTCCATAGTAGACGCCTGCCATGAGTATCATGGCCGAAGCCGGATCAAATCCATAAGTAATCGGTATCATCAGCGCTATTGCTGACATAGGACCGAGACCCGGAAGCATACCAATAATGGTGCCGGCAAAACAACCCAGCATGACCATAATAATGTTATAGCCGCTGAAGGCAGTATTGACGCCAATCATCAATCCTTCGATCATGAAATCACTCCTAGAAATTGAAGAAAAGGATCACGTATATAAACGTCTAGCAATCCATGCAACATGAACTGTAAGCCGGCTACAACGGGGAAAGAACAAAGCAATAAAACCTTGTAGCTACGGACACCCAAATAACAATAAGAAATTAATAGAAACAGGTTAGTAGACAAAAAGAATCCAACCGATTTGATAATAATGCCGTAGGCAAAAACCAAGACGAACAAAACAAAGACTTTCAGCCATTCAAATTGATCAAATGGCTCATCATCTTCGCCTCTGGACAAAACCAATGTCAAAAAAGAAACGGCGATTCCAAGATAGGAAATAAATTTAGGAAACGTTCTTGCATTAAAGTCAGCATCTTCATCAAAGGCAAAAACTTCAATTTCACCGGCAAGATAGGAGTAAACCAGAAAAATAAGGAGAAAGACAAGCGCACTTATACGTGTATAGTTAATAGTCACTCACCTTTCTCCCTTTTTATAACAATTTTACTTTTTTATAACAGTCTTAAATAACACCCAATTTCTTCATTAGGTCTGTCATTTCTACGGTCTGCTTTTCTAGGAATGCCATGAAATCAAACCCAGGATTATAGATGTTGACATAAGCGTTACGCTTACGAACAACTTCCCATTCCGGAGTTTGCTGCATGTCACCAAGCATTTTCGCAATCTGATATCTATCATACGCATCCATATTTGGAGGTCCAAAGAAGCCTCTCCAATTGACAAAATACGCATCATATCCTTGCTCTTTTAGTGTTGGAATACTTGGAGCATCAGCTGAACGATCATTAGCTGTGATTCCCAATATGCGTACCTGGTCACCAGCACCTAGAGCTTCACTGAAGCCGGTAGATAGAACTTGTGCCTCACCAGAAAGCAGTCCAGCTAAAGCTTCACCACCACCGTCATAAGGAATGTAGACAACGTTATTTGGGTTAGCGCCTGCAGATTGGAAAGCTAAAGCACCAATCAAATGGTCCATACTTCCACGTGTTGAGCCTCCTGCCATCTTCACAGATTTTGGATTCGCATTATAAGCGCTCACAACATCTCCGAATGATTGGAAAGGTGAATCAGCTGCAACAGCAATTGCACCAA
>Ga0208521_1001705_pt1 | contig 10878 bp, 9 predicted proteins | sample ETNtaG_24_FD_185754 | JGI IMG/M metagenome (GOLD analysis project Ga0208521, IMG submission 185754) | Marine microbial and viral communities from oxygen minimum zone, Eastern Pacific Ocean - ETNP201306SV47 (SPAdes) (version 2) | ecosystem: Environmental > Aquatic > Marine > Oceanic ... | reverse complement strand
CGTGCGGCGCCCGGTCGAGCGGGTGCAGGGGCGGCATAAGAAGCAAAGCGGTGGCCACGGCCAGTTCGGCGATGTCTATATCGACGTCAAGCCCCTACCGCGCGGCAGCGGCTTCGAGTTCAAAGATTCCATTGCCGGTGGTGTCGTGCCGAAGCAATACATCCCCGCGGTCGAAGCCGGCGCGCGCGGCTATTGCAAGAAAGGGCCGCTCGGCTTCCCCGTGGTCGATGTGTCGGTCAATTTGGTGTTCGGCTCGTTCCATGCCGTGGACAGCTCGGAGATGGCCTTCCAGACGGCGGGGCGAATCGCCATGTCGGAAGCTCTGCCGAAGTGCCACCCCATCCTGCTCGAACCAATCAGTAACGTCACGGTGTATGTGCCGAACACCTTCACGCCGCAGGTGCAGCGGCTGCTGAGCGGCCGGCGGGCCCAGATTCTCGGCCTTGAGGCACGCGAGGGCTGGAACGGTTGGGATCAGGTAACGGCGCTTCTGCCCCAGTCAGAGCTGGCCGATATGATTATTGAGCTGCGCTCGCTGAGTCGCGGTGTCGGCACCTACGACTACCGTTTCGAGCACTTGCAAGAGCTCTCCGGTAAGCTTGCGGACGACGTGGTGGCGGCCGCCGCCGAGTAGCCCAATTCGCGGCGGGTGGCTTTTGGTGGTATCATGGCCGCGAAAAGTTGCCGCGTGAACGCTAGAATCCAGCGTAGGAGTGGGGCCGGAGAAGCTGTAGCACACGTGGTGGATAACGCTAACAACCGGGGGAGCGTGTCCATGTACGTAAAGGATATCCTTGGCGGCAAAGGCGACGAGGTCTTTACGGTTCGTCGTGAGGCGACCGTCGTCGAGCTTGCCAAGGTCTTGGTTGAGCGGCGCATCGGCGCTGCCGTTGTGGCCGATGGCGATACGGTCGTCGGCGTGGTGTCCGAGCGCGACATCGTTCATTGTATTGCCGAGTTGGGCGCGGGCGCAGGCAATCGCGCCGTAGCCGATGTCATGACGACAGACGTAAAGACCGTCTCGCCGGATACTACGATCGACGAGGTCATGGGATTGATGACGCAACGCCACATTCGACATCTGCCGGTGCTGGAAGACGGCAAGCTGGCGGGCATCGTCAGCATCGGTGACGTCATCGGTGACGTGGTCAAGGACCGCATCGCGAGTGTCGAGCGCGAAGCGAGCCAGTTGCGCGACTACATCACCGCCTGACACCATGAGCCGGCCCGAACTGCTCATCCTTGGCGGCGGCGTCGCCGCCTGCGCCTTCGCTGCTGAGGGCAGGGCGGTCACGCTCCTCACACAGGAGCGGCGCCACCCCACCTATGAAGGGCTGTCGCCGCGGGCCGCGGAAGGCCTGCGCACGGCGGGATGCGAGCGGGCGCTTGAGGCGGCTGGGCCCTGGGTCGAGCGCATCAGTCATTGGAACGGCGAGACCCGTACCGTCAACGGCGAGACCGTGGCGGGCGCGCTGGGTACCGCGCGCTACCGCGACCGCCAGCCGCAGCCGCCCCAGGGGCTCGGACCCGTGCGCCTGATGTGCGAGATCATCGACTACCGCTATGCTCGCACGCTATCCGGCGCTAGCCAGATGATCGACCCCTATATTCACCGCGGCCTTTGGCGTGATGTGCAAATCTGGCTACCGGCGGTTGAATACCGCCGCGAGGAAGGCAACCTCGAGAACTTGCGTGCGCCGACGACGCTGCCGCTGGTGGTTAAGATATTCCCCATGATGACCTGGCTTTGGCTCGGTTTGCTGCTGGCACTCGCCGGCGCCATCGCCGCTATGCGCCACGAGTTCAAACGCGTCTGAAGACCGCCACTAGCTCCAACTCGGCGGACCAAGGGAACTGGTCAATCGGGGTGATCGTTTCGATGGCGTAACCGCCGTCAACTAGGCTGCGGGCGTCGCGGGCGAAAGTGCCGGGATCGCAGCTCACAGCGATCACGCACGGCACGGTGCTGGTGGCCAAGGTGTGTGCCTGTGCGTGGGCGCCGGCGCGTGGTGGGTCGATGATCACGGCGTCGAAACGGGCCAACTCATCGCCGGTCAGGGGGCGAGCGAAGAGATCACGGGTCTCGTCCGGTTCGGCCGCGGCGTTGTTGTCGACCGTGTGCACTTTGCGGTGCCGAGCCAGAGGAATGGCGAGTGTGCCGCAGCCGCTGAATAGGTCTGCTATGACCTTTGCCTCGCCCAGGCCGGCGGTAACGGTGGCGCGGATGGCCGCTTCGCCTTCACAACTCGGCTGTAGGAAGGCGCCTGGTGGCGTCGAGACCGATATGCCATTGAAGCTCACCCGCACCTCACGCCGGCGTGCGATCAGCCCCTCGTCGTTCCAGGTCAGACTGGCGATATCGGCCTTCTCCGCGAAAGCGGCAAGGCGCTCGCGCTCGGCAAGATCGAGTGGGCGCTGCCGCGCGATCACCAGGTCGAGACCCGTCTCTGAGTCAAGTACCTGCAGTGTCAGCCGCTCGCTGTTGCGCAATAATTCTGCACAAAGTTTGCGCAAGGGCACCATGGCGGCAACGAGAGCTGGGGTCAGAAGTGCACAGGAGGCGATATCGACCACACGTCGCCCTCGGCGTTTGTGAAAGCCGAGGGCGACGGCTCCACGCCGGCTCTCGGCCGAGAAGCGCGCACGGCGTCGGGTCCCGGGCGGTATCACGATAAGATCGGTGACAGACGCATCGCCCAGACCGCGCCGCATCAGTGCCTCGACGACCAGCGCCCGTTTCCAGGAATTATAGGCATCCTGTGCCAGGTGTTGTACGGCGCAGCTGCCGCAATGACCAAAATGGGGGCAAGGCGGCGTGACCCGCTCCGGCGCTTCGGTGAGCCGTTCCACCGCCTCGCCGCCGATGCCGCGGCCGCGTTTGCGGCCGAGCCGTACCCGCACCGTTTCTCCGGGCAATGTAAAAGGCACATAAACCGGGCTGCCGTCCGTAAGTTGGCCGACGCCGTCACCGGCGCTGCCGATGCGCTCAATAATGACGGTTGCGGTTTGCGTGTCGTCCGTCTGTCTCGTCATCGCGATAACTGCTCCGTATAGTTCGTTCCCATGATTTACCTGTTCAGCGATTTCGGGGCCAATGGTCCCTATGTTGGTCAGCTCTCGGCTGTGCTGGCGGATATGGTACCGGCAGAGACCGTGGTCGACCTGATGCATGACGCGCCGATGTTTGACCACCGAGCCGCAGCCTACCTGCTAGCCGCTCTGGTGCAGCATCTGCCGGCCGGGGGCGTCGTACTGGGTGTGGTCGATCCGGGGGTTGGGTGCGCCGACAGGCGGCCGATAGTTATGCGCGTAGGCGGTCGCTGGTATGTAGGCCCCGACAACGGCCTCTTCGCGATCATTGCAAAGCATGCGGGCGGCGGTGAATGGTGGCAGATTACCTGGCGACCAGAACACTTGTCGAAGACCTTTCACGGCCGCGATCTCTTCGCACCGGTCGCGGGCATGTTAGCGCGTGGCGATAATGTGCCCGGCGAGCTGTTCGATGGCAACAACGCGGTCGGTATGGATTGGCCCAACGACCTTAGGGAGGTCGTCTATATTGACCATTATGGTAACGCGATGACGGGAATTCGAGCCTTTACCCTACCGAAGGATGCTGTGCTGAAAGTCACTGAAGTAAACATTATGCGGGCCCATATCTTTTCCGATGTCGAGCCGGAAAAGGTGATGTGGTATGAAAATTCCTGTGGCCTGGTGGAGATCGCCGTCAACCAGGCGAACGCGGCTGAGGTCATGAGCCTTTACGTGGGCAGCCACGTGCTGGCGTTGACCCCTGACTGAGATGTGACAACCGTCACGGGTTGCCCACTGACCAGGCGTTATTCTCTTCACACCTGTCGTACGCCTTGCGACTGCGGCGCCTTTTGCGACCATCCCGGCAAACCAGTCTTGTAGCGTTGCCGCCGGCGCTTTCTGTCTCACATTGTGTTCCCCCGACGTATGCCTTGTGTCGTCGGTGCTTTCCCGTAATATGCCCGCCTCCTGCGTGGGGGCAGGGCAGTTGAGCGGGATAGGGAGGCGCGTTCGGGCAAAACCGGGTTTGGCCCGGAGCCGGCGCGACTAGGGCATGCAAGCTTCAGCCGGCAATGGCGCCACGAAGGCGCACGACACCTTTCCGAAATTGTTGATGGAACAGGCGCAGAAGCGCCCGGATGGCGTATTCCTGCGTGAGAAGGACTACGGCATCTGGCAATCCTGGACCTGGCAGCGCTCGGCGTTGGAGGCGCGCAATCTGGCGCTTGGTCTTGCGGCGCTTGACTTCAAACGTGAGGATAAGGTTGCGATCATTGGCGACAACCGCCCGGTGCTCTATCTGGCGGCGGCGGCAGCGCAGTCGCTCGGCGGCGTGCCGGTGCCAATCTACCAGGATTCGATCGCCGAAGAGATGCTTTATATTCTCGACCATGCGGAGGTGCGTTTCGCTATAGTCGAGGATCAAGAGCAGGTCGATAAGCTGTTGCAGATTCGTGACCGATTACCGTGTCTCGAGATGATCATCTATGACGATGTTCGCGGCATGCGTCACTACCGTGAGCCGGGGCTGGAATGGTGCCAGGACATGCTGCGGCGCGGCCAGCGCTTCGCCAGCGACAACTCGCAATACTACGATACGGAAGTGGTGGCCGGCAAAGGCTCCGACCTTGCTATCATGCTCTACACCTCAGGCACCACCGGCAAGCCGAAGGGGGTGATGCTGAGCTATGATAATCTGGTGCGGACGTCCTACAACAGTATTTCACACGATTGTCTGACTGATCAGGAGGAAGTGCTTGCCTACCTACCTATGGCCTGGGTCGGAGACCACTTGTTTTCATACGGTGAGGCGATGTGCGCGGGCTTCACTGTGAACTGCCCGGAAAGCGGTGCCACGGTACTGGCCGATCTGCGCGAGATCGGCCCAACCTATTTTTTCGCTCCGCCGCGCATCTGGGAGAACCTTCTTACCACGGTGATGGTGCGAATCGAGGATGCGGCGTTGATTAAGCGCCGTATGTTCCATTATTTCATGAAGGTGGCAGAGCGCGTCGGCGTGCGCCTTCTCGACAGCGAGCAAGTATCGGTGCCTGACAGGCTGCTCTATCGCCTCGGTGAGATTCTCGTCTACGGCCCACTCAAGGACAATCTCGGTTTCGGCAAGATGCGCGTCGCCTATACCGCCGGCGAGGCCATCGGCCCCGAGATCTTCTCCTTCTATCGCTCGCTCGGCATCAACATCAAGCAGATCTATGGCATGACCGAGGCGACCGCTCTGGTCTGCGGCCAGTCCGACGGCCATGTACACGCTGAGACCGTGGGTGTGCCTTTGCCCGAGGTAGAATTACGCATCAGCGACGGCGGCGAGGTGCAGTTTCGCGGACCCGGTACCTTTATCGGCTATTACAAGGATCCCGAGGCTACGGCCGAGACCAAGACCGAAGACGGCTGGATAATGTCGGGCGATGCAGGCTATATCGACGACCAGGGTCAGCTGCGTATCATCGACCGTGCCAAGGACGTGGGTCAGCTCACCGATGGCACGATGTTCGCGCCCAAATATCTGGAGAACAAGCTTAAGTTTAGCCCCTTTATCCGTGAGGCCGTGACCTATGGCGACAGGCGCGACCAGGTCACCGCCTTCATCAATATCGATCTCGAGGCCGTGGGCAACTGGGCGGAGCGCCGTGGGCTCGCATATACGAGCTACACGGATCTTGCCGCCCAGGACGACGTCTATGCCCTGGTCTCCGGTGAGGTTGATAAGGTGAATGTAAGCTTAGCAGGGGACTCGCAGCTCTCAGGTTCGCAGATCCATCGTTTTCTGATCCTGCACAAGGAGCTTGACCCTGACGACAACGAGTTGACCCGCACACGAAAGGTGCGACGCAAGTTCGTGGCGGAGAAGTATGAGACCTTGATCTTGGCACTCTACAGTGACGCCGACCGGGTGCAGATTGAGGCCAAGGTAACGTTCGAGGACGGCCGCGAGGGTTCGATCAATGCCAACCTCAAGATCTGGGACCAGGAGCCGGTAGTTCCGCTGGCGAAGGCGAGCTGAGCCGTGAGCCAAGGCAGAAAATTTGGCGAAGTCATTCTCAGCGCGCGCGAGATTACTCTGAGCTTCGGTGCGGTACAGGCGCTGATAGACGTCTCGGTCGACGTGCGCGAGCATGAGATTCTGGCCATTATCGGACCGAACGGCGCGGGTAAAACCTCGCTGCTCAACTGCATTAACGGCGTCTATCACCCGCAGCAGGGGGCTATTCTCTTTGAGGGCGTGCCGCGCCTCAATGCCGATCCAGCGAAGATCGCCCGCCAGGGTATTGCCCGCACCTTCCAGAACGTGGCCCTGTTCAAGGGCATGTCGACGCTCGACAACATCATGACCGGGCGCAATACCAAGATTCGCAGTAATATTTTTTGGCAAGCCCTTTACGTGGGCAGCTACCTCAAGGAGGAGTTGGAGCATCGCCGCGCGGTCGAGGAGATTATCGACTTCCTCGAGATCCAGGCAATTCGCAAGACGCCGGTGGGGCGCCTGCCCTATGGCATGCAGAAGCGTGTCGAGCTGGGTCGCGCACTAGCCGCTCAGCCGCGCATTCTTGTGCTTGACGAGCCAATGGCTGGCATGAACGTCGAGGAAAAGGAGGACATGTCGCGCTTCATCCTCGACGTGAACGACGAGTTTGGCACCACCATCGTGCTGATCGAACACGACATGGGCGTGGTCATGGACATCTCCGATCGTGTGGTGGTGCTTGATTACGGCCGCAAGATCGCCGACGGCACGCCGGACGAAGTACGCGCTGAGCCGGCCGTGATCGAAGCCTATCTGGGAGTGAGCGCATGAGCGTCTTCAAGCGGGAGCCAGCCTATGCCTGAGATGAGTTTTGCAATGGAGCTGCTGCTCTTTCTCGAGGTGCTGATCAACGGCCTGCTGTCGGGGATCATGTATTCCCTGGTGGCGCTTGGCTTTGTGCTAATTTTTAAGGCTTCAGGCATCTTCAATTTTGCGCAAGGCGCCTTCGTGCTGTTCGCCGCGCTAACCTTCGTCAGCTTCCTTGAGGCTGCGATCATGGGCGCTGAGAACAGCGGCCTGCTCTATTTCGTAGCCTGCCTCATGCTGACACTCGTGGTCATGGCGGTCTACGGCGTGGCGGTGGAAAGGATTGTGCTGCGGCCTCTGGTCAACCAGCCGCTAATTATCCTTTTCATGGCTACTATCGGGCTCAACTTCTTTACTGAGGGATTCGCCCAGCTGATTTGGGGCACGGAAGTACACCGGCTAGACCTTGGCATCCCTGACGAGCCGATGGGCTGGTTGCTCGATAAAACCGACATGTACATCACCGCCTTCGATGTGGCCGCGGCAGCGATTGCTGCCGGCCTGGTGCTGTCCTTGAGCTTGTTCTTCTCCAAGACGCGCACGGGGCGCGCCTTGCGCGCGGTCTCGGACGATCACCAGGCTGCCATGTCGGTGGGTATCCCGCTACAGCACATCTGGGCGATCACTTGGGGTGTTGCCGGGGCCATTGGCTTGATCGCCGGCATCCTCTGGGGCGCTAAACTTGGCGTGCATTTCAGCCTTGCGCTGCTGGCCCTGAAGGCACTGCCAGTGCTGATCATTGGCGGCTTCGATTCCATCGCCGGCGCTATCGTTGGTGGACTCATTATCGGTGCTTCTGAGAAGCTAGCCGAGTTCTACCTTTCCGGCATCGTCGGCGGTGCCTTGGAGAACTGGTTCCCCTATATTCTTGCTACCCTCTTCTTGCTGGTTCGCCCCCAGGGGTTGTTCGGTGAGAAGATCATAGAAAGGGTCTAGGCGGTGATCTATCGCGAGGCAGGTCAGTTCAAAGCGTCGTACCACGCCGACCAGGCTATCTTCACGATCCGCCAAGACCTATGGTTTATCGGTGGCCTCAGCCTGTTGGCGTTGTTCGTGGTGCCCTTGCTGGCGAGCGAGTACTTGCTGCAGTCGGTGCTTCTGCCTTTCCTGCTCTACACTATCGCCGCGATGGGGCTAAACATCCTGCTCGGCTATTGCGGTCAGCTCTCTCTGGGAACGGCGGGCTTCATGGCGGTAGGCGCGTTTACGGCCTACAAATTCGCCACGGCTTTTCCCATTCTGCCGGCACCGATCCTGTTCATTCTGGCCGGGCTGGTGGCGGCAGCGGTTGGTGTGCTTTTTGGTCTGCCCTCGCTGCGCATCAAGGGCTTCTATCTGGCGGTGACCACGCTTGGTGCGCATTTTCTTATCGAGTGGGTGCTGACACATTTCGGCTGGTTTAAGAACTATTCGGCTTCGGGCGTGATCACGCCGCCGCCAATCACCTTGCTCGGCTTCCCCATCGACTCGCCGGTAGCAAAATACGTGTTTACGCTGGTGGTTGTCATCATCCTGGCGCTGCTGATGAAGAATCTGGTGCGCAGTGCTATCGGCCGCGCCTGGTGCGCGGTGCGCGACATGGATGTTGCGGCCGAGGTGATCGGCATTCGCCTGCTACGCACCAAGCTGATCGCCTTTGCCGTCAGCTCGTTCTATTGCGGCGTGGCTGGAGCGATGTACGTGAACTTCTACCTCGGCACGGTAGAGCCGCAGGCCTTCACCATCAATCTCGCCTTCCTGGTGCTGTTCATGGTGATCATTGGCGGGCTGGGCAGCGTGCTGGGCTCATTCCTTGGCGCCGGCTTCATTGTCGTGCTGCCGATCCTGATCAGCAACATCCTGTCCATCGTGGTACCGGATGCACCGGGGGCGGTGGTCTCGAATGTCGAGCTGATCGTCTTCGGTTGCCTAATCATTTTCTTTCTGATCGTCGAGCCTGCGGGGCTGGCGCGGCTCTGGGCGATTGCTAAGGAGAAGCTTCGCATGTGGCCGTTCCCCTATTAGGGAGACAGTGCAGCGTTTTTGCTGCGGGGGATGGCGCGTGGTATCGTCGCTCGGGGACCGCAACGAAAAATCGGCGCTGGCGCGCCGGCAGAGGAGGAATTAACCATGACGCGCAATCTTATCGCGACTGCTGCGTTGGCGTTGGCGCTGGTGCTCGGTGCCACAGCACCAGCTCTCACCCAGAGCGAAGAAGAGATGCAGTTCTATCCGGTCAATGCCTATTGGACCGGGCCCTATGCTGCGGGTGGCTCGGCCTTCGGCGGCGGCATGATTGACTACATGAAGTTGTTGAACAAGCGTGACGGCGGAATTAACGGCGTCAAGATGTTCTGGGAGAAGTGCGAGACCCAGTACCAGAACGACCGTATTATCGAATGCTATGAGCGCCTGAAGAACCGCGGTGCCGGCATGGCGCTGTTCCATCCCATGAGCACCGGCGGCACCTACTCGGTGTTCGAGCGCGCCTGGGAGGATAAAATTCCGATCCTCACCGTCGGCTACGGCCGTACGGATGCCTCGGACGGGCGCGTGTTCCCATATCTGTTCCCTCTGATGACCAATTATTGGTCGCAGAACACGGCCAAGATCCGCTTTATTGGCAGCCGGGTAGGCGGTATGGAGAACTTGGCCGGGCTCAAGATCGCTAACATCTATCATGACTCGGCCTATGGTAAGGAGACCATCCCGGTTCTGGACAGGCAGGCCGAGATGTACGGCTTCAACGTGCGCCATTTCCCGGTTGTTCATCCGGGCCTTGACCAGAAGGCGATCTGGCTGCAGGTGGCGCGCCGTTATCGCCCGGACTGGGTAATCCTGCGCGGCTGGGGCGTGATGAACCCGACCGCAATCAAGGAAGCTCAGCGCGTCGGCTTCCCGCGTGACCACATGGTCGGCGTCTGGTGGTCGGGCGCCGAGGAGGACACCATTCCCGCCGGCGACGCGGCGGAGGGTTACATCGCCGCTGGCTTCCATCCCTCGGGTACCGACTTTCCCGTGATCCAGGATATTCTCACCCACGTCTACGACGCCGACGAGGGTGAGCTTCCGCGCGAGCGCGTGGGCTCGATCTACTACAACCGCGCTATCGTCTGGGCCATCGTTTCGACCGAGGCCATTCGCACGGCGATGGACATGTTTGGCGACCGCCCGGTCAGCGGCGAAGAGCTTCAGCAGGCGCTGGAGACACTGGCATTGACGTCTGAGCGCATAGCGGCGCTCGGCGCCACAGGGCTGGTGCCGCCGTTCTCGGTAACCTGTACCGATCACGAGGGTGGCGCCCCGGTGATGTTCCAGCAATGGAAGAACGGCGCCTGGGTTGCGATCTCCGACTGGATCGAGACCGATCAGGATATCGTGCGCCCGATGATCGAGGCTTCGGCGGCGGCCTATGCGGCCGAGCAGGGTGTCGACATTCGCGATTGCGCGAATTAGGCCGCACGAACCCATGGCGGTGAGCGAGACTGAAGCCAAGGCCGAGAGCAGCGCAGCCACGCCACTGCTCTCGGTCAACAATATAGAGGTTATCTACGATCGCGTCATTCTGGTGCTCAAGGGAGTTTCGCTCGATGTGCCCGCAGGTGGCGTGGTCGCGCTGCTCGGCGCCAACGGCGCCGGCAAGACGACGACGCTGAAAGCGGTCTCTAATCTGCTGCGCTCCGAGCGCGGTGAAGTCACCAAGGGGCGGATCAATTATCTCGGCGAGGCGGTAGAGAGCTTGTCGCCGTCCGAGTTGGTGCGCCGCGGCGTTATCCAAGTCATGGAGGGACGCCACTGCTTCGAACACCTTACTGTCGAGGAGAACCTGCTCACCGGGGCCTATTCGCGCCGCGACGGACGGGCCGCTATCCAGCAGGATCTTGATCTGGTCTACAGCTATTTTCCTGCGCTCACCCGCCGGCGCACCGGCCTGGCCGGCTATATCTCCGGCGGCGAGCAGCAGATGACGGTGATCGGGCGCGCACTGATGGCGCGTCCCAAGCTCATTCTTCTCG
>Ga0208521_1001703_pt1 | contig 10884 bp, 6 predicted proteins | sample ETNtaG_24_FD_185754 | JGI IMG/M metagenome (GOLD analysis project Ga0208521, IMG submission 185754) | Marine microbial and viral communities from oxygen minimum zone, Eastern Pacific Ocean - ETNP201306SV47 (SPAdes) (version 2) | ecosystem: Environmental > Aquatic > Marine > Oceanic ... | reverse complement strand
TTTTTTAGGTGGCAATAGTTCTTTTATTAAGGAGCTCTATTTAAAATATTTAAATAATCCAAAATCCATTCCTCAAAGTTGGGTAGAATTTTTTGATGGTCTTGATGAAGATCAGGAAGTTATAAAAAAAGAAATATTAGGACCAAGCTGGGTTCCTAGAAAAAATAATAACATAAAAACTAACCTTTTAGAAAAAGATTTGGTTGAAGATAAACAAGAACCTATTGGAGATACATCAATTTTAAAAGATAATTATGAAAAAGAGAAAGAACAATCGGTGAAAGCTATTGCCATGATTAGAGCCTATAGAATTAGGGGACATCTTATTGCGAATCTTGATCCGCTCGAGATGATGGAAAGAAAATATCTTCATGAACTGCATCCGGCTGACCATGGTTTTAAAAAAGAAGATTATAACAAAAAGATTTATCTAGGTGAATATATGGACCGTAATTACGCAACTGTTGATGAAATAATTTCATTTCTTAAAAAAACTTATTGTTCAACTATAGGTGCCGAATATATGCATATCGCAGATCCCACTGAAAAAACATGGTTTAGAGTTCGAATGGAAAAAGAAGAAAATCAAATCAAATTTACCAGCAATGGTAAGAAAGCTATTTTAAATAAATTAATACAAGCAGAAGGTTTTGAAAAATTTTTGGCCATTAAATTTGTGGGCACAAAAAGATTTGGAATAGATGGAGGAGAAGCTTTAATTCCTGCTTTAGAACAAATAATAAAATGCGGTGGTCAGCTAGGAGTTAAAGAGGTTAAAATTGGTATGCCTCATAGAGGCAGGTTAAATGTATTAGCAAATTTGTTACAGAAGTCCTATAAAAGAATATTTAACGAATTTGCCGGAGATTTTGATTCTTTAAGCGTCGATTCTGCAGGAGATGTAAAATATCATTTAGGGGCTTCATCAGACAGAGAGTTTGATGGTAACTTAGTACATATTTCTTTAACAAATAATCCCTCACATCTTGAAGCTGTAAATCCGGTTGTATTGGGACAAACTCGCGCTAAACAATTTTTTCATAAAGACAAGAAAAGACAACAAGTGGTTCCAATTTTAATTCACGGAGATGCTGCTTTCGCGGGCCAAGGTGTTGTTGCAGAGTGCTTTGCTATGTCAGGATTGCCAGGACATAACACTGGTGGAACAATTCATATCATAGTTAATAATCAAATAGGTTTTACTACCAATCCAAGATTCGCAAGATCTTCTCCTTATCCGTCGGACTTAGCAAAAATGGTTCAAGCACCAATTTTACATGTGAACGGAGACGATCCCGAAGCCGTGGTTCACTGCGCAAGAATTGCAACGGAGTTTAGGCAAAAATTTAACCGAGACATAGTATTAGATATGATTTGTTATAGAAGGTGGGGTCACAATGAATCCGACGAACCTTTTTTCACGCAACCTTTGATGTACAAAAAAATTAGACATCACCCAACAACACTTAACATTTATGGAAACAAATTGATTAAAGAAAGAACTATTACCCATGATGAATTTGGTAACATGAAAATGGAATTTAAAAATCTTTTAGAAGAACAATTTAAAACGGCAAAAGAATATAAACCGAAACTAGAATGGTACGAGGGGACGTGGTCAAGATTTAAACCTGAAAAAGGAAAAGATAAAAGGGGAGTTACTGGTGTATCGTTAGATAAGATAAAAAACATTGGAGAAAAGCTTACTATTATTCCAAAAGATTTTGATATTCATCCAAAAATAAAAAAAGTTTTTGAAAATAAAAAGAAGATGTTTCTTACCGGAATGAATTTTGATTGGGCTACTGCAGAACAATTAGCATTTGGAACTTTGTTAGATGAAGGCTATCCAGTAAGACTTTCCGGACAAGATTCTGGACGAGGTACTTTTAGTCAACGCCATTCTGTTCTTCACTCTCAAACTGACGGTACCCACTATACACCCCTAAATAATGTTTCAAAAAAACAAAAAAGATATGAGGTAATTGATAGTTTACTTTCAGAATTAGCCGTTCTTGGTTTTGAGTATGGATACGCATTATCAGAACCAACAACACTCGTAATTTGGGAAGCGCAATATGGAGATTTTGCAAATGGAGCTCAAGTTGTAATAGATCAGTTCGTTACCTCTGGTGAAAGAAAGTGGGAAATAGCCAATGGCCTAGTACTGTTGTTGCCGCACGGTTATGAAGGACAGGGTCCCGAACATTCCTCTGGAAGATTAGAAAGATTTTTACAATCATGTGCCCTAGAAAATATTCAAGTTATGAATTGTACAACTCCAGCAAACTATTTCCATGCTTTACGAAGGCAGATTCATAGAAGTTTTAGAAAACCATTAATCATCATGACACCCAAGTCTTTACTAAGAAATAAAAGATGTGTTTCAAACATAGAAGATTTTAGTAATAAAAATTCATTCCATAGAGTTTTAACCGATCATGCAGATCTTAAAGAATATGGTTTAATCAAACTTAAGAAAGACAAGGATATTAAAAAAGTAGTTATGTGTTCAGGAAAAGTTTATTTTGACCTTGTAGAGGCTAGAGAAAAGACAAAAAACGACCAGGTCTATATAATTAGGATAGAACAACTGTATCCCTTTCCTGTTAAAACGCTTGCGAAAGAGTTGAAAAGGTTTAAGAAAAGTGCGAAGTTTTATTGGTGTCAGGAAGAACCTCAAAATATGGGAGCATGGAATACTGCAAGAAATTATGTTCAATGGACATTAGATTATATAAAAGCAGAAAATAGAGAAGTTAGCTATATTGGAAGAAAACCTGCCGCATCTCCTGCTTCAGGATATTTAAAAAAACATCTTGCACAGCAAAAAGAAATAATAGAAAAGGTTGTAGGTAGGTAGATGTCTCAAAAAATAATAGTTCCAACTTTAGGCGAATCAGTAACAGAAGCTACAGTTTCCAAATGGTTAAAATCAGTTGGAGAAGAAATTGATTCAGATGAACCTATTGTAGAATTAGAAACCGATAAAGTAAATGTCGAAGTGCCATCACCATTCAAAGGTGTGTTAGAGAAAATAGCTGTAAACGAAGGGGAAACCGTTGAGGTTGGGGCTCTCCTAGGTAGTATAAGTGCAATCTCTTCAGAGTCAGCCGGCGAAAAAAAATATACACCTCCAATAAAAAAAGAAAAAGAGATCCCTCTTTATGAAGAGCCAGTAACCGAATTCAAAAAAAGTAATAAAAAAAAGAAATCTACTACCAATGGATTGCAACCATTGCTTTTACAAGAAGAAGAACCAAAAACAGAAGTTCCTAAACAGGAAGCTAAGAAAGAAGAACAAAAAGAATCGATCCTTGTTTTAAATGATGAATATAAAAAAAATATTGTCCAAGCTTCTGAAACAAAAAGGGCAGTATCTCCCTCTGCAAGGAAATTAGCACAGGAAAAAAATATTAATCTTGGCCGAGTAAAAGGAAGTGGAAAACACGGATTAGTTTTAAAGGGAGATCTACTCGATCTTATGGATTCTAAACCTGCTCTAAACAAAAGAAAAATAACACACGGGCCTGAGGAAAGAATAAAAATGACCAGACTAAGAATGACTATAGCCAAAAGACTTAAGGAAGCCCAAGACAATGCAGCCATGTTAACCACATTTAATGAAGTTGATATGTTTGAGGTCATTCAAGCGAGAAATAATTATGGAGAAGAATTTCAAAAGAAGTATTCAACCAAATTAGGCTTCATGTCATTTTTTGTAAAATCATGTATTGTTGCATTAAAAAATTTTCCTGCTGTTAATGCAGAAATACAAAATGACGAAATAATTTACAAGAATTACTATAATATTAGTTTTGCAGTTGGCACCGATAGGGGGCTGGTGGTTCCTGTATTAAGAGATTCTGATGAAATGTCTTTTGCTGATATCGAAAAAAGCATTACTTCTCTTGGTGAAAAAGCAAGAGAGGGAAAAATTACCATAGATGACTTACAAGGAGGAACTTTTACTATTACTAATGGAGGAATTTATGGATCAATGCTTTCTACTCCAATATTAAATCCACCACAGTCAGGAGTATTAGGCATGCATAATATAATGGAGCGTCCAGTGGTTAAGAATGGAGCTATAGTGATTCGTCCCATGATGTATTTAGCCCTATCATACGATCATAGAATTATAGATGGCAAGGAAGCCGTTTCATTTTTAAAAAGTATTAAAGATTCTCTAGAAGAGCCGAAAAGGCTTTTTTCAAATGTTTAAAAATGGAAAAAAATTTTGATCTCTTAGTTATAGGTGGAGGACCAGGAGGTTATGTATGTGCTATACGAGCAGCTCAACTTGGATTAAAAACAGGCTGCATCGAATCAAGAGGAACCCTGGGAGGAACTTGTTTGAATGTAGGTTGTATACCATCCAAAAGCCTTCTGAATTTATCTGAACTTTACCATAAGGCAAAAAATAATTTTGACAATCTGGGTATAGAGACAAAAGATATTAAATTAAACTTGAAAAAAATGATGGCGAATAAGAATAAATCAGTTCAAGTTTTAACAAAAGGAATTGAGTTTTTATTCAAGAAAAATAAGATTTCGTATATTAAAGGAAAAGGAGTTCTTTTTTCAAAGAATGATATTGTTGTTTATGAAAACGAAAAAAAAACTACTTACAAGTCGAAAAATATTGTTATTGCCACTGGCTCTTTACCAACTTCTTTGCCAGGTGTTGAAATTGATGAAAAAAATGTAATTTCGTCTACAGGAGCGCTTTCTTTAGAAAAAATTCCAAATAATTTAATAGTAATAGGAGGTGGATATATTGGTCTTGAAATGGGTTCGGTATGGGCAAGATTGGGCTCGCAAGTTACAGTAATTGAATATTTAGATCATATTATACCCGGTATGGATAGAGAGGTATCTAGAGAATTTCAAAAAATTTTAACAAAGCAAGGAATAAAATTTAAATTAGATAGCAAGGTAACTGGCGCAAGTACTGAAAAAAATAAAAAAGTTATAGTAGATTTTGTAAATAACAAAACTAAAGTCAAAGAAAGAATAGAATGTGATAAAGTTTTGGTTTCAGTGGGTAGAAAACCCTATACGGAAGGTCTTAATTTATCAAAGATTGGTATCAATAAAGACGACAAAGGAAGAATAGAAGTTAATGAAAAATTCCAAACTTCTGTGCAGAATATATTTGCTATAGGAGATGTAATCAAAGGCCCAATGCTGGCTCACAAGGCAGAAGAAGAAGGTATTGCCGTTGCAGAAATACTTGTCGGTCAAGCAGGACACGTGAATTACAGTGTGATCCCGAGTGTTATATATACAGCTCCAGAAGTTGCGTCAGTAGGAAAAACTGAAGAGCAGCTAAAGAGGTTAAACATAAATTATAAAATTGGAAAATTTCCATTCCTCGCCAATTCAAGGGCAAAAGTTAATAATGAAGCAGATGGATTTGTAAAAATTTTAGCTGATTCAAAAACAGATAAAGTTTTAGGAGCACATATAATAGGTCCGCATTGTGGAGACATGATTGCCGAAATGGTTTTGGCAATGGAATTTGGGGCTAGTTCAGAAGATATCGCTAGAACATGTCATGCTCATCCAACTCATACTGAAGCAATAAAGGAAGCCGCCTTAGCAATTGATAAAAGACCTATTCATTTTTAAAACATATTATATTTTTATTAATTAATGAAAGTACCAGTTCTTATTCCAAGAATTTTTGATTATCCTCATACTTATTTATCTGGAAAATTTGACAAATTAAAACCAGGCTCAATAGTCTTAGTACCTTTTGGCAGAAAAAAAGAAATTGGGGTAATTTGGGACAAACAGGAAAAGACTAATAAAATATTTAAATTAAAAAATGTTTTAGAAAAAAAGTCAATTTCTTTAAACGAAAATTTAATAAAATTTATCAACTGGTTTTCACTTTATAATTTAGTGCCCAAGGGAATGGTTTTAAAAATGTGTTTAGGTGATGAATCTTTCTTTTCAAAAAATTCAAATTTTATTGACGATACTAAAATAAAGAAAAAAAATAAATTCAACTTAAACCCAGAACAGAAAAGGTGTTTGGATGATATCAATGGTTTTGGCAACAAGTTTAATGTAACCCTTCTTCAAGGAGTTACAGGCTCTGGAAAGACGATTGTTTATTTTGAAAAAATAAAACAAAATTTAGTGCAAGGAAAACAATCTCTAGTATTGTTACCAGAAATATTTCTTACAAATCAGTTTGAACAAAGATTTGAAGATTATTTTGGATTTAAGCCTTCTATTTGGCATTCAAAAATAACAAAAAAAAATAAAAAAATAATTTGGCAAAATATTGTTAATAATAAAATTAAACTAGTAGTTGGTGCAAGATCCTCTTTGTTTTTACCTTTTAAAAAATTAGGTTTAATCGTTGTTGATGAAGAACATGACTCTTCTTACAAACAAGACGAAGGCCTAAGGTATAATGCTAGAGATATGGCAATTTCTCGTGCTTCAATAGAAGATATTCCAATAATATTAGCGACATCTATACCGTCTTTAGAAACTTATAATAATGTAAAAAATAAAAAATATAATTCAACAAAATTAAAAAAAAGATATAAAAATTTTTTACTTCCCAGTGCAGAAATAGTTAATTTAAATTTGAACAAAAAAAATAAAAATATTTGGCTAGATATAAAAACTTTAAATTTAGCGAGAAAGTATTTAGATAGTAAGCAGCAGGTACTTTTTTTTTTAAATAGAAGAGGTTATGCACCTTTTTTAATTTGTAAAAAATGTGGCCTTAAGCTTGTTTGTCCTAATTGTTCAGTTTTTTTAACATTTCATAAACAGTTAAATAAAGCCATGTGTCATCATTGTGGACATAAAAGTAGCATAAAACAAAAATGTCAAAAGACAGATTTCAATTGTGAATTTCAAATGTACGGACCTGGTGTAGAAAAAATCTTTGCAGAATTAAGACAAATTTTTCCTGATAAAGTGATAAAAATTTTATCAAGTGATTTTCTTAATAAAAAAAAGGAAACCATTAACCTTTTAAAAGATATAGAAAATAATAAAGTGAACATTCTTGTCGGTACACAATTAATTTCTAAAGGTTTTAATTTTCCAAATTTAAACTGCATAGTAGTTGTAGATGCTGATTTTTCTGGTATGGGATTTGATCTTAGATCTACAGAAAAAAATATACAGCTCTATAATCAACTTAGTGGTAGGGCAGGAAGGTTTAGCAAGAAGTCTCTCATAATTTATCAAACTTTTAATCCATCAGACAAAACTTTAAGTGATATACTTGAAAATAATCCGGAAAAGTTTCTTGAAGAAGAAAGTTGTTTAAGAAAAGAAAAAAAACTCCCTCCATTTTCTCGATTAATAGCTTTTATAGTTGAGTCAAATAATGAGAAAGAAAGCTTTTTGGAGGCGCAAAAAATTAAGAAAAATCTACTATTATTGAAAGATATTGAAGTTATGGGCCCAGTTACATCGCCGATCTTTAAAATAAAAAATAAATACAGAACAAGATTATTGCTAAGGTCTCAAAGCAATGTTCTCGTTCAAAAGAAAATCAGCAGAATCTTGAAAAACTTAAATATTTCAAAAAAAATAAAACTTACAGTTGATGTGGACCCACTGAACTTTAGTTAATATGCGTTCCAATCGCACTTGATCACATTAAATTCCTATGATACGAAACTTGATAAATTCTTTAATCAAATCGCATAGGGATAAACTTTGAGCAAAAACAAATCTTTTTCAACCGAAATATCAGAGAGATATGCTTTAGCACTTTATAATCTCTCCAAGGATCAAAACCAAATTAATGAGTTTGAATTAAGTATGAATAATTTTATGAAAATTTATGAGTCAAATGAAGATTTAAAAAGTTTTGTAAAAAACCCAACATATTCAACATCAAGTCAGCAAAAAGTATTTGAAAAAATTACAAGCCTTATGAATTTTAATAAAATCATAAAAAACTTTTTTTCAATATTGGTGATAAAAAAAAGAATATTTTTTTTAGATAAAATCATTCAAAAGTTTTTAAAGCTAATTTCTCTTAAACGAGGTGAAATAAAAGCAAATTTGATATCTTCAAAAAAAATCGATAGCAAAATACTTTCTGATTTAGAAAAACAAATTTCAGAAAGCGTTAAGCATCCAATTAAGCTAAATTATAAAATAGATGAAAGTTTACTTGGTGGAATTATTATCCAGATTGGAAGTTTAATGATAGACACTTCTGTTAAAAATAAATTGAAAAAATATAAAAAATTAATGATTGAAGCTTAGCATGGATATAAATCCTTCTGAAATAACTAAAATACTCAAAGAACAAATTAAAGGCTTCGGAGAAAAAACGGAGGTTTCTGAAATTGGCAAGGTTCTATCTGTCGGCGATGGTATTGCTAGAGTACACGGTTTGGACAACGTACAAGCCGGGGAAATGGTTGAATTTAAAGATGGTTCAAAAGGCATGGCATTGAATTTGGAAAGCGACAATGTTGGAATTGTAATTTTTGGTGATGATAGAGCAATTAAAGAAGGTGATACTGTAAAACGTACCGGTTCAATTGTAGATGTTCCTGTTGGCAAAGAATTACTGGGTAGAGTGGTTGATGCTCTAGGTAATCCTATAGATGGTAAAGAAAATCTTAAAAAAGGTATCAAAAGAAAAAGAGTTGAAGTCAAGGCTCCAGGAATAATTCCAAGAAAATCAGTAAACGAACCTATGCAGACCGGACTTAAAGCCATTGACAGCTTAATTCCTATTGGGAGGGGTCAACGAGAATTAATAATTGGCGATAGACAAACAGGAAAGACAGCGGTGGCTATTGACACAATAATAAATCAAAAAAAAATAAATGAATCTGATGATGAAAAAAAGAAATTGTATTGTATTTATGTTGCTATAGGTCAAAAAAGATCAACAGTTGCTCAAATTGTTAAAACTCTACAAGATGCTGGGGCTATGGATTATACTATAGTTGTAGCAGCAACTGCTTCCGATCCAGCACCTTTGCAATTTTTAGCACCTTATACGGGCTGTACTTTCGGTGAGTTCTTCAGAGATAATGGCATGCATGCTTTAATAATTTATGACGATTTATCAAAACAGGCAGTCGCTTACAGACAAATGTCACTTTTATTAAGAAGACCTCCAGGAAGAGAAGCATATCCTGGTGACGTTTTTTATTTGCATAGTAGATTACTTGAACGTGCAGCTAAGCTTAATGAAGACAATGGAGGAGGCTCTCTTACGGCCCTACCGATTATAGAAACGCAAGCTGGCGATGTATCAGCGTATATACCAACAAATGTGATCTCAATTACAGACGGTCAAATTTTTTTAGAAACAGAACTTTTTAACCAAGGAATAAGGCCAGCGGTAAACGTTGGACTTTCAGTTTCTAGAGTTGGCTCAGCCGCACAGATTAAAGCAATGAAAAAAGTAGCTGGTTCAATTAAACTTGAGTTGGCCCAATACCGTGAAATGGCTGCTTTCGCTCAATTTGGATCAGACTTAGATGTATCGACGCAAAAACTTTTAAATAGAGGATCAAAACTTACCGAACTTCTGAAACAAGATCAGTATAGTCCTATGACAGTAGCTGAACAAGTTGTATCGGTTTATACAGGAGTCAAAGGATACTTGGATAATATTGATATCAATCAAATTCGTTCTTTTGAAAAAGGTCTTCTAGAACTAATAAAAAATGAAAAACCAGAAATATTAGAATCGATTCAAAAAAGTGGAAAAATAGAAGAAGATACTGATAAAACTTTGTCTGAGATTATAACAAATTATAAAAAAAATTTTTCTGAAAAAAAATAATGCCTAGTCTTGATGATCTAAGAAGAAGAATCTCTAGTGTAAAATCCACCCAAAAAATTACTAAAGCCATGAAAATGGTAGCTGCAGCTAAACTTCGTAGAGCTCAAAAAATGGCTGAACAAGGCAGGTCCTACAGTGATAAAATGGATGTTATTATCCAGAATTTAAGCAAAGCAATTAGTGATCCCTCAAATGTTTCAAAACTTTTGGCGGGAACCGGAGAAGATAAGACTCACTTATGCGTTGTAATGACAGCTGACAGAGGCCTTTGCGGGAGCTTTAATACGAATATATGTAAATTGGCCAAAAACTATTTTAATGAAATTATTAAAAAATCTAAAAATTTAAAAATCATTACAGTTGGTACAAAAGGTTTTGATCAGCTTAAAAGAAATTATGGTCGCTACATTATAAAAAAAATTAATTTTAAAGATAAAAAAAAATTATCTTTTCGAGATGCAGAGGCAATCGGACAAGAAATAGTAAAACTATTCAAAAATAAGGAATTTGATAAATGTGTGATATTTTTCAATAAGTTTAAAAATGTTATTTCTCAAATACCACAGAAACAACAGGTAATTCCGGCTATGAAAAATGATCTTTCGAGCAAAGATTTACCAACATCCTATGAGTTTGAACCAGAGGAAGACGAAATTTTAGATGATTTGCTACCAAAAAATATTTCTACTCAGATTCATAAAGCTTTTTTAGAAAATTCGGCAAGCGAACAAGGTTCAAGGATGACCGCAATGGATAGCGCGACAAGAAATGCAGGTGATTTGGTTGAAAAATTAACTATACATTATAATAGGAGCAGACAAGCTGCTATCACAAAAGAATTAATTGAAATAATTTCAGGAGCAGAAAGTTTATAAGATGCAAAAAATGGGAAAAATTATTCAAGTTATTGGTGCAGTTATTGACGTGCAATTCGAAGATGATTTACCTGAAATTTTAACTGCACTAGAAGTTGATAACGGCGGAAATAAATTAATTTTAGAAGTTGCTCAACATTTGGGAGAAAATAGAGTGAGAACCATAGCCATGGATAGCACCGAAGGTTTAAAAAGAGGTGATCAAGT
>Ga0208521_1001668_pt1 | contig 11049 bp, 7 predicted proteins | sample ETNtaG_24_FD_185754 | JGI IMG/M metagenome (GOLD analysis project Ga0208521, IMG submission 185754) | Marine microbial and viral communities from oxygen minimum zone, Eastern Pacific Ocean - ETNP201306SV47 (SPAdes) (version 2) | ecosystem: Environmental > Aquatic > Marine > Oceanic ... | reverse complement strand
AAACAATGCGCCCCAGCTTGAACTGACATTCTTCCTGCTACCGCACTCATAGGTGCTAATAAAGGAAGTCTCCCATTATTATCTGTTACAGTTTCATACGCAATGCATACAGACTTTGAATCTATTAGTCCTTGAGTTAACTCTTTTGCTGCTGCTAAATGAAGATATGTAAAAACAATTTGGTTTTCTCTAATCATTTTAACTTCATTAGATAAAGGTTCTTTAACTTTAACAATTATTTCAGCTTCGTTAAAAATATCTTCTGCTTTATCAATAATTTTTGCACCAGCAGATCTATATTGATCGTTATAAAAACCAGCTTCGAAACCTCCATTATTTTCAACTAATACTTCATGATCATTTGAGGTTAAAGTTTTTACGCTTTCAGGAGTTAGACCAATTCTGTTTTCTTGGGGCTTTATTTCCTTGGGAACACCGATTTTCATTAAATTAAATTAATTTTTTTTACTTTTAGAATAGTTAGTTATTCCAGTTCTAAGTTTATCTATTATTTCATCGATATGTTTTTTTTCACAAATAAACATTGGAGCAATAATTAAACAATCTCCTGTTGCTTTAAAATTAACTCCAGCTTCATAACAATGTTTGAAAGTAGTAAATCCTGCTGCTCCTTGTTTTTTATCCATCTTCATGTCAATTCCACCCATCATTCCATACCCTCTTATATTCTCAACGGCATCTAAATCTTTAAGAGACATTAAACCTTCTTGGAAATAAGGTGACATTTCTTTTGCTCTTTTGAATATATCTTCTTTTTCAATTATATCTTGAACTGCTAAAGCTGCTGATACTGCAATTGGTATTCCTGAATATGTATAACCATGGAATAATTCTATTGCTCCTTTTGGAGAACTTTCCATTATAGCGTCATAAATTTCTTCTTTACATGCAACGGCACCCATTGGAACTATTCCATTAGTTGTTGCTTTAGCCATGGTCATAATATCTGGAGTTACACCAAATTCTTGAGAAGCAAAAGGAGATCCTGTTCTTCCCCATCCTGTAATCACTTCATCGAAAATTAATAAAATTCCATGTTTGTCACATATTTCTCTTAATCTTTGCAAATATCCTTTTGGTGGTACTAATGTTCCAGTTGATCCAGCAATTGGTTCCACTATACAGGCAGAAATATTTTCTGATCCAAAGTTTGCGCAAATTCTTTCTAAATCATTTGCTAATTCAGTTCCAGTTTCAGGTTGTCCTGAAATAAATTTATGTTCTGGTAAATGAGTATGTCTCATATGTGCTACACCTGGCATTAACACGCTCGCAAATGTTTTAATATTATTTACCATTCCACCAACTGAGGTCCCTCCTATATGCATACCGTGATATGCTCTTTCTCTTCCAACTATTCTAAATCTTTCGCCTTGTCCTTTAGCCTTATGATAGGCAATTGATATTTTAATTGCAGTTTCAACAGCATCAGATCCTCCTGTTGAGTAAAAAATTCTATTTAAATTTCCTGGTGTATGTTTTGAAATTCTTGTAGCAAGTTCAAAAGAACCACCAAAACCTTGTTGAAATGGTTGAACATAATCTAATTTTTTCAATTGATTAGTTATAGCGTTTATAATCTCTTCTCTTCCATGTCCTAAAGGATTGCAGAATAAGCCTGAACTAGCATCTATTTGTGTTTGTCCTTGGTGGTTTTTTAAATAAACACCTTTTGCTTCTGTAATTAATCTTGGATTTTCTTTAAAGTCTCTATTGGATGAGAATGGCATCCAGTGCTCGTTAAGTGAATTTGGTATTTCTGGTTTTTCTGAACTCATAATTTATTTTTAAGTTTGAAAGTCCTTCTAGACTAATTTTTTTTATTTAAACAGCAAATAAATAAAGTAGATAAAATCAATACAACTTCAGATTGTTAATCTATTGTTTTTCAATACACTCATAGAAATTCTTAGTTTACTTAGCCTTTGGAATACACTTTAATACTGAGCGTAAATTAAATTTAATTAACAGGAGATAAAATGAAAAAAATATTAAGTTTTATTCTTGGATGCATTGTTGCTCTTAACTTGAGTATGTCGGTAGCTAATTCAGCTGCTAATGAAGTTAGAGTTGCATTTTTCTTAGAATGGCCGACTCCAAACCAAGAAGACAAAGTTAAAAAATTATTTGATAAAGCTTTGGGTGTTCCAGTTAAATGGACTAACTTCTCAAATGGTGGAGCGATGACTGATGCTATGTTAGCAGGAGATATTGATATTTCTTATTCACAAGGTTTAGTACCATTCATTAACGCGGTTAAATCTAAAGCGCCTTTGAAGCTTGTAGATATAGCTATGGAATACGGAATGGGTGGAACAACTTGTGTTACATCTAACGCATCTGGAATTACAAAAGCTAATGCTTCTGAACTAGAAGGAAAAAAAGTTGCAGTTCCACTAGGAACTATGGCTGAATATGTTTTCGATGAAAGTATGAAAGTTGTAGGAGCTGACAGAGGTAAAATGGATGTTATTCAAATGGATCCTGAAGAAGGAGCTGCTGCATTAGTTAGCGGTGATGTTGTTATGGCATGTCTATTTGGTGGTAACTCTATTAAAGCTGCAACAGCTGTTGGATCAAGACTTTTAACAGTTCAAGAAGCTCGTGACGCAGGTATCTTAGGTATAGATATTACATCTGTTACTGATAAATTTATGAAAGAAAACCCAGGAATGCTTAGAACTTTCATAGAAGTAACTCATGAAGCTAATGCTAGATATGCTTCAGGCAAAAGTGATCTGAACGTTATAGCTAAAGATGCTGAAATGAAGCTTGCAGATATGAAAGAAACTATTGGTGGATTTAAATTTCTAACACCTGCAGAAACTAAAAAATCTATGGAAAGTGGAAATCTTGATGGTTTCCTAAAAGGAATGGGAACTCCAGATGGAGCTGTAGATACTAGTTTTTTACCTTTATAATTAAAGAGTAAAATAAAATTAGATAGGCGCCAATTTATTAAATTGGCGCCTATTTTTTTAATAAAAATTTTAGTATAAATTCATTATTATGAGTGATTTAGTTTCTCAAAATCTAAACATGATTTTTAAAACTCCAAAAGGGGAAACTGTTCACGCATTAAAAGATTTAAATTTTACTCTAAAAAAAGGAGAACTTTTAACAGTTCTTGGTCCTTCAGGTTGTGGAAAAACAACTTTATTAAATATCGCCGCAGGTTTTCTTAGACCTACCTCTGGTTCAATTTTTCTTGGAGGAAATGAAATTAATGGCCCTGGTGTTGAAAGAGGAATGGTTTTTCAACAAGGTGCATTATTTGAATGGTTGACTGTTGCTGAAAATGTAAATTTTGGCTTAAGAATGAAAAAAGAAGATCCGGTTACAACGGCTAAAAAAGTGGAAGAATGGCTTGAAATTGTAGGCTTGCAAGGTTTTGGAAATACACCAACTTATCAATTATCTGGAGGTATGCAGCAAAGAGTTGCTCTTGCTCGATGTCTAATTAATGATCCGGATTTAATTTTAATGGACGAACCTTTGGGCGCTCTAGATGCATTAACTAGAGAAAAAATGCAGTCGTTGGTTTTGAAAATTTGGAAAGAAACAGGAAAAACTATAATTCTAATAACTCACTCTGTTGAGGAAGCACTATTACTTGGTGAAAGATTGTATGTGATGGCTCCAAGGCCTGGTCGTATACATAAAGAATATACTCTTCCATTTGCTTCCCAGGGATTAAAAGAAGATTTAAGAGAAATTAAAAAAAAGAAAGATTTTGGAACTACAAGAGAAGAAATATTAAGCATGATTTGGGACATGGAAGAAGAAATAATGGGTAAAGATAATTAATATGCTCACTAGAATTGTCACATTTTTAATTTTTTTTGCCATTATAGGCTGCATATTATATGGGAAAAAATTAATTAAAACTGAAAAGGTTGATGCTGTATTCGGAAACCCTGAAAGAGCTAAAGGAGGAACTCATTGGATTATAGTTGGTAGTAGCGTTATTTTATTAGTATGGCTATATTATTCGTGGGATATAGCAAAATCTTTTTACCCAAAATCAGCTAATGAACTTTGTCAAGTTGGAAAAGTTAACGATTCATTACTTTCATTAAAATATTTATTTCCAATAGAAGAAAGACAATTTAAAAGCACCTTTGTTATCAAAAGTGAAAATAAAAATATTAATAAATTAGCTAAAGAAATTAAAAACACTTCAAGCATAAGAGATCAAGATAAAAATAAGCTGTTAAGATTAATTGTAAAAACTAAAAATACAATTCCATTATTAACAAATGAAAAACTCTTAGAGAATGAAAATAAAATTAAGATTAATGAATTAACTAATAAAATTAACCAGTTAACAAAAGAATTCCAAAAAATAAATTATCCAGGAGAGACTGCCGAAGAAGAAAGTAAAAGAATTGAAGAAGCAAAAAAAGAAGGTGAATGGGGTGCTTCAGGAACTGCAGTAGAACAAACGGTAGAGATTCCTATTATTCCTAAAACCAAAAAGGGATTAAAATTTGAAGCTGCCGCAAAAGAATTAAAAATAATTAGCGATGAATTCTTCAAACTAAGAAATCACAATCCTAAATATAAAAATGCATTTAAAGAAATTAAAGATGAAATTAAAAAATATAGATCTGAGTTAGATGATACACAAGAAATTGCTTCTGCTTTAGCAAAAGATGTTCTTAAAATTGCAAGAAGAATTGAATATGCAAGTATTTTCCCTCCTCAAACTTTAGATGGCTTGCAAAAATCAATTTTAAAATTTGATCAAGTTCAAAAAAAAGAGCAAGGACATTTAAGATATGTCGATATTTTATTATTCCCTTCTGGAACTATTGTTTCAAGTGGCCCTAGTTGTTCTGAACAAGGTTCTGGTAGATGGTTGCCTAAACCTTCCGATACTTTAAATAAATTTATTCTTTTATTAAAACCAAGCGTAGGATTTAAAAATATTCCATTGATTTGGTATGAAATGATGGATGTAAGTCAAATAATTGGCTTTATTCTCCCAGATTGGATAGCTGATATTATCCCTGGAAAATATCCAGTTCACAATGATGCTGGTAAAGTAGAACCTAACTTTAAAAGTAAAGTTTTAAATATTGCGACAGGTGAATTTAAATTATTTAAAATACCTATCCCCTCGGGTCATATATGGGACTCGTTTTTAAGAGTATTTTTAGGATTAGTCCTTGGAATAATTTTTGGTGTTCCTTTAGGTTTGTTTATGGGTTTAAATAGATTTGCTAAAGGATTTTTTGATCCATTAATTGAACTATATAGACCAGTGCCTCCACTTGCTTGGGCTCCATTAATTATTTCTGTTCTTGGAATTGATAATGTTGGAAAAATATTCTTATTATTCATGGTATCATTTTCAATTATGATTATTTCAGCAAGAGCTGGAGCATCAGGTACTCAATTATCAAAGATACATGCATCACACTCTTTAGGTGCTTCAAGATGGCAAATTCTAAGATATGTTATATTTCCAAATTCACTACCAGAAATATTAACTGGAGTAAGAGTTGCTATTGGTATGTGTTGGGGAACATTAGTTGCAGCTGAATTTTTAGCAGGAACTACAGGTATTGGTTTTGTAGAAAACGTTGCTAAAAAATATTTTCAATATGAAGTTATTTGGATAACTATATTTGTAATGGGTATGCTTGGGCTTTTATTTGATGTTACTCTTAGAAAAATAATAAACAAAACAATACCTTGGAGAGGTAAAGGTTAATTATTATTTATTAAAAATCTAATGTTTTGGAAGAACCGTCTTTAAATTTAAATTCAGCTTTCTTTTTAGAAATAAGTTTTATTGATTCAAAACCATCATAATCGCTTATAAATTCATTTAATTTTTTTCTACTTTTTTTGCTCATTTTCATACCAGGCGCATTAACACCTACATCGATTATTATTTCCGCTCCATTTGCAAAAGCTTTAACATAAGTGGGAATAACTTTACATTTTCCAGTCATAGCTTCTGTAAGCCATATAGGTTTATTTATTTTTAATTTTTTTAACAAACCAGAAAATTCATCTACCCAAAATTCTTTGTCACATTTACCTTCGGGTGTACTTATGTGGTGAATATTTGCTATATCAAAATTATCTTTTATTTTAGGTAGTGCAGATTTCCAAAACTTTTCATTTTCAGGAAACATTCCAGCGGCACCTGCCATAACAATTACGGAGTCTTTTTGTTTCTTTTTAATTGTTTTTGATGAAAAGTTAAAAATTTCAACAAATTCATCTTCTTTACCTCTAAAAAACATTTTGTATTCAGGTTCATTCATTATTTCCCAATAAATTATAGGTTTGGTTAAACTTGGCATATCATTAGATCCATCACCATCATATCGATCTATTAAAGCCAAAAGGAAAGTTTTATAGTTATCCATTGAGCAAGGTTTGCTCAAATATTTAGAAAAATGTTTTCCAAAAGGGCTTCTGCCTTTTTTTCTTTTACATGATTTTTGTTCCCAATTAGAATAAGGCCAAATAGTTGCTATAATTGTTTGATTATGATTTTGAGCATAAACAACATATTCGTCTGCCTCCTCCCAAGAAAAATTTCCTTGTTTATTTTCTATTTTATTCCATACAAATGGTCCTGGATGAGGTCTAACCCATTGGTTGTCTTTACCTCTCATTCTTTCATCAAACATTTCTGTTAATTCGCCAAATCTAGATTCAGCAAAAGAAAAATTAATAGAAAAAATAAAAAATAAAAAAATAAAAAAATATTTTTTTATTGTTCTCATCTCTTTGGGTATTTTATTTTGGATCAGGTCCTGGTCCCGGTTCGCCTGGAGTACCTGGTCCTGGATCACCTGGTCCACCTGGGCCTCCCATAGCATCACCTAATGCTCCTCCGGCTCCTGGGTCCCCTGGTCCTCCTCCTAAAGCTCCACCAAGAGCTTCACCAACACCGCCCATGGCTCCACCCATAGCGCCACCTAAGGCACCACCTGGATCGCCCATGGCTCCGCCTAAGGCACCACCTGGATCGCCCATGGCTCCGCCTGGATCGCCCATACCGCCCATTGCATCACCCATTCCTGGTCCTGCAGGTCCTCCTGCCATAGCGCCTGCCATAGCGCCGCCCATAGCGCCGCCCATACCTTCTTTCATAGCTCCACCCATGGCTTCACCCATGGCACCTTCTCCCATGCCACCGACTCCCATAGCTGCTCCCATTGCATGAGAGCCCATTGCTGAAGCTGCCGCACCTTGAGCAGACATCGCTGATCCCATTGCTGCACCTGCTAAACCTGCTCCAGCTTCATTAGCTGCCATCGCACCTTTGGCTACTGATCCCATTGCTGCTCCTGGATCTATACCTGTACCCATTGCTGCAGATACTTGTCCTAAATTCATTCCACCTTCCATTGGTCCCATATCACCCAATTTACCTTCCATTCCGTCAGGTTTTGCACCTGGTCCCATAATATCTCCTAGTTTAGCTCCTTCTGGACCTGCTGCTATTCCCATACTTGCAGCCATCTCTGGATTCATTTCAGCATTCAAATCCATTTTGCCCATTCCAACCATACCACCACTCATTGCTGCTAATCCCATGTCGCCACCTTCCATTCCCATAGCGCCACTTAAACCTTCCATTCCTTTTGCTCCCATCGCAGCCATTGTGCCTTGATTAACTAAACCTACTTCCATCATGTCGCCCATCATACCAGCTGACATATCTCCACCTTTTGCCATGTTGGCTATACCTTGAACAGCTTTGCTTCCCATTCCAGCAACGTTGGACGACATAACTGAGGTTATATCCATTCCAGCCATTCCTGCAGCTCCCATGCTTGCTACCATTCCTGGTGTCATTCCTGTTTGAGCTGCCATTTCTGCCATTCCTAATTTATCCATTGTACCAACTTCCATTCCTGTCATTCCTGACATGGCCTGTCCCATTTCAGCTTTACCCATACCTCCCATCACACCTGTCATACCAGTCATACCTTGCGGTGATGCCGCATTATCTCCTAATACATTTCCCATTGCTGCAGCTGTCATACCATCAGGTGGCGCCATTGCTCCTGGCAAACCTCCGGCTAATGAAGGTTTTGCCATAATCATAGCCCCCATCATCATTCCAGATTCACTAATATTGTCAGGCATTTCAAGAGCTTGGGGTCCAGTTTCTCCCATTTTCGCAGCAAATGAATCTTTCATTTCTGCTCCTTGAGCAATTGCATTTTTTGCTGTAGGAGCTTTTCCTGAAATAGCTTGGCTTATCATTCCTACCGTACCTGACATTGCTCCAGCAATACCTACGTCTGGATTTGCAAATGCAGTTGATAAACTTTTTGCCATATTTTCCATTCCCATATCTGCCATGGCTTTTCCTATTTCCTTCATACCTTCAATTCCCTTCATTCCTTCAGCCATTCCTGCCATGCCTTGCATTCCAATGCTACCTTCCATGCTTTTCATCATGTCTTCACCCATGCCTTTAGCGCTCATAGTTGCTACTATTGCTCCTGTCATGGTTTGACCCATTTTACCCATAGCTTCTGGGTTTGCTGCTAATGTTTCTAATGCAGCAGTTGCCGCTCCGACAGGTAAGGCTTCTAAAGCTCCAGCCATCATTGCTGGGTTCATTCCCATTTCTGCAACATTCATAGAGGCAAAACCAGCGGGATCAAAAGCTCCCATATCAAAAGTTTCAGCTCCCATAACCGATTTCATGTCAACCATTCCTGATGTTGCTAATCCTTTCATGGCAGTACCAATTCCTATACCTTGATTGTCCAAAGCTCCCATCATTCCTTTAGAATCAAAACCCGCATTTTCTACAGCGCTCATTTGACCAGCTAATTTTTGCATTGCCACAACTTTTCCAGCACCCATTTGTCCAGCTATACTTGATAATGCTGCCATTTCTTCTGGTGAAAATTCTTTTCCAAAATCTATTCCTCCCATATCAAGAGCGTTTGGATCTGGAATTGCTCCTAATGCCATATCTGTTACACCTTCAACCATTGACATAGCTTGAACCGCAGAAGTTATGTCTCCTTTAGCCAAACTTTCTTGTGCAAAAGCCATTGCTGTTTCTGCTTGAGCAATTGATGTATCTAATGCTTTTCCAATATCAGATTTTGCTTCACCAAGAGCTCCTGCTGCTCCAGCAATATTTGCAGCAACTTTCCCAGTGTCGCTGGCCAACTGATCGGCGGCAGCCTGTGCGGAATTACCAGCCGCTTCTGAAATATCAGACATTGCGCCAATATCATTTGCGTTAACTAATTGATGAGAAAATAATATTAACAAAAATATAATTTTAAATACAATTTTTTTATACATCATTTGGTTGTCTCTATTTGTTTTTGAGCCTCTATTGTTGCAGCTCTTTGAGCATTAACTTTTGCGGTTGCTATTTGTTTTTTCATATTAGCAAGCACTGCTGCTCTTTGTGATATTTCTGGATCAATTTTAGCTTTTTTTTTCTTTTTCTTTTTATTTTTTTTATGCGCTAGTTTTAGCATTTTTCCGGTTGCCCAAAACTTTAATACAGCCTCTGAAGTTTTTGCTTTAGGAGATATTTGAAGACTCATTCTCATTGCTTCTCTACCTTTTTTAAGTCCTTCTAAAGTTTCAACACTTGCATTTTTATCGTTTAACATTTCATTAAATAAAGCTTCAAAGTATGCCATATCTCTTATCATTAAATGTTGATATTTATTAAGTTGACCTTTTCCTTTTACAAATCTTGCATAAACTTTTTTTCCAGATTCTCCTTGTCTTAATTTGCTTGTTTTATTTTGTTTATGAAACATTTCTTTTGGATAATCTACTTCTTCGTAAATAAATGCTTCTGGTCTTTCACTTTCTGGCCATTCTTTTAACTTTTCATATTTATTACAATATAAACAGTCTTTCTCTTCTTCTTTTTCTTTAGCTTCTGAAAATGATAATCCAAAGAAAACAATAGTAAACGCTATAAGGAAAATTTTTGTGATATTGATGTAATTTATTTGAGTTTTAATTGAGCCTGGGAAAAAAAAATTTTTTTCTAAGTTTAATTTATTGATCATTTGACAAATTATTATATATTTAATTAAATCTATTGTCATTAACTGTAATTGATATTAATCAATTAACATTTATAATTTATAAAAAAAAATCGTATAAGTTGAATCAGAATAATGAGTGCAGAAAAATATAAATTAATTGCGGACAAACTAAAATTTGAAGGAAAAGCTTATATAAATGGAAAATATGTTGATGCAATAAATGGAGAAAAGTTTGAAACCATCAATCCTGCTACAAGTGAAACTCTTTGTTCTGTGGCCAAATGCAATAATAAAGATGTTGATTTAGCAGTTAAAGTTTCAAGAAACGCATTTGAAAGCGGTATTTGGTCTAGATCCACTCCAGAACATAGAAAAGAAGTTTTAATTAAATTTGCAAAATTATTAAGTGAACAAGGTGAAGAAAACTCTGTTTTAGAAAGTGTTGATACTGGAAAATTAATTACCGATTGTATAAATGAAGTTGCTAATGATGCTCCAATGCATTTTCAATGGTATGGTGAACTAATCGATAAAGTTTTTGGAAAAGTCGGTCCAACTGACCCCTCGATTACTAGTTTGATAGTCAAAGAACCTATTGGTGTCGTTGCTGGAATTGTTCCTTGGAACTTTCCTTTAATGATGGCCGTTTGGAAAATGGCTCCAGCTCTTGCCGCAGGTTGTTCTGTAATAATTAAACCCGCCGAAGACACACCTTTAACAGCAATTAAGGTTGCGAAAACAGCTTCTGAAGCTGGAATACCCGATGGAGTACTTAATGTTTTGCCAGGTTACGGAGATGTAGGCGAAGCTCTTGGAAGACATAATGATGTTGATGCAGTTTCTTTTACTGGTTCTACAGAAGTTGGTGGATATTTTATGAAATACTCAGGTGAAAGTAATTTAAAAACAGTAGGACTTGAAATGGGAGGAAAAAGTCCATTTATAGTTTTAGATGACGCTAAAATAACTGACGATCTTATAGATAATTCAATCAATTCGGCCTTTTGGAATG
>Ga0208521_1001663_pt1 | contig 11097 bp, 8 predicted proteins | sample ETNtaG_24_FD_185754 | JGI IMG/M metagenome (GOLD analysis project Ga0208521, IMG submission 185754) | Marine microbial and viral communities from oxygen minimum zone, Eastern Pacific Ocean - ETNP201306SV47 (SPAdes) (version 2) | ecosystem: Environmental > Aquatic > Marine > Oceanic ... | reverse complement strand
ATATAAAAAACAAATTAAATTAAATTAAAATTAATTCATTATGAGTTTAACAAAAAGTAATTCTATAGCTACTAAGATCGCTATAGGTGCTATTGGAGTAGCATTTGTCTTCGGACTTTTGTTTGCTGCAGCAGTACCAGCACAGGCAGCACTTACAACAGATCAAACAAACATGATTATTGGTTTGCTTGAATCTTTTGGAGTAGATGCAGCAACAATTGCTAACGTGCGAGTATCTTTGACAGGCGGTACGCCTTCAGTACCATCAGGAGGTTCAACAGCTAGTGTATGTCCACATACATGGTCAACCAGTCTTACATCAGGAAGTTCTGGGGCAGACGTTAAAGCGCTTCAGCAGTTCTTGAACTCTGATTCAGCAACACAGATTGCTTCATCAGGAGTTGGTTCAGCTGGAAGCGAAACAGATTTCTTCGGAGGTCTTACAAAAGCAGCTGTTATCAAATTCCAGGACAAGTATGCTTCTGAAGTTTTGACACCAGTTGGACTTTCAGCAGGAACTGGATACTTCGGTTCTTCTTCACGGGCAAAAGCAAACGCACTTTGTTCAACTGCATCAACTACAACTGATGACACAACAACTGACGACACAACAACCACTACACCAGTAGCGACTGGAACAGGTCTTTCAGTGGTAGGTGGCACACAGCCAACTGCAACTCTTGCACCTGATTCAGGAGCTAGAGTTCCATTTACGAACTTTATCGTAACAGCAGGTTCAGACGGTGACGTTGTTATGGACAGTGTTTCTGTTGAAAGAACTGGTCTTGCTCCAGATGCAGTCTTCTCAGGAATAGTTCTTCTTGACTCTGATGGCATACAGATTGGAACATCAAAAACTTTGAATTCAAACCATCAAGCAACTGTTGGAGCAGCGACTACAATCCCAGCAGGAACATCAAAGACATTTACAATCGCTGGTAACATGGCATCGGACAACTCAACACGAGATGGTACAATCGCAACACTTTCAGTTGTTGCAGTTAACACATCAGCAACAGTATCAGGTTCACTTCCAATCGCAGGTACAGCGCAAACAATTAACGCTTCACTTTCTATCGGTTCAGTAACTATGGGAATTTCTTCATTTGATCCAAATTCTGCACAATCAAAAGAGATTGGCACAACAGGAGTACGAATTGCAGGTATTACTGTAACAGCAGGTTCAGCTGAAGAAATCCGAATTAACAGCATAAGGTGGAACCAAACAGGTTCAGCCGGAAGTGGCGACCTTTCTAATGTTGTAACTGTTATTGACAGTACAGAGTACGCAACAGTAGTTTCTGCAGACGGTAAATTCTACACTGCAAAACTTGGTGACGGAATAGTTGTCGGTAAAGGAAACCTTATTGACATTTACGTTCAAGCCGACATCACTGGCGGTTCAGCACGAACTGTAATCTTTGACATTGACAAGACAACAGACCTTAACATCACAGGTGAAGTATTCGGTTATGGTATTACACCACCTGCAGGTTCAGGTTCAGCAGGAACAACAAGTTCAGTATTTACAGCCGGAACACCATGGTTTGACAACGCAACACTTACAATCAGCGCTGGTTCTGTAACATCAATTCAAAAAGCATCATCAATAGCTGCACAAAACATTGCAGTTAATGTTTCAGACCAGCCACTTGGCGGATTTGAGACAGACATTAAAGGTGAAGCAATCAACGTTTCAGGAATGACACTTACAGTTGCTACATCATCAGGTTCCGGTGGAGGACTTTTGACTAATGTAACAATTGTTGACGAAAATGGTTCAGTTGTTGCAGGTCCAATAGACGCTACACGTTCAAGTGATTCAGTTCAGTCACTTGCATTTACTGATTCAATGACTATTCCTGTAGGAAAGATGGTCTATACTGTTAAAGGTAAACTATCTTCAAATGAAGCAAATGGTGGTACGTACATCGTATCAGTTACACCTTCAGGATGGACATCACCAATAGGAGACACAACAGGAGATGCAATCACTATTTCACAAGGTGTATTCACTCTTAACACAATGACAGTTCAAGCAGCAACTCTTGATATAAGTATTTCAGCAAGTCCTGTAGCCCAGAATATTACAGCTGGAGCGCAAGACTTCACTTATGCAAATCTTCAGCTTGATGCATCAAGTTCAGGTGAGGATGTAAGATTCTCATCTATTCCACTTGCAATGACATTTGCAACAATGGAAGTTACTCAGGTGACAACATGTCAGCTATTAGACGGAACAACTGCACTCAACACAGGTTCAAATGTAGTAACTCCATCAGGAGCTAGTGATGCAGACCAAACATTTACATTTGATCAGACACTTATAATTCCAAAGGGAACTATTAAGACACTTGCTGTTGTATGTGACCTTTCAAGTGGTGTATCAGACGACGACTCACTTTCATGGGGAATCAATGCTGCACCGTCAATTACTGTGACTGGTGTATCTTCATCAAGCTCAGTAACAGAAACAATTTCAGCTTCTGCAGGTCAGACAATGACAATTGCTTCAGTAGCAGTGGTAGCTTCAAAGGATTCCTCAAGTCCTTCGTACACAATCGAATCAGCAGGCTCAACAGGAGTAACAGCAGGTGTTATCAAGCTACGAGCTTCAAACGAAGCTGTAACACTTCAGAGAGTAGGACTATCACTTACAAACACAGCCTCATCATCATCTAGTGATCTTGTAAGCGTGTCTCTATGGGATGGAGCAACACAAGTTGGTTCAGCAATATTCACAGGTTCAAACAGAAACGCAACATCAACACTTGACATTCCTGTAACACTTCCAAAAGACTCAGACACGACACTTACAGTTAAAGTTGACCTTGCAAATATCGGTACTGCACAAACTGGTACACAAGGTCAGTTGATAGCAATTGATATCGACACAAACGGTACAAACACACAAGGAGTTGGAGATGAGTCAGGAACGACTGTAAACGCTACAGGTTCAACAACATTTGACGGTATAAGAATGTTCAAATCAAAACCAACATTCGCAAAACTTGCAATACCATCAACGGTTCTTATCACTCAGTCATCAACAGACATATACCGATTCAGTGTAACGGCTGATAGTAAAGGAGCTATTGGAATTTACAAGTTCACTGTGAGCGTTGCTACGTCTTCAACACCATCAGGTACGTCAACAACTACTGTGACAAACTTGAAAGTTAAAGCATATACAGATTCTGGATTCTCAACTACAGTTTCTGGCTTTAGCCCAGCAGGTCAATTGAATGACACAACTGCTGGATTGGTATCAAGTGGTAACAATGATGTTCTTATGACAGCGTCAACACAAGGTCAGGATTACCTACAGATCCCTGCGGGAGCAACGTATTACTTCCGAGTAGTTGGAGATGTAACCCTAACTGGCGGACCAACAAGTGGTTCAATCACAACGAACATTCAGGGTGACGCAGCTTATCCTTCACTACCTTCAGCGAACATGAGCTCGACAACAAAAATAGAAGCAGATACAAATGATGACTTCATTTGGTCAGCTAACGCTACAACGACATCAGATACAACGCATTCAGACTGGACAAACGGATACTTCGTATCCGGATTGCCTTCAGACAACATGGATCAATCTGTTATCGTTAAATAATCTAATTGCATAAGTATTAGATTAGTCTTAGAAAGTTTGTTGAGATAAACTTTCTAGTAACAAAAACCCCCGCTCTCGAGCGGGGGTTTTTGTGTTGCAAAATACAGCGTTTTCCATTAATATAGTGCTAATATGATAAATAAAAATAAATACATACAGATAGTTTCTATAGTGGTAATAATTATAGCTATAATTATAATAGTTTTTTACTCATCCAAAAAAGAAGAAGTTAAAACAGTAGAAGATGGGAATATAGGCATTACATTAACTGAAGATAGTGGTAATGCCGAAGTAAAGCAAATTCCTATAGTTGATATCAATAACGTTACGAAAGAACAAGAATTAAATTACCCAGATTTTAATCGCACAGTTGTATTTCCGGATTCTTTTTCAGAAGAAGCAAGGGTGATTATAAACAACAACATAACAACCCTAAGAGCTAATTTAGAAAAAGATAAAGATTCAGTTGGTGATTGGCTTGATTTGGCGATGCAATACAAGATCATTGAGGATTATAAATATACTCGTGATATTTGGGAATTTTTGAGTGCATCATTTACTGTAAGTAGTACTGTTCTTAACAATCTTGGTGATTTATATCATTACAATCTTAAAGATTTTCCTAAAGCAGAGGAGAATTTTAGAAAGACAATAGAAAACGACAAAAGTAATATACAGGCTTATCTTGGGTTACATGAGCTTTATAAATACTCATATAAGCAAGAGACAAGTATGGTAACTGGTATTCTTATTGAAGGGATAGAAGCAAATCCAAGTAATACTGACCTTTTGGTAACTTTGGCAGCTTATTACAAAGATATAGAAGATAATACGAATGCAAAGAAATACTACGAACAAGCTCGCGACGAAGCTCAAAAACTTGGCAATATTCAACTCGTAGAGCTTCTTGACGTGGAACTCTCAAAATTTTAATTACACTACAAAAACCAAACTAAACGCCTCAAATAGTACTATTTGAGGCGTTTGTGTTGATTTATATAGCGCTACTGCTACAATAGGGGTGCTTATGAATTTACTTAATAAAATGAGCAAAAAGGAAAAATTGCGATTTTTTGGTGGTTTAACAGCCATTGTAGCCGTAAGTATTGTGACATTATTGTTGTACAGTCCAGCAATCTACTTTATTCAGCATTTAGATAAAGGAGAAGCTTTTGCAAGCCCACAGAGTGCGACTGTTATCCAATCTCAAGCCGCTTCTGAGCCGGAAGTTGTAATTAAAGAGGAGGTGGCTACTGAGCCGGTAGTGACTCAAGAAGTTGCTGAAGACGAGCCCACCCCGGAAGTTGTTTCCGGCGCGAGCGGGGGAGGGGCGAGCAATGAAGTTGTGGAAGAAGTTGTGGAAGAAGTTGTTGAAGAAATTGTAGAGGAGGATACTGAAAATCTTGTTGTAGAGGATGGGACCAATCAATACTACTACGAAGACAACCTCATTGAAGTAAACACTCCGTTTTACGGTGGTGGAGGTGGTGGAGTAAAAACACAAACATCAACAGAAACACCATCACCAACACCTCCTGATTCTCCAATAATAACCTCTCCAACCACTACTTATTTTGCAACATCAACAATCACATTCTCTGGTATAGCATCATCAACCCTAATCATCTCAAATGATTACTCAAGCGCTACAACAACAGCTGACGGTGACGAGAATTGGTCACTCACACTTACTGACTTCTCAGAAGGTACAACTACAATACAGTTCACTGCAACAGACTCTGATGACCTTGATTCAGATACTACAGAGTATTCTGTAGTAGTAGACCTTACAGCTCCAACATTCAGCTCATTCAGCATCTTGCAGTGTGACTACTCACTAAGAAGCGACGGCAACTGTCTCTCTGGTAACGATACACTTAGCCTTACATGGAGCTCAACATCAACTGATATTTCATATTATTCAATCACTCAAGATAGTGCATCTATTGCAACAACCACAGATACCTCATCTTCACAGACCCTTACAAACGGTGATACTTACTCTATTGCTATAGTTGCATATGACGAAGCAGGAAACGTTGCCACATCTACGTCACAATCAGTTGAAATCTTCACAATGCCAGTTGTCATAAACGAAGTCGCATGGTCGGGAACTGCTTCCTCAACTGAAGACGAATGGATAGAGCTTTACAACAGAACAAGTTATGCAATTGATTTATCAAATATTGACCTTGTTGCAGATGATGAAGTTCCATACGCAAGTCTATCAGGTAGTATTGCTACAAGTAGTTATTATCTGATAGAAAGAGATGACGATAACACAACAAGTGTCTCTGCTGACCTTACAATTGCATTAGGTGAGCTTTCAGATACTGTAGAACAGTTAAGCCTGATACACTCATCAGGTGGACAAGCTTCAACAACTCTTGATAGTACTCCAACTACTTCCTCATGCTCTTCCGCATGGTGCGCTGGTACAGCTTCCTCCACCTACACATCAATGGAGAGGATTGCTGCCTCTACATCTGGTACAGATACAAGCAACTGGAAAGACAACAACACATACACAAAGAATGGAACTGATATAGGAGGAAATGCAATTAACGGTACTCCAAGTTCACAAAACAGTGTTAGTCTTGAATCAATTGGTTACTATTGTCCTGATGAAACATCCTCCTACTTAAGCGGTGGATACTACACACAAACAAGTGGTTCATGTACTTATCTGTCACCAACTCTCTCTGGTAATAGATATGGAGACCTATTTAAAGGTACAATTGCAAGTTCAACGATCGTAAACGGACATTCCCTTAGCTCAAATGCAACAAGTACTCAAGGCGGAGATACTCTCTCAAGCCCTGTACAGGGAGAGAGTTACTTCACTGCTATATACGTAAACCGCACAGGACTTGCGTACAATGACGTTACAGATTTCAGAAGTTACTTCCAAACAGGTGGTACTGCTCCACCGCATCTTGATTATGGAGTATTAGAATGGCTCTATGGGGTAGAGCCGTAGAAACTTCAGACGTCGGATGTCTGAATTTGGGGATTGACAAAAGGTGTGGATGTAATATACTTTGCGTAGCAAGTTCTATATAAATACAATTCAATTTTCAGAAAGGAATATTCTTATGGAAGATTCGATTACAGTCAAAGAGGGGGTTCCAGAAAATGCTTCTATGTTTATTATGAAAATCTCTACTAACTTTAAAGACTATGGTAGCGGTAGCAGTAGTGAACGAGAAAAAACGGTAAATAATAATTTTAGAGAAAGCAGAATCAATTTGTTTTTTGAAGAACAATTTACAAGAATAGTTGGAAACAATTGGATACCTTTTTTCAACATGTATGAATACATGACAGGTAGAAAAGGAATTATTTTTTGTGTTGCAATATATGAAGCAAAAGAGGAAGTAGAAAAAGTATCAAAGGAGATACAAAGATATAAAGAAATTACTGATTTGTCCTTTACTCCATACGATGGAGAGCTAATAAGGATGATAGCAGAACCTCCTAAAGAGACTTTGGCTATGGCAGATGATTGAAAAACTAAACTCATTACTCAAAGGCCGTTCGGAAAGGAGCGGCCTTTTTATACCACCCAAAACCACCAGCTTTAGCTGGTGGTTTTTATTTGACACAAAATATATATCTTGATACACTCATATTCATAAGGACTGGAGAAGGTGGGTGCCCATAAGGGGCTTAATTTCCTATTTAGGTCAGACACCTCTCCGCCAGCTGGCGGATTAGGGGTGATATCTCTAGGCCTGTTTAACAGGTATTTTTTTATCAAAAATTTACTATGGCATTAACAAAAGATAAGAAAGGAGAAATCCTTAAAAAGCTAAATGATATCTTTGGCAATTCCGAATCAGCAGTATTTGTGAGTTTCAAAGGATTGAAAGTCGCTGATACTGCTGAGATGAGGGATGCGCTTCGCGCAGAGGACGTAGGATATTTTGTTGCTAAAAAAACATTGATAAAGCGTGTACTTAGTGAAGCTGGACTAAAAGGAGAGATGCCCGAGCTTTTGGGTGAAACTGCAGTTGCATATGGTACAGATCTTACAGCACCAGCGAGGGGAGTTCAGGAGTTTGCAAATAAGTTTAAAGACAATATTGCAATCTCAGGAGGAGTCTTTGAAGGGCGGTATATGGATAAAGCGGAGATGACAGAGATCGCTTCTATTCCATCACTTCCTACGCTCTTAGGAAAATTTGTGAATATTATTAATTCACCGATCCAGAGATGCGCTATAGCGTTAAACGAGATTGCAAAGACAAAAGAAGCTTAGATCAGACCTACCTGCCTGCCAGCAGGCAGGTAGCACAAAGCAAAGCTTAATTATTAAAATAATAAATTATTAATATGGCAGAATCCAGCCCAAGGCTGGTCGGCCTCGGGCCGAAAAAATAACTAAAAAATATTATGACAGATGAAAATAAAAAAGAGAAAGTAAAAGCTGAAGAAAAAGCTCCAGAAGCTCCTAAAGAGGAAGCTCCAAAGGAAGAGCCAAAAGCGGAAGAGAAAAAAGAGGAAACTAAACCTGTAAAAGTTCCAGCTAAATTCAAGAAAATTGTTGAGGAGATTGAAAAAATGTCAGTCATGGAACTCAATGAGCTCGTTAAAGTTTTTGAAGAGAAGTTTGGCGTTTCAGCTCAGGCTGTAGCTGCAGCACCAGCAGCAGGTGGGGCAGATGCCGGAGACGAAGCCCAAGATTCCTTTACAGTTGAACTTACAGCTGCAGGAGAACAGAAGATTGCTGTTATAAAAGCAGTCAAAGGGCTCCTCGGCCTTGGACTAAAAGAAGCAAAAGATATGGTTGACGGTGCTCCATCAGTAATGAAAGAAAGTGTTAAGAAAGAAGAAGCAGAGGAGATAAAAGCTAAAGTTGAAGAGGCAGGTGGTACAGTTACTCTTAAGTAACTGTAGGCCGGAAGCGCGCGTGCCAAAGCACGAGGGAGCGCTGAGGCGTGGTCAAGCGCACTTAGTATTTTGCGAATATTTGGAGTAAAATACTTAGTGACGGGTGACAAGTTACGCTTAAATAAACTCCACTCCACAAGCTTCTTCTCAAAGGCACGCGTCGCACTCCCAGCGTGAGCGCGCGCTCAGTCTCGGCCTTGCTCTTTCATTTTCACAAAAATGAAAACCCTGCCCGCTCGGCCTACGAAGTCCTTTGAGAAAAACTTGCTACGTTCCGACGACGAACTGCGCAAGGCTTTTGAAAAGTATATACCTCGTTTTGACAGAAAAAAGAGTCCTAATTGGGACTCTTTTTTGGTGTTTGTCAATTTTGATATTTTGACGTGAGGGTGGTAAAATACCTCCATGAAAATCTTAGGAAAACTCTTCGGGAGTCCTGCCATGGTTAAGCTTCTTCGCCTCTTTCTCTTTAATCCTGAACAAGTTTTTACAAACAAGGAAGCTGCGACACGCGCAAAAATTACTCTTGATACAGTACGCCTTGAGCTTTCAATCATGAAGCAGATGAACTTTATAAAAAAGAAGACGGATTATAGAGCTGTTTTATCAAAAAGAGGGAAAAACAAAACAACAAAAAGAAAAAGAGTTTCAGGATGGATTTTAAATGAAAAGTTTCCGTATTTAGAGCAGCTTCAGGATTTTTTGATGAGTGCAACTCCAATTAAACACAAAGATATTCCAAAAAGACTTGGTGCCTCCGGAACCATTAAGTTAATAGTGGTTGCAGGTATGTTTATAAGAAACCAAGACAGCCGTTTGGACATATTGGTAGTTGGGAACAATATAAGAAAATCACAGCTTGAAACGGCCATAAAAGCTATTGAATCAGAGCTTGGAAAAGAGCTTCGTTACGCTGTTTTTGACACACAAGAGTTTAAATATAGGCTTGGCGTCTACGATAGATTGATTCGTGACGTGTTTGATTATCCTCATGAGATTATTTTAGATAAAATTGGCGTTGAATCAGAGTCAAAAAGCTAATATAGAACTAACTTTGTGGTTATCCACACTTAAAACAGGAAAATAGTAAATAATAGTGCAGATAAGATGATAGAATATAGGTACACATGGTTCTCATGTGCAATTAATATAAAGGTCGTTTGTCCTGCCTAAGCAGGGCGCAATATTTTTTAGTAGTGTTAAATGCCTAGGCAACCCCGCCTGTTAGCGGGGCTAAATTATAAAGCATGTTAATACAAACATGGAGCGAAGTCCTAACGCAGTCATTTAAAGATCTATGGCTTGGCGTTATTGACTTTGTACCGAATCTTATTATAGCGCTTGTAATATTCATTATTGGATGGATTATCGGCGCAGTACTCGGACGAGTGGTAGATCAGATCATAAGGTCTTTGAAAGTAGACAACGCGCTCCGCGGAGCAGGTCTTGATGATGCATTCGGACGAGCAGGTTTTGACCTTAACTCAGGCCGATTCTTGGGAGGCTTGGTTAAGTGGTTCATCATTATCGTATTTCTTGTAGCATCTCTTGATGTTTTGGGACTTACGCAGGTGAACACATTCTTGCAGGAAGTTGTTCTGCTTTACCTTCCACAGGTAATCGTGGCAGTGCTTATACTTCTTGTTGCGGCAGTCATTGCTGAAGTTATGCAGAGACTTGTCATCGGAGGAGCAAAAGCTGCAAATATGAAGTCAGCTAATTTCCTCGGAAGCGTTACGAAGTGGGCTATTTGGATTTTTGCAATCCTTGCAGCACTCTTCCAGCTTGGTGTTGCGGCAGCGTTTGTCCAGACACTCTTCACAGGTGTCGTTGTAGCGCTTGCGCTCGCAATAGGGCTTTCTTTTGGCCTTGGAGGGCAGGATGCAGCTGGACGATATATCGACAAGCTTCGAGGAGACATCTCTGAGAAGAACTAAACTCTACATATATACGTAAATAGTACTATTTAAACCACCCCGTCGCTCGCGAGCGACGGGGTGGTTTTGTGTTTATATCCACAATTTAAAAAAAAGAAAAGAGAAATTAATGTATAATATATATATGCAAAAAACGATTACCAAATTCTTAATACTAACAATCATCCTAACTGCAGCACTCTCAGTCAACTATCTCTTCGCTGCATGGGTAGGACCGACACAAGCTCCGCCGGATGGAAACACTTCTACACCAATTCATGTTGGTTCAACTAATCAGGTGAAAGAGGGTGGATTATCAGTAGAAGCACTTTCAGTATTCGGGAGTGGATATTTTCAGGGTAATGTGGGAGTTGGGGTTGTGACACCTACAGAGACACTTGATATTAGCGGGGGAGTAAAAGTTGGAAATACCACAAACACAAATGCAGGCACAATCCGCTGGACTGGTGCTGACTTTCAAGGATATATGGGAGGAGATTGGGTGTCACTAACAGGTGCAGGGCTAGCTTGTACGTCGTTTACATATTCTGCGTGGGGAGAGTGTCAATCAAATAATACACAAACAAGAACAGTTTTAACATCCTCTCCGTCAGGTTGTGTTGGAGGAAATCCTATAACAACACAATCGTGCACATATGTTCTACCTAT
>Ga0208521_1001641_pt1 | contig 11197 bp, 14 predicted proteins | sample ETNtaG_24_FD_185754 | JGI IMG/M metagenome (GOLD analysis project Ga0208521, IMG submission 185754) | Marine microbial and viral communities from oxygen minimum zone, Eastern Pacific Ocean - ETNP201306SV47 (SPAdes) (version 2) | ecosystem: Environmental > Aquatic > Marine > Oceanic ... | reverse complement strand
GCGCTGGGGCGGATTCACACTCAGTCTTGTCAGTACATTCTCTGGTGCAGATCGCCGGCCCACCGCCGCTCACGCAATGCGGTGCATCCGGTGAACACTCCGATGAATCCAGAGCAGGAGTATCAGCGCGATGGGTAACCGCTTGAAAGTAAAGAACTCCACCGATACACTGGCCGAGAGGACAGTCTTTACGCTATCGATAAGATAGCCAACTTGAATGGATTACGGTTTGGTAAAACGAGAGGGGGTATTGGTATTGACCGACCTGGACGTGTCCGGGCTGAAGATAAAACGTATTGAAAGGGCAATTGATCAGTCCATGAAGGTCGAAAAGCAGCTCAGCGTTGCCGGTTGGAAACGGCCGCTAGCGAGCAAGAATAACTTACTAGCCACACAGGAGGCCTGGAAATGTTCAGGATGAAACACAAACAAGCATGGTTTACCGCTGTTGCTATCGCGGCTCTTTCGTTTGCATTGCCGTCAATGGCTGAGCAAACGATCAAGATCGGTGCTTCGGCACCCAAGACAGGTCCACTGGCCGGCGGCTCGACTGTCACATACTGGCCCAACGTCAAGCTGTGGGTCGAGCAGGTTAACGCCCGCGGTGGACTGCAGCTCAAAAGCGGCAAAGCCAAAGTCGAACTGATCGAATATGATGACCGAACCAATCCGGGTGAGGCGATCAAGAACATTCAGCGCCTCGCGACTCAGGACAAGGCGGATTTTATCCTGGCGCCCTACGGTACGGGCTTGAATCTGGCGACCGCGCCTATTTTCGCCAAGTTTAATTATCCGTTGATCACGCATACCACGATCACGGATCAGATCGATGCGCTCACCAAACGCTATTCCAACATCTTCTTCACCCTGGGTTCGACTACAGCATTCGCCGGTTCGGTGGCGAAGGTGCTGAAACAGATGCGAGATGAGGGCACGATCGGCAAACGAGTCGCTATGGTAAACGTTGCCGATGCGTTTGGTATCGAGCTTGCAAATGCGGCGCGGCCGATCTTCAAGGACGCCGGATTTGAAATTGTTTATGACAAATCCTATCCGCTCGGATCGCCTGATCTTTCACCAGTCGTGCGCGGTGCCAAGGCCACCAATCCAGATGCCTTTGTCGCCTGGTCATATCCGCCCGATACGTTCGGTTTGACCGCTCAGGCAAAAGTGCAGGGCCTCAATGTAAAGGCCTATTACACCGCTGTTGCCACTGCCTTCCCGGCTTTTGGCGGTAAGTTTGGCAAATCCGCTGAGGGTATCCTGGGTGCCGGCGGCATCAATCCTGATACGGATGCGATGAAGGCTTATTTTGCGGCCCATAAGAAAGCCACCGGTAAATCCCCGGACTACTGGGCCAGCGGCATGGTCTATGCGACGTTCGAGATCCTTGAAAAAGCCATCGAGGGGGTTGGATCGAAAGACCGTAAAGCAGTGATTGACTACATCAAGAACAACACTTTCGAAACCGTGATGGGACCGATCAATTTTGAAAACCAGAACAACGAAAAATATTGGACTGTCGGCCAGTGGCAAGGTGGAAAGTTTTATGGGGTAAGCTCAACGGGCCGTCCCGGGGCTAAGCCTGTCAACCCTAAATCCAGCTGGTAAGCTTCTCCGCTCACTCCCGGTGCAGGCAACACGTCCGCACCGGGAGTTTCTGTTAGTACAAATTATCCGTCGTGGACATTCTCATTATCGGCGGACTGTTGGGCGGAACCTATGCCCTGATGGCGATGGGCTTACAGCTTCAGTACGGCGTCGCCAGAATCATGAACCTCGCCAACGGCGAGATACTGGTAGCGGGATCCTTCGCTGCATTTTGGGTTTTCACCAGCGCAAGTCTCAGCCCGATCCTGTCGATTGCCGTGGTCGGCCCCCTGGCCTTTTGCCTGAATTGGCTGATCTACAAAATCTTGATGAGGCCGTTGGTCAAACGGGCCAGGTCGGAAGGTCAATTGGAGGCCGACAGCATTCTCTCGACGTTCGGCCAGAGCTTTATACTGGTCGGCATTATGCTGGCCGTATTCGGTGGCGAATATTTCAGCTACTCTTATCTAGAAGTTCCATTCCAAATTCTCGGGCAGGCCTATGAGCTGAATCGAATCGTCGCTTTCCTTTTTGCTGTCGTGCTCTGTGCCTGCCTCTATATCTGGCTCAATCGGACGCGGGCGGGTCTGACTCTTCGCGCAATATCTGTCAATTCAGAAGCCGCAGGTTTGGTCGGGATCGATGTGCCACGAGCATCGGCTCTGGCCTTCGCGCTTGGGGGCGCTGTGACGGCCTCCGGGGGGGCTTTGCTGAGTATGTTCCTGACCTTCGACGCCTCCGTTGGGGTTATCTTTACCATGAAAGCCTTGGTGATCGTCATCATGGGCGGCGTCCGAGACATTCGGGGCGCCATCATCGCAGCCTTCGTTCTGGGATTTACCGAGACCGCTGTGGCCAGCCTGATCGATCCGGGATTGACTCTTGCCGCGGCCTACCTGCTTTTTATCCTCGTGTTGATGTTCCGGCCCGAAGGCCTATTCGGCAGAAAGCTAATATGACGCGCCGGGAGCTCTATGGCTTGCTGGCGGCTATTTTTCTTTTCGCAGTCGCGGCCCTGCTGCCCGTGTTTGATACAGGGTATGGGCTGTCGCTTGGTGTCACCATCGCGATGTATACGGTCCTGTCGACATCCTGGACATTGTTCTCCGGGCCGACCCACTACATATCTCTCGCCACGGCGGCCTTTTTCGGACTCGGCATGTATGTGGTTGGCGGCGGTCTCGACATCATGCCCTTCCCGCTCTTGGTCATCATCGCTGCGCTGGTCGGGGCTGTCCTTGCGGGTCTTGTCGGCTTGGCAACATTGAGACTGTCGGGGGTGTATTTCGTCATCTTCACTCTCGGGTTGGCCGAGCTTATCCGTCAGCTCATGACCTGGGGCCAGACGACGTTAGGCACCAGCAGCGGGCTTTATGTTCTGACCGATGTCGATGAGAAAATGATCTACTGGCAGCTGCTGATACTGGCGGCATTCGTCTACCTGATGGGTTGGTGGATCAATCGGTCGCGTCTTGGCTTTGCCCTCAGAATTATCGGCAACAGTGAAGTCGTCGCGGCTCACAGCGGCATCAATACGGCGTTGACCAAGATCTTTCTGTTTATGGTCTCAGGGTCCATCGCAGCACTCACCGGGGCGATCCTTGCGCCAAGGTGGACCTATATTGAACCGACCATGGCCTTCAGCCCTATGCTGTCCTTTTTGGTCGTCATCACGGCATTGATCGGTGGCGCCCACCGTCTTTGGGGGCCGGTTCTCGGTGTAGTGCCCTTTGTTCTGGTCTGGGATCTGATTACGGCGAAGTTCCCCAATCAAACGGCTTTGATGTTGGGGGTGGCCTTTCTTTTGATCGTTTACGCGATCCCCCATGGGTTTGTTGGACTGGGTGAAAAGTATTGGGCCAAGTATAAAGAGTGGCGGGTATCGCCATGACTGATACCTCCGCACTGTCGGTTCGGAATGTCACAAGAAAATTCGGTGGTCTGGTCGCCGTTGACAACCTGTCTTTCGATATCAAGGAACGCGAAGTTCTTGGCCTCATTGGACCGAATGGATCAGGTAAGACCACGATGTTGAATCTGATCTCGGGAGAACTGAAACCCGGTTCGGGCCGTGTCCAAGTATTCGGCCGGGACCTCTCTGGTCGCCCGGCACACCGGGTTGCCCGATACGGCGTCGCCCGCACATTTCAGCTGGTCAGAATGCTGCCCAGCATGACGGTGATGGAGAATGTCGCTGCCGGCGGCGTTTTCGGTTATCGCCGGTATTGGGGGGCCAAGTTGAAGCGCCGTGCCAGGTACCTGATCGAACATGTCGGATTGGGCGGTAAGGAACAGATGCCGGTGGTTGCCCTCACTTATATCGACCAAAAACGCGTAGAACTGGCGCGAGCGCTGATATCGGATCCTAAGCTGCTCTTGCTGGACGAATGGCTGGCGGGTCTGAATCCGCCGGAGATGAAGATCGGCATCAATCTGGTCAGTGGACTGCGCTATGAAGGACGCACGATCCTTATCGTAGAACATTACATGGATGCCATCCGGAGTCTTTGTGATCGGTGTGTCGTCATGAACAGTGGCGCCAAAATCGCCGAGGGTTCTCCCGACGATGTGCTGAACGATCCTGAAGTCGTCCGCGCCTATCTGGGAGATGACGATGCTTGAATGTCATGATCTTTCGGTTTTCTATGGGCCTCATTTGGCGTTGGCTGGCGTGTCGATCAATATCAAGCGGGGCGAGATCGTCACCATTCTGGGTGCAAATGGAGCAGGGAAAAGCACACTTCTGAAAACCATCTCGGGATTGGTTGACCATGAAGACGAAAGTGAAATTTTCATTGACGGCAGATCAATTTCCGATTGGGATCCCCATCAGATTGTCGAAGCCGGGCTTTCTATGGTACCGGAAGGCCGGGATCTGTTTGGTGAATTGACGGTTCTGGAAAACCTGATGCTCGGTGCCTACCCCCGCCGGGCGCGAGGCGAGGAGACGACTAATCTCGACCACGTGATGACGCTCTTTCCCAAGCTTGCCGAACGCCGCAAACAAATGGCCCGCACCATGAGCGGCGGCGAACAGCAAATGGTAGCGGTCGGTCGAGCGATGATGTCAGCGCCGTCAATTCTGATGCTGGATGAACCGTCATTGGGTCTGTCACCCCTTCTATGTTCCGAACTATTCAAGGCTCTGGCGAAAATTCGCAAATCCGGTGTCGGTATTCTGCTGGTCGAACAAAATGTCAAACAGAGCCTGGCCATTTCCGATCGCGGCTATCTTCTGGAGACCGGGCGAATTACCGGTGAGGAGTCGGCGGAGGTGTTGGCGAATGACCAGGCTGTTTTGAGGGCATATCTTGGTGGCATCACGCGACTGGAAAGTCGGAGGTCTGAACGCCTGTCTACCCGCGAGATCCTCAAAAGTAATATTCATGATTTAATTAAACACGCGGAGCAAAGACAATCCGATCATATTACGACCATGAGATTGAGGTCGGGAGATGCTCAGGATCAGCAAAGGAGGTAGAGATGAAAAAAACATTCACTGATATGTACGTCGGCGGCAGGTGGTGGCCCACGGAGAACACGTTTGTCGACATGAATCCCTCGGACGATACTCTCTGGGCCGAGGTTCCGGATGTGGGAACCAACGAAGTCCAAAGTGCTATCGACTCCGCAAACCACGCTTTCGAAAAGTGGGCCGAAGTACCCTTTAATCAACGCGCCCATTTCATGATCAAGATCGCAGAGGTTTTTGAAAAGCGGAAAATGGATATTGTCTCGGCGCTGCAGGGAGAGGCCGGCGGCTGGTTTGGCAAAGGCATGTTTGAGGCCAGCTATGTACCGGAGATTTTCCATGCGGCAGCGGCGATGAACTACGCTGCTATCGGGGAGGTCATCCCGTCGGAATTCGGCAAGCTCTCTATGGCCATCCGCCGCCCCATGGGCGTGGTGTCGGTCATCAGCCCCTGGAATTTCCCAACTCTATTGACAGCTCGCGGAATCGCTTTTGCGCTGTCCGCCGGCAATACGGTGGTACTTAAACCATCGGAGGAAACACCATACTGCGGTGGGTTGTTATTTGCGGAGATCTTTGAAGAGGCTGGTGTGCCCGGTGGCGTGCTCAATGTCATTACATGTTCCCGCGACAATGTTTCCGCAGTTGGCGAAGAAATGGTCGAGCATCCCCTGGTCAAGGGTATCTCCTTTACGGGTTCGACTGCTGTGGGCCGCGAGATCGCTGCCCGTGCGGGTGCGCACCTGAAGAAATGCTGTGTCGAACTCGGCGGTAAGGATGCGCTGATCATCTGCGATGACGCGGATATGGATCGGGCGAGTGGAGCCGCAAATTTCGGCAGCTTTATGCACCAGGGCCAGATATGCATGTCGGTGGAAAAGATTCTGGTTCAAGAGAGCGTTCTGCCGGAATTTCTTGAGCGGTTCAAGGAGCGAGCCTCAAAGTTGAAAGTCGGGGACACAACTAAAGACAAATCCCATGTGATCGGTCCACTGATCAATGACCGGCAGGTGGCAAGGGTAAAGTCTCAGATGGACGACGCCGTAGCGAAAGGCGCTGACATTGTGCTTGGGGGCAAGGTTGATGGGCGCTTCGTCGAACCAACGATCGTCACCGGAGTGACATCGGACATGACGCTATACCGGGATGAAACCTTCGGGCCAGTCGTATCGGTGATCCCATTTGACACCGATGAACAAGCCGTGGCTATTGCTAACGATACGGAATACGGTCTGTCATCGGGGGTCATTACCAAGGATGAGTACCGGGGCCTGGAGATCGCCCAGAAGCTGGAAACCGGCATGTGCCACATCAATTGTTCGTCTGTCAACGATGAACCACATGCGCCCTTCGGCGGTTCGAAGTCTTCAGGCGTTGGTCGTCACGGCGGGCGGTGGGCAACGGATACATTTACCGAAACAAGATGGATTACGCTGGAGCGTGGTGGCCGAGGCTTCCCGCCGGGGTTCTGAATACAATCAGTAGGCAAGGCTGGTGAAAACCACATCTTCAAGGCGGCGGTTTCTGCCTTTTGTACATGGACAGGGCAGAGTTGTTTAATTCGGTAATTAAATGTGGCTGCCTGGATCGACCAAGACGGAACCTGATTGAAAATGATACTAGAAAGTATAGGAAGTATAAAGCGTATTTAATGGAAAAAGAGAGGGGATGAAAAGTCTGGTTGCAGTCTGTTTGCAGCCGAAAAGGTAATGTATTGCATCCGATTTATCCTTGAGTCCTTAAAATTCGGTTAATTTCTCCTGCCAATGAACCACTTATGTCCTTGACACCACAATCAAGGCGAGCGCGCGCCTGGCGCGTTATTGAAACACGCCGCAATCTCTTGTAATCAGCCAGTGAATCAGTGCAAAAGGTCGGTCTGAGGTGAGGCGCGACTGTCGGGTAACTGGATCGCATCCTGGTATTCCCCCTTATGCTTGAGGTGATCGAGTATTTGCCTGATCACCTTGGGGTCTTCGATGCAGGCAATCACCTTCACCGCGCCGGTGCATTCGCTACAGGTCTTAGTGTCGATATTGAAAACACGCTTGAGCCGCTTCGCCCAGGTCAGCGACGCTCGTCGTTCTGCGGGTGATGGCCGCTCCTCGACTACTCTGGCCTTGTGGCCTCTGCCCCGCTTTGCCGGTGTCACCAACGCTCGGTGTTTGCTGTTAGGCGCAAACACACCGTGAAAACGTGTCAGATTCACCCGGGGTTTCGGCACCAGCGCCGCTAGTTTGGCGATAAAGTCCAGGGGTTCGAAGAACACATGAGTGGTGCCGTTTCGGTACGGAGTCTTAAGTTGGTAACGAATGTTGCCACCTGAGGTGAGCGACAGCCGCTGCTCGGACACGGCCGGTCTTGAGATGTAGCGGCACAATCGTTCCAGCTTTTTGCGCTGATAGGCCTTGGCTGCCACGCCTGCATGCAGACTGAAGCCCGCTACTTTAGCAACGGTATTTCCACATGAGTCGTCCGGATCACCTGCCGGCAGGGTCTGTAATGTGAACACCTTGCGCCCTGCCTGTGGGCCGACCGCGATGCGGTAGCTAATGGAAGAGCCGCGCAACTGAGCCATCGGATCGTCGTCGGTCTCATCATAAGTCAGGTAGCTATTCTCGGCATCGCGTTCCAGTAGACCCTGGCGCTCGAGGAAACGGCCGACCCGGTGGGCAATGACGTGTGCCAGGTGAGTGAGTTCGGCACTCGTCGGCGCTCGCAGCGAACGGAATCGCACCGCCCCGTCTGGGCGCTCGACGTACACCCCGTCGAGGAACAGCATGTGAAAGTGGATGTTGAGGTTGAGCGCACCACCGAAGCGCTGGATCAAAGTGACCGCGCCGGTTCTGGCCGCTTGGTGAGTGTGGCCTGCTTTTCTGACCAGATGCGTGGCAATAACACGGTAGACGATGCCGAGCACCCGGCCCATGATCTCGGGGCGGCTGGCGAACAGGAAGCGCAGCTGGAATGGGAAACTCAATACCCATTGGCGCACAGGCTGTTCGGGCAGTACCTCATCGACCAGTAGTGCGGCGCTCTCCACCATCCGCCGGGCCCCGCAGCTTGGGCAGAAACCGCGCCGCTTACAGCTGAAAGCCACCAGGCGCTCAGTATGGCAGTTCTCGCAACGCACCCGCAAAAAGCCATGTTCGAGTCGGCCGCATTTGAGGTAGTCTTCGAACTCACGCTGGACTTGGTTGGGCAGGGGCGTGCCCTGCGCGACCATCCGGTCGGCGAATACAGGGTAGTGCGCATCGACGAGTTGGTAGAGTAATGTGGTCTCCGGGCGGTGGCGTTCATAGCGAACTGCGCCACCGACCGGGCTGGCATCCTTGCCGGCCTGGGCCATGATCGCGTCCTTGCGTTATTGTGTTTGCAGTGAGTTCAGGCCAGTTTACCCCATCCCTGGGGCTCACCCTCCTCTTCGGTGCCCAGCGTTTGCGCCAGATCGATCAGGGCCCAACCAACCCAACCGATCGGAATTGTTAGAATCCGTCCTGCCCGAATGGGCCTCCAGAAAATTGCGTCCCTCGGACACCGCTCGGCGCGAGTTCACCAAGGGCCTGGGATCACACCCCAACCACTTTGGAGTAGGCTACATGAACGGTTCAATCTTAGCGTCTCGGGTCGCCGGCCGGGAGCCGTGTTCTATGCTTGACACCATCGTCGCAAGGCGCTCGGAGGGCGGCCTGATCCGCGAAGCGGAGCTGCTGGCCAACGTGCGAGTGAGGATGGGGTACCGGCAGGATGGGCCGCCGCCGGCCCGAACGCCCCAAGAGAGCGGTATCGGGCAACACGGCGGCTGGGGAACCAATTCAGATGGGTAGGAGTCGCTCTAGGCAGCTACTAGCTAGCCCGGATTGATGCAAAAGTTGTCCAAACCAGGTGGGTCTGTGACCAGGAGATGTCGGCCTGGGAAAGGAACACAAAGCGAAGTGCTATCTGGGCACGGCTCGGTCGCAGTCGGATCACATTTGAACACGCAGTTGCTCTTGCCAGCCAGGGGACCAGCCGGATGTGCGGGAGTGCACGTGGGTGTTCCCTGTGAAGGCGCTGGGGCGGATTCACACTCAGTCTTGTCAGTACATTCTCTGGTGCAGATCGCCGGCCCACCGCCGCTCACGCAATGCGGTGCATCCGGTGAACACTCCGATGAATCCAGAGCAGGAGTATCACAAAGAGCACCAAATTTGGATGAGGTTGTACCAGCGGACGCACCCAACCACATGGGCGCCGCACACGCGATGAGTACTGCCAGTCCAATGCGGCAACTTCTCATTCTAGTCCTCCATTGTGTGAGTTCGAATCATCGTACAAAATTGTAAGTTCCGACGAAGTAAACCAAAACACGACAAGCTCGTCAAATGAATAGGAAGGATAACCGCTATGTTGGTTATCGACAATGTGCCGACGGGGTTGGCGATCGGCACAGGCGGCCGGGTTGGCAGGGTCATGTCGGGTAGGATTTTGGATGGGGGTTCGCGGAAAGGGTGTTTTACGGATGTGCGAGCACACCGGTCAGGGATTCGTCAGTGTGGGTTACGAGTGTGGCCACACGATGGTTTGGGCATCATCGCTTCCTAAGCGTTTGATTATCCATTAAGATTGATCCGGTTCGGGGTATGCGGGCGGTGCGCGGACCGGATGAGACGCGGTGTGCGGCGATTCGGTTCGGTTTTGCAGATGGCCTAAGATCTGTTGCCCTCTGGATGATGACTGGAAATTGAGAGTCTGGCAGAAAGATGAGGCTATTTGCTTCTCCCTCAGATAGGCCGTAGGAGGCAATATAAGGGGGGTGTATAGGTAACTTTGGGGTCTACCAATGGTAAGGGGAGGGGTTGGAAGTTATCCCCCTATAGACCCCCTAAAATTCATGGAAGACCGGTGGATTGCTGGCTTTGATCGACTACGGTAATACCGGAGCAAGGGCCAGATTTAACGGCTGAGAAACATCCGTTTTTGTGTGGTAGTATTTATTGCTCAGCATAGATTTTAAAAGGAGTTTTATATGTCTGATGGAATTTACAAAGTAATCGAATTAGTGGGAACTAGTACAGAGTCTTGGGAAGAAGCGGCTCGCAAGGCAGTCGACAGGGCAAGCAATAGTTTGAATGATCTTAGAGTGGCTGAAGTTGTAGAGCAAGATCTTAAGATCGAAGATAATAAAGTAACTGCCTATCGAACAAAATTGCGAGTTTCATTCAAGTTTCGAGATTAAAGGAATAGGAATTTGTTTTTGGCAGAAGTGAGGAATTGCACCATCAATGGGCTCTGAAACCCTGCCGATTCCCACCAATTTTTCGGACCTCTAAATTCCCCACCGCTGTGTGGGCGGGATATATCATTTGATGGGCCTGAACGGTGCCCAGGACGGCGATAGCCGACCTGGGCACGTAATCCAGCTGCCCGCATCAGTCGATATACCCGGTTCTGGCCGCATTGTTCACCTACATCCCGAAGATCACAGTGAATCTTGCGATAACCATAGACAGCGCCGCTTTGTAGCCAAAACTGCTTGATAAGACCAGTCAGGCGTTGGTTAACAATCGTACGGGCAGAATACGGCTGCTTCAGCCAGGCGTAGTAACCACTGGGATGGACTTCCAATAATCGACAAAGCCACCGCACCGGCCAGGCGGCGCTGTTAGTCCTGATAAAGGTGTACCTCATTCGGACTGGCTGGCGAAGTACACCGCGGCTTTTTTTAGGATGTCACGTTCCTCTGTAACTCGCCTCAGTTCCTTCCTTAAGCGACGGATCTCTTGATCGGTCTCGGCCTTCTCAAGGTGCTCGGCAGAGTCTGGGCCGTATTTCTTCTTCCAGACATACAGGCTGTGGGTTGTTGTGCCGAGCCTATCGGCAACTTCAGCAATACTGTAACCACGATCAACAACCTGCCTGACTGCTTCAATCTTAAATTCTTCTGTATATCGTTTGCTGCTCATAATCACTTCTCCTATTGCCATTTTGTATGGCTGAGAAGTGTCTAGCAAACTGGGGGCGATTCAATTTGATGGCAAAACTAAATTTAATCGTTAAGCAACGCGTTGCCTACAAGGTAACAACCAGGCGCAACGACAATGATGCCGTTGCGGATAACTTACTGAACCAGAATTTCAACCCAGTTGCTACGAA
>Ga0208521_1001639_pt1 | contig 11208 bp, 7 predicted proteins | sample ETNtaG_24_FD_185754 | JGI IMG/M metagenome (GOLD analysis project Ga0208521, IMG submission 185754) | Marine microbial and viral communities from oxygen minimum zone, Eastern Pacific Ocean - ETNP201306SV47 (SPAdes) (version 2) | ecosystem: Environmental > Aquatic > Marine > Oceanic ... | reverse complement strand
TCCGAGCGAGGCGCAGATACTCTCGCATCGGCTGATGCTACGTGCGGGCATGATCCGGCAGTCGAGCGCTGGTATTTACAGCTGGCTGCCGTTTGGCCACCGCGTGTTGCGTCGGATCGAGCAGATTGTGCGCGAGGAGATGGACGCAGCGGGCTGTCAGGAATTGCTCATGCCGCTAATACAGCCGGCGGACCTGTGGCGTGAGAGCGGTCGTTATGACGATTATGGCCGAGAGATGCTGCGCATCACTGACCGGCACGAACGTGAGATGTTGTTTGGGCCAACACATGAGGAAGTTATAACGGATATATTTCGCAATAATATTAAAAGTTACCGCGATCTTCCTAAGAATTTATATCAAATTCAGTGGAAGTTTCGCGATGAGATGCGGCCACGCTTCGGCGTGATGCGCGGGCGCGAGTTCCTGATGAAGGACAACTATTCCTTCGATCTCGACATGGACGGCGCACGGCGCTCCTATAACCGCATGTTCATCGCCTATTTGCGCACATTCGCGCGCATGGGTCTGAAGGCGATCCCCATGCGCGCCGCGGCCGGGCCGATCGGCGGCAACTTGAGCCACGAGTTCATCGTGCTCGCCCATACTGGCGAGAGTCAGGTGTTCTGCGACGCTGCGCTGCTTGAGCGCGATATTCTGGCCGAGGATATCGACTATCGAGCCAATCTGGCACCGCTGGTCGAGGCCTGGACGGGCTACTATGCCGCGACGGACGAGGAGCATGATGCTGCGGCTTTTGATGCCGAGGTGGAGGCCTCGCGACAGCGCATCGCTCGCGGCATCGAGGTCGGGCATATCTTCTATTTCGGCACCAAGTACTCTAAGGCCATGGGCGCCGTCGTAACAAACGCCAACGGCGAGGCGATCACTGTCGAGATGGGGTCCTACGGCATTGGTGTCTCGCGGCTCGTCGGCACCGTCATCGAGGCAAGTCACGACGATGCGGGCATTATCTGGCCCAAGGCGGTGGCGCCGTTCCAGGTTGGCATCGTCAACCTCAAGGTTGGCGACGAGAGCTGCAATGCTGCTTGCGAAAGCCTCTATTGCCAGCTCAGCGGGGCTGGGGTGGATGTGCTCTATGACGACCGCGACGAGCGCGCCGGTGTCAAATTCGCCACCATGGAACTGATCGGTCTACCTTGGCAGCTTGTCGTCGGCCCGCGCGGCGTCAAGAACGGTACGGCAGAGCTCAAGGCCCGCGTTGGCGGTGAGGCAGAGACGCTGTCGCTGGATGTGGCATTGGCGAGGCTCGTGGGTTAAGTGTTCTCCCGCGTCGAGCGTTGGGTGGCATGGCGCTATCTGCGCGCGCGTCGGCGCGAAGGTTTTATCTCCGTCGTAGCCGGCTTCTCGTTGGTCGGCATAGCGCTCGGCGTCGCTACGCTGATCGTAGTGCTTTCAGTGATGAGCGGTTTCCGCGAAGAGCTATTGGAGCGTCTGCTGGGGATAAACGGGCATGTCACCGTTCATCCCGCGGCCTCCGCGCAAGGCATAGAGGGTTTTGATGCCTTAGCCACGACGTTGAACACTCGGGCGGATGTGCGGCGGGCAACGCCGCAAATTCAGCAACAGGTCATGATCACTAATGCCGGCCGTGCGCGTGGCGCTTTGGTCCGGGGCGTGGCTCCGGCAGAATTGCGGAAACGATCCCTAAACGCTGAGCAGATGACCGACGGGGCCTTGGCGCGTTTCGGAACTGAAGATGGGGTATTGGTTGGCGATCGACTGGCTCGCACCTTGGGCGTCCAACGGGGCGACAGTGTGACAATTGTTGCGCCGGAAGGAAAGGCGACCGTTTTTGGCACGGTTCCGCGTGCCAGGGCCTATCCGGTCCTTGGAACTTTCAAGCTGGGCATGTCGGAGTACGATAATTTGCTCGTGTTTATGCCATTGCCCCAGGCGCAACTGCATTTCCAACTGCCGGAAATGGTTAATCAGATCGAAGTGTTCGTGGACAACCCGGACTTGGCGTGGCTGGTGTCACAAGAGATCAATGCTGATGTGCTTGACGCAGCCTATGCCACGCCATGGCAGTCGAATTATCAGTATCTCGCCAATGCGCTCAAGGTGGAGCGCAACGTGATGTTTCTGATCCTGACGCTGATCATTCTTATTGCGGCCTTCAACATCATCTCCAGCCTGGTGATGCTGGTGCACGACAAGGGCAGGGGTATCGCCATCCTCCGCACCATGGGGTCGACGCAGTCAACCATTCTGCGCATCTTTTTTCTGACGGGCGCATCTATTGGTGCCGTCGGCACGCTGTCGGGCGTGATGGTAGGCGTAGCCCTTACGTTGAATATCCAAACTATTCAGGGTTGGGTAGAATCCTTATTCGGCCAAGTCTTCCCACCAGAAATCTATTACCTAACCCGCTTGCCGGCGAAGATCGATTCTGGCGAGGTCGTGACTATCGCGCTGATCAGTCTCGGGTTGTCCTTCCTGGCGACGGTTTATCCTGCTTGGCGGGCGGCGCGGCTCGACCCTGTGGAGGCGTTGCGCTATGAGTGAGCCGGTGCTCACTCTGGACGGCATCGTTCGGCACTTTGAGCAAGGTGGGCGCACCCTCGAAGTATTGCGTGGGGCGTCGCTCAGCATAGGCGAAGGAGAGATGGTTGGGCTGCTTGGGCCGTCGGGGTCTGGCAAGTCGACTTTGCTGCATATCACAGGACTTTTGGAACGTCCGGACCAAGGCAAAATGAGCATCGCTGGCCACGCGTGCGGTGGGCTTGGTGATCGCGAGCGCACGGCGCTACGGCGCAGGTTGCTCGGCTTTGTTTACCAGTTTCACCATCTGCTGCCGGAGTTCTCGGCGCTCGAGAACGTCATGCTGCCGCAGATGATTGCCGGCGCCAATCGAGCCAATGCCAAGGTCCGTGCAGGCGAGATGCTGGAACGAGTCGGCCTCTCGGACCGAACCGACCACCGCCCGGCCCAGCTTTCCGGCGGCGAGCAGCAACGGGTGGCCATGGTACGTGCTCTGGCCAACCGCCCGGCCCTGCTGCTAGCGGACGAGCCGACGGGAAATTTGGATCCCGAGACGGCCGGCCTAGTTTTCGAGGAGTTGTTGCGCCTAGTGCGTGAAGACGGTTTGAGCGCGCTGATTGCGACACACGATTCCAGCGTGGCGGCGCGTATGGACCGCTCGGTTGCTTTGACGGCTGGTACATTGGGAAAAGTGGAGAATTTGTCTTAAATTATCTTGCTAAGAGTTTGTTAATTAAAAAATTATTGACAGTCACTTAAATCTAAAGCTAGACTTTATGATAGTTCGGGCCTCCGGTGTTCTTGGTGCAGAGTTGCCCATTGCCGGGCCACAAGATCCACGTCCTCGCCATGTGTGACGACGAGTATCGATGCATTGGCGCCGATATCCATGTCGAAGAGCTTCATTCAGTTTCCATCCGGTCCAGCGAGCGGCTAACTCGCATTTAACCCTGCGACACCGGCGAGATTTGCGTAGCAAATCAGTGAACTAATCCACGCGGCCATGCGGCCCACCTACGATTCGCTATTTTCGCCGTACCATGGCGCGCCTGCCACACCTGAAACGAAGGCACGCCGCGGCTCTTGGGGCCGGGGTGACTCGTTTCGGCTCGCATGCCACCCTCACGGTTTGGGGTGTGAGCCATGCTGCACGCGGAATTCGTTCATCTCAGGGTTCATACTGCCTATTCTCTGTCCGAAGGCGCTGTCCGTATCGATGCGCTTGCTAAGCGTTGCGCGGAGCAGAGCATGCCGGCAGTGGCCATAACCGATACTGGCAATCTGTTCGGTGCGCTCGAATTCTCGCTCGCCTGCGCCGCGGAAGGCGTGCAACCGATCGTCGGCTGTCAGCTCGCAATCTCGACCGATGGTACCGAGCCGGACCAATTGGTTCTGCTTGTGCAGTCGGATGCGGGCTGGCACAACCTTATAAAGCTCGTCAGCAAGGCCTTTCTCGAAGGGCCGGAGGGAGAACCAGCACAGGTCGCGCTGACTGATCTTGAAGGCCACAGCGACGGCCTAATTGCGCTTGGTGGCGGCGTGCGCGGCCCCATCGGGCGTAAGCTTGCAGAAGACCGCAAGGCGGATGCCGAGGCCGTGTTGGAGCAGCTGAAATTGCTGTTTCCGGAGCGGCTCTATATCGAGGTGCAACGCCATGGTTTGTCGGTCGAGGATCGCGTCGAGGGACCGCTGATCGACCTCGCCTACGTCCACGACTTGCCGTTGGTGGCCACCAACGAGGCCTTTTTTGTCGACGCCACGATGCACGAAGCTCACGACGCTCTGCTGTGTATCGCGAACGGCACCTATGTCTCCCAGGACGACCGCGCGCGGGTGACTCCCAGCCACCATCTGGCGACGGCAGAGGAGATGCGCACGCTCTTCGCTGACCTGCCGGAAGCCATCGATAATACGCTGGTGATTGCTCAGCGCTGTGCCTTCATGGTGGGGCGCCACGATCCCATGTTGCCCAGCCTCCCCGAGCTGGCCGAAGGTACCAGTGAGGAAGAGAAGTTACGTGCGGATGCGAGGGTAGGCTTGGCAGAGCGACTGAAGGGCCGCGATGATGCGGATGCTTATCGTGAGCGCTTGGCTTTCGAGCTTGACGTGATCGTCGATATGGGCTTTGCGGGCTACTTCCTTATCGTCGCCGAGTTCATCCATTGGGCCAAGGAGCATGGCATTCCAGTAGGGCCAGGTCGCGGCTCAGGAGCCGGCTCCGCGGTCGCCTGGGCGCTCAAAATTACCGATCTTGACCCTTTGCGCTTCGGCCTGCTCTTCGAGCGCTTTCTAAATCCAGAGCGCGTGTCGATGCCGGATTTTGACATTGACTTCTGCCAAGATCGCCGCGACGAAGTGATCCGCCACGTGCAGGAGGAGTATGGTCGCGACCGCGTGGCCCAGATCATCACTTTCGGGAAACTGCAAGCGAGGGCGGTGCTGCGCGATGTTGGCCGCGTGCTGCAAATGCCTTATGGCCAGGTCGATAGGCTCTGTAAGCTGGTGCCGAACAACCCGGCCAATCCGGTTACGCTGCAGGAAGCCATCGACGACGAGCCACGGCTACAGGAGGCCAGGGACGAGGATCCGCAGGTCACGCGGTTGCTGCGCACCTCTCTGCAGCTCGAAGGGCTCTATCGCCATGCCTCAACCCATGCGGCGGGTCTGGTGATCGGCGATCGCCCGCTCGACGAGCTGGTACCGCTCTATCGCGATCCGCGCTCCGACATGCCGGTTACCCAGTTCAACATGAAGTATGTCGAGCAGGCGGGCCTAGTGAAGTTCGACTTCCTTGGGCTCAAGACGCTGACGGTGATTGAGCGGGCGCGACAGCTGCTCGAGCTTGGCGGCATAGCCGTGGATATCGACGATCTGCCGCTCGATGACGCCAAGACTTTTGGCTTAATGAGCCGCGGAGAGACCGTGGGCATATTCCAGTTTGAAAGCTCAGGTATGCGCAACCTCTTGCGAGAGGCGGGGGCGGACAATATCGAGGATATCATCGCGCTGGTGGCACTGTTTCGCCCCGGGCCAATGGAGAACATCCCCAAATATATCGGTTGCAAGCACGGCAACGAGGAACCCGAATTTCTGCACGAGACCATCACGCCTATCACCAAGGACACTTACGGCGTGATCATTTATCAGGAACAAGTGATGCAGATCGCCCAGGTTTTTGCTGGTTATAGCCTCGGCCAGGCCGACCTGCTACGCCGCGCCATGGGCAAAAAGATAAAGGCCGAGATGGCGGCCCATCGCCAGACCTTCACCGCAGGTGCTATGATGCGCGGGGTCGACAAAGCGCGGGCCGATTACGTCTTCAGCCTTGTTGATAAATTCGCGGGCTATGGGTTCAATAAGGCACATTCGGCCGGCTATGCGATCGTAGCCTATCAGACTGCCTGGCTTAAGGCCAATCACCCAATTGCGTTCATGGCCGCCTCCATGAGTCTCGATCGGGGAAACACGGATAAGCTCAATATTTTTCGCCAGGAGTTGGTGCGGCTGAAAATTCCTTTGCACCGGCCGGACATAAACCGCTCTGACGTGGATTTTGTCGTCGAAGGCGAGGCGATCCGCTATGCCTTGGCGGCGATCAAGAACGTTGGCGCGGCAGCGATGGCGGAGATCGTGGAGGAGCGGCAGGCGAACGGGCCGTTCCAGGACTTGTTTGATTTTGCTGACCGCATCGATTCGCGTTCGCTGAATAAGCGGCAGCTGGAAAACCTAGCCAAGGCTGGCGCCTTTGATAGTCTCGATCCCAACCGGGCGCAAGTGGTGACTGCTGCCGACCTGTTGCTGCGCTACTCAAATTTAATGAGAGAGGAGCAGGCGAGTAACCAAGAAAGCCTGTTTGGGGATGGGCCGGTCGTATCTAACCCGCCGCTGCCTGTGGTTGCCGAATGGCCCATGGTAGAGCGCCTGCAAAACGAGTTTGAGGCTCTTGGCTTCTATCTATCGGCGCATCCGCTCGACGCCTACGCAGGGAATCTGGAAAGGCTTGGCATCAGTTCCTTCGCTAGTCTTGCCGAGGCAACGAGCGGCAATGTTGCCGTGGCTGGAGTTGTCTTGGGCAAGCAGGAGCGCAATTCTCGGCGTGGCCGGTTTGCCTTCGTGCAGATGTCGGATCAGAGCGGCTTGTTTGAGGTTGCCATTTTCTCTGACCGTTACGCGGAGGCGCGAGAATTGATCGAGCCGGGTCAGATGCTGCGCATTGAGGTGGGCCTGCGGCGCGAAGATGAGCAGACGCGTCTGACCGCGCGAAAGGTTGAGGCGCTCGATGATCGTGCTGCACTCGCCTGCGCCGGTTACAAGGTATTCCTTGCCTCGGATGTTACCTTGACGGCGCTCAAGGGCGTGGTCGAGCGGGAGCGCGACGGCACCGGAAAGCTCAGCCTAATGGTGCCAGTGGATGACGGCGACGAGATCAAGATCGATCTCGAGGGCCGCTATGCCGTTAGTCCAGCTGCGCGTGCGGCGCTAAAAGCGGTTCCTGGTGTGGTGGACGTGCACGACCTTTGATGACTACGGACAAGCGACATGTCCTAAGCGAGATATTCGGCTTTGAGGATTTTCGCCTGGGCCAGGAGGACGTCGTCGATACTCTACTGGCCGGTGAGGACGTGCTAGCCGTCATGCCGACTGGTGCCGGCAAATCGCTCTGTTTCCAGGTGCCGGCCCTGGTGCTCGGCGGGCTAACCGTGGTGGTCTCGCCATTGGTCGCGCTGATGCAGGATCAGGTCGAAGGCCTGCGCTTTGCCGGGGTGGCGGCCGATACCATCAATTCGTCCCGGCTGCGCGAGGATAACGTGGAGGCATGGCGCCGCGTTCAGGCGGGCAAGACAGCGCTTCTCTATCTCGCGCCCGAACGCCTGATGGCTGAGCGCATGATGGCCGCGCTAGAAAAATTACCTGTGTGTCTGATCGTCGTCGACGAAGCGCATTGCATCTCCCAATGGGGCCCAGCTTTTCGACCAGAATATGCGCTGCTTGGCGAACTGCGTGCACGTTTTTCTGGCGTGCCTATTGCCGCGTTCACGGCCACGGCGGACGAGATCACTCGGGGCGATATTCGAGCACGACTTCTCGCCGGTGGTGGCAGAGTCTTTGTCTCGGGCTTTGACCGGCCCAATATCCGCCTTGCGGTGTCGGCTCGGCGTGACGCGAAGGGCCAGCTCGCCAGTTTCATGGCCGAGCATCGCGGCGAGAGCGGCGTCGTCTATTGTTTGTCGCGGCGTAAGACGGAAGAGATGGCGGCATATCTGGCTGACAAAGGTTATTTGGCGCTGCCTTATCACGCGGGTATGGACAAGCGCGCGCGCGATGAGTCCCAGAATATCTTTATGACCGAGCCCGGCGTGGTCATTGTTGCCACCATCGCTTTCGGCATGGGTATAGACAAGCCCGATGTCCGCTTCGTCTTTCATTGTGATTTGCCTGGCAGCATCGAGGCCTATTACCAGGAGATCGGTCGCGCTGGGCGAGATGGCGACCCGGCCGAAGCGCAAATGCTATATGGGCTCGACGACATCCGCATGCGGCGCATGTTCATCGAGCAGGAGAACAGCGATGACAGCCGTCAGCGCCGTGAGCACCGCCGACTCGACGCGCTGATCTCCTATTGCGAGGCACCGGAATGCCGCCGCCGCAGCCTGCTCGAATACTTTGGCGAAACGGCGGCGCCGTGTGGCAATTGCGATGTTTGCCTAGATCCGGTGCCCATCAGCGATGGCAGTGAGGACGGCCGCAAGGTGCTATCTGTCATCCGCCGCATGGGTCAGCGCTTCGGAGTGGCCCATGTCATCGATATTCTCTGCGGCACGTATACGAAAAAGGTCGAACGCTTCGGCCATCAAGATCTGTCCACTTTCGGCGTCGGTGCGGCGCGCAAGAAGACCGAATGGCGCTCATTTATGCGCCAGCTGGTCGCGGCCGGTTTTTTGCGCATCGATATCCAAGGCCACGGCGCACTGACCATTACGGCCAAAGGCAGGGCGCTGCTCAGTGGCGACGAGACCTTCGGGTATCGTCAGGACGCAATACGCCGCGCCGCCGGCCACAAGTCCCGCAAAGTGGTGCCGGATACCCTCGCCAATATCGACGCAGATTTGCTAATTCGGCTCAAGACTCTGCGCCTCAATCTGGCCAAGGCGCGTGGTGTGCCTGCTTATATTATTTTCAGCGACCGTACCCTTGTCGATATGGCTGCACGCAAGCCACAGACCCATGACGAGTTAGCCACCGTTCACGGCGTTGGCGAGGCTAAGCTGCGCGACTTCGCGGAGCCCTTCCTGGTGGAGATCGGCCGGTAGTAGCACTCTGGGCTTGCCATTGCGACGGGTTGGGGGTATGTCGCGCGGCACGTTATTACTCACGCGAGCGAACGGGGGTGCGCCGCAGCGCATCACTGATCCGGTGCCGGGCCTAACGGTCTGGCTTGCGGCTCGCGGTGGTACAACCGGATTAAGGAAACAGATCCATGGCAGAAGTCCCCACCTTCACCATGCGCCAGCTCTTGGAAGCCGGCGTGCATTTTGGCCATCAGACCCATCGCTGGAACCCGAAGATGGATCCCTATCTGTTTGGGGTGCGCAGTGGCGTTCATATCATCGACCTACAGCAATCCGTGCCCATGATCTACCGTGCGCTGGAGTTCGTTCAGGGTGTGGTTTCGCAGGGCGGGCGCGTGCTTTTCGTGGGTACCAAACGCCAGGCGCAGGAGCCGGTCGCCTCCGCGGCCAAACGCTGCGGGCAGTATTTCGTCAATCACCGTTGGCTCGGCGGCATGCTGACCAATTGGCGTACGGTCTCGAACTCGATTAGTCGGCTGCGCACCCTTGACCAACAGCTCGACGAGCAGGGAAGTGGCCTGACCAAGAAAGAGTTGCTTAGACTTAATCGCGAACGCGATCGTCTGGAACGCACGCTCGGCGGTATCCGCGAGATGGGCGGGCTTCCGGATGCCCTGTTCATCATCGACACCAACAAAGAAGAGATTGCCAAGCACGAGGCTGCGAAACTTGGCATTCCTGTGATTGCCGTGGTTGATAGCAACAGTGATCCCGAGGGCATCAACTACCCGATCCCGGGCAATGATGATGCGACCCGTGCCATTAACCTCTATTGCGATCTCGTCGCAAAGGCGGTGCTCGGCGGCCTCCAGGCCGAATTGGTGGCCCGAGACAGCGATGTTGGCGCCAGCGAGAAAGGCATGGTTGAGGAGTTGCCGGTGGAGATCGAGGCATCCACCTCGGAAGCAGAGTCAGAGACCAAGACCAAGATCAAGATCAAGATAGAACAACCCGCCGAAGCGGAGGCGCCGGCCGCGGAAGCTGTTGGTGATGCCGAGTCAGAGACCAAGACCAATACCGAGACAGAACGATCCTCCGAAGAGGAGGTGTCGACCGCGGAAGCTGTTGGTGATGCCAAGGCATCCACCTCGGAAGCTGAGTCAGAGACCAAGACCGAGACAGAACGATCCTCCGAAGCGGTGGTGCCGGCTGAAGAAGTCGTCGGCGAAACTGTCACGGAAAAGGGAGCGTAAGCAAGATGGCGCAAATAACGGCGTCCATGGTTAAGGAACTCCGCGACAAGACTGGCGCGGGCATGATGGACTGCAAGAAGGCGCTCAACGAAACGGAGGCCGATTTCGAGGCGGCCGTAGATTGGTTGCGCACGAAGGGCCTAGCAGCTGCTGCCAAGAAGGCTGGACGCGTTGCTGCGGAGGGCCTTATCGGCGTTGCGGTCAGCGGCACGAAGGGTGTGGTTGTGGAGGTTAATTCCGAGACTGATTTCGTAGCCCGCAACGAAGACTTTCAGGGCTTCGTGAGCGCCACAACTCGAGCGGCGCTTGAGGTCGGCGGTGATATGAGAAAGCTTGGCGAGAGTGAAGTTGCCAAGAGCTTAACCGACCTGATTGGCAGCATCGGCGAGAATTTAGTGCTGCGCCGCAGTAATGGCCTGTCGGTGGATGAGGGCGCCGTCGTCAGCTACATGCACAACAGTGTCATGCCCAATCTCGGCAAGATCGGTGTTCTCGTGGCGCTGAGTTCGATAGCCGATCAGGCCGCGCTGGTAGCTTTTGGCAAGCAACTCGCGATGCATGTGGCCGCGGCGCGGCCAGAGGCGCTGACTCGTGACGATCTTGATCCGGTAAAGGTGGGGCGCGAGCGTGCGCTGCTCACTGAGCAGGCTAAAGAATCGGGTCAGCCCGACAATGTGGTGGAAAAGATGGTTGAAGGCCGTCTGCGCAAGAACTACTACGGCGAGGTAGTGCTCGAAGAGCAAATCTTCGTTATAGACGGCAAGACAAAGGTCGCCGATGCCGTTGCCGCTGCCGCCAATGAAGCGGGCGCGCCTATCGCCATCGCAGGGTTCCTGCGATTTGAACTCGGCGAGGGTGTCGAGAAGGGCGAAGACGACTTTGCCGCCGAGGTCGCCGCTCAGGCTGGAGTCTAATCGGGCCTCCCATCGCCCCCCCCATCGCGTATACTGTGGGCCCAAGGTGCGGATTCCGTTTCGCGCCAGTGGCGATCGGGATAATGGGGGTAAATGGTGGCATCTGAGCAAGCGGAGAAAGCCCAACCAACCCCGGTTGCGGGCGGCGAGCGGTATGAACGGGTACTCCTTAAGCTGTCTGGTGAAGCGCTGATGGGTGCCCAGCCTTACGGCCTAGATTCGGTAACCGTCCAACAGATTGCAGAAGA
>Ga0208521_1001604_pt1 | contig 11314 bp, 9 predicted proteins | sample ETNtaG_24_FD_185754 | JGI IMG/M metagenome (GOLD analysis project Ga0208521, IMG submission 185754) | Marine microbial and viral communities from oxygen minimum zone, Eastern Pacific Ocean - ETNP201306SV47 (SPAdes) (version 2) | ecosystem: Environmental > Aquatic > Marine > Oceanic ... | reverse complement strand
GCGCGCGCCTGTCTCATCAGCTTGTGAATCGTCATCGCTGAAATCCATTGTTTGTGAACTCGGACATCCTTCACCCATTTTGAATCCTCCTCATTCAAAATTGTTTGCCTATACGGCTAAGATAAACTGTAGAATTTGTGATTATAGCTGATTATCATATATTATGTCAAGAATTGATTAATTTAGGTAGTAATTTAGATTTTATAGACAAAAAATACTCTAGAAACGTGCAGCCAAGAGGATATTAAGAAGGAAAGATAATAAAACTATATTGACTTTATATTCATATTATAATAACCTTTTAACATGGGCAAAATTTTAGTAGCGGATGATGATATCAAATCATGTGAGCTTCTTGAGGATTTTTTTAAAATGAAGGGGCATGATGTAATTATGGCATATAGCGGTATGCAGGCATTTGAAACGGCTATAAGTGAAAAGCCAGACATAGCCCTTCTTGAGATAAGGATGCTGGAAAGGGATGGTATGGAGATTTTGAGGTGCATGAAGGAATCTGCCAGGGATATTGTTATTGTAATGTTAACAAAGCTGCTAGGGCAGCTCTCAAGGCGGGTGCGAATAATTATATAACCAAACCTATTAATTATGCTTTACTAGAGACGGAGATTCTCTCTCGTTATATGAAATAACGGGAATAATTTTCTCATAAGCGCCAGAAAGGGATCCCCCATTAGAAAATCCTTCTTAAGCACAAAACACTTCCTTGCACAAAAACATCAACTTTTTTTGTATTATCAATTTTGATATTGAGATATGGAAACTCCAGATCGGGAAAAAGCCCATGATGAATGGGTAGCAATTAAAGAAGAAACTCAGGAATGGGTCAAAGAGTTAGCTGATATGCTTTCTGAAAATGGCATTCCATCCCGTTTAATGCTTGCTCCGGGATGCAGCGCAGGAACGTGCGGGTGCAAATTCCGTCTTCTGGTTACCAAAGAGGATGTTCAGGCAGCACTTGATAGAATTGATAAATATTACATGACTGTGCATCCGGAGCTCAGAGAATCACAGGAATGGGCAGATCAGGACAGATGCCCTGCCTGCGGTCACCATGTTGGTAAGGATGCAAAGGAATGTTCTGACTGCGGGTTATTGCTTATTATCGATGAAGCGTAGCAGTCTATTACATTAAAGTAGTAAACACACACCTCAAGATGGAATATCAAATATCAACGTTGTAGCGTTCCTCCAAGTGTTGTACCTGTTTTGTCTAGAGTAATTTCCTCGGTAGAATTATACACCGGTTTGCTGTCAGGTTTTAGCTCTTTTAAAAGATGGGGGTATTTTTCTTTTACCTGTTTCTTAAGCTCAGGATCTAATTTTGCTTTATACAGGGTTTTCACCCCGGAAAACTGTTCAATGTTTAAGTTATATACTCCCTCAAGATTAGCACCCTGAAGATGGGCATTCATAAGGTTGGTATTATAAAGTCTGGCATTCTTAAGATTGGCTCCCAAAAGGATTGCGCTCTCAAGATTAGCACTCTGAAGGTTAGCTCTTCCAAGGTTGGTGCCAGAAAGGTTGGTATTCTCAAGATTGGCACTCTCAAAGTTGGTACCCGAGAGGTTGGCTTTCTCAAGATTGGCACCTTTAAGATCGGCTCCTACAAGGTTAGCTCCGATAAGATCGGCTCCTACAAGGTTGGCACTTTCAAGGTTGGCCTTCGTAAGGTTGGCTTTCGTGAGGTTAGCTTTATCAAGGTAAGCTTGCACCAGGTGGGCTCCCACAAGATTTGCTTCGTTAAGGTTGGCTCCCTCAAGATCGGCAGCCTGAAGGTTAGCTCCCTGAAGAATGACTCTCTCAAGGTTGGCTCCCTCAAGATCGGCTTTACCAAGGTTAGCTCCCCCAAGCTTAGCTCTTCCAAGGTTGGCTCCATTAAGATTGGCTTCCCAAAGGTTGGCCGACAATAGATTAGCTCCCTGCAGGTTAGCTCCCTGAAGTATGGCTCCATTAACTTTGGCCCCCTGTAGTACAGATCCCACAAGGGTGGCTCCCTGCAGGTTAGCACTTTCAAGATTAGCGTTCAAAAGGTTGGCTCCCTGCAGGTCGGTTCCCTGAAGATTAGCCTTGCCAAGGTTTGCTTCCTGAAGGTCTGCCCCCTGAAAGTTTGCCTCCTGAAGGTTTGCCTCCTGAAGGTTGGAGTTTGTAAGACTGGCGCCTATAAGACTGGCGCCTTTAAGACTGGTTTTAACGAGATTGGCTCTATCGAGGACAGCTCCAGAAAGACTGGCGGCCTGAAGGTTGGCTCCCTCAAGATTGGCACTAACAAAGAAAGCACCTTCAAGATTGGCTCTCTCAAGTATGGATTTCTGAAGATTAGTTCCTTCAAGGATAGCTTCTTTGAGGTTGGCCCCCTCAAGGTTGACTCCCTCGAGATTGGCTCTCTCAATGATGGCTCCAGTAAGATTAACTTTCACAAGATTGGCTCCCTCAAGGTTGGCTTCCTGGAGGTCTGCTCCTTCAAGATTGGCTCCCTCAAGATTGGCTTTTGTAAGGTTGGCATGCCAGAATCTGGTTATTGTAAGATCGGCTCCCTGAAGGTTGGCCCCCTGGAGGTTGGCCCCCTGGAGGTTGGCTCCCTCAAGGTTGACTTCCTGAAGCCTGGCTCCGGAAAGATTGGTTTCTACAAGGACGGCTTTCTCAAGGTTGGCTTTCTGAAGGTTTGCTTTTTCAAGGTTAGCCTCTTCAAGACTGGCTTCCCTGAGCCTAGCTCCCTCAAGGTTGGCTTCCTTAAGCCATACCCCATCAAGAATGACTCTTTCAAGTTTGGCCATCCCAAGGTTGGCATAATTCAGGCTTGCTCCCAAAAGCCTGGTTTCCTCAAGATTAGCTTCCCGAAGATTGGCTTCCTCTAAGTTGGCTCCTTCAAGGTTGTTGCCCTTAAGATTAACCCCCTCTAGGTTTGCTTTCCAAAGGTTGGTACCCTGGAGGTTGGCGCCCTGGAGGTTAGCTTTCCAGAGATTAGCTTTATGAAGATTGGCAGCTTTAAGATTGGCTCCCTCAATATTGGCTTTCGTAAGGTCAGCTTTCGCAAAGTTGGCTTTCCAAAGATTAGCTCCCGCAAGATTAATCTCCTGTAGGTTTGCTCCCTCGAGATTGGCTTCTGTAAGTTCAGCTCCTGCCAGATTAACACCTGTCATGTTAGTTTCCACAAAGCGGGCTCCCGCAAGATTGGCCTTTTCAAGGCTGGCACCCTGAAGGTTTGCTCTCTCAAGGTTGGCTTTCCTGAGGTCTGCTTTATGAAAGTTTGCTCTCACAAGATTAGCTCCCTGAAGGTTGGCTTCCTCAAGCTTGGCTTTCCTGAGGTTGGCTTCCTGTAGATTTGCATTCTCAAGATTATAACCTCTCAGATCGTTCTTCGGAATCAACGTATTATGCATTGCCGGCAGTCCAAGGTTATTGAGGATGTCTTCACTATAGTACGCTAATACCCAGTTGCTTGCACTTTTCAGATTAACTATGTCAAAAGCGACTTCCTTAAGGTTAGCCCCCTCTATATTAGACTCCTCAAGGTTGGCGCCCTGGAGGTTGGCGCCCTGGAGGTTAGCTTTCCAGAGATTAGCTTTATGAAGATTGGCAGCTTTAAGATTGGCTCCCTGAAGGTTGGCTCCCTGAAGGTTAATTCCCTCAAGGTTGAATCCCGTGAGGTCCGCTTTCCAAAGGTTTGCCCCTTCAAAATCATATCCTTTTAAATTTTTTTCCTTGACTAATTTATTGTGTATTGCAGGCAATCCCAGTTTGTTGAGTGATTCCTCACTGTAATATGCCAGTACCCAATTTCTAGCACTTTTAAGACTATCTATGTCAAATGCAGCACCCTTGAGATCGGTTTCCTGTAGATTGGATTCCTCAAAGTCTACTCCCTTAAGATTGGTTCCCATAAGGCTGGCTCTCTCAAGGTCAGCCTTGTGAAAGTTGGCGTCCTGAAGGTTGGCTCCCTGAAAATTAGCTTCCTCAAGGCCCGCTTCTTTAAAATTAACATCCTCAAGGATAGTCTCCCTAAGGTCTGCTTTATGAAGATTGGCGCCCTCAAGGTTGGCTCTCTCAAGGTTGGCGCCCTCAAGGTTGGCCTTCACAAGCCAAGTTTCCAGAAGAACGGTTTCCTGAAGATTGGCCATCCTGAGATTAGCAACCTCAAAGTTGGCTTTCTGAAGGTTAGCTTTCCAAAGATTGGCCCCCTGAAGGTTGGCTCCCTCAAGGTTACTCCCTTCAAGATTAGCCCTCCCAAGGTTGGACTCTACGAGGTGGACTTCCAAAAGGCTGGTTAGCAAAAGAGTTGCATCCTGAAGGTTAGCTCTATCGAGGTGGGCACCTTCAAGGTTGGCTCCCTGGAGGTTGGCTCCCTGGAGGTTGGCTCCCTGGAGGTTAGCTCTATCAAGCCGGGCATCATGAAGGCTGGCTTTCCCAAGGTTAGCCCCCCTCAGATTAGCTTTCCGAAGGTTGGTTTCCTGAAGGTTAGTTTTCCAAAAGTTGGCTTCCTGGAGGCTTGCTCCCTCAAGGTCATACCCTTTTAGATTATTTTCCCGAATTAATCTGTTGTGCATCGCAGGCAGTCCAAGCTTACTGAGTTGTTCGTCACTATAGTACGCCAATACCCAGTTATTTGCACTTTTAATACTATCAATGTTAAAAACAGCTCCCTGGAGGTTGGCTCCCTCAAGATCTGCCCTCTCAAGATCTGCTCCATCAAGATTAGCAACCTCCAGGTTGGTCTTTGAAAGGTTGGTTTCCCAGAAGTTAGCCTTCCTGAGGTTTACTCCAACAAGGTTATATCCTTCCAGATTACTTTCCTGGATTAGCTCATTGTGCATTACCGGTAGTCCAAGTATACTGAGGGCTTCACTGCTATAATATGCCAGCGCCCAATTGTTGGCGCTTTGCAGACTATCTATGTCAAAAATGGCCCCTTTAAGGTTGGCACCCTGAAGGTTAGCCCTATCAAGGATTGCTCCTTCGAGGTTAGCGCCTTCAAGGTTGGCTTCCTGAAGATCAGCGTTCTGAAGATTGGCCCCTTCGAGGTTGGCTCTCTTTAAGACGGAGGCAACAAGACCTGCTCCTTCCAGGTGAGCATTTTTCAGGTTTACCCAGTGAAGGCCCTTATAATCGTCTGCCGGTTTGAAAATTAATTTTTGATTACTTAAATCCACACTCAAACCTTTGCCTTCATTTGACAAAGGCACTAAAAAATAAAGAAGAAACACGCTGTATAATGTCATACAAAAAGACAAATAAACCTTGCCTTTGTTTCCTCTTAAATATCTCCACAGACGATTATTTATACTTTTATACTTTTCACGGATATCACCATAAAGGCTCCAGAAATAATAGACTATGACAACACCTAGAATCGGCATTATCCCTACAATGTAAGACAATATAGGGTCATGTTTTTTGACAAACCAGAGAGAATTAAGGGTTAAAATAAAAGGCAGCAGCCACCAGAGAGAGAAACTAACAAATATTTTTCGCACTGCGCCTACAATACCCGGTTCAGATTCAGACTCTTTAGTTATATTCAGCATCTTTGGATAAAGACGTCCATGTTCTATTGAATCAAAATCAGTACGCAGATCCGCAATTAAACCTTTTAACCTTTGCAAATATAATTGAAGATAAATAAAAGCAAATATTGCTATTAGCGGGCCTGCGATAAAGAAACCATCCAGGGGGATCTGAAGTTTTATAATTGGAAGACTGACTTTATTATCAAGAATAATTTGACGGTCAGAAGTGCTGACTATTGTGAGTACCCAATAAGCCAAAAACCCAATATAGATGTAATATATTTGACGTGCATTCTTAGATGCTTCGGTAATACTATTTATCAGCCAATCAGGTACCTTTGACTGCTCTCTTCTATTCAATTGTTCGTTTGTCATTTCTATAACACTTTTTCTTAAAAATACTTCGTAAGCACTGCCTATTTGTAGTAATTATAAAAGAGTGGGGTTGTTTTGCAAAGGAAAACTAAAATATAGATAAGAAGTAAGAAAGATGTAAGCAGAATGTAATCCGTCCGTCGCCTGAGGACGACCCTGTAGGCAGTTTTAAGATCCGCCCCTGGCGGGAGGCGCCCCTCGGAGTAACTTCAAGGTCCGACTCAGTAGGGATTCACCGCTGAGATGCGGAGGTAAGAGTTAAGATTGAATAATGCCTTTTGTCTTGCAAAACAACCCCACTCTTTTATAATAACAGGCGATAGTCAGCAGTTACAAATCACTTTTACCACATTTTAAATATCTCCAGAATGTTAAAAACAAAAAATGCTGTTTTTACAATTGGAATAGCTTTACTTATTTTCTTAATATCCGTACCTATTATAAGTTACACAGCTTTTAAATTAGCAATAAAAGAGAAGACTTTTAATCACCTGATTACTACCAGGGAACTCTTAGTTGATCGGATAGAAAATTATTTCAATGAAAGGCTTGGTGACGTAAACGTCCTTGCGGAAAACCCATTAACGATACAAGCTCTTGCTCTTTTTACAAATGCTTTCAATAGTTCCGGCATCAAGAGCGCCGAATATACTGAAATTGCAGAGACCTATCAGCCGTTAATGAATCATTACGTTTCCAATTATGGCTACACAAACATTTTCCTGGTTGACATACATGGTGATGTGATATTTTCTGCAAAGGAAGACGAGTATACCGGAATTAATTTACTCACTACCGAAAACAGCCTCTTAAAGATTGCTCATATATTTAAGAAAGGTATGGTGGATACTTCCTTTGATGATTATACATGGCATCATGACGAAGACGACTTTGTTGCTTATTTCGCCTCACCATTATACGACAATAAAGTGCTGTTGGGTGTGTTATTAACAGAAATCCCTTTTTCTCATTTAGATGCCATATTGAGCCGCAGGAAGGGTTTGGGAGAAACAGGAGAAATGTATCTGGTAGGTACAGACGGCTTTATGCGATCAAATTCAAGGTTCTCTGAAAAGCCTACAGTACTTAATAAAAAGGTAGATACAGAAGCAACAAGGGACGCATTTAATGGAAATACCGGTACACAAATTATAGATGACTATCGAGGTGTTCCGGTACTGAGCGCATACACACCACTGAATTTTGGATCGGTTGATTGGGTGCTACTGGTTGAGATTGACAAAAAAGAGGCTTTTGAAACTATCCGCACTGTAGAGATCAGGCTCCTGATAATCGCACTCATAATCGGTAGCATAACTATAGTTTATCTTTACCTTAAAAGTAAAAACCCGGAATCTATAAAAGAATCAAAAAACTGATTAATAGAAATTATGAGTATTGAAGAGAAACTAGATTTAGAAGAAATAAATAAAGGCTTTGTCAAAAAAGAGAGCAAAGAAAGAATCAAATGGGCTTATGAAACTTTCAAAGAAGGTCTGTTTTTAACAACGAGTGGTGGTAATACTTCAGCAGTTTTACCTGACCTGACAAGAGAAGCGTTAGGTTTCTGCCCACCTACAATATTTGTAGATACAGGATATTTCAATGAGTGCACACATAATATGCTGAAGTATCTGGAAAAAGAAGGATACGATATTAAAATTTTTAAAAGCTTAATTTCTAAAAAAGAAATTGAAGAGAAATATCCAGGTTGGAGTGATCCGGAATCAGATTATTTTGATAAGGTTGTATCTATTATAAAACATGAACCGCTGAATATAGGATTAAAAGAGTTAAAAGTTAAGGCATGGCTTGGAGGAATCATGAGACATGAAACAGAAGAGAGAAAAAAAGCAGATTTTGTTCAATATATTAAAGGCTTATACCAGGTCTTTCCTATATTAGATTGGGACGATTGTAAAATAAGTGAATATCTTATGTTTAATAAATTACCAGTTAATCAATACCATTTTGATATTACCAAAGGGCCCGATCAAAAAAGGGAATGTAATATCTGGAAAGAATGTGGGGTAAAGCGAAAAGATTAAAAAATAATGTAGTAAGAAGAATTGAATATGAAGAGGCGTTCGTATGTTTATACAATTTTGATAGTTTTTATGCTTTTTATTCAGCAGATTATTTCAGGCTGTGCAACGACGGTGACAAAGGATGTGCAAAAGGAGGAGTTAATCAGAGAGGCTCCGCTTAAAGAAGAGGTGGTCAAAGAGGAGTTACCTGAGAAAGAAGCGGGTCAGGACGGCCAGAAGCTTTACGAGGGTAAATGTTCTCCCTGTCACGTACTGCCGGACATTGCCGCCTATGGTTATACCCCTGAACAGTGGGTAATAACAATCGACAACATGCATAATCCTGCGGATTACAGTGCTTATATATCGTCAGAAGAGGATGCGAAGATAAAGGACTATCTGAAAAATAAGAGTCAAAAAAAATAACAAGTAATACTATTTTTTGACAGGATTAACAGGATGAATCTTGTTTTTTCCGTTTCTTGCCTCTATATCTTTGCGTCCCTGCCTGCCGGTAGACAAGTTTGTGTGAAACCCGCCTTTCGCCTTTAACTTCAGCGCCTACCTGTATTTATCCACACCCAATCTTTCTTTTTTCCCCTTGTTTTCGAAACGGAAGAGATAATAGACTTACTTCTTATTATCATTTATACTTAAAAATGATAATAAGAAATTTTATATTATTACCTAGTGCAAATATATTTACAACAGCGGAAACCACGCTAAGCGTGGTAAACAATTTATTTAATTTTAAACACTTTAGTTTTTCTCTCTTGTCCTCGGCGCCGTTTGTCCGGGGAAAATTCGTGTCTTTGCGTGAAATCTGTCAGTAGTTTTCAGGCTATTTCGTATTGACATTCAACTGATAAAGAGTAAGAATAACTCTTTATTGCGGCAACATAAAAAGTAATGTCAGCAACAAAGAAGTCTATGGAACTTGTACCATTCAAACAAAAGCATATAAGTGAAATTCTTTCCTGGATAAAGAGTGAAACCGACATGATTCAATGGGCAGGCGCGACTTTCGTCTGGCCCTTGACGCAGAAGCAGTTCCGTGAGCATTTGAAGGCGGCAAGGCTGGAACATCCCACTCTCTATCCGTTTGCCCTTGAAAAGCGTGGAAAGGTTGTCGGCTATTGTGAAATATCAGACCATCGTCGACGATACAACTCAGCAATGCTTTCGCGTGTCATTATATCAGCACGTTATCGTAAAAAAGACTTTGGAAAGTTCATGGTCAAGCAGGCTATGCAATATGCTTTCGGTGATCTGAAGCTTCATCGTCTGGGCCTCGGAGTATATGTTTCCAACAAAAGTGCCATAAGGTGTTATACAAAAGCAGGCTTTGTCCTTGAAGGTACGTTAAGACAAGTAGTAAAGGTTGGCAATTCGTACTGGAATTATCTGAGAATGAGTGTCTTAAGAAAAGAATGGGAATGCTGATAATTCACTATAGCAGATTCAGGAGAACAGTTAACTTATAACACAAATCTGCTCAGGGTTTATCAAATGGAAACAGGCCGGAAAAAAAAGTTATATATTCAGGAAACTCTCCCAGACATTGATTTAATGCAGGAGGATGTCTCCGGCATGTGCCTGATCGGCAGTAAGATTAAGTCCTTCAAGTTGCAGGAAGGACGCTGCCGTTATCTACGGGCGCAGGATACCCGCTTGCAGGATTTTTCCATTGATAATGTCCTTTGCGATAAGGGGTATTATCAGGATTGTCATTGGAATAATTTACAGGTCCGGGATTCCTTCCTTACCGCGAGCCATTTTTCCGGGTGTAAGTTTGAAAAGACAGTGGGAAAGCTGAGTACCTTTGGCTCATCTACCTTTTACGACTGCGAGCTCCGTAAATCCAACTTAAGTGAGGTCTCATTCAGCGGCTCATGGTGGCATGACTGCAGGTTTGAGAAGGAAGATTACTCTTTTGTCCGTTTCCCATCCGCAGTCTTTATTGATACTCAGTTTACAGGGTGCCGTCTGCAAAAGGCTATCTTCAGGGCAGCAACCTTTATTCGGTGTAGTTTTGAGAGTTGTACGCTCAACGATGCAGTATTTCATAAAGCCCGGTTAATAGATACGAAGTGGATTGATACCGATATCAACCAGGCAGCTAATCTGGAGGAGATTCGCTATGATTAGTTCCTTAAGGACTAGAAGCAAGAGGCAAAAAACAAGAGGCAAGATTCAAGACAGGATGAATCATTACTTGTTTAAGTAGTTTTGAGCATTAGAATTTAAGCTATTCGAATTTGTTTCGTTATTCGTGCTTCGATTTTCTGATTTTTCATATTTTTTTGAATTGTATGATGATGACCGATCTGATATTCAGGCGTTTTACCGTGGGGGGCTACGGAATCAACGGTTTTCTGGTGGCTGACCCCGAAACCAGAATTGGAGTCTTTATTGACCCGGGCGGCTTTAGTGCTGAGATAGAGGCCTTTATCGAAGAGCGGCAGATCGTGCTCAATCATCTCTTTTTTACGCATGGCCATTGGGATCATGCCGAAGGCGTGCCGGAGTTTGAGAGCCGCTACACAGTACAGAGCTATTCTGGTAAGGGAGAAGTCAGTGCCGTTAAACATCAGTTACAGGGTGGTGAGATGCTCGAGGTCGGGCATTTGAGATTTGAGGCACTTTCCACACCGGGCCATACCCCACATGGAATTTCGTTTTATGTGTCAGGTTGTGTGTTCACGGGTGATTCTCTTTTTTGCGGGTCGGTCGGCGGAACAGGCTCAACAAAAGCGGCACAACATCAGGTCTATCACATTCGCAAACATATCTTTACCTTGCCGGATGAGACCCTGGTATTTCCTGCCCATGGTCCAATGACAACGGTGGGTGTGGAAAAATATTCCAATCCCTTCTGCCAGTAATGATTAAAGTTGCGGGGAAAGAAGATTTGATGGTATAATAATATAAAGGAGGGTGTGTTTTGTTTTCAAAAATAGTAACTCATGGCGGTGGCTCTCACATGGATGAGCTGATCTCCGTCTGCATTGTGCTGGCTATGAACGACGATATAGAATACGTAGAGCGTCGGCCTGCAAAACCTGAAGAGATTGCCGATCCTACAGTATGGGTGTTAGATCAGGGGGGCGTTCACGATCCTGAAAACAGGAATTTTGACCATCACCAATTTCCGGCGGGTACAAGAAAATGTACATTAAGTCTCATTGCTGACCATTTTGATCTCAAGAACGATTTGGATGAAACAGTCTGGTTTCGAGTGCTTGTGCTTGATGATACCCTGGGTACGATTAAAACTGCCGGAGAGCTTGACTGCAGCGCCACTTTACTGAAAGGCCTGATGAATGGGCCGATAAACGAATTTGTCTTGGCCAGATTCGAACAGGCAAAGAAACTCGACTCAGAGAA
>Ga0208521_1001603_pt1 | contig 11321 bp, 8 predicted proteins | sample ETNtaG_24_FD_185754 | JGI IMG/M metagenome (GOLD analysis project Ga0208521, IMG submission 185754) | Marine microbial and viral communities from oxygen minimum zone, Eastern Pacific Ocean - ETNP201306SV47 (SPAdes) (version 2) | ecosystem: Environmental > Aquatic > Marine > Oceanic ... | reverse complement strand
TGCGTTTCCAGAAAAATCATAAATGAAACAGGAATTATTGTACTCCAACATCACAAAAAACAAACGGTCAGCAAAGAAAACTTCAAACAGTTGAAGATAATTAATGAAAGACAGTATGGCGCGACACAGTTTACTTTCCTGGGAATAAGCTCAAACCCTGAGACGTAAAAATTCTCAGAAGCTTCCAACCCGAACCAAACTACAATACAAAACCCTCAACATGTGTTCTTGTTTGGGAAAAATGGTTTTAATTTTACAAATTATTTCAAATCAACATTATTTCGTTTTGTGAATAAAAACAATTGTGAAATAAATAGAATTAGCCTTAAGGCGCCTGCCAAGATAAATCTTTTCCTGGAAATTTTAGGCAAAAGAGATGATGGTTATCATGAGATTGAAACAGTAATGCAGGAAATTGATCTTGTGGACAACCTTCAGTTTGAAGAAATCCAGGAAGGTGTGCGGCTTAATTGCAATGACAAGAATATTCCTTCAGACGAAAACAATCTTGTATGCAAAGCTGCAAATCTTATTCTAAATGAGTGCGGAATCAGAAAAGGAGTATTGATAAGTTTAGAAAAAAATATACCTGTGGGAGCCGGTTTGGGCGGTGGGAGTAGTGATGCAGCCGCTACCCTTAAGGCATTGAATTTACTTTGGAAGATCGGACTTAACGATGCTGAGCTAATGGAATTTGCTGCAAAGCTGGGATCCGATATTCCTTTTTTCATAAAGGGCAAGACTGCGTTATGTAGTGGGAGGGGAGAAAAGATAACTCCGATTGAAGTGAAAAGTGAAATGAATTATCTTGTCATTTTTCCGCATATCAATATCAGTACAGCAACAATCTACAGAAACCTGAAAATTGACTTGACAAAAAAGATAATAGATGTAAGCTTTTTTTTGAACGCACTAAAACATCCTAAAGTTGCGGGTATCAGTAAGTTGCTATTTAACCGTTTAGAAGAAGTTGTTTTCACTACATACCCTGACTTGTTAGATGTAAAAAAGGCTTTAGACCATTTTGATTTTTGTGGTTTGTCAGTTTCTGGTAGTGGGTCAGCCTTCTTCGGTCTGTGCAGAGATAGGCAACAAGCGAAAGCTATCAAAGGCAAAATAGAACTAAGCAGCATAGGAAATGTATTTGCGGTAACAAATGTTATAACACCATAGACAACGAGACTGGAAGGAGAACTTATTACTATGAATATTACTGAAGTCAGAGTGAAACTAACTGAGGCAAAAAAAAATCGTTTACAGGCTTTCTGCAGCATTACAATTGATAACGACTTTGTAGTAAGAGACCTGAAAATTATAGAAGGATATAAAGGGGCTTTTGTTGCTATGCCGAGCAGAAAGCTCGCTGATAAATGCCCTAAATGCAATTCCAAAAACCACCTTCGTGCACGCTTTTGTAATGATTGTGGCGCCAAACTAGATGACAAACGTGCATTAGGAGAATCCAGTGGTGAAGCCAGAGGCGAAGCGGGGGAAGAATCCAAGGGTAAATTCAAGTTATATGCGGATACCGCTCATCCAATAAATTCTAATTGCCGCGATGAAATTGAACAAAAAGTACTTGCTGCATACAAAGAAGAGACTGAAAAAGCTAAACAGCCAGGCTATAAACCACCCGTGATGGGAGAGCCTGATACAGATACAGATGATTACGACGCTGAAAACAGTTAATTAATTTTAAGAGGACCATCCATAGCAAAGAAGCGTAGGAACACCTTTAAGTCAATTCAATTAACCGATCTTCCAATTGACATATCTTGAAACACACGCTATACTTATCTAAAGGAATAATTCTTTTACAATAAATCAATATCTTATCGGCTGGAATAAATTGGCAACTTTGGTTTATTCTCTAGAGCTTTGAAAGAGGGCTCTCTGTATATCTATTTTATCAGGCTGGCAAACTGAAGAACTTCCAATTTATCAGCTTAAAAACAATCTAAACTTCCAGAAAACCTGGTTTAACAAAAAACAAAAATGGAAAGAACTGGTTCGCAAATTTTAATTGATGCTTTAAAGAAAGAAAATGTTGAATACATTTTTGGTTTACCTGGCGGTGTAGTCATACCACTCTTTGATACACTGTTTGACGATACAGACTTAAAGTTCATACTGACACGACATGAGCAGGCGGCAGGGCATGCGGCTGATGGTTATGCTCGGGCTACCGGAAAAGTAGGTGTTTGTCTCGTTACATCCGGTCCCGGCGCAACAAATTTAACAACTGCTATTGCAACAGCCTACATGGACTCTATACCCATGGTAGCCATAACCGGACAGGTCAAAACACATCTTATAGGCAGTGATGCATTCCAGGAAGCAGATGTAACCGGTATAACTCGCCCTATATCGAAACATAATCATCTCGTTAAAAATATAAAAGAACTGGGAACGGTAATTAAAGAAGCATTTTATATTGCATCAACTGGCAGACCGGGCCCTGTTGTTGTTGACCTCCCCGTAGACGTAACCACAGATAAATGGGATGGAGATATTCACGAAGAAATAAATCTTCCCGGATATAAGCCATCATATGAAGGCAATATACGGCAGATAAAAATAGCAGCGGAGGCAATAAACAGATCAAAAAGGCCGGTAATTTATGCAGGTGGTGGAGTTATATTATCAAATAGCTCAGAACAACTTATCGAGCTTGCAGAAAAAGCCAATTTACCGGTAAACACGACATTACTGGCACTGGGGGTATTTCCTGAAGACAACGAAAAAGCACTGGGAATGATAGGAATGCATGGAACGGTTCCTGCCAACTATACCGTTCATGAAGCAGATTTATTAATTGCAATTGGAGCGAGGTTTGATGACAGGATTACGGGTAAGATAGATGAGTTTGCTCCCTGTGCAAAGATTATTCATATAGATATAGACCCAACTTCTATCAGTAAGAATATCAGGGTTGACATCCCGGTTGTTGGTGATGCCAACAATATTCTTACTGAATTGATAAAACATGTAAATTATGCTGAAAGAAAAGAGTGGTTTGAAAAGATTGCTGAATGGAAGAAGAAATATCGCTTGTCTTATGATAACACAAGTGACGTTGTAAAACCCCAATACGTAGTTGAACAAATCTGTGAGGCCACCAAAGGCGAAGCAATTATCACTACTGAAGTCGGCCAGAACCAGATGTGGGCAGCACAATATTATACCTATACAAATCCCAGAAGTTTCTTATCTTCCGGCGGCTTAGGTACTATGGGATTCGGATTCCCTGCTGCAATAGGCGCCCAGCTTGGATGCCCTGACAAAATCGTTATTGACATTGCAGGTGACGGTAGTATTCAAATGAATATTCAGGAACTTAGCACTGTTGTTAAGTATAAACTGCCCGTTAAGATTGCTATCCTGAACAACGGTTATCTTGGAATGGTAAGGCAGTGGCAAGAGTTGTTTTATAATAAAAAATATGCTCACACTTTACTCGATGGTAATCCTGATTTTGTACAAGTAGCAAAGGCCTATGGTGCAGATGGTTTTCTGGTTGAAAAGAAGGAAGACGTCAGACCGGTAATTGAAAAAGCAATTTCAATAGACGGTCCTGTCGTAATTGATTTTAGAGTAGACCCGGAAGAGAATGTATTTCCAATGATCCCTGCAGGCCAAACCATTAGCCAGGTCAAGGGAGTTGAATTAATCTGAGGAATGGCATGAGTACCTTTTAGGTTTTTCAGAAGATCACGTCTCTTAGAAAACCTGCATTTCAAATAGATCAAACCATAAAGCAAGAGTACCTTTTTTAATTTTCTTCATAATAAGGGCCAAAGAATTAAGTATGAATCGTTTTTATACTCCATTTCAGGCTGGGTTGAAAAATATATGGATTGATAGTTCAGAGAGCCATCACATTATACATGTTAAAAGATTAAAGACCGGTGACAATATCGTCCTGTTTAACGGTATGGGAATTGAGTGTAATGCCGAAATCGTTGAAATAAATGGAAATAAAGTCAGAGTAGAAGCTAATCAGTACAAGACGGTCAATAAAGAAAACAGGGTTGGCGTCGACATAGCATTTGCTATTCCCAAGGGAAAACGTTCTCACTTTCTAATACAAAAATGTACTGAGCTGGGAGTTCGCAAATTAATTCCAATGAATTACACACACAGTGTGGTAAAGCTTAAGGCCGAATCTTCCGAGAAAATTGAGAAGTGGCGCAAAATTGCGATTGAGGCATCAAAACAGTGCGGCCGTAATACTATTACAGAAATTGGTAAGGTTGTGGACTTTTGCAATATCATCGAGAATTTAGATAGTTACGACCTTCCTCTATTAGCCTGCAACCAGCCTGATTCAAATAATCTAAAAAATACGTTGCAAGAACATCTGAAACCAAATAATATAATCGGTTTTATTGGCCCGGAAGGAGGATTTACACCGAACGAGATAGAAATGGCAAAGAAAGCCGGATGTAAGTTCGTCAGCCTGGGACAACGGACTCTTCGAGTGGAAACTGCTGCAATTGCAGTTTCTGCAATCCTTTCGTATCATTATTCAAACTAACTAATTATCGAGGTTATTTATGTTATACGCCGTAATTATGGCAGGTGGCTCTGGTACCAGGTTTTGGCCGTGGAGTCGAAAAAAAACACCAAAACAACTCTTGAAGATTACCGGACAAGATACTATGATTAGACAAACTGTTGATCGTATTATTGGTGAAATACCTTCAGAGAATATCTATGTTGTAACAACGGCTTGCCTGGCTGACAGTATTAAGGGGGAACTGTCGCAGATACCGGCAAAGAATATTATATCAGAGCCATTTGGCAGAAACACGGCCGCATGTATTGGTCTTGCAGCAACCATAATTTCCAATAGAGATGCCGATGCCATCATGGCCATTATGACGGCAGATCATATAATTGAACCCCCCGATCTCTTTCTAAAAGCATTAAAATGTGCAGAGAAACTCGCAACTGAAACAGACGCTCTTATTACGTTCGGAATTAAACCAAATGAACCATCTGTAAATTACGGATATATACAAAGAAGCGAAGATAGTATTAACCTTCAGGATTTCCAGATTTATGATGTAAAATGCTTTACAGAAAAACCGGATCGTGCTACAGCCGAAGGCTTTGTGCAGAATGGTAAATATTACTGGAACAGTGGCATCTTTGTCTGGTCCGCAAATACAATACTTGAAAACATAAATACTCTCATGCCTGAATTGTCAAAGGGCCTGGCGAGAATTGGGGAATCAGTAGATACACCTGACGAATCAAATGTTATTTACAATGAATATGAAAAGCTTGATAACGTATCAATAGATTATGGAATAATGGAAAAGGCTTCAAATGTAAAGGTAATCGAAGCAGATTTTAAATGGGACGACGTTGGCTCATGGCTTACTATAGAAAGATTGAACAAGTCAGATCAAAATAATAATACCATATTGGGTGAACATTGCGGACTTGACACACAGGGAAACATAATAATCGGAGACAAAGGACACTTAATAACAACTATAAACGTGTCAGACATGATTATAGTAAGCACAAAAGATGTTACCATGGTTTGCAACAAAAACAATGCTGAAGATATTAAAAAATTAACTGACCTCTTGAAAGAGAGAGGTTACGATTGCTATTTATAATTTTCTTCCTCAACATAAAAGTAGAGGTTAGAATAAGAAAATACTATGGAAATTAACAGAAATACGATAATTAAAAATCTGGTCAAGAAACACCCGGAAACCCTGTCAGTATTCAGGAAATATAATCTTGTTGTGGCCGGAGGTGTAAGAGGGCCTAATGAACCTCTGGCATTCTTTGCAAAGGCTCATGAGGTAGATTACGACGAAATAGTTAAGGAATTGGAAGAAGCTATTGAAAAAGGTCCGGACAAATACACTGAAACGATTGAGCTGGTAGAAGACAAGGTTTATGAGAAATTCTTTAAGACAGCTATCTTAATGGCACTAACAATAGGTGTGACAGTTGGCGCAATAGTATTAACTTATATAGGCAAAACCCAAGATTTCCATTACGTACTTCATAAACTTATCCAGACACATGGACATGCTCAATTGTTTGGATGGGTGGGTCTTTGTATCATCGGTTTTGCATACTATATAGTACCCCGGGTTAAAAACGTAGAACTCAAATATCGTGAATTAACAACCACAAGCTTCTGGCTGATAGTCACAGGAACCGTTATAAGGATATTTGCCCAACCTTACGCAAATGAATTAACAAACATCTTCCTGCCAATATCAGGCTTATTAGAATTTATGGCAATTGCGTTATTTGCCTTCATTATTTTAAGTACCGTCTTGGCAAGTCAGGAAAAGAAAGAACCATACGACAAATTTATAGTGGCAGGGGTATCATGGTTTCTGGTTTGCGGTCTTATGAACTTTATAATGGATGTCGTTATGTTTTTCACAAATACAAACGAGATTCCGAGAACATTTTACAGCCCTTTTGTTCACGTATTTCTCCTCGGTTTTGCTTTCATGTTTATATTTGCCGTAAATATAAGGACGGTGTATGCCTTCCTTGATGTTGGAACAGCAAGGGTTCGTGCAGTAAATACTACTTTCTGGCTGCTAAATCTAACTCTTCCCATATACTTTATTGCACATACTTTTAATTACAACTCTCCATTTTTATTGAAAGTATCATACCTTACGATTTACCTGGTAGCGTTCAGCATTTTACTATTTGTTTACGGTATCAGGATCTTTGAAAAGTCTACAAGGGAACTCGACGATGTTGTAATGGATAGAAGCTATTCAAAGACTATCAGGACTGCTTATGTCTGGTTGATTATAGGTGTGCTTATACTTGGGGCAAAACCTTTCCTTAAGGCATTTTCGGAACCTCAGTATCTGTTTCATGGTGCGGCCAATCACGCCATCGCCGTTGGATTCGTAACTTTGATGATTATAGGATACGCATCAAAGATGGTTCCAACTTTTAAGGGTGTTGGCATGTACAGCATAAAACTTGCAGATTTATCATTTTATCTTATAAACATTGGCTGTTTTCTCCGGGTTTCTACTCAGATAATGATTGGACTATCAAATGATTCTTATTATGCTCTCATTGGGTTTTCAGGCTGGATCGAGTTTACGGCAATCGGAATCTTCGGGTACAATGTATGGAAGACAATGAACGCAGAGGATGGAGATGAAATTGAAGGACAACAGGAAGCTTTAGCTGAGATTACAGGAGACACAAATATTGCTATTGCAATAGATCAATATCCAGAAATACTGGATGTGTTCCTGGAATTTGGGTTTAAACAACTTAGTAATCCTGTTGCAAGGAAGACTGTTGCAAAAATGTTTACTATTAAACAGGCAACAAAAATACATCCGGTTGATGTAGATACCCTACTTAAAGCCCTGAATGAAAAAATAAAAAAATCATGAAAATATTAAAGAAAACCATATTGCTTGTAATGTTCAGTTTGTTGTTATCTAATCTTTGTATAGCTCAAGAGGCAGAAGAACATTTCAAGAGAGGAGTCGGTTATTTTGAAACAAGACTCATAAACAAGGCGATTGCTGAATTCAAAAAGGCTCTACCTCTATTTAAAGAAGACCAAAAACAGATGAAGGCTGAAACATATGTGACACTTGCAAATGCATACAACAGGAAAGGGATACATAAAGCGGCAATTACTGCGTGTAAAAAAGCGATGGAGATTGATCCCAACCTCGCCAATGCACATTATAACCTGGGATTTGCCTACAGAGAAGAGGGAAACGACGAACTGGCAAAGCAAGAATTTGCACTTTATGACGAACTATTAAAGCAAGAGGGTGAATATATCGAAATCCCTGAAAAACCAACCTCAGAGGAAATTGATAAATATATTACCCTTGGTGATAATTATTTTAAAGAAGGCAAGTTTGATGAAGCTATTATCGAATACAAGAAAGCCCTGGAAATAGAACCCCGTGACGATATTCTTAATAAACTTGGACAAGCTCACCAACAAAAGAGATTAGCAGGCAAATCTGAAGAACAGCCTGCGAAAATAGATACATTTAAAAGCAAAAAGACATTGGATGAAATGCCAGGGTTGGAGAGAGAACAGGATCTCTCAATAGAAGAGCTCTATGACAGAGGAATTTCATATTACGATAAAGGCATGATTGACAAGGCAATTGAAGAGTTCAAAGAAGTACTTGAGCTTGATCCGGATGACATAGAAACTCATTATCATCTTGGTAATGCATACGCAGATAAGGAAATATTTGATGAGGCCATATCAATATATAAAAAGGTAATAGAGAAAAATCCTGAATTTATAGATGCCTATTTAAGCCTGAGTACACTGTATTTAGATATGGACATGGTCGATGAGGCAATTTCCCTATGCAATCAAGCCATAAGTGCAAACCCGGATGATTCATTCTTATGTTTCCACCTTGGGGAAGCATATGTCCGGAATGAACAATACGAAGAAGCCATAACAGCGTTTAACAAAGCCATTTCCATAAACCCCATGGATCCGGAAACACAGTACCGGTTAGCGGAGTCTTATTATGAAACCAAACAATATAATATGGCGTTAAAGCACGCAGCGCAAGCCGAGGAGCTGGGATACATCACTGATCCGACATTTATGATTGATTTAAAAAAAAATACCGTTACTGAATAATAAAACATCTAAGCAATTCCATACTGCCACCTTCCTCTAAACTCAAAATCATCTTTTGGTTTTATAAACATTCCCACTAAAAGAAGCTTTCAGTAACCACCTGTACAATCAAAGCTTATATACAATCAGTTAACGTAATATCTCTAAACAAGAAATCATATACACTTATTCTTGCATTATCTTGAATGTTATTATCACATTTTGTGGGAAAATAATTCCGTGTGCAAGGATTAACAATTTATAATTCTGGTTAATATTTTAATAATATTAACCGATTATAGTGATAAGACTTATCATAGCTTTTTTTAAAACTTCATAAATATAAAATGGAATACGAAATATCACCAGATTATTTACCGATCACCCCTAGCAGTTTAAGAACGAATACAACGGTTGGCTGTGACATTTTCTTACTTGCAAAGACAACGTCTGAGGTTCGATTTGTATTATATTGCAGGGGAGATGCAGTCTTTGACGAAGCCAAAAAGGAAATGCTTGTTGCACAGAAGATCCAAAGCCTTTTTATAAAAAAAGATGAACAGCAGACGTACTTTGATTACCTGGAAAATAATTTCCAACATATCATATCCGATACAAGCATTTCTCCCGATGAAAAAACAAAGATCGTACATGGTGCCGCTACTAATCTGGTTAAAGACATCTTCAATGATCCGAGAAGTGGAAGCATGGAAAGGGCGAAGGGGTTTGCCAATAACATGGTTGATTATGTTATTAAAGATAGTAAAGCGGCGGAAAGCTTGCTCAAGATAGCAGTACATGAATATCATACTTATACTCATTCAGTAAATGTTGCAGCCGTAGGGACTTTGTTTGGACAGGGTCTTGGCCTGGAAGTAAATGATTTAAAGGGTCTTTGTGCAGGGATACTTTTGCATGATGTTGGCAAGACCAAGATCAGTACTGATATACTTAATAAAAAGGGGAAATTAACAAAAGAGGAATTCGATATAATAAAAAAACATCCTGTGTTAGGGGCGGAAGTATTAGAGGAAACAGGGGTTCAGTTTAAAGAGGAACTTATAGTAACCTTACAGCATCATGAGAACGATGATGGCAGCGGTTATCCATACGGGCTTAGCAAAGATGAGATCCATCCTTGTGGTAAGATTGCCCGCGTAATAGATGTATACGATGCACTAACTGCCGAAAGGTCATATAAAGACGCAATGAGGCCATTTGCTGCTATTAAGGAGATGAAGGATGGGATCCTTCATTGCTTTGATACGGAACTGTTTAAAGATTTTATACGCTTCTTAGGACCTTACGATCCACGTAAAACAGAAAGAAGTAGCAAGCTGTATACTACTTTATCTCGACAAGGAAGTTAAACAAGAGATTTTAGGATAAATGGATAACAGAATAATTACCATTAATATTTAATCACCAATACTCAATAACCAAACCGCAATCACTTCTCCAGCCTTTCCAGCAAAAACAATATCTCAGCCGCATCAGTATAATCCAATCCAGCATCAGAAGCCAATCCCACCTCACGAGAACCTGTAAGGATAGCCTGTAATTTCAAAACTAACAATTTTCCTGATTCAGGTATGTTCGGGTCACTGGCTACCTCGTCCAATTGCTTTTTAATCTCCTCCGGTTTCTGTTGCTTCAAGGCATCTTCAAACAGGGTACATAACCTGGCACTCGGACTTTGATCCTCACCACCATCTCGGCGGCAGGCAAGATATAATTGAATTGCCTGCCCCCGTGCTCGTGCGGCAGCCTCTTGATTACCATCAGCCAGTTCTATATCACGCAGTTTGTCCCATGCTCTCCATGGCTCGACATGATGACCATAGGGTTTGAAGCATTCAATAGCCCTCTGGATTTCCTGCCTTGCTTCATCATAGCGCTTAAGCATGATCAAGGTAATGGTGAGATTCCCCCGGACGCGCCCCTCATTTGCCATGTCATTGATCTCTGTATATTTTCCTGCTGATTGCCGGAAGGAAATCACTGCGTCCTCTGACCGCCCCATTTTAGCGTAAAGGTTTCCGAGCCGTCCCAGACTCCTGGCCTCATCCAACGGATTTTCCTGCTGTACATTAACGGCCAGCGATTGCTGAAATGCCTGCTCTGCCTCTTCAAATTGACCGATTTCCTCAAATACCACACCCTGCTGCTGCAAGGCAACTGCAGCCATATTTAGCTCTCCAAGATTCTCAAATATTTCTCTGGCTTCGTTATGTGCCTTGATGGCGTCTTCGTACCGTCCCTGAGAAAAACGTACTGTCCCGAGTTGGCCTTTTCCTACTGCAATATGCCTTTCACTCTTTAATTCTTCAGCTACTTGTATGCTTTCTTCATAGGCAGCTGCAGATTCTTCTAAACGGCCAAGGTCCAACAGACACTCTCCTTTTTTAGCAAGTGATGCGGATACCATATTTCCGGCAGCACTACTATCTGCCTCACCGGCTAGTAAGCGAAAGTCCTTGAGTGCCGTATTGATTGATTTAAGCGCATCGTCAAAAGCGCCTCCCACTCTCAGCACACGTCCAACCAGTAAATTAGCTACAGCAATATCATAATCTGCTCCCTCATATACTCCCTCGCCTGCCTTTATACATTTATCCAATAGTATCTGCGCAACGCTTAATGCCTGTGGAAAATTACCAGCATCCAATAAACTTTCAACCCGCATACT
>Ga0208521_1001601_pt1 | contig 11330 bp, 10 predicted proteins | sample ETNtaG_24_FD_185754 | JGI IMG/M metagenome (GOLD analysis project Ga0208521, IMG submission 185754) | Marine microbial and viral communities from oxygen minimum zone, Eastern Pacific Ocean - ETNP201306SV47 (SPAdes) (version 2) | ecosystem: Environmental > Aquatic > Marine > Oceanic ... | reverse complement strand
AGTCAATAAATAAGTTAAAAGTCTAATTATTATGAATTTAAAGGCATACAAAATGGATGGGTTGGGAAATGACTTTGTTATTTTTGACAATAGAAAAAAAATAACCCAATTAAATAAAAATGAAATTATTAAAATCGCAGACAGAAATTTTATAGGTTGCGACCAATTAATTTTTATTAACAAAAGTAATGACTATGACGCAGAATTAGATTTTTATAATTCTGATGGTGGAAAATCGTCTGCATGTGGTAATGGCACAAGATGTGTCGCTTATTTCATTTCAAAAGAAAAAAATAAGGAACAAATTGTATTTAAAACACAGAGTGGAATACTTAAATCAAAAATTTTAGGAAATAAAATAGTCGAGACAAATATAGGTGTTCCAAAATTTGGTTGGAAAGAAATTCCCTTGAATAAAGAAACTAATAACACAAATCTTGGAATTACCATAACTGATCGTGACGGAATGAGTTTGATAGGAGGATACGCCTTGAGTGTTGGAAATCCTCATTTAATTTTTTTTGTAAATAAAATTGAAAATTATGATCTATCTAAAATGGGTCCAGAACTAGAAGTTCACCCAATATTTCCTAAAAAATGCAATGTAACTCTTGCAGAAATAAAAAATAATAATTTAATTAAAGCAAAAGTATGGGAACGAGGCGCTGGAATGACAAAAGCTTGTGGAACTGCTGCTTGCGCAACAGCTGTTGCAGCTTTTAAAAAGAAATTGGTACAAGATATAGTAGAAATTCAATTTGAACTGGGAGTAATAACAATCACTATAGACAAAAATAATTCTATACATATGAAAGGTAAAGTTTCTGAAATAAAAGAAATTGATATTAAAATATAGTCAAAATGGGAATTTTCGAAAAATTTAAGATTGGATTAAGCAAAAGTTCTAAAAATTTTTCTGAAGGCTTTAAAAATTTAGTCATAAACAAAAAAGTCGATTCTAAAACGCTTGATCATTTAGAAGATTTTTTAATTGAGTCTGATGTAGGAGTAGTTGCAGCAAAAGAATTAAAACAAATTTTTGCTGACACCAAGATTGATCCAAAAAAAGATAGTTTGGATCAAGTTAATTTAATTGTTGAAAATTATATTAAAAATTTAATGTTGCCACTCGAAAAAAAGATTATTCTTGAAGAAAATATTAAACCGAAAGTTATATTAATTGCAGGTGTTAATGGTGTGGGAAAAACCACAACAATAGGAAAATTGGGTAAAATATTTTCCAAGGATAATAAACAAATTGTTTTTGCGGCCGCAGACACATTCAGAGCGGCTGCAATTAGACAGCTAGAAATTTGGTCAGAAAAGATCGGCGCTAAAATAATTAAATCTGAAACAGGTTCTGATCCTGCCTCTGTTGCTTTTAAAGCAATGGAATTTTCACAAAAAAACAATATTGACTGTCTTTTAATTGACACGGCAGGCAGACTTCAAAACAAAAAAAATTTGATGGATGAATTCAAAAAAATATCAAAGGTGTTAAAAAAAATTGATCCTAATTGTCCACACGAAACATTATTAATCTTAGATGCAACTACTGGACAAAGTGCTTTAAATCAGGTTGGGGAATTTCAAAAAATTACTCCTATATCTGGATTAATCATGACGAAACTTGATGGTACCGCAAAAGGAGGAATTTTGTTAGCGATCGCCCGAAAATACAATTTACCAATTGTTGCAATAGGTTTAGGCGAAAAAGAAGATGACTTGGAATTATTCAGAGCCGAAGATTATGCAAAAGCACTAATGTCTTCTAATTAATTAAATTTATAGAGATTAAAGGTTTGTAGTACTTACATTCATAAAATGAATTCATATTTTTAAATCCACAACCCTTAAGAATGGAAGAAATTAAAAAATTGTATTGGTTATTTTCTGCCAATGCCTCGAGGGTGTTAGTATTGATATTGTATTTAAAATTTTTGTTTATCGATTTAATCGCACTTATCATAATAATAGTCTGATTATCATTTAACAAATAATAAGCATAATCTTCGGGAAAAACCGGATATTCATAATTTCTTATTAAGGATCTGGCCTTATTAGGAAACCAGTCATAAGTAATCAAAGGTTTAGCTATTTCTGTATTGTTATTAAATAGATATAAATCTTGGGGATGATCAGTGATATAATTAAAATCCTGGCCTTTTGCTAGAACAGCTTTATTTCTAGTTTTGAAAAAGAGTGTAAATTTTTTGTCGTGAGAAAGCATTTTTCCGATATTAAATACTTCTCCAACATCTCGTTTGTAAGGAGTAAATTCATTTGAACTTCCTTCTATATTAAAACAAATTAGAAAAAATAAGATATAAAGTAAAAAATTTTTCACAAAATATAATTAATCTTTATTTGTGAAGCTTATTTGTTTGAAATGTGACCTAATTTAAGCTTTCTATAAACGATTTTAGTTTTTCTATAAGCAATTTATTATAATCAATCATATGATCGTCATAATCTGGAAAATAATAAAATTTAGGTGAATTTGCAGAATCATAAATTTTATTTCCCATCTCAAAAGGCACTATTCTATCTTTCTTACCATGCATAACTAAAATTGGAATATTGATGTTTTTTATTTTATTTATACTCTCATATCTGTCTTTCAATAATAAACTTACAGGGAAAAAAGAATAATATTTTTTTCCCATTTCAACCATTGATGTAAATGGAGATTCTAATACAATTCCAGCAAATTTTTTATTTTGAGCTATTTCTATTGCAACAGCCGTTCCCAATGATTCCCCATATAAAATAATTTTTTCTTCTTTAATTCCAGCTGATTTAAGCCAACTTACAGCGCTCTTGGCATCATCATAAAGTCCTTTTTCATTCGGTTTTCCAGAATTTCCACTAAATCCCCTCCAAGCTAGTATTAAAAAGTTTAGGTCAAAATTTTCAAAATGATTTAATTTATATATTCGATTTTCCAATGACCCAGCATTGCCATGGAAAAATAAAATAGTATTTTTTGAAATATCTTTTTTGTGAAACCATCCAAGAAGATGATGATTGTCGGAAGTGGCAATAGTAACTTTTTCAATTTTTGGAATCAAATCATTAACTTCAGTATAACTATTTACATTTGGATGATAGAGCAATTTCCCCTGATAAAAGTACAAAAAAATTAACAATAAAAGATAGATTGAAACAATTAAAGTAATAAATTTTATAAAAAACATTTTGTTTTTTAATTTAACTAATAATTAAATTTTAACCTTAGAAGGTTCGCCAAAAGCATGCTTGTAAGCTAAACGATAATCCGGTTGATTCAAAAACAAATACTTCATTACTTTTTTACAATAAATTTTTTGGGATTCGACTATTTCTTTAAATAATGGATCTTTTATTTTTTCTGCTAGAATAATATCCCAGGCTTTTAGCTGTTCTAGAAGAATTTCTTCAGAAGTTTTGTATATATTAACCCGATGATCATTCGTCAATTTAATCAAATCAGTTGAGTATCTTTGAATTGCTTTCCAATAATTATCTGAATTTACGGATTCTGCGGCATATCTCAAAATTGCTTGATGATGTGGTTCTAAATTATTAAATTTAGTTTTGTTAAATTCCAATTCAAATATTCCTATAGATTTGTAATAACTGCCTAAGTGATAGTGTTTTGAAATTTCTTGCATCCCAAAATCTTTATCTAAAGTTGGATTGTTAAATTCGCTACCTTCGATCAAACCAGTTTCCATTGCTGTTTTCATTTCAATTTCGCTATCCGACAGTTTTCTAACTATCATTCCCATTTTCGATAAAATATCAGTTACCATTCCTGAGGTTCGGTATTTCATACCTGTAATTTCGGAAATTTTCGTAGTATGTTCCTGAAACCATCCAAAAGATTGCGCTGGAGCTGGCATCGCGAAAAAAGATATTATATCCAAATTAAGTAATCTGAATATTTTTTCTAAGTATGCTCGACCTCCACCATATTCAATCCAACCTATTAACTCTTGAGATGAAAAACCAAATGTTGGTCCACCCCCAAACAATATAGCTGCATTGTTTTTATTATACCAATACACTGTTGCAGTATGACCTGCATCAACAACACCTTCGCTAACTGCATCCGTTATTTTATTTGCTTCAACAATGGCGCCTCTTGGAAGTACTTCAAGCTTCATACTTCCTCCTGCCATTTCATTAACTCTCTTTTCATAGTCTTTGGCCATTTCAAAGAAAATATTTTTCTTGCCCTGCCATGCTGCCTGCATCTTTAAAGTTACAGGGGCACCAAGTGAAACATTGGGCATTGTTATTGACGCAGCAACGGTAGTAGTAGCTACAGCAGTTTTAATGAATTTACGTCTAGAAGAGGTTTTAATCTTTTTTGATGTTTTATTTTTTTTTAACACCTGTTTACAATTATTAGCACAAAGTAAGCATAAATTACAATTTGAAGATGAAATGAATTGTTTGATGCTTTGTTATTATTAAACACACTTTATTGATAAAATTCTATAATAAATATATTAATAAAATTTCTATAATGAAAAATATGCAACTACCAAGGAGACTTAATGTTTTAAGTTCAAATGGTATGGCCGCAACATCTCATCCCCTGGCTACATTAGAGGCAGTTTCAATTCTTAAAAAGGATGGGAATGCTATTGATGCTGCTATTGCGGCTTCAACGGTACTTTCGGTAGTAGAACCAAATGCTACAGGAATTGGTGGAGATTGTTTTGCAATAGTTTCGATTAATGGAAAAAATCCCATAGCTTACAATGGATCAGGTATTGCTCCTGAGAAAACTAAATTAGATTTTTTTGTAAAAAATAATATTAAAAATATTGGTTTAGAAAGTCCACACTCTGTAACTATTCCGGGGGCAGTTCATGCTTGGGAAACAATTCATAAACAACATGGAAAATTAGATTTTCAACAATTATTTTTAAAATCTATTAATTATGCCAGAGAAGGTTTTCAAATCACACAAAATGTTTCAGAAAACTGGAAAAAAAATATATCAAAATTATGTAATAATAAAAATACGAAGAAAATATTTTCAAAAAATGGATTATCTTATAATTTATCAGAAAAATTTAATAATATTCCCTTATCGAATACTCTAGAAAAGATAAGTAAAAAAGGTTCCAAAGAATTTTATGAAGGAGACACTACTCGTGATATGGTTGCTTCACTTAATAAAGTTGGTGGATTACATTCATTAGAAGATTTTTCAAAACAAAAAACGGAGAGGGTAAATACCATAAGTTCCATATATAGGGGCAAGACTTTACACCAGTGTCCACCTAATGGACCCGGAATAACCGTCCTTTTAATGATGAAAATGATAGAGAAGTTAAATATAGAAAATTATAAAGCTGATAGTGTCGAACGTTTCCATATAGAAGCAGAAGTTAGCAAATTAGCTTACTCTATAAGAGAAAAAAATATTGGTGACCCAAAATTTATAAACTTAGATCTTAAAAATATTTTATCTAAAAAAACTATCGATGAAGCTGTTAATAAAATTTTAATGAACAAATGCTACAATGTAGGAAAATTAAACATCCCAGCGCATCCCGAAACCGTTTATTTAACTGTGGTTGATAAGGATTTCAACGCAGTGTCTATCATTAATTCTATCTGCTATGCTTTTGGAAGTGGCATTACCACAGAAAATACGGGAATATTGTTCCAAAATAGAGGTACAAATTTTAGGCTAGAAGAAAATCATCCTAATTGTATAGATGGATTAAAAAGACCACTACATACAATTATTCCTGGCATGGTTTGCAATAATTTAAATCAGCCGATTCTTTCTTATGGTGTGATGGGAGGTCAATACCAACCAGTTGGTCAAACACATATATTAAATAATATTTTTGATTATGGTATGAATCCTCAAGAAGCCATATCTTTTCCTAGAGCTTTCCATTTCAACGATGTTTATCAGCTCGAATCTGGAATTGGTGACAAAATTGAAAATGATCTTAAAAAAAAAGGACACAAAACAGTTCGTAACAACCTGTATCATGGGGGTGCTCAAGCAATTCAAATTGATTGGCAAAAAGGATTACTAATCGGAGGATCGGATCCAAGAAAAGATGGATTTGCAAAAGGTTTGTAAATTAAAAATTAAGCGAAATGTCTCGATGAACAGATCTGCACTTAGATACAAACTTCGCCTGTTTTTTCGTTAAACGTTCCTGAAGTCTTAATCCAATTGTATTTTTTATTTTGTCATCGTATTCATTTAATTTGTTGATCAAAGATATAGACGCTTTTCTTCTCCATTGAACCTCTTCATTAAATAAAGTTATAATTTCATTATTTAAACTTTCTATTTTTTTTCTATCAATTTCATCTTCGGTAACCATAGAATTCATTTCAGATAATTTTTCAACTAATTCATCAACGCCTGATATTTCATTCAATTGTTCAATTAATGAATCAATATTTTTCTCAGCATTATTTAAATTTTCATTATTAATTTCAGAATTTAGTAAAGCTATATCTTTTAGAAGTTTTTCAAGTTGCTTAGCATCACCTATAAATGTTTTAATTTGGGTTAACTCTCTATAAGCATCATCCACGTTTCTTCTATATTTTTTTATTGTTATATTTTTATTTTTTTGAATTTTTTGAAATTTCTTATTATCCTCAATCCAATTTTGAGGAATTTTATCTATTAACTCTTTCTTTTCAAGTTCAAAGAATTTGATTTTTTCTTCAATTTTCTCTTTTTCAGAAAATTTATCATTACTTAAATTTCTTATATCCGCTTGCAATGTATTTATCTTCTTTTTTATTTTAAGAACTTTTTTTTGAACTTTCCTTACTTTAAAATGTAAAGAGCTATAATTTTTCGCAAATAAATTATATTCATTTTCAGCTTTCTGCACCTCTTTTACTAAATCAAAAGTCATTAAAGCTTTTTTAATATGCGAATTGAAAATTTCAGTTTTATTTTCGGGAATGTAACTTAAATCTAAAGTTTGAATATCAGAGATGTTTGTTCTTAATACACTTTCATTATTGTTGTAATTGGCAAATTTATATTCCTGCAAACAATGTTGTAGTCTGGGATTCATTGGTGGAGGAGCTACATTCGAGGTTAGATAAGTACGAATTGGCAAATAATTAACTAATGAAGGATAAAAACCAACTATCCCTAATCCAATCAATTGTAACACTATGAATGCAATTGCGCCTTTCCAAATATCAATGGTTTGAACTATTTTGGGGGCAACGCCCTTAAGATAAAATAAAGCAAATCCAAAGGGTGGAGTTAAAAATGAGGTTTGTAAATTTACACCAATCATTACACCCAGCCACACAGCAGTAACGTTCGCTGAAGTTTCGGCCAATAAAATGGGCGCTATAATAGGAACGACCACTACTGCAATTTCTATAAAATCAAGAAAAAAACCCAATAAAAAAATTACAGTCATAACAACAATAAATTGTGTCCAAAAGCCTCCTGGTAAATCTTGCAAAAAATTTCTAACTAATTCTTCTCCCCCAAAGGCACGAAATGCGGCTGTAAGCATTGCGGCGCCCAGTAGAATTATAAATACCATTGATGTAGTTACGCAGGTATCTGTGACAACATTTTTTAAAACATTATCAATTTTATAAGTTCTCCAAAAACTCCAACCTAGTGCAAACAAAAAAGTAAAAACAAAAAATGCTGTGATTAGTATCCCTATTAAATTTTTTATACTTTCTATATTTTTTATATTTAAATCAAAAAAATTACTAAAAATAAAAATTAATAATAATGACACGAACGCAATAATTATTGGGGCATATCCATTTTTTTCTCCTTTTTTAAGTCGGTATCCCGCCATTAAAGTTGCGCCCATTGCACCTATTGATCCGGCCTGGTTAACGGTTGCAATACCTAAAAGAATTGAACCTAAGACTGCAAAAATCAAAAATAATGGGGGAATAATTATGAGTATAACTTTTAACCAAAAAGCATAATCAAATTTTCCTCCGTAAAGTACGGGGGGAGCTGAGTTGGGTTTAATTCTTGCGTGCACAAGAATGTAAAGCATATATAATCCGACAAGCACCAAACCAGGCAAAAGAGCTCCCAAAAACATATCTCCAGCACTAGTGGAAGAGACAGTAAAATCTCCAGGCATACTAAATTGTCCTGTCACTTGTTTATACTCTGCGGCTCTTATTGTATTTGCAACATCTGTTGCACTGCCAAGTTGATCAGCCAATATAATTAGAACTATAGACGGTGGAATTATCTGTCCCAAAGTTCCAGATGAACAAACGATACCGCTTGCTAAAGATTTATCGTATTTATTGTTAAGCATTGCTGGTAAGGAAATCAAACCCATTGCTATTACCGTGGCACCTACTATGCCCGTTGTTGCCGCAAGTAATGCTCCAACAAAAACTACAGAAATACCTAGGCCTCCAGGTATTGGTCCAAATAGTTGGCCCATTGTAACTAATAAATCTTCTGCAATTTTAGAGCGTTGCAACATTATTCCCATGAAAATAAATAATGGAATTGCAATAAGTGTATCTCCTTCTACTTCCCAATAAACACCTCTAAAATTTGTAATACCTGCGGTTAACCACTCGATAGGACCGTCTTGAGTAAAATAAGCACTTACATTTCCTTCAATGAGATAACCGAGTAAAGCTGCTAACAAAATAGAAACTATTGCGGATCCTGGAAGAGCAAAGGCAACTGGAAAGCCGGAAGCAAGCGCAGCTATCATTGTTAAAATTAAAATTAAAAGAAAAAATATTTCCATGTAAATGGTATTAAGAACTATTTATAATTTTATTGGAATTTTTCATAAAATAGCTTGTAAATTGAGCTAACATACTTAAAGCAAAAATAGCTAGAAATGCTGCCATTAAGTATTTAACATATAATCCACTGGATCCTTGTTGGGTAACCTCAAAACTAAGTAATGGACTATTAATAATGCTTGCTTTACTGCTCATTCCCAAAAATAATATGGTTAGACAAAGTGGAATCCCAAATAAAAAAGATCCAATTGTATTTGACCATGCTCGAGCTTTATCGCTAAAATTTGTATAGAGAACATCCACTCGCACATGTCCTTCATGAATTAAAGCATGCGAGCTAGCAAAAAGGAAAAGTGCCCCATACCAAAAACGAACGAGATCTCCCATAAATGCCTGTTCATAGGAAAAAATGAATCTTGTAATTACAATCGAAAATTCAGCAAATATTACTAAAATCGCTAGCCATATAAATCCAAGTGTACGTGTAAAATATCCCAAAATCATAGAAATAAATATTAATGGAAGGTGAACAAATTTGATTCTAAATGGAGGACTTATTAAATTTAGATGAATTTGTTCATTAAAAATTACTATAAGTAATTTTTCAGTTGCAAGAAATGAAATCGTCAAATCTACAAGCCCAACCATAAAAACCATCCAAAAAGCTGAACGAATTATATATGCCGATAATGATGATAATATTTCTGAGTCTTTATCCAAATTTTGGTTGGGTGTCTTGAAAACAAAAAAAACTACCAAAAAAATTGAAATTATATATAAAAATAACTGAAACAATGAATACGTAAACAATGAACCTGAAATTGGATTTTTTGATTTTTCAAACCCAAGCAGCCCATAATTAGCAAGTAATTTTTTTATTCCTGGCCAGTCAGCCCAATAGTTAAGAAAATTATTTATCAAAAAAACAAAAGTAATAGAGATAATTACATAGCCAATAATTCTAATTAATCTTGATATGTTGTGGTCAGAAAACATTATTACACACTAACTAAAAGGGGCCCAGTTGGGCCCCTTAATATATAATTTATTTAATATCTAAATCAAACTCTTAAACACCAAGAGCTCTATTACGCTGTGCTACATAGGCCTGGTCAGAAAGTTTAGCCCAACCACCTATATCTTTACGCGCTTGCACCATGCTCTTATGAGTTCTTGCCGCTAGATCACTGCTTGCCACAACTTCTGCGAACACTTCCTCAGCAGCTCCAGCAAAAGCATCATATGTTTTATCATTAAACTTCATAACTTTTACACCATGATCGTTGATTAAACGAGATAATGCTGCTCCATTTTTGGCATTATACTCCGACATCATAACATCGTTCTCCATGGAAGCTGCGGCTTCTATCATCAGTTGATCTGATTTTGATAAACTAGTAAGCCATGATTTGTTGCATCCACATGCTAAAAGTGAACCAGGTTCATGCATGCCAGGATAATAATAATACTTAGCAGCTTCATGAAATTTCATAATTTCATCATTCCATGGACCAACCCACTCTGTTGCATCAATTGCGCCGGACACCAAGTTTTCATATATTTGACCACCTGGAAGTGAAACTGGCGAAGCTCCAAGTTTTGCCATTACTTGGCCACCTAAACCTGGAATACGCATTTTAAGACCCTTTAGGTCTTTTGCGGAATTGATCTTTTTGTTAAACCAACCTCCCATTTGAACTCCTGTATTACCACACAAAAAATTTTTAAGCCCAAATTTTCCAGCAAGTTCATCCCAAAGCTGTTGACCACCTCCAAATCTAATCCACGCATTAACTTCTGTATAAGTTAAACCAAATGGTACGGCTGTAAAATATCCCCAAGTTTTATCTTTACCAACCCAGTAATAATCTGCAGCGTGATACATTTGAGCATTGCCTGAAGCAACTTCATCAAATGAATCAAAAGCTTTCACTCTTTCTCCAGAAGCAAAATATTTAACTTGAAAACGACCGTCACTCATATTCATAAGTCTTTCCGCAAATCTTTGAGCACCAGTACCTAAGCCTGGAAAGTCTCTTGGCCATGTCGTGACGATTGCCACTTCAACTCGGTCAGCAGCAACTGCCGGCGCAGCCAAATTAGATGCAACGACAGCAGCGACACCTGTTGCAGCAGCGGCTTTAAAGAACTTACGTCTTGAAGGAGTTTTTACCCCTTTTAACGTTTTAACTTTTTTTGACATAAGTTTTCCTCCTTTTTGTCATTGAGTTAATTAACTTACCTAGATTTAAACACATTCGGATATGAGAGTCTCGAATCAATATGACTATAATTTATTGAAAATTTATTTATAATAATGAGGAATAATTTTACTAAACAACTTTTGGTTGTACTTAAATTATCAATTATTACATCAAAAAAATTTCTTAATCCTGTGAAGATTATTTTTTCCAATTCGACAAAGATAGCTAAAACATAAAAACACAAATTCAACATTGGATAATATTCATAATTTCATTTTCTATCTATTATTATGAATTTTACACATGATAGAGATGCTATTTTTTCATTTTCCAACTATAATATTTGCTGTTACACGGCATACCGAATAT